>TARA_B110000977_G_scaffold49146_1_pt1 | contig 11263 bp, 9 predicted proteins | sample TARA_B110000977 | Tara Oceans TARA_B110000977 (sample SAMEA4397798) | marine metagenome | biome: Polar Biome; feature: [SRF] surface water layer (ENVO:00010504); material: water (ENVO:00002006), including particulate matter (ENVO:01000060) such as... | depth 5 m | reverse complement strand
ACGTGGCGCAAAATCTAAACTCGAAACCCGTGGAAACCGACCCCGCGTGCGTTAAGATTCTTGAGCTACTAGACACGTCGACTAAAATTTTAACCTCCCCTGGAGTTGAGTTGGACGAAGCGATTGCTGAGTGTTGTCTTTCACCCCTGTTAGCCGTGGATTTAGAAGGCATTTCCATGTCACGAGTGGGCCTAGTAACGCTGTTACAAGTCGCCGTGGACGACGACGTGTTTCTATTCGACGTACAGGCGCTGAGCACGGAAGAGCTGTTCCACAGGGAAGTAGGTGACGAGAAGACGTTACAATCTATTCTTGAAGACCCCGCCGTAACAAAGCTGATGTTCGACTGCCGCGTTGACTCAGATGCGCTGTACCACCAGCACGGCGTTTCCCTAAACGGCGTGTGGGACGTACAACTCGCGGACGTCGCGGCGAGACGAAAAAAATCGCTACAAGTTCCGCTTTTGTCCGGCATGCCCAAGTGCGCGGCGAGGCACTTGGGGGGTGCATCAGGGGCGAGTCGTTCAAGCCTGGAAGCTTTAGATGCTGATCCGGGAGATGTCAACAAGAATTTAAACTCATCCTCCAGCGAATCTGAAGCCGTCACGCGCGTGACTGAACATCTGAAGACCAAAGTCAAGCAAATGTACGCGCCTGATAAGGGCGGCGATGCTTCGTTGTGGGCGCTACGGCCGATCACGGAGGACTTAAGGCGGTACGCGGCGCTGGATGTGTGGCTGTTGTTGAGAATTCACGGCGCTATGGTGGAAAACGATGCGCTGGATGACGAGTGGAAAAAACGCGTAATCACCGCTTCCAAACACAGGGAAAGCGAATACCGCGAGTTGAAAAACCCGGTCTTGCAGTTTCGCGATCCGGAACGAGCGGTCGCGCCGGATCTTTAGTGCGTAGACTTGTAGTGGTAATAAGGATACAACTTTTTTATTTCTTCATTTATGCACCCGTACCATGAGATGGAGTTTCAGTCCTCTCCGGTGTACCCGAGTTCTGCCGCCACCGCACGTATCATCTCATTCAATGGGCAGCCGTTCGCGCGCGCCCACTGCAGCACATCGAGATGCCCGTACTGAGCCGCGCGCGTGCACATCGTCTCGCCTCATGGGCAGTCGTTCGCGCCCAACCACTGCAATATCTCGAGTTGCCCGCCCGACGCCGCGATACTGCACATACCCTCGTCCCTCCACGGGCAGCCGTTCGTGCGCGCCCAATGCAGTATCTCGAGGTTTCCCTCCCCCGCCGCCTCCATGCACGTCCCCTCGTTCCACGGGCAGCCGTTCGCGCGCGCCCCTTGCCGCCGCCGCACACGTCCCCTCTCTCCACTCATAGCCGTTCTCGCGCGCCCACTTTGCTATCTCAAAGTGCCCCTCGTATGATGCCGCCCCACACATCTTCACGTCCCGCGGGCATCCGTTCTCGCGCGCCCACTTTAGTATCTCGAGCTGCCCGAACTCCAACGCATACCTGCACACTAAATTTGTATTATGTGCGACGCTCCCATAGACAGGCGCATCCACGATTTCGTCAAGGCGACCTCTCCGATGCAGGCGCTGCACAGCACTTAAGCATCCAAGCCACACGGCGCCTCTAGTATCAATATCATATATTCACGACCCGTTGCCTCGTCGACTGCGTCGCGCATCGCGCGATTCACCGCTCGGAGCTTTGCGAAATCTTCGGGATCGCGAAAGTAGTCAGACCTGAGGATGTGCGTGACCACGACTTCATAGGGAATTCCCGGAAGGGCCTCGGGCGCCCGTTCACGTTCAATCTCCTCGAGCTTAAACCTCTGAACCTCAACGTGTTTGGACCCAACCGCCAGATTCTAAGGGCAGCCGTTCCCGTGAGCCCACTTCAGCACCTCGAGGTGTCCGCCTCTTTCCGCGTTCTCGCACGTCGTCTCGTCCCATGGGCAATCGCAAAAACTTGAGGACTTCGAGTTCCCCGTCCGCCGCAGCCGCGGCGCACATCCGCACGTCCCACGCCGTGTCTTTCGCGCGCAACCACTTTAGAATCGCGTTCATCTTCTCCGCGCACATCGTCATCTCATTGAGAGGTGGCGGGTGTGTGCGCGTCGTTGTGGTCGTGGCAATTCGGCAGCAAGCGAAATCTCTCTGAAAAATCAACAACCAGTGAAAGTGCGAGGCACTCCCCAGAATCGTCACACATCGCGGCACTGGCGAGGCGTACCCGCGCGCGCACCATGCGCGCGCGTCCGGAATCCTTCGGCGTGGAGGAACTGTTCGGGAACGGGAACGATAACGTTCCCGTGAAGGGCGACTTCCGGGTACGTCTCATCACTCATGGCCACGCGCTCCAAATTGTTACGCGAGTACCCCTCAGCTTTTCGGACCGTGGCACCCTCTTCACACTCTCTTCTATCCGCGTCCGAGTGTCCGATAGCCCCTACGACGATGCGTTGATAGACATCATCAATGATTTCACACGTTAACCCTGTCTCTTCCCGCGTTCAATCCCCAGGCAACCCCCACCTCCCTTGCCGTTCACGACCCCGGAACCGCGTCCGTGATTCGTCGAAGCGCGGAGTGGCGTTCGGATGGCAACGAAATTGGTTTGAGCACCGACGAGCGCGAATTTCTAACCGCGCTCGCGGCTAAACGAACGCTGGTCACGGACAGGGCGCGGTACGCCGAGTACGCCACAGCGGCGTCGCAAGGCGTTCAGCCGATGCCCGTGGCGAGGCCACAGACGGCACGTGTCGAAGTGCCTGTGCGAAAACCAAACGCGAAAACCAATCGCCCGGCGTCGGCGGCGAATCCTCGACGCCGGTGGACGCCCACGTTACAGAAAACGCCCGAGAAAGTTTCGACCCACGAGAGTATATTACTATCTCCAGGCTCGAATATATCTCCAGGCTCGCTAGGAATGGACAACTCGCCGCTCGTGAGCATCTCTCCGTTCGTGCGCGGGTCGCGATGGGACGTTGGAGGGAGTCGAGATGTTGCTTATGAAAAAACACAAGATGAAAACGAAGACCCCGAACCGACAAAGAAGGAAAACAGACGACGCGAGTTGTTTGTGCATGAAAGTGGAGATGAGGTGATTGGCAATGTATCACCCACTGTGTCATCCGCCGTATTACCCTCTCCCGGTGACATATCTGGTTGGCGGGATTCCCTTCGCGGCGCGCGGTTGCGTCGCCACGCAAAGGGAACCTCGCCGATCGCAAACGTGTCGGCTGACGAACCGTCTTCTGAAGAACCATCTTTGTCACCCTCAAATAAGAAAAGCAATCGCGTCTCATTAGACCACCTTTCTTCCGTTCGCCTCACCTCTGACGAGCGCGCATTCCTCGCAAGGCTGGCGGAGAAGCGTTCGCTGGTTACGGACCGAGCACGAGGGGCCGCCGCGGCGACTGCGACGGGCGGAGGTCTTGACGTCGGCCGTGCGTCGCCGTTCAGGGCGTCCCTCGCTGACCCAATCGTCGCGCAGCCGCCGCCGCCCGCGAGGGACAAAGGGCATAGAGACAGTGTGCATAGCAGTATGTCAAGCATGACATCAGGTACCAGAAGTTCCGTAGGCATATCTCCTTCTCGGTTCCGCAGGGCGGCGATTGGCGACGACGAGCTGTTGGTATCGGCGTCTGTGAAGAAATCGCCAGCGCGGCGGTACCAGAGCGTGGAAAGTTCATCGGGTAGTCCCGGGGCGCTCGTCTCAGCGCGGTGGCGCCCGACGCACTCGATGAACTCCTCAAACTCGTTCGAACGACCCGCAACCGCGGCGACGCGCATGTCAAGAGAACACGCCGCGCGCATGTGGCGAAGAGACCCGGTGGATCCCGAGTATGAATTTGATTTTACTGCTGAGAAGACTGTTGATACGGAAGCTCAACCGAGAACGGAGATTACCGAAAAACCAAAAACGCGAGACCTTGAGACGCTGAAACGAATCGTGACTGAAACGCCGGTGGTATCAGCCACTCGAACTTCGTTCGATTCCGCGAAATTCACTCGCGCGCAGCCCCCGACCAGTGCGTCGTGGCACGGCCCCGAAACCACGCCGTACAGGTACGACGTGTACAGCCGCGGGCTGGGCGTATCCATCGCTGGCGTCGTCGGATCCACGAAACTAAATGACGCCGTGAACGGCACAAATAATAATAACTCAATGCCCGATGAAAATCCAGAGTGGGAGTGGCAAGGCTCGTGGCAGCGGGAGTGGCAATCAGCGTTGGAGAGCCCTGTGTCATCGACAAGATTTCATACGGAGAACCACGCGCCGGTCGTCTCGGGGCTCGGCGCTGAACTCGTGGACGATACACCAGTCGACGATGACGAACGCGATTTTGATTCCCCGACTCCGACGGCGTGGACGTTGTCGCCGAGCGAGAAATCGTTCGGCGCGTACTCTGTGTCTCCACGGGTTGGGCGACGTGCGGGTCACGGTGATACTCCATCTCGTACTACTCCGCCAAGGGGGTCGCCCCTGCGCTCGCCGATATCCATGTCACCCGCGGCATTCAGCCAGTCGCCACAGTTTCAACGAAGAGCGGAGCTTGTTTCGCCGGTTAATTCCAAAGGCAATTCGTTTTTGTGCTCGTCGCCGCAACCTTCCGTGACTAAATACCCAACCACCGAATCGCTTAGCTACAAGGAACGCCGGGACTTGAGAAAGGCGTCGCAGTGGGGGGAGAGCGACGGGGACGTGCTCGCCAGGACGGGGCTGGACGTGCACGGCAAGACGAGCGACGAGCACGGCGTGTTCTTTTAGACTTGTAAAATCATACCTGTAAAACTGCATCGCTTCGGCGAATCTTCCAGTTCCGTCTCTCAAAATCCAACCGAATGCCCTTTGATCGCCATTGCGGCTCGCACCCCCGACGTTCACGCGCCGGAATTCGCCACCATGAGCGCGCTTTCGAATACCACGCGAGTCACGCGCTTGTACAGGTGCGTTTCGAACGACTATGTCCACTCCCGACTCCCGTAGGGGGCGATAGGGTTTCTTCCATTTCCTCCTGTTTACCGGTGTTTCGTCCCGTTGTGGAGCCTCCGACGTGTGCGCAGTTCACCTTTGTCTGACCCTCGTCCCCACCCCTCCCCCCTCCTCACAGGCACTCGCTGAAAACGATGCTTAGCTGGGCGGTTCAACGAGATATCTTCTACACGGAGCGCGACCGCATCCGACGCGAGTTCGAGGCGAACCTGCATCTGAAAGACCTGGGCGTGGTGGAAAAAGCCATCGCCGATGGCGAAGCCAAGCTCGCGGAGTACGCGCACCCTGACCCGTACACCGTCCCAACCGCGTACGGGGGAAGCAAATACGCGCGGAACCCACCACCGCACCCGGACGTCAAGGTGGTGATGGACTTCGGAAGGGACGAGTACGTGATTCCGCGGAGTTAGGGGATGGAACGAACGATCGGAGTTTCAGTGGGCAGTTAGTCTGGAGGAGTGGTGTGACTATTTTTCGCAGGTTTGCGAGAGACGAAATGAAATCAGAGACAAGCATCATCAGACAACCGCAAATAGAGAGCTCCTAGCTAGAACGTGTAACAACAACGCGCGCGCCACAAGGCGCGTCGTGGCATAACATAAACGACGAGTTAATATGGGTTAATGGGTGTTTGTTCTATCTCTCATCACTGCATCTACTTTTTACTCTTCTTGGCGTCGTTTTTTCCGTCATCGGTACTTCGTTTTTTTGTATCAACGCCCTTCGCTCCAGAACTCGGCACGTAGCACGCGAGCCAATCGTTCCCCCGCTCTGTGTCATTTCCCATTTGCGGCGACTGCGAAGGCACGGGAAACGCGAACGGGTTTTTTTCAACGCCCACGAGCTCGAATCCGTTGGACTCAAAAAGCTCGAGCTCGACGGCGAGATCCATTTCTGTTTTTGACGCGGTTACGAACGGCGCCGCTGAGCGACGAGCCGCGGTTATAATAGACTCAGCATCGTCCTCTCTCACCAAGTCGGATGCGAATATCAAATACGGACCCGGGGCGTTTTCAGACTCTCTTTGAGAAACAAAGTCTGAGTACGTTTTGGAATGGACAGATTTCTTGACGTGTTTGAACTTTCCTTTCGCGGTTCCTTTCCCTTTCTTGTCGCTCTTTGAGTAATTCTTTGAGTCACCCTCCACCACCTCCTCCCCCACCACCACTATTTCCACGCCAGGCTTCGGGAGCTTACACGCGAAGTCGACGAGCCAGGGCCACCAGTTCGCGTCTTGCGGGGCGTTCGCCGCGGCGGACGCGGCGCCCGCCACTAAGTGCACTTGCCCCGGTGGTTGTTCCCCAGCGTTGTTCGCGCCGTCCTCGTACCTCTCCTCCTGCCCCACGCCCCCGCCGATCATGAGCGCGTAGTGCACGATGGGGAACATCCACGACGCCGTTACTATGGATAACGGGTAGCTCATGTATTCGCCGTGCGTTCGTAGCGTCGCGGCGGAAAGAGCTTCAACGTCAGTTTTATTATCGGACCCTTTTCCATTCGGTTCCTTTCCCTTGGCGAGCTTCAGTATCGCCCCCCATCGTAGCTTGACCGCATCTCGGGATGCCTGGTCCGTGCCGTCCTCTGTATCGTCATCAGTACGGCGGTACCCGCGCGGGCCCAAAATTGCCTGCGCGGTTTCGTCGCCCAGAAGCTTCAGGTTGTCTACCGTCGACTCGACAGCTGCCGCCGCCGCCGACTTCGAAACTTCCATGTCGGCACGACCCACGTCAGCGAGGTCCGCGGCGAACCCGAGGAGCGCGCAGGTCCGTTGGTGCGTCTGTCGGTCCGCAGCTTTGCACTTCGACCCGCAGTAAACCACTGACTTGCAATTAGAGCACTCAACCGCGCCGTCTCCCATGGCCGCCTCCGGTTTAGCGCACACGCCGCAACAATCGATGCCGAGCGATAACTCGGGATGAGACTCTAACGTTTTCTCCGCCTCAGGGGTGAGCTCCAAAGTAGGTTCCAAGGTTTCCGTCACAGCCACGCGCGCCAGGGTCGCGGGGGTCAACGACCAGTCACCACTTGAGGGCATCGTGCAAACGGTGCGAGGACCTCTGGCGTGACGTCCCGAAACGTGCATCAATAATTAGATTTCGGTTCGCCCAATTTTCATCGGGCATCCCGATTCGGCAATCCAAAAGGAACCGCACTGGTCCGGCGTCATGGACGACACCGTGTCTCGCGGCTTCGCACAGGATGCCGCTGCTGCCACGATGCGCGACACCCCCGACGACGATTCGAAAGCCGCTCTGTGCGTCGGCGCGCTGGTCGCCGGGTGTCCTGATGCCTTTGTGGATTTTCATCGTTTGGCGACGTCTGACGACGGGTTCGGGGACGATGCGATGACCGCGGAGGAGGCTTTCGACTTACGGATTGACATGACCGCTGAGGATTACGTCGCCCCGGAAGAGCTCCCTGTGGAGTACGCGCGTTTTGTGCGTGACGTGCTGGTTGAAGCGGAGTCGTCAGGTGACCCCACAGGCTCCATCCCACACGCGGGCAAAACTCTCACTCAATTCTTCCACGATAAAGGCGACCACGAAAAAGCCAGTTACTTCATCATCAAAGACTTGGACAGAGCGGTGGCGGCTGGGAACCGAAAAACAGAAGTGCTGGCGCGACGACGACTGGCGCACGAAAGGGAAACGCAAGGCGCGTTCACCGCCTCAGCGGCGGCGTTCAAAAACGCGGCTACGATTTGCGAACGCGAAGCGGAACGGGAATCCAGCGACGCGGAAATAATAGGAATCGCGACGGCGTCGGATGAGACCGAAAACAGTGACTCAACGTTTTCCTTCGCCAGCACAGGACACCGGTCCTCCGCTGACTTCGCCAGAGTGCTGTACAAATCAGCGAGCGCGTGTAGAGCCCGAAATGACCTCCCTGGAACGGAAACCGCGCTGGAGGAGTGCCTTGCAGCGTGCGACAAAGCGGGCGCCGCGGCGGATGTTACTTTAGAGGCAATTGCGCGGCACGAACTCGGTTTATCCCGGCGATTGCTAGGGGACTTTCCGAGAGCGGTGGAGCTACAAACCGCGTATTTGCAGGCGTGCGAGATCGTTGGCGACGAACGGGGCGAGGGTATAGCGCGCAGGGCCAGGGCGGACGCGCGGTGGGAACAAGGCGACTGCGCCGCCGCCGAGAACGACTTGCTCCAAATGCTGGCGCCCGAATCAGCGGAGCGGTACGGCCGGGAACTGCGCCGCGAACGCGAACGCAAGCTGGAAGCGCAATTGAATGGTGACAAATCATCACTATCTGCTGAAGACCAATTCACTCTACATGAAGTGGAGCTGCTCACCGCGGAGGCCAAGGGGTGGTGTACGCTGGGAAAGATGCGGAGCGCGCGGGGCACAATGAGTGATGCCGCGCTGGCGCACGAAAAGTTTTTTCAGCTCGCCAGCGTGTGCGGCGACAAAGCGTTGGAGCGGGAAGCGCGGGTGTGCTTGGGGCAGGCCAGAGGCGCGGCGCGACTGGAACAGCTCATGCAAGCCGTGGTGGACGGTGCGAAACAACCCGCGGAACGGCTCATGAAGTGGAAATCAAACGGGGCGTCGTTCTTTCAAGTATAGGTAGGTACGGGGGGAACGTTTTAGAAAACATAACTTAAAATATGATAAACATTAGTCATAACTGTACACGCGCGTATGCTTTATTTCGTCACGCAGCACCCTGCCTTCGTTTCTGTTTTGTCGCTCGTCGCGTTGCCGAAGTATATCGTCCGCGCGCCTCTGCACAGGCACCAGTACGTTAAACATCCGCCAACGCACCCCGCGGTCGGCCCGAAGCACCCGTCCCCCTCGCCGACGTCGAGACACAGGTCGTTCTTCGTGGTTCTGTCGCAAATCTCAACCGCAGTGAATTTTTGCGTAAAGTCGTCAAAGCTCATCCAGAACGACCCGTCGTTCTCGTCGGTGTATGAGACTTCGTGCGCGATGGCGGGGTGTTTCGCCCACTCCTTCGACCCGTCACTCCACGCGCCCTTCCACTCCCCTGTTGCCCACGGGTTGCGCAACTTAATCAGCTTGTACCCATGGCCCATGCCCAACATAGTCCCCGCTCGTCGGACGTCAAGAACGGAGTACAAGTGACCCGCCACGAGCCCGTCGTTTTGTTTCACCTCGCCCCCACCCTTGACGTGAAAGAACGCTCCCATTAACGATTGCTTGTGCGAGTACTTCAGCATGACTTGGAAGAACGCGTCTTCGTCGTCCACGTCGCAGTTTGGAACTTTTGAATTTCCAAACCAGTGGTTGGTTCGGTCCTTGACTCCGCCGACGTCTTTCCCCCCAAAAATCAAGTCCTTCCGGCGCCACATCCGCGCATCCCGGTCGTGGTGGAACTGGTACACGTAGTCGCCAGTCATGGTGTGCCACGCGTACGCTGCGAACCCGCCCTTCAGCGCGCCGTACGATCCGTGAAACTTGGCAAACGCTTTTTCCATCATTATCGCCCACAGCTCGCCGCCGTTCGGGCGCATGAACACGGCGCTGTATTCGCCCGCGTTGTTCTTTTGAGCCGGAAAGGAATCGTCAACCGTCACGAATTCCCACTGCTCCGCACGGCCGCACCATAAGCGCACGGAGTACTTGCCCCGGTCGTTCGCCTCGGTGTTCAGGAACACGTTGCGAACGGCTGACGGGTATTCTGCCAATCCGGCCATGGCGCCGACCAGCCAGCAATCCCCTAAACTGCCTTGGCACACATCCGCCGGTTCTATGCCCCGGAACAGCTTCATACCTCCTTTCGCCTGTTTCGCCACGCCCAGCTGTTGTGCCCGTACCCACTTCACGTTCTGAGGGGCCTCAGCGCCCATGCCCAGTGCGCTGTCGCCCTCGAACTCGCCATCCACCCAGCGCCAGCACCCCATGCATTTGCACAGGCCGCACAAAACGTTTGACAGGAACGAGCTCCCGACCCGCGCGAAGTACACCCAGAAACAGGGGAGGAGGTACGTGGTGATTGCGCGCACCACCAGCACCACGGGGGAGCACAAACACGCCCTAGGGAAGGAAGAGGAGGTTGAGAAGAGAAGAAGGTCAGGGGAGTGTGAGTCGAATGACGTAACAATGTTGAACGCGCGTGTTTCAAAAGCCGAGGTAAACAGTAGAGAGGTCCTCACCAGAACGGGTGTTCCCGGCCTGTGCCGATCGCGGTGACCTGCGCGAGCCCGGGCGGGTCGCCGCCCAGGTACGCCCGCGCGCGTTTGTTCGGCCAGTCGGAGGACATAGTGCGGTGTGGAGTGCCGATGAGAGCGAACGGATGCGATATTTTCCAAACAGGTGCGAGTCAGCTGAGGTAGCATTCAAAATATATTCTATTTACCGCACCGTGGCGAACTGCGCGAACTCGTTGGTGGTGAAGGAAACGCCGTTGCCTAGCATGGCCATGGGTGAGGTCCGCGGGCCGAATATCTTCACCTGTCTTACGTGCGTGTCCCGGCCGTTTTGGTGGTTCGACAGCACCGCGAGCTGGATGAAATACGCCCTGAGCGGCGCGCCGGTTGATTGTTTTTTGTTTTTGTGCAAATCGTTTTCGGTCTTCTCGTCGTCATCGCCGCCATCCAGCCGCACCCGGGTCCACCCCACCGGTTCGTCAAGATCAACGACGCATATCTCCCTCAAGTCATGGAACGAGTTCCCCGCCCTAACTGAGATTTTCGAAGGCGTGTACGACTCATCAAGCTTGTAATCCGCGTACAGCGCTATTTCCCGCACCTTCACCTTGCGATGGAACTGCACGTTGACCAAATGCGGTTGTGCGCCGTCTGACTGCCAGTACGTGTCCAAGTTACCGTCCCGCAACAGTTCAACGCCGTTACCAGGCTTCGCGGAAGTCACACTCCACACCGCCAGCTTACCGATCTCGCTGCAATCCGCAGGGTCGCCGGTCGCGGGGGGAGGGGGGTCGTCGCCTGTCATGAGATAACGAACAATAAGTCAGAGACGAGATTTGAGATGGGAGATGACACAGGAGAGAGGTAGACAGGTGCCGGCGCAGGCTGTGGACGAGACCGCGAGGAGACGGAACGAGGAGAGATGATGACGTACCTCGTAGCTCCGCGTCCACCATGCTGGTGCCTCCCACTGGCGCTCGAGGGAGTGGCAAGGAGCGAGCTAGGACGGGACGAGACGTAGGCACACCGGTGTGGATGACCGATTTCCCCTCATTTTAATGAACCCATACCTCGAGGTTAGAAAATAATTACTGGGGTATTTATACTGCATTCCAACTACTTCTGGTATCTTCCGATCATACCACCTTGAATACAGCGATACCCATCAGA
>TARA_B110000977_G_scaffold201794_1_pt1 | contig 11268 bp, 14 predicted proteins | sample TARA_B110000977 | Tara Oceans TARA_B110000977 (sample SAMEA4397798) | marine metagenome | biome: Polar Biome; feature: [SRF] surface water layer (ENVO:00010504); material: water (ENVO:00002006), including particulate matter (ENVO:01000060) such as... | depth 5 m | reverse complement strand
TAATTTGCAGCGCAGCTTTGGCGCGCGCGCGGTGTTGGATGATGTGTCGCTGACCGTCAGCCCCGGTCAGGTGACCTGTCTTTTGGGGCCATCGGGCTGTGGTAAATCTACGACGTTGCGCATCATTGCGGGCATTGAAAAACAAGACGCAGGATCAATCTGGGCGGATGGTCAGATGATCTGTGATGGCACATCGCGTGTTCCACCAGAGGGGCGCGGCATTGGTCTAATGTTTCAGGATTTCGCACTGTTTCCGCACCTGAGCGTTGCGGGCAACGTGGCCTACGGTCTGTCAGGGTCGGTGCGCAAGAACCGCCAAAGGGTCGAAGAACTGCTAGAACGTGTCGGCATGTCCGCACATATCGACGGCTATCCGCATGAATTGTCGGGCGGTGAACAGCAGCGTGTGGCGCTGGCCCGCGCGCTGGCCCCGCGTCCGCGCATAATGTTGATGGATGAACCGTTCAGCGGCCTTGATGACCGCCTGCGCGATGATATCCGCGATGAGACGCTGGATGTTCTAAAGGCCGAAGGCACCGCCGTTTTGCTGGTCACGCACGAGCCCGGCGAAGCGATGCGCATGGCAGATGAAATTGCGTTGATGCGCAACGGTAAAATCGTCCAGAAGGGCGCGCCCTACAACATTTACAACACGCCCATCGACAAAGAAGCCGCTGCATTCTTTAGTAATATCAACACGGTGCAGGCCGAAGTTCACGGGGCTTTGGCGCAAACGGCGTTTGGCCAGTTCCTTGTGCCCGGTGTCACGGACGGCGCGCCTGTTGATATCGTGATCCGCCCCCAGCATCTGAAAATCGACTTTGATCGCCAAGGCAAAGGCCCCAACCCGACCATCAGTGACGGCACGGCGGCGCGCGGCATCGTCAAACGGGCGCGGTTCATGGGCAATGAAAGCCTTGTTGAATTCAGCTTGGATGACGGCAGTCAAATGAAGGCGATTGTGCCATCCGTGTTCCTGCCCACAAAAGGCATGGTGTTATGGCTGATGATCCGTCGCGATAAGTGTTTTATCTTCGCCCGTAAGGGGTGACGCCTGTGCTGCGCGGTAATCCGACAGCCGCTTGCCTTCTTCTTCAACGAACAGGCTCGGCAGGACGCGCAACGCGGTGATCTGGTCGATCCGCAATTCATCAAATTTGCGGGTCGTGTCGCACCAAACGATGCACGTCCAAAGACGGCCCCAATAATCCAGCTGCAACGGGCGCACCGTGCGGTCCCGCCCTGCCGTCTCAAGGCTGAGTTTTTGGCGCGTACGGATCGCGCTGCGGATCTTGGGGAGGTGTTGAAACCCCCTTGCGGCGTCCGCGAAGGGATACACCGCGAGGGTTGTGGGCGCGTTCATTTCGGGCAACACACCATCCAGCTTGGTCGCAAGGGAGGACGCCGCAGCAGCGAGGTCAGGGTCCGCCGCTTGGCGCATCGCCGCAAGGCCCACATGCAGCGCCTCAAGTTCGGCCATGGACAGGTTCAGCGGGGGCAGGGTGATCGCGGCGGTGACGCGGTAGCCTGTGCCGCGCTCCCCTTCAATCGGGACACCGGATTTCGCCAGCGTTTCCATATCGCGGTAGACCGTGCGCAATGACACACCCATCGCGCGCGCAATATCGGCCGCGCGGTGCAGGTCCCCATCGCGCAAGTGGCGAATCAAATTCATCAAACGGTCGGCACGGCGCATGTCAGGCTCCCTTTGATGATAATTTTGTCAAAAAAATGTCAGTTGTCAATTTAGTGACACAATATTCCGAAAACCCCTACAAATCAGGGGGATAATCGGTCGATTTGCCCTTTTAATATTACCTAAGGCCCACTACCTCTGGACGACCTAATATTGACGCGGGCACCAAAGCCCGCCCTGCTGGAGAGAGAACATGCTCAACAACATCGGCCTTCCAGGCCTCCTTCTGATCGCAGTCGTCGTGCTGGTCCTGTTTGGCCGCGGCAAAATTTCATCGCTTATGGGCGAAGTCGGCAAAGGCATCACGGCGTTCAAAAAGGGTGTAGATGACAGCAAGACCGAACTTGAAGACGCGATGGCGGATGACGCCAAAGACGTCACACCTTCGGACGAGAACACCAAGGTTTAAGCGTCTTACGCTTGAAAGGACCTGCCCATGCCTAATCTAAGCTGGATGGAGATGCTCGTTGTGGGCATCGTTGCGCTGATCGTGATCGGCCCCAAGGACTTGCCCGGATTGTTCCGCCAAGTGGGGCAGTTCGTCGGTAAGGCCAAAGGCATGGCGCGGGAATTTTCCAGCGCGATGAACGCCGCCGCGGACGAAGCCGGGGTGGGCGAGATTAACAAAACTCTCAAAGCCGCTGCCAACCCGCAAAAGTTTGGCGTCGACAAGATCCGCGAAGCGTCCGGTATGGCAACTGCCAAAAAGGGCGGTGAGACGGAGGCGTTGAAATCCACGTTGTCGGCAGAACGTGCCGCCAACAAAGAAAAGATCGACAAGGCAATGGCGAAAGCGGCCGAGACACGCGTTGCCGCCGTTGATGCGGCAGACGCGTCACCTGCTGTTAAGGCTGCGGCGAAAGCGGCCAAACCTGCGGCCAAGAAAGCGGCCCCGAAAACGACCAAAGCGGCAGCCAAGAAAACCCCTGCGAAAAAGGCCGCGCCCAAGAAGGCCGCGCCGAAAGCAGCCCCCAAGGCGAAGGACGCGACATGAGCCAGACCGACGCCCCTGATGACATGGACGACAGCTCTGCGCCGTTGATCGAACATCTGGCCGAACTGCGCACGCGCCTGATCCGTGCGGTTATGGCCTTTATCGTTGGTATCGTGATCGCGTTCACCGTGGCCGAACCGATTTTGCAATTCCTGCTTGGCCCGATTGAGGCGACGTTGCGCGACCTCGGTGATCCGAGCCCGACAATGCAATACACGTCCCCGCAGGAATACCTGTTTACGTTGTTCCGTATTTCGATGGTGTTTGGCTTTGCTCTCGCCTTTCCGGTGATCGGGTTCCAGCTGTGGCGGTTTGTGACGCCGGGCCTTTATGCCAAGGAAAAGGGCGCGTTTCTGCCGTTTCTGGTAGCGTCGCCTGTCATGTTCTTGCTGGGTGCATCATTTGCCCATTTCGTTGTCACACCTCTGGCCATGGCGTTTTTCCTTGGTTTTGCAGATGTGCCGTCCTTGATTGCGGATATTATGGGATCGTTTGTCGGGGACACCGCTGGCGTGGCCCCTGCGGTTGAAGACGGCATCCGGATCACCTTCTTTGGTAAGGTGAACGAAAGCCTCGATATCACGCTGAAATTCATCATAGCCTTTGGCATGTGTTTTCAACTGCCCGTGCTTTTGACCCTGATGGGCAAGGCCGGCCTGGTCAGCGCCGCGGGCCTGCGCAATGTGCGCAAATACGCGATGGTTGGTATCTTGCTGCTGGCCGCATTGGTGACGCCGCCTGACGTGATCACGCAGGGTATTTTGTTCATAGTGGTGTATGGTTTGTACGAAGTGTCGATCTTCTTGGTCCACCGCGTCGAAGTGCGCCGCGAAGCGAAAATGCGCGCTGAAGGCACATGGTACGAGGATGATTTCGATGATGAGGACGCCGAGGACGACGAGGCCGCAAAGTGAACGATGATGTCTTAGGCCGGATTGCGGATGCGCTGGAACGCTTGGCCCCAGCGCCCGCCGCTACGCCTGATTTCACCGCGTCCGCGTTTGTTTGGCATGCCGACCCTGACCACCTTGTGCCTGTTGATACGGTCAACCGCGTGGATCTGTCTTTGCTGGTGGGGATCAATCGATCCCGTGACACACTGCTTGCGAACACCGTGCAATTTGCGCGCGGTTTGCCCGCCAACAATGCTTTGTTGTGGGGTGCACGCGGCATGGGAAAATCAAGCCTCGTCAAAGCGATACATGGCGATGTTCAGGCATCGCATAACGATCTGAAGATGGTCGAAGTACAGCGCGAAGATCTGCCCAGCATTGGTCGCTGTCTGGCGCTGCTGCGAGGACGTCCTGAACGGTTTATCATGTTTTGTGACGACCTCAGCTTTGGGCATGACGATGCACATTACAAATCGCTTAAGGCGGTGCTGGATGGTGGGATTGAGGGGCGGCCTGAAAATGTTGTCTTGTATGCCACGTCAAACCGCCGCCATTTGATGCTGCGCGATATGATTGAGAACGAACAACAAACCGCAATCAGCACGTCAGAGGCGGTTGAAGAAAAGGTTTCCCTGTCGGATCGGTTTGGTCTGTGGCTAGGGTTTCATCCGTGCGATCAAGACGAATACCTCGCCATGATCCGTGGCTATTGTGATGCGCACGGTGTCACGATTGACGACGCGACATTGCGGGCCGAGGCCATTGAATGGCAAGCAACGCGCGGATCACGGTCCGGGCGCGTCGCTTGGCAGTATTTCGTGGATCTCGCTGGGCGCAAGGGCGTCAGGATTTAGGGCAGGAAGTCTGCTGGATCGACGCTCTCAAGGCCGTCACGCACTTCGAAGTGCAGAAAGCTCGGTGATCCGGCAGCGACTTTTGCGATGGACTGGCCTTGTGTCACGCGATCATCTTTTGCCACGCTCAGATCATCCACATTCACATAGACCGTCAGGATGTTGCCTGTGTGGCGCACCACGATGATCTGCGCGCCATTGGTGTTCTGTGTGATTGCAGCAATCGTACCAGCTGCGGCGGCTTTGACAGATGTTCCAGCCGGAACACCAATATCAATGCCTTCATTGCGCCCTCGATTGTAGGTGCGAATGATGCTGCCTTGGACCGGCATGATAAACGGTGCGGAGGTCGCAGGTGTTGCAGCCACAGGGCCGAGATCAGGCGCAGGCGGCGCTGCTGCGGCGGTGGTTTCTGGCGTCTGCGGTGTGACGTCCACGCTTGGAAGGGGCACAACTGCGCTTGGTGGCGTTGGTGTGCGTGATCCTGCACCGGGCGCTTCTACTGCTGCGGTCGAGCGGGGCGGCGTCGCGCCAGCGACAGGGATCAACAATTGCTGGCCTTCGCGCACGGACAAATCTGACCCAAGGCCGTTCCATTCGGACAATGCAGCGACAGGCACATCATAAAGACGCGCGATCTGGAACGCGGTTTCACCACGTGCGACGCGGTGTCGGGTTGGTTCTGCGCCTGTTTGCGCCGCAGGTGTTGCGGCGGTAGGTGTCGTCGTTTGTTCACCCGCGCGATCAATCGCATTACCCGCAAGTGTTGTTACGTTAACCGATGGTGGCTGGATCGGGCCGCTGGTCGCGGCGCCCGTGGCGAGGGAGGGTTCGGCGATACGCGCGGGCAGCGCGACAATTTCATCGCGTCGCAGGGCTACGTCGGCGTCCACACCATTGAACGCTGCAAGCTGGTTGGCATCAATGTTCAGGCGCGTTGCGATCTGGCGCACGGTCTCGCCACGTTCAGCGACAACCACTTGATAATTAGGGTAGGAAATCACGCCACGATCATCGGGGCGTGGGCGATTTGGCAGGTTGCGTGCTGCGTCCGAGGTGTTGAAACCACCGCCCAGGTTGCGCAAATCCAGATCAAAATCACGGCCTTGGATGTTGCCGTTTTCGTCGCATGCGGCCAAAGCCAGTAGTGCGACTGACGCAAACAATGCGCTGCGTGTTCGGGGGAAACGGGGCGTGCCCATGCCTTAACTCCTCAAATGTGCGGGGTCTTACGCCCTGCTTTTTCAGAACTATAGCGCTGTTTTAGTCTTTTCCCAAGCCCTCAAGCAGGGGAACGAAGCGCACTGGGCGCAATTCCTCGTACTCGAACTCTGTGTCGTTGCGCGTCACGCGGATCAGTGATTGAACGGAGTCCGATTGCCCAACCGGAAGAACCATGGTTCCACCAACCTTGAGCTGCGCCAAAAGCGGGCCCGGTGGGTCTTCTGCGGCGGCTGTGACAAGGATGCGGTCAAACGGGGCCTGTTCGGGCAATCCGTGCGATCCATCGGCGGTGAATGCGGTAAGATTCGTAATATCAAGGGCTTGGAACGTCGCGCGGGCATCATCGATCAGCGGCTTATGGCGATCAACCGTATACACACGGCGCGCCAAATGGCTGAGGATCGCGGCCTGATAACCCGACCCTGTTCCAACTTCGAGAACCTTGTCACGCGGATTGACCTGCAAGGCTTGGGTCATCAGACCCACCACGGACGGCTGGCTGATCGTTTGACCACATGCGATCGGCAGGGGTATGTCTTCATAGGCGCGGTCGGCAAAATGACCTTTGACGAACATCGCGCGATCGGTTTTTTCCATCGCCGTCAGCACACGCCCATCCGTCACGCCCTTTGAGCGCAGCGCGAATAGAAATTGCATCTGGCGTTCAGCAAGCGTCATTTCAAACGATCACTCAGGTCGGCCAACATATCGTGTGCCGTCAGGTCTGCGCGCATCGGCGTCACAGAAATATAGCCGTCAAGATTGGCGGTGACATCGGTGCCTGCGCCGGTTGGTTGGTCTTGCCGCCCGCCCGTGATCCACAAATATCGCCGCCCGTTCGGGGAAATCGACGCTTCCATGCCGAAATTGGTTTGCTTGCGGAACCCTTGGGACACGACCTTCATGTCTTTGACGTCTTTGGCCGCGAAGGGCGGGAAATTGATGTTGTAGAAAATGCGGTAATCGTCGTTCGTCCATATGCCTTTATCGAGCAATGCGCGCACCGTGGCGGCCCCGTGAACAAGGGCGGGTTCAAACGGATCATCCAGATCGCGGTTGCCCACGCCAAAAAACTGGCTAAGCGCGATGCCCGGCACGCCTTGAAGCGCGGCTTCCATGACTGCACCGATGGTGCCGGAATACAATGTGTTGTCGGCGGCGTTGTTGCCGCGGTTCACACCTGACAACACGAGATCAGGCTTGGAGTCTTTCATCACATCATAGAGGGACGCGAGAACGCAGTCGGCGGGGGACCCCTCAATCATGTATTTGCGGTCTTCGATTTGGGAAATCATCGACGGATTGGCATAGCTGATGCAGTGCCCGACACCGGATTGTTCAAACGCGGGGGCCACGGTCCAGACTTCGCCGTCTTTGCCTGCGACCTCGTGGGCGATGGCTGTAAGCGTCGTAAGGCCCGGTGCGTTGATGCCGTCGTCGTTGGTGATGAGAATGCGCATGATAAAAGCCCCTTTGGTGTCTTGTTAGGACAGGGTTTGATGTGCGGCAATGGGCGGACGTGTCGATAAGGTCACGGCCACGCAAGGCGTTGCATCAAAGACTCTAGGACAGGATGTCTGGCAGCAGGCGCGCGGCCTCATCGTGGATAGAGCGCAGCGGAGCGCGATCTTCGCCCGGAAAGAAACGCGCACGGGTGGCCGTGGGCATGGGATGCGGTGTGACGATCTGCACGCGCGGTCCGGTTTTCGCCGTTTCAAGCGCCCAGGATTTTGCCAATGCGATTTGCGCGCCTTTGGTGGCGCCGTAGCTGCCGAAAAACGCCTCACCCGCGCGGGGGTCATCAAAGAACACGGCCTTGCCTGTTTGACCAAGCAGCGGCGCGACATAAGAAATCAGCCGCGATGTGGCGGTGATGTTGATGTTGACCGATTTGGCGAAATCCTTGGCGTCGATATGGCTGGCGGGGCTCAGGGGGGCGACATGGATGGCCGTATGCACCCACAAATCAAGGCCAGAATGACCATCTTTGGCCCAGCGGTCGTGAATGGATCGGCACAGCTGCTGCATGGCGGCGTCTACGGTGATGTCCATCGGCGCGAGGGTCGCTTCGCCCTGAACCGCTTTGATGCGATCATCAAGGTCTTCGAGCGCGCCTGTCGTGCGGCCAAGGGCAATGATGTGATGCGTGGGCGCGAGGGCGTCTGCCAAAGCCGCGCCAAGCCCGCGCGACGCGCCTGTGATGAGAGCTGTTTTCATGGGGGTGATTTAGGGGTTTGCCACGTGATTGGCAATGTCCTTAGCCAAGGAACACGCGGTGTATTGTGTTGCTGTCTTCAATCACCGCAAAGCCGTCACCGAGGCTGATCAAGCGCAAGCCTGCCGTGGGGACCGAGACGGACAGGCGGACAATGTCGCCCCCTAGGGGTTGGACAAGAACGTAGTCAGACGTTGCGTTGCGAAACAGACCGATCAGCAGCAGCGGGCGGATGGGGGACACCGCGGTTTGCGTCGCGGCATCCGCAGTCAGGGAATTGGTTGTGGACATGACGTGCCTTCACGTTTGATTTGCAAACGCGGGGAGTGTCATGATGGTGCGCGATACAAAAGGGCAGTGCTGATGCATCGGCCAGTTCTGGCTTACTCAGCAGCGGTCTTCATCTCAAATCCGCGGTCCAGCATGTCCGATGGCTTCACAGGATATTCACCGCTGAAACAGGCGTCGCAATAAGCGGGGGCTTTGGCATCGCGCCCGTTTGCTTGGCCAACGGCGCGGTACAGACCATCCAGTGAGATGAATTTCAGGCTGTCCACACCAAGGTGGATACGCATTTCTTCCTCGGTCATCGTGGCGGCCAGCAGTTTTTCGCGCTGTGGCGTGTCTACCCCGTAAAAGCACGGCCATGCGGTGGGGGGGGACGCGATGCGAAAATGGACTTCAGCCGCACCCGCATCAAGGATCATTTCCTTGATTTTACGGCTGGTCGTGCCGCGCACAACTGAATCGTCCACAAGGATGATGCGTTTGCCCTTAACAAGCGCGCGGTTCACGTTGAGTTTGAGGCGAACACCCATGTTGCGGATGCTTTCCGTCGGCTCAATAAACGTGCGGCCCATGTATTGGTTGCGAATGATACCCATCGCATAGGGAATGCCGGATTCCAGCGAAAAGCCGATAGCGGCTGGCGTGCCTGAATCGGGGACAGGGCACACAAGGTCCGCATCCACGGGGGATTCTTTTGCCAGTTCGCGGCCAATGTTTTCGCGGGTTTCGTAGACAGAACGGCCCCCAAGGATTGAATCGGGGCGTGAGAAATAGACATGTTCAAAAATGCAGAACCGTGATTTCGCGGCGCGGAAGGGGAAGTGGGATTCAACGCCCTTGTCAGTAGCCACAACCATTTCACCAGGTTCGATTTCGCGGATAAACGTCGCGTTGATGATGTCCAGCGCGCATGTTTCAGACGCCAGAACCCAACCGTCCCCCAGTTGGCCCAGCACCAACGGGCGCACGCCCAGCGGGTCACGACAACCGATTAGTTTTGTGCGGGTCATGGCGACGACGGAAAATGCGCCTTCAACTTTGCGCAAGGCTTCTTCCATGCGGTCGGGGATTTTGCGCCCCATAGACCGCGCCATCAGGTGGATGATGCATTCGGAATCGCTTGAGGATTGGAAAATCGACCCGCGTTCAACCAGTTCTTTGCGAAGCGCGAGCGCGTTGGTGATGTTGCCATTGTGCGCGATCGCCGCGCCGCCCATGGAAAATTCACCGAAGAACGGCTGTACGTCGCGGATTTGTGTGGCACCTTTTGATCCGGATGTGGAATAGCGGACATGGCCAATCCCGATCGGGCCGGGGATGGTTGCCAGCGTGCTTTCGTCCGTGAAGTTGTCGCGCACAAGTCCGAAGCGGCGCGCAGAGCTGAACCCTTGCGGGAATGAATGGGTGACGATGCCGCCCGCTTCTTGTCCGCGATGCTGCAAGGCGTGTAGGCCAAGGGCGACAACAGAGGCTGCATTTTCTACGCCGACGACGCCGAAAACCCCACATTCTTCTTTGAGTTTGTCATCGTCACCACCCGGCCAGTCGTTGCGCAAGAATTGGGTGTCAAACGGGTTAGCGGGGGTCATTTGATCGCGCAGGCTTGTCGTCACGGGGCAGCTCCGAATCCGAGGGTATGGCGTTGAGATGGGTTTAACCAATTGTCGTGAAAGTGTCACGAAGGGATGGTGATCTTTGCGACATAGGCTTGGCGCGTGTCCGCAATTCCCCCTAAGCTGGCGAAAACACGAGGGAGAGTTTTATGATTGGTGCAGTGGTGGCCGCGATTATGGCGGCGTCTTTTTTCATGCCGTGGTTGTCGTTTTTCGGGAATGACTTCGGGCCGATGGATGTGTTCGATTAGGTCCGGTCGGGCGTCGAAATTGATCTGAATTGGCGGGCGTGGGCTGTCGTGGCCAGTTTCCCGATTGCAGCACTGGCGGCTATTGCCGCACTCATGCGGCGGCGCGCCGGGTTTTTGATGGTGATTGCAGGGGGCATTCCGTTTGCGCTGATCGCGGAACAGGTGACGGGTGCTAGGAACCAAATCCAAGACCTTGGCTTGCCCATCCCGCAGGGCGGCAGTCCCGCAGAGGCGCTCGATATGATCCGTGAATTCACAGCCATTGGCGCGCCGATGTATTTCATCAGCGCAGCATTATTGATTGTGATCGGCTTGGCGCGGTTGGTGCGCGGGGCCTAGTTTTCGGCTGGAACTGCTTCGATGTTTTCAGCAGGTGTGCCACATGATCCAACAAGCTGTTCGTATTGTGTTGTGATCCAGCCCAATGCCGCCTCTGGGTCGCGTTCTTCGATGCTGCCGGTCATGTTTGAAAATACCTTAATCGCGCGGGAATTTTCGACGATGTCGATGTTTTGGGATTCCATAACCGTTTGGTAGACAAAGAACGCCACGGCGACCAACAAGATGCCGCGCAATGCGCCAAACAAGAAGCCGAGGCCTTGGTCCAAACCACCCAGCACGGAGCGTTGGATCAGGCTTGAGAACAGCGGTGTGAAAATCGACACGATCACCAGAACCACGGCGAACACGGCAGCAAAGGCCGCAATCACCGACAATTCACAGCTGTCGCCGATAAAGTCCCCGATCAGCGGGATTTGGCGAACAAGTGGTGTGACCTGATCAGCAAAGACGAACGCCATGAACGTCGCCAAAATCCAGCCCATGATTGCGAGGGCTTCGCGGACCAGACCGCGGGAATAGGCAAGAAGTGCCGACAGGATAATAATAATGGCGACTACGCCGTCGATGATGGTGAAATCGCCCATTGTGATCGCCCTGTTCTTTATGTTTGGGGCGACTGGGCCCCGAATACTTGTTCGATGAAGCTGTGTAGATCACTGAACTCGCGCAAGTCCACACCGCTGTCCCCACCACGTTTCGCACGTACCGGAGTGATTGCGGACGTAAAACCAAGTTTTGAGGCTTCTTTCAACCGATTTTCGGTCTGAGGGGCAGGGCGCAGCGCACCAGAGAGGCTGATTTCGCCAAAAACAACACAGTCTTTGGGTATAGCGCTGTCTTCGCGGGCGGAAACCAGCGCAGCGGCGACGGCTAGATCGGCGGCGGGTTCGGACACGCG
>TARA_B110000977_G_scaffold34325_1_pt1 | contig 11290 bp, 10 predicted proteins | sample TARA_B110000977 | Tara Oceans TARA_B110000977 (sample SAMEA4397798) | marine metagenome | biome: Polar Biome; feature: [SRF] surface water layer (ENVO:00010504); material: water (ENVO:00002006), including particulate matter (ENVO:01000060) such as... | depth 5 m | reverse complement strand
TGAAACGGCTGACGAAACGGCTGAACAGGAACAGACCCCTGAAGAGGAAGTTGAACACATTGGATCGACGTTGACATCGTTCGCCGCTCTCGCCGCGTTCGCGGCGGCGGTGGCGCCCTTCGACGCGATCGCGGAAGCGGCGGCTTTGGAAGAAGAACAGGAAGCCGAGGCTGAAGCTGCGGCTGAAGCGTTCGCTGTGGCAGAGCAGGCGAAATACGCAAAACGTGAAGCACTTGCGAAACAATTTGGAGCGGCGCGCGTTTCCTTCGAGGCGAGAAAAGCGGAGGCGGAGGAAAACGGCGAGTCCGCGGCGTTCACTGACGAGCTTACGGACGAAAACTGGGAAGAGGAGTTCGCCGCTGCGGCTGCAAAAGAAGAAGCTGCCGCTGCTGAGGCTGCTGCACTGGAAACCGCGTTAAAGCTGGACACACAAACCATGAAACTATCCACCGCTCTGGATTGCGAAGCGACGTTTCTGGAGTTTCAAGAAGCGCTGGCGCGGTGCGCGCTTCTGGCGGCGCCGCAGGCGGAGACGCTGGTTGAAAAACTGGATGCGTTTTTGCAAGATCTTGAGTCGCGGTAGCGAGTGTCTGTATGACTACGACATGACTACTAATCACTACACTTTCTTCACGGACAGTAGCTACCTACAACAGCACGGCGACCTACAACTCTTTCTTCCAGTTGGCTATTGTATCCCCGAAGTACCCTCCCGCCGCGCCTGTGACCCCACACAGATGGCACGCTGCTACCGCGGCCAAACAAAGCACGAAAAACACAATCCAAGTGACGAAACGATCAAACGTCTTCCTCAACTCCCTTTCCTGTTCCGTCAACGTGTCAATATGCGCTTCCATCAGCCGCGCTTTTTGTCGTAACCCGTTCACTTCTTTCGTTAACGCGTCGATGACCACGCGTTGTTCTCTCTGCGTCTTAAGTGCCTCACTCACGACATGGGTCTTCTCAGAATTCGCCCCACCTCCAAGAGCGAGTTTCAGCGTACATTCCTCCAGCTGTGTGGTCAGGTCAATCACCACGAGCTTGGTCTCCGCGAGGTCGGCGCGAAGGGCGTCGCGCGAAGGTACACGCGACTCGTCGGTATCCATGGAGACCATCGGCGGCGTGGACGCGCCGCGGCGGTGGTGTGCGCGCGCACGAAAGGCCTCGAGCGTTTATTTCGGGACTTCGCGTCGACGCGATCGATCGTCTCGATCTGTCTCAAGAAGATTGAAGAAGCAAGGTGCCGTGCGCGCAGCAGCACAGCGACGAGCGCAGCACGCATCGCGGGCGCCGATCCGAGTTTTGGTGAAAGGCAGGCCAATCACGTCTCCGAAAGGCGCGTAGGGTAAGGGGATTGGACCTCGGCCAGGGAAGTGGACCAACGGGCGTGGTCTTGGACGAAGCGCGAACCGTTCCTGCAGCACAACAACGTGGCACCAGCACATTTATTGGCGAATGTCGCAGCTCAGGCAGGCTGCGCGCGCGGTGGCGCGGGCCTCGTCTGTGTCGCCGAAGCGCGCCCCCGTTCCCGGCCAGTTCGATGTCTCCGTGTATTTCTCCACCGCGCATAGGTGCGGCAGCGGAGGTTCCGCCACCCCCCCGATCGCCAGATCTTCGACAGCGCGACGTCATTTCTTGAAGGGGTTCGCCAGCGAAACCTCCGCACCCGAAAAAGAACCCGCCGAAACCGGCGGCGCGCTGGTTTCCTCGGGGCATCCCTCGAGTCACCCGCAGGTATTAGTGGTGCCTTTAACGCGACGGCCGTTAATGCCAGGCGTCATAATGCCCGTCCGAGTCACGGACGAGAGGTTAATCAATGAGATCGAGGAGATGAAGGCGAGAGGGCAGGCGTACGTGGGGACGTTTTTGCGACGAAAAAATAACGGCCTCACCCCGGTTGTGCCAAAAACAAACTCAACCGAACCATCCGCAAGCACCGTGAACTGGGACCCGTACGACGACATGCACGACATGGGGACGTTCGCGCAGGTGCAGAGCATCATCCGGCTTCCGGATTTGGGAGATGATGAGGAGGACGACGACGATGTTAATGATGGAAAAGTAATTACCAAAAGAAAAAAACAAGACGACGACACCATGGACCCCGGCGGCGGCGCCACGTTGTTACTGCTGGGGCACCGGCGGTTACGGAAAACGCACACCGTAAGGTCGGAACCCATGGTGTGCCGAGTGGAGCACTTGGGGGATAAGAAAAGACCTGATGAAGAAAACGACGACGTCTTGAAAGCCACCGCGAACGAAGTCGTGGCGACGATCAAAGAGCTTTTGAAAGTAAACCCGCTCGCCAAGGAAACGCTGCAGGTACGGGCCTTTCTGGATTTCCCAAATTGCGACACTATTTGATGCCTCTGTGACTGTTTGAGTGCACTACGGCCGTAACATTTACCAGTACTGGCAACTACTACATACGTCACAAGTGCACTGTTCGGCCCGATTACGGTCCGACTGTTTGCTCATACACGTTACGAAGTACACCCATACTCCAGACTAAAGACTGACCTTTTTCTTGTACAACTCGCAGTACTTCGCGCAGCGGTTCCAGGATTTTCAAGACCCGGCGAAGTTAGCCGATTTAGCGGCGTCCATGTGTTCCGCGGACGACCAGGCTTTGCAGACGATTCTGGAGTCACTTGATATCCGAACCCGGCTTCAAAACGCGTTGGTGCTTTTGAAAAAGGAAGTGGAGCTGGGTAAGCTGCAGGCGGATATCGGCCGACGCGTGGAGGAGAAGATTTCCGGCGACCAACGCAAGTACTTCCTGATGGAACAGCTGAAGAGCATCAAAAAAGAGCTCGGCATGGAGCGCGACGACAAAACCGCGCTTGCGGAGAAGTTCTCGGCGCGATTCCAAGTGCACCGATCCACCGCGCCGAAGCACGCGATCACCGTGATTGAAGAGGAGCTCCAGAAACTGAGCGGCCTAGAGCCGTCCTCGAGCGAGTTCAACGTAACCCGCAACTACCTGGAGTGGCTCACGTCGATTCCGTGGGGGCACTCGTCCCAGGAGCGCTTGGATATCGGGCAGGCCAGGGAAGTGTTGGATTTCGACCACCACGGCTTGGAGGACGTCAAGGAACGGATTCTGGAGTTCATCGCGGTCGGGCAGTTGCGAGGGACGACGCAGGGGAAGATCATCACCCTGGTCGGCCCGCCCGGGACGGGGAAAACGAGTATCGGCCAGAGCATCGCGCGAGCGCTTGATCGCAAGTTTTTTCGGTTCTCGGTCGGCGGCCTTTCGGACGTCGCGGAAATTAAAGGACACCGACGCACTTACGTTGGGGCGATGCCTGGTAAGCTGGTGCAGTGCTTAAAAAGCACCGGGGTATCGAACCCGGTGGTGTTGATTGACGAGGTTGACAAGCTAGGCCGCGGGTACCAAGGCGACCCCGCGTCGGCGCTTCTGGAGTTGTTGGACCCGGAGCAAAACGGAACGTTTCTGGATCACTACTTGGATGTCCCGGTTGATTTATCGAAAGTTCTTTTCGTGTGCACCGCGAACGTGCTGGACACGATACCAGCACCACTGCTTGACCGCATGGAAGTCGTCCGCCTGTCAGGTACGTATGTCAGCCTTTCCCAAATCCCGCCGACTGTTTTGCCGATTGTCCGCCCGTAATTACTCACTCACATTACGAAAGACTGACAATTTTCGTTCACAACATCAGGGTACATCGCGGATGAGAAAAAGCAAATCGCGCGCACGTACTTGGAGAAAGTCGCGAAGGAACGAAGCGGCATCGGCGAAGACGAAGCGCGGGTCACGGACGACGCCATGGCGTCGCTTATCGAGGATTACTGCCGCGAAGCCGGGGTGCGTAATTTGCAGAAACACCTGGAGAAAATCTACCGCAAAGTCGCGCTGAAGCTGGCGAAGGAGAAAGGCCCGGAGGCGAGCAAACGCGTGGGTGACTCGCGGGCGAAACTTTTGTCTGCGAAGAAACAGGTCGCGGACAAGGAGGAGGAGCTGCGGGTGGCGAAAATCACAAACGGGACGGAACCGAAACCGGCAAAATCGGGCGGTGGAAAAACGAAAAACACGAAAGAGTCTTCTTTGGATTCCTTGTCCGCCGCGCTGGCGGAGCTTCGGGATTTGGTCCTGTCCAATGAAAAAGACGTACACGCCGCGCTCGCGTTGACCGCGGTGCAGGACCCGGTGGTCGTCAACGCGGGCGCGGATTTAGTGCAGTACGTAGGTAAGTATTTCCCAATCACCACATTCCGCCTCTGCGATTGCCCATACGAGACTGACACTTTCTTTTTTATCGTATCAGGCCAGCCCCCGTTTCAAACCGACCGCATTTACGACAAAACCCCGCCCGGGGTGGTGACGGGTTTGGCGTGGACGTCGATGGGCGGGAGCACGCTTTACATCGAGTGCACGGGGATTCACCAGAACGCGGTGAATGATTTTGACGATGATGAGATGGAAGATGGGGATGGGGATGATGATTACAAAAGAACAGCTCCAAAAAAGAAAGGAGAAAGCTCCAAGCGGAAAAACAAACTCGTCGGCGGTTCGCGCAAAACCGTCGGCGGCACGTTGAAAACCACGGGGCAGCTCGGGGACGTGATGACGGAAAGCGCCACCATTGCGCACACGTTTGCTAAGAACTTCGTGGCGCTTCGTCACCCTGGAAATGACTATTTCGACGTCACGAAGCTTCACCTGCACGTCCCCGCGGGGAGCACGCCCAAGGTAGTTATTGGGGCTTTCACCAAATCCCGGACGACTGTTTGCGCATACCCCAGACTGACACTTTCTTTTATTTATCCCAAGGACGGGCCGAGCGCGGGGTGCACGATGGTCACGGCGATGGTGAGTTTGGCGACGGGCAAGGCGGTCCGGCCGAACCTCGCGATGACGGGCGAGGTGACGCTTACCGGAATCGTCATGCCGATTGGCGGCGTCAAGGAGAAAACAATCGCCGCCCGCCGAAGCGGCGTCACGCACATCCTGTTCCCCGAAGGCAACAAAAAAGACTTCCTCGAACTCAGCGCCGAAGTAAAGCAAGGCCTGGAAGTTTTCTTCGTGAAGACGTACGACGACGTGTACAAACACGCGCTGGAGTGGGATGTGGCAGAGTGAATGGGAAGACACTATAGACTGCCGACTTTAGACACAAGCTGTATGTCTAGTTGTCTCCCGACATAGCTAGAAGCACAACAAAATGTACTGCTTACAACTATTGACGGCGTGGAAGCGAAGAGTAGACGGTGCCGTATTTTTGTTCACAGGATTTGACAAACGTTTCTTTACCCTTTCCCCGACGACCCGTGTTTCAGGTCTTCGCCAATCGCGCCGACGAAGGGGCTTTTCTTATGCAACGAGGGGGGGAGTTTCCTGGCTTTCGCTGGCGGTTCCGAGTGTACGACACCACCGGGGTCTTGCGCATGGGTGTGCTGTGTGGGCAAACAGTCTACCGCAACCGCGGAAACAACTGCGGGTACTCCGTGTTTCGCCAGACTAATCGCGCTCTCGGGAATAGCGGGTTTCGGCTTTGGCGGCGCGCGGCGGCGCTTTTGGGCGCCCGGCGGTTTCGGGGCTTCGGCGACGGCTGGTTTTTGACGTTTCGTTTTGGGTCGCGCCCGCGGCTTTGGCTTTGCAGGAACTGCCTTCGGCTTGGCTTTTCTTTCCGTACCGCCCGGAATCGAACCAAGGTCACGCACTTTCGGCTTGGCTTTTCCACCCGTACCTCCCGGAATCGAACCAAGGACACCGGCGGCCGGCGTACTACCCGGTTTACCCACGTTCGCGTTGCAAAGCGCACCCGCCCCGACTACCGCCGCGATTGGTATGGCCAACGCGAGCGGCGCTGTTGGCACTACCGGGGCGAATCGCGGAACGTCGTTTCCCGCGAAACCACCCGTGAACGCCCCCGCGACGCCGATGGAACACCCGCTGGGCCACTCACGAGGAACCGCGAGGGGGCGCCCGCCGGTTCCGTCGTAACCCAGGTACCCGTTGTCCCTCCACGCCATCTGCATCTCCGCCCGTGCCTCGCAGTCCACGGCTTCCATTAAACAATAAAGCGACCCGTTCAGGGTGATGGCTTCGTGGCGCATGCGCGTGGACTTGTGTTCCGCGGAGGTCAGCTCGTTAACAAGGGCTTGCTTGCGTTCCTCACCCTTGGTCCGCTCGGTTTGGGGAGACGTGACGGGAGAAACGGGAGATACGCCTTCGGTGGGTGTCCCGGGTGTTGCGCACGCCCTGGCCTCCAGAATCGCCTTGGCCTGCACCGCCGCGACCGCCACCCTCGTGTTCCGGACGTGCTCCTCCACCCGCGCCAGCTCGAACAGCGCCACGGTGGCGCGGTCGTGAAGCACCGCGACCGCGCTGAGTCGCGAAGTCACCGCCTGCGCGGGAAAGTCTTGCGCGAGTGAGAAAAGTCGACTCCACTCGCTTCGCAAAAGCTCGCGCGCTTGCGCCAGGCTTTGTTGGTCAGGTACTTGGTTGTTGTTAGCGACTCGGGACGGCGGCATCGCCGTCACCGGGGTCACGGGTTCCTTCGACAAGACCTCCGCCTCCGCACCAACGCCGCCGGAAGCATCCTCGCGCGCAGTCTGGTCGCGACTCTGTCGCACGCGCCTCGCCACGGGCGCGCCAGGCGGCTCCGCGACTTGAACAGCGGCCGTCGCTCGTAACCGGCGCTCGGCGTTCAGACGCATCGCAATTTCCACGCGTATGCCCACCATGTCGTGGTGCGCGCGCTCTGCGTCGGTCATCTCGCGCTCGCGCCTGCTGACCCTCGCGGTGGCTGGCGGCGTGGTCATGGACATGGGAACCGTCGCGCGGCGGACTGTTTCGTGCAGTGACGAGTGACGCGAGGGCGTCTGGAGAAAAAAAGCAACGACGGACCGAACTGAAGCGTGTGGGTAGGGTTTTGCCAAACCGGCAACGACGGCACCCTTTTGTCGTCAGGTCCAAGGACTGCGGGAGTGAAGGCGATACGCGGAAAACATCGGACCGAAGGCGACCTATCTTTTGTGGTCGTGGCCTGTCTCTCGCCACTCTTACCGCGCCCCGACACGGTATTTTCCTCACTTCGCTTTCAACCTCCCCACAGTTCCCGTAGTCATGAGTGGTAAAGGCGGCGTGCCAACCAACGACGAACAAGTCGTGGAACGCATGGTGGACTTGATGCAGAACCCGGCGTTCATGCGTGTGGCGGAAGAGTTGGGGGCGCAGGTGATGCAGGAGCATGCTGCGACTACCGCAAATAGCGGCAACCCTGGAGCCGGCCAAGGGAACGGCCCCGGGACCGGCGGAGGCTGGCCAAGCACCAACCCGGGGCAACAGTCCGGTGGAGGGCGTAGTGTCAACCCTGGGAAGTGAGTGACACGCCACACGCATGTTTTGACGATACACACGCGACGCACGACATGGAAGAGAGACGACGCGCTTCGAAGGTTCCGAGTTGAAGACAACGACAGGAGGACTTCTTCTCAACACTTGATAAAAACACTTTCGACCAATTTTTTCGTCACCCCACCACGCTCGCCGCAAGTTTCTCTCCCAGGCTTTGTTTCGCGCCCGGCACCACAGGGTCTTTCCCCAGATACACCTCTAACAGTGCGGCGCACATGGTTTTGTCGTCGATCACGCCTATTTCCTTTCCTTTGATCAGCGTGCGCAACTTCCCATGGTCGGCGCAGAAAGTAAGCGAGGTTCCTTTCGCAAATTTGACGTTTTCGAAGTAGCTTTCAAACGTTTTCAAGCTTTTGGAGTGGGCGCCTAGTTTGGGTCGAAGCCGTTCGGCAAGCGCGTCCGCGATTTTTGAACTCTCGAGGTCACGCGCGAACACAAGCCGCACGGTTTTGCCGATTGCGTGGTCGTTCACAACGAAGTCGAAAAGGGTCTGGTCCTTCGCCACGCGCGCCGGGTTTTCGCCGAAAAATGTACCCCCAATCGCTTTTTTCACCGCATCCGGGTGGAGAAACAATCCACACGCGTACACCTTTACCCCCACCCCCGCGATTCGCTTCACCCGTACCCCCATCCCCATCAGCGGCGCGCACCCTTTGGTTTCACCGCGCATGCAGAACTCCCCGGGGATGTTCAACCCCGTTTTCGGTTCCACCACGAAGGGCACGACGTCGTGTTGTGGCACGCCAACGCGATTTCCAGCACCCGCGTTCGCCACGAGGTTCCGGGCTTGGCGAAAAGGCCTGAGGCGTACCGAAAACAATGGACTGGCGTGCGCAACGCGCCGGAACCCGTCAAGGCGCTCGCGAGCCGCGCGATGGAAACGCTCGCCGAAACCGCTCATGGTGCCAGGCGCAGGTGGAGGAGGCGTGCGTGTCGATGTGATGAACGAAGTCCTCACGGATTTTGGTAAAATTATTGGAATTTCGGTCAACGAGGCCTACGAGGGGAACGTTTCCAGATTCGCTTCCCATCCCGGGTGGCGTGTCAGTGTCGGCCGCGCTCCCCCCCCTCCGCCCTGCCGCGATGCCCCCCACGACGACCGCCCGTTCGCACTCCACGTTCCGCGACGACCTGTCCGGGTGGGAAAACGACTTCGACCACTCCGTGGTGCCTCCCAACAAAGAGGCGGAGTGGAAACCGAAAAACCCTTCATGGGACGAGACGTTACGCGATGCGGTGGAGACGGAAACGACGAGTGGGTTCGAGTGGGAGGACCAGCTCGCGTTGAGGGCGACCTCTGAGCTTATGAGCCCAAGCCGCATGCAGAGGGCGATGGGTAAGATTCTGCAGCGCGGGTACGACCAACAAAGGGCGGTGCCTCTTGCGGTGGACCTGGCGCGGGTGCCGAGTCCAAATCGTCCGGTACGTATTTCCCAATCACCACGTTCCGCCTCCCTGATTACTGCTCTGTGTGGAGTACAGTTGGAAAGTACGGACCCCACTCCGTCGGACCCCTTACCATCACTCATACACATGGCCCGAGAGACTGACACTTTCGGCTTTTATCGTATCAGGCGTGGCAAGGCCTAGGGACGGTGCCGAAACAAAAAGCGCCTAAACGCGAAAAAGACTGGTGGGCACCGGCCGAGCTTGACCTGCAAGAGAACCACAGGGAGCACGGGCGGTTGGGGCAGGCGTACGCGGACGGCACGAAACCGTTGGAGGCGAGGGACTTGTCCAACAACGGGATTAACGATGGCGTGCACCCCGGGGATGGAGGTTTCCGTAGCCCAAAGAAACACTTGGGAAAGGACTGGGTCGGCCTTGATCCGTACCGGGGCAAAAACACGCGGTACGCGCGAATCCCGGGCGAGGAGAAATGGTGGCACCCTCGTGAGCTGGGCATGGGGACGTGGGACGGGGACGTGGATGGGGAGGTGAGTCATGATTTGGGGGGACGGGGATGGGAGGAGAGTGACGAGAGTGATGAATCGGATGCCTCTGATGAATCGTCACACGGGTCGTACGAAAGCGGGGACGAGGACGTGGAGGGCGCGATTGGACGACGAGCAGTGCGCCGAACACAAAAAAGAGAAGCACGACGAACACAGAGACGGGAAGCACGACGAGCCGCGAGAAGAAACGCGCGATACGAGCAACGACAACGCGCGTCGGACGATTCGTATCGCGCGGAGAATGACAAGGAACGGCGGCGCGGCGTCGGCGGCGGACCGAACGGGGTCGGGGACGGACGCGGCACGACTGATGGCGGTGCCCGGAGCCCTGTTTCGGTTGATGCACACGGACACGTCATCGGGCACGGGAGGGACGACGGGTACGTAGGCGGAAACAATGTGAGTGGTGGTGGTTTATTCGGCGACGACGGACGACGCGGCGGCGGCGGCGGCAGAAATCGCCCGGGCGTGAAATCGCCGAGGGGCGGGCGCGCCGGTGGCGACGGCGGTTTGGGTGGAACACCGGCGGGAGGCAAAGGTAACGGAGGTGCAGGCGCCAAAGGAGGTGCAGGAGGTAACGGAGGTAAAGCAGGACGGGAGATGGGAACGGACCCTGACCTCGAACCGGAGAAGAAAAAGAAGAAAAGGTGGCTCCTGTGCTGTTGAGGGTCGTTCGGAAGAGTTGAATGCGAGGGGTTTGGGTAGAGTTGAATGAAAGTTGGTTGAGTAGTCTATGATGAGAGAAAGTCTTCGCGTACGTAATGATGAGAGAAAGTCTTCCGCGTCCAACAACTCTACGCGTCACGCCGCACGCGAGCATTTGAACTACACACAGTCCTCAAACTTACTGCTGCTTGCACTCAGGCGGTTTCTCGCCATCCGCGCCGACCGCCGCGGGCGTCGTTTCGTCCCCACCCTCGTCCTCGTCCTCGTCCTCAACGCTCTCGTCCTCGTCGTCCTCGTCGTCGTCCTCGTCCGAGTCGTACTCGTCGTCCGAGTTCGCGTTCGCGTCGCCGGTGAACCACGAAACCGCGTCCGGGACGATTTTGTCCCGGATAATTGACCCGATTTCGTAGTCCATCTCCATGGCGTCCTGGAGCTGTTCCATTTCCTCCTCCTCCAGTTCCGCGTCTTCGTCGGGAATCTCGGGCGGGGAGAAAAAGTTGAAAAACGACTCGGTGCGTTCCGTTTTCGTCGCAGGCTTGTTGCTTTTTTTTCCACCCTTCGCGTTCGCCTTGCGCCGCATGACCTTGACGCATAAGTTCTTACCCGGCAACCAGTCGATTTCCGACCCTTTGCTGAACTCCAAAATCGGGTCCTCGTCGTCCACCATGTGGTACGACTTTTCAAGCACAGGGTTTGTGAAAAACGGGTTGGGCTGTTCGAAGTGAAACGCGAGCTTGAACCCTTTCGGTTCGTCGTCGTCGTCGTCCTTCTCTTCCTCTTCATCATCTTTGTCAAGCACCTCCACGGTGATATCCTTAAGAAACGCGAGTGCGGGCTCATCTTTTTCTTCGATGTACTGCGCCAGTTGTTCGTGGTTGCGAAGGGCGCAGAGCCAAAATTCGGGAACGCCGGCCGGCGCTTCTTCGTCGTCGTCCGGACCTTTGTCCTCGCCAACCGGTTTCTCGGCTTCGACGTCGGTTTGGCCTTTCACGATTGCCGCTCGCTTCACGTAAAGCGGCGCGTACAGCTTGGTGAACTTCTCCTCCAACGCCCGGCGCTCCGCAAGGAACTGCTCTCTCAAGTCGTCGTGCGCTTCCTGGAAAACCCCAAGCTCCGCTACCCGCGCGCGCACTTTGTAATGAAGCGCCTCCACGAATCCGCTGCCTCTACCGACCAACCCGTCCAGCTTGCCCTGCAGGGATTTGATCATCCGCGGGTCCCCGCTCAGGGCCCCGAGCGCGGACATCACGTCTTTTTGGTCGACGCCCTTGGCGAACTGGGT
>TARA_B110000977_G_scaffold152786_1_pt1 | contig 11295 bp, 9 predicted proteins | sample TARA_B110000977 | Tara Oceans TARA_B110000977 (sample SAMEA4397798) | marine metagenome | biome: Polar Biome; feature: [SRF] surface water layer (ENVO:00010504); material: water (ENVO:00002006), including particulate matter (ENVO:01000060) such as... | depth 5 m | reverse complement strand
TGGGGGGGGAGGGAACAACTCCACGTTCGTGGCGTTCTTGGATGTCACGTTCGTGGAGGTCACGTTCGTGTCCGACATGGTGAGGTGCTTTTGGACCGCCGCTAGCTAACCGCCGGCCCAATCCTTCTCGGTCCAACCAAGGTTCACTAACGATGCAGCACGACGGTCACCCGCGCATGTTCAGCATAGAGCTACAAGGCGTAGAGATTCACCCACGCGTCATCGCCTACGGGGGGGCAAGCCGGATGCAAGTGGCGGCGTGGCGAGTTGAACGCGCACAACGCGTGTGCCGAGTGCTGTGCCGAGTGCTGATGCGATGAGGTTGGTGGCTCGTCGTTGTTGGCGCTGAAATAAACGCTCAACGGCTTTTGCGCGCAATTTGCAAACTCAAGAATGAACTCAAGAAAGGGACAAAATCGAAATGAGATGAATTCGATGAGATGGATCAGCGCGACGCTCGAAAGCACGAGTAACACACATAACACACGTTCAACTGACTTAAAAACTATTCTTCCCAAGCTCGTGTCTCCTATGTGTACCCACTAAACGTCTCGTTATATCCATAACATCCACGTTTACTCATTGCTGATGACCCCCTTCTCCGATACGTAAAACCCATCGAGGAACTTCCGGATATCTTTCTTCTTCACCAGGCACGCCATGTGGATCAGGGCGGCGGACTTCGACACGTTGTCGATGTCATTCCCCTCTAAAACGAGGCAGTCCTTGACCATCTCGTCGCGCGCGATCTTGACACCCGCGAGCATGTTGCACGTTCGCGTCCTTTTTTCACCCAAAAAGTTGCGAATCTCAATCTTCTCGCCCTTCGCCGGGATGTTGACGTTGACCGGGAAGTGCGCGTACACCGCGCGCATTTTGTACCGGAACCCCTTCGTGACGCCGTCGAACAGGTTGGACATATGCGAGCAGACCGTCCTGAGGCACGCCAGCCGCTTCTTGGCGGAGAAGAACATCGTCGCGATGATCACGCTGTTCTTCTTGTCGTGGAAAAGGTCGATGCGGGGGAGGTGCGTGAAGTCGCGCTGGAGCGTCCCTCGGGGACCCTTCACCACGATCTTCCGCGCCTTGAGCGTCACCTCGACGCCCTCGGGGATTTGGAGCTCGCGCTGAGCCTTGAGAATCTTCATCTTGAAGCGAAGGAGTGTGAAGGGAGACTGTGGGATGGGGAGGTGATTTGGTTAGCGAAAACCCTAGGACGAAAAACCGGATGATGCGACGCGCTGATGCTTGACGCGCGTGTTGAGACCCGACACTAGTGTGTGTGTCAGTGATTATCACTGATGTGCGGTGTATGTAACCGCACGTCGTCCACGCGTTGCGAATTCGGTGTCGTCTTGCCGTAGGAGCGCCAGTCACCGATGGAACACGTGCGGCATCGACACGAGACCCTAGTGGCGCGTTCCGATGGTCGGGAACGCGACGCGACCGGCGCTTTCAGGCACGGTCGACGTCGCAGCGACGCGCGATGGACACCGTGGAAAGCCGTGGATAGCAGGTAATGTCGGGAAGTTTCTCACCTTGCTCGCTTACACGTCTCAAGCGCGTTTATAAAGGGCGAGGAAAAGGGAGTTCATCGGCTTTTCTTCGATGGTCGGCGAGTCGAAGCGCAAAAAAAGCCGAGTTTTTGGCAGCATCGCTTGAGTCATTAAAACCTCATTTATGCCGTTCTGGCCCATACCCACAATTGCCAAAACGTTTGCGTGCAAATCGAGTCGCGACTTTCCTCGTCAAAATCCGCAGCGCCTGTCCGTTCGCCATCTCCACCATGGCTGAAGAGGAGCCCGAGGAGCTCCCCCCCTGTTTGTGGGAGACCAAGAACGAAGAGGGCGAGTGGAGCGAGGGTACTGTGGATGAGGGGTTCCCCGTGGGCGAGGTACGTGACCGAGATGATGACTCTTTCAATGCGCTTCCAAATTCGTCTCCTTCCCCTCCTCTCCCTTGACTATATGCTGACCTGTTCCTCTCTTCCACCCCAGGGCCGCATGACGTTTCCCAACGGCGACGTGTTCGAGGGCACTTACGTCAAGTCCATGATCCCCGACCCGGTCGCGGTGGCGGAGGCGGAAGCCGCAGCCGCGGCGAAGGCTGCCGCGGATGCGGAGGCGAAGGAGGCTGCGGGTGAGGGCGATGCCACAGAGGGTGACGCTGCTGCACCCGAGGGCGACGCGGAGGAACCTGATGAGCCCGAGATTCCGTTGATTCCAACCTCCATGCGCCAGGGCAAGGGCAAGTACGTGTTCAAGCCCCTTACCGAGGGCGAGGGTAACGAACTGTCGGGGGGTTGGTACGAGGGCGATTTCGTGGACAACAAAAAACACGGCGCCGGCGAAAAGACGTTTCCGGACGGGAGTAAGTACATAGGGGCATTCAGTGAGGACGCGATGCACGGCGAGGGCGAGTACACGTACGCGAGCGGAGACATCTACCGAGGAAACTTTGAAAAGGGAAAGAAACACGGCGACGGTTCGTATTTCTTCAAGAAGAGTTCATCGACGTTCGTGGGGTCATGGAGCGAGGGGAAATTCACAAACGGCGAGTGGGTGTATTCGGACGGTTCGTCGTACTCGGGTTATTTTTTGGATGGCAAACCTTCAGGCGAGGGGACGTACACGTGGGCCTCCAACGGTAACACGCAGACGGGGGAGTGGCAAAAAGACGGCGCGTTTACAGGGGGGGTGATTAAAGCGGGAGTGTAAGTGAATTGAGAATGTGAATTAAGAATGATTATAAATACCTCATAGAATGAATGTATCACTCCTACCCAACCTATTGCCTCTCTAACACCTTCGTCAACCCTTCCAGCGAGTACTCAAGAAACACCTCATCCACCTCCCCCATGACGTGCTTAACGTTCTCCCCCGCGAACTTCCACCAGTCAACGAAGAAATCCTTGATCACGCCTTTGAGGTATTCCAGCTTGCCGAGGTTCTTTTTCGCTTCCTTTACGATTGAATCTTCGTTCGATAATATACCCTTCCACTCGTTACTCAAAAAGCTCTCAACGTCAGGTTCTTGCATTTTAAGCTCCTTTAATCCCTTGACTAGAGTGGCCTGTTTCACTAAGGACATGGACTCGGTGAGTAAAGGGTCAACAAGTAACGCAAACTTTCGCGGCGTTTTCTCGTCTGCGTCAAACGCGAACCGAATCGAAATGTTCGCCTTTACTGAACGTTGGCCGATGAACTCCTTCACTAACGCCAGAGGAGTGACGCCATCAGACCAAAACCTTAATTCGCCCTCCTTGCCTGATACCCGTAATTTTGTTTTCAACAGAACGTTCTCGAAGTCGTACGAAAAGACGTAGGAAGTGCCCCTGGCGTTTGAGGGAATACCGCGCCCTCCGTTAGTCTGGAAAGATTGCGCTCCGCCGTCCTCGTCTCCGTCGCCAAACAGCCCCCCCACCGCCGTTGGGTTGGGCGGTTTCGAAGGAACCTCATCCAAACACTCGAACGTCCACTGGTGCGCATCCTCTAGAGTGAACGACCCAGTGATTGTTAGAATATTCAATGCCCTGTTGTCGCCCAAAACGGCAGTCGAACTGTTTTGACCCGAAACCGACGCGTTACCTGATTCTAAACCTTCAAACCCAACCTGTCGCCTTCGGTGCAAACACAGCGGCTTTACGTCTTTCGTGACTTCGACGCACGTTTTCGGGTTCCGAAGCGGCACGACTGAGGCTTTTATCGTACCCGCCCGTCCTTCAACGCAACGCATTTCGATTTCGAACCGGTTCTGGTTCGCAGAGGGGAGGCGGTACAGCGCAAGCGCTTGCGCGCTTTTTCCGCCCGCCGCCATAGAGGCGTCGAGCGGCGTCCGCGAAACGATGGAACCAGCCGCGGTGCTACCGGAAGAGGCATCAGCAGTAGGAATGTTTGAATTAGACGCGGTAACATCCTCCGCACTCCCGGAAATCCCGCCTGCCCCGTACTCGTCCAGCAGATCCACGGCGACGTCCGAAAACACCGCCACGGCTTCCATGGCGACGGGCGCTTCCAAGGTCAACTTATGAGTAGCCGAGTGACTGTCCAGTTTGAATCGCGATAGAATGCTACAAGCTCCGTCCGCGGCGATCAAATCACCCGACCGTGATTGATACGCAGTCCTTTGGGTTTCAACCTCCTTCTCTAAGCGGTCAATCTCCTCTGTCAAGTTGTCCACGCGTTGCTGGTCCTTGAGCCGCCGGACGCCCAATTGCGTGTCGTCGAGCTGCTCGCCCATCGCGAACCCGTCCGCTGATGTGCTATCAGCGCCAGGTCGAAACGCGATGACCTTACCACTGTACGTGTGCGCGATTATCTCGTTGAACGGAGTAGTGACACACCCGTGTCGTAGTGTTTGCACCGCTTCGCCTACGTTGACTTGCCCCGCTAAAATAGGATCGCCGTGCTCATCCAGACTATACACTTCTATACTCCCATCGTCCCGTCCCACGACGACGTCGTTCACGCCGTCGCCGGTGAGGTCGCACTCGCCGTGAATCGCAGTCACCGCGCCCGAGTTTTTGGTTGGAGTGTCAATCACCCAGCCCCGCTGCACGGATTCGCCGTCTAGGAATAGTTGGCCTACGCTTCCCTGCTCGGTGCCGAATAAGACTTCTCTGCGCCCCGCGTGCTGCTGGTTTGGAACTTTTGATTTTTGAGAAGACCCGGCTCCCGTCGCCTGCCTCCGCAGCTCGTCATTCTTACTGCAGCAATGCACAGTGGTCGCCGCGCCGGGCACTGCGGCTTCGTAGTACAAGTCGCCGCCCTGCACGACGCGGATGAATCGATCGCGGCACGCCAAGATGGGATTCTTCTCCCCGTCCAACACCACCGCCGCGTGCGCGACATCCGCGATGTAGTCGTTCGATTGAAAATAGTGCACATCCGCGCAGTCCACGTAGTGGTTGCTGACGTACTTTCCGGTGGCCCAGATGTTGGTGTGGTCCACGTGGATGTCCGAAATGGGCTCGGTTAAATTCGTGGAAAACTTGAAAAACTCCTTGCCTTTTTTGTTAATGCCGCGAACCGTGGTGCCCGACGAGACGAAGATCTTGTCCTCCTGCCCGGGGGCGGTGCCCAGGGTTAGGGAGGAAATAGGCGCACCCCCAAGCGGGGTTTTAAACACAAGGCTCCTCGTCTCCTCGCCCTTCCGCATCCCAAACGCCTGGATCATGCCGTCCGCATCTCCCAACACGATCTTGTTTTGCCGCTTGCCTTTGCTTAAAGGAAGCACTTCCATCGTGCCTCTTTCCGCCTGGCCGGTCTGCGTAATATCCGTACGGTCGAACGTGAGGAACGACATCGTGGCAGGTGCAATACGTCCCTCCCGTATGCACCACGTCTCTGTCTCGTCCAGAAGCCGTCCACGCAGGCGACGCGCGGCGCTTTGATTACATGATTTGAAATCAACGCCTGTTGTTGACTTGAAGAAACAAAAAGTGAAACTGGCGCTAAGATTTACTTTCAACTATATGCCGTCTACTTCTTCGCGAACAATCCCTGGTACAAATACACGGCTAGGATCGAAAACGACACCACGAGTGCGCCGACGTAGTTATAAATCCCCCCAGACGCGTTGGCCAGCGCATCCACATCCGGGTTCAGAGCCTGCGCCGCCGAAAACGTGTACACGGTCATCGCGTCGATTCCCGCGATTGCGAGCGCGATTGATAAATTCAGCTTTTTAAAAGTTCCGCCCCCGAGCCGTCCCCTTTGCGCCGCGTCCAGTAACACGAACTGCGCCGGTGCGAGCATGAACACGGTGCCTAGGCCGAACGCGCGTTGGATGAACTGCGACGAGGGGGTGTATTCGTTCACGATCGCCAGGGGAGATAGGGGGGAGAACGCGAATGACCCGCCGACGATCATCGAGGCCCAGAAGGAGAGTTTCAAGTACCGTTCCAAATACCCGCCCCGCTCAGTGGCGCTTCCTAAATCACACACCACACTCCAGTCCTGTTTCACCCGCTCCAACGAATTTCCGAACCCGCCGCCATACTTGATGATCGTATTAGCGGACACCAAGGCGGTGGGGGCGAGGGTCAGGATGATGCCGGCTACTGCGGCTGCACTCGGCGCGGGAGACGCTCCGGTGACCGAACCAGCCGCGAACGCGCCCGCGACGCCCAGCGCGTTGCTTAACGAATAGAGCACTACCGCTAACGCTAATCTCTGGTACGTCGCCGAGTCTAGTATTTCGTTCTTCGCAGCATCCGCTAGCACGTACAAAGCGCACAAAGCAATCAACGCGAAGCAATCCGTACCCACGAGGTTGCTGAAGTGTTGGACGTCGGCGATTTGAGTGAAGTTTGATGGGTCGGAATGGGAAACTCCGAACTGTTCAAGGACCGGCTCGGTGTTGACGAACGCGGGGATCGTGGGCACGGCGAGAATTAAACCGGCGGCTTTGAACTGCGTAGCGTCGAGTTCAGTTCCCGCGGGAGGTTTTGGGGGGGCCTTTGGCTTGGACTTCGTTAAGCCTTGGAACAACGCGGAAGGTGTCGTCATGGATGAGCATCGCCTTTCGGATGTGCTCTGTTTCGCCTTCGCCAACGCACGTCGTTGGGACTGTCCGGTGGACCACTGGCCGGTCGTACAACGCGACGCGCCTAGCGCACTCGCGTACATCTGACACGTATGCGAAGAGCTCCCCGGAACCGGCGTCGTGTGGTGCGTTGTGCGAGGCGACGGTTCGAGAGTTGGATAAATACTCGTGGCTCAGACGTCGTGACGTGGCGAGTTTCACGAGCAAATTGCTATTTTGTTAGTTTGGTCCCGAACGAGGTACAACTCTGGGCGCGCGCTTCGCGCCGCCTGGAAGCGTCGCGATGAACCTGGCGCGCGGCAAGGAGCTGGGCATCACGCGCAAAGTGGACGCCGGGACGTTCCGTTTGACAAACCCTCCATCGGAATGGTACGAAGGCCCTCGGCTGGATGGGGGGACAACAAGAAACGGGGACGAACCTGGTGATGCACATGAAGCATCTACCTCACTTGGCGCATCACCCGACACAGGAGACGCATCATCCCCCCCATTGGACCTTGCGAACTGGATGTCCCACCTGTCCCACCACTTGCTGGACACCCCCCTTCACAAGGTCCGTTTAATCGGAAGCCACGACGCGGCGAGTTACAAATTGAGTTCGTCTAAGATGGGCGCGCTCCCGAAGTGGCTGCGCACGGTGCATTCTTTTACTAACGGCATCGCCACCGCGCCGTTCACGGGAATCATCATAAGGTGGGGCGAAGCGCAACACGTGAATATATACGAACAGCTTCGGTTGGGTGTCCGGTACCTGGATCTGCGCGTGGTTTGCGAGAGTAATGGTGATGGTGATACTCCTAATGCTAATACGTTCCACGCCGAGCACGGCATGGCCGGCCCTGATTACCGGGAAATCCTAAGCGACATAAGACGGTTCCTAGACTCACACCCAAACGAAGTAGTGCTATGTGACTTCAACCACTTCCACCGGTTCACATCCAAGCAGCAGCACTTCGAATTTATCGATTTATGCGAGCATTATCTTGGCGAGCACGTCGCGCCGCTTGCGTTGCGACGAGCGTCCGAATCAGGACAAGGAACCTTGACGTACCGCGAGTGCTTGCGATCCAACACCCGGTGCCTTATTTTTCATGGGGGGTGGGACCACGTGGGGGTAGCGCGGAAAGCCGTGGAAGCGGGGTGCTGGGGCAGGTCAGTGAAGGATTTGTGGTCGCCGTGGCCGATGGCGAACTCACGACGCGAATTAACCGAGCGCTTTGGAAAATTAGACGTAGACGGGAAACAAGCGCGCGGGTTTTTCGTGCTCCAGGGGGTTGTCACGCCGACTATGAGCAGAGTCGTGTCAGGGCTTACCTTGCCCAACACCTGGTTCCGAGGCAGAAAATTAAAAAATGTTGACAATGTGCAGGGACCGTATGAGCAAACAGTCAAAAACCTCTCGCCGCGTCCCAAAACGCTTCGCCAGCTGGCGGAGCGCGTCACGCCGTTGGTGAGCGAATTGGTGGTCACTGGCAAAGTACACGCGATGTGCGTGGTGATGGTGGACCACGTTGATTTAGCGGACGTACGAGGGATGTTGCTGGCGGCGTATCCGCGTAGATGAATATTATTTTGGGTGACATTTTGGGAAACAATGTTTTGCAGACAATTCAATCGCGCACTCGTCTCTTCTAGTCACTCATTGCTACACGTACACATAGTGTCACTTGTGTCGTCACACCGTGCCGGCATCCCTGAGAATCTGAACAATCGCCGCGTGTTCCCCTTGAGCGACGTTAGAAATGGGAGTCCTTGATACGGACAGCGGCGTTATGCCGTTCTTCCTTGCCTTGTTGACGTCCGCACCCAACTCGATCCGCGCTCGCACCACCGACTCGTGACTGGCAAAAGCGGCGATAAACAGTGGCGTCCCGTTAATCCCTGCCTTGTTGACGTCCGCGCCCGCTTCGATCAGCGCTCGCACTACCGCCGATTCGTGGCCGTTTTGAGCGGCCATAAGCAGCAGTGTCATGCCGTCATCCGCCGCCTTGTTGACGTCCACACTTGCCTTGATCCGCGCCCGCACTACCGCCTCGTTGCCCTTTTGAGCTGCGACGTACAGCGGCGTCGCGCCGTTATCCGCTGCCTTGTTGACATCCGTACCCAACTCGATCAGCGCCTGCACCATCACCTCGAGGGCGAATTGAGCGGCGGTGTACAGTAGCTCATCATCGTCACGCGGGCAGCCATTCGCGCGCGCCCACAGCAGCACATTGAGGTGCCCGCCCTTAGCCGCCGCAGTGCACGTCAGCGCGTCCCACAGCGTGTCGTTCTTGCGCAACTCCTTCAACTCTTCGAGCTGTCCGCTCGTCGCCGCTGCAGCACAAAGGAGTTCTTGACGCGATAGGCGACCTCCCCGTTGCAAGCGCTGCAGCGCGCTTAAACATCCGAGATCAATGGCTCAAATTTTACCAAGCTCTTCAAACGCAAACCCCATCGCCGCCACTGTGTCGTGCATCGCACTGCTCACCGCTGGCAGCCTTGGGAGATCTGCGGGATGTCAAAATTGTCAGATCTGAAGATGTGCGTGACGACGATGTCGTTGAGAAGGCCCGGAATGTTATCGCCCGCATTGGCCGCGCGAGCATCGCGGCGCTCGCTCTTTTTCTCTAGCGCGCGAGCTTTCTTACCGGCCATTGCGTTGGAAGAGTGAGGGTGTCGTGGCGTGTCTGTGCGTGTGGTTGTGCGTCGAGTCTTCCGAGAAAAGCGTTACATTTAGGTTTACACGAAATCGCAGTGTTTTTGAAGACACGCGTTTTTTAAGGGCATCGTTCATCACAGGTCACTTCTTGGCACGCGTCTCCGCATGGGTCCGCGCGATGGGCGGCGCGCCGGGAGGGGCGTGCCTTCCTTCCGCGGTGGTGTTGTTGGCGGGGTGATGTCGAAACCGCGGCTTAAGCTATCCAGGCGCGTGCTGGTCGTGAAGCTTCTGCGCCAGAAAAGCGGCCGCCGCTTGAAAAAGCGCGCATCAGTCGGCGGGCCCACGGTGGTGACCATCAAATCCCCCGTCCCCGTTCGTGACACCCGCGACACGAGCGACACCGATGAGGATGGTGATGATGACGACGACAGTAAATCCGTATCTTCCAATTCCTCCGACGTGGTGATCGTGGACGAAACGCCCGCGCAACCGCCATCGGCCATTCGAGGGGCTTCAAAACAAAGTGGCGACCTCGTGAAACTCGCGGCGAAGGCGTTAGACCTTAACGTGCGCTCCGAACACGGCATGGGCAACTGCATGTTCTGCGCGTTTTCCAGCGGCGTGAACAGTTGGCTGCTCGCGAAAGGTACCGCAGGCAAGGGAGCGGACAGAGCGTTGTTCCGCGATGCGGTTGAGGGGGATGGTGAGAAGTCGAGCGGTCAAACAATCACGTGGTCGCACCTTCGCTCGGCGCTCGTGTGTGGCTTGCGCGTGCTGGTGAGGGACGCGCCGAAGCTCTGTATGATGGGTTCCAGTAAGGACATAAGCAAGATAAAGCAAAAGAAGCTCACGAAACAGGCTCGCGAAATCCAAATGTCCACGTTGATGGAGGGCAAGGAGGGCCGGGCGTGGCTTTCGAAAGGCGAACTCGCAAACGTTTCAATCCCAACTCGATTCGAAAAGTACGTCGAGTCCATGAGCAAAGACGCCTCGCCCTTCGCCGGGCATAAAACCTGGAGAAACTACTGGGGGGCGGACAACGAACTCGTGGTTTTAGCGGCGCAGCTCAACCTAGCCGTGGTGTGCGTCGAAACCGCGACGCAGACGCAGGGTTTCTTCCTGGCGGTGCCCAGCGAGATTGCCGAGATGGGTGAAGGGAATAAAAATATAAAATATGAAACTTTACACCGACCGGGGCGATACATGTCGGGCGGCGCGCTTGAAAATTTCGAAGTGTCGGACAGAAAAGGTACTCAAGGGAAACAGTCACAGGTACTGCGTTGGAGGGCGGCGCGGGGGAAGCTTTTGCTGACGGTGCGGTTGGTGCGCGCGGACGGGAAGAAGGCGAAGGCGGCGGTGGGTGGGAGTAGTCAAGAAAAACTAAAAAAGAAAATCACTGTCGTCCTTCCCGCGCTCATCGTCGTGCACCGCCCCGGGCACTTCGACAGCTTGCAGCCGAACGAGGGATGGGTACTGTTCATGGAGCGGACGGAAGTGGGGGGGGTAGAAGTATGACTGAAGTAATTTAATAATAGGGGATATCACGGTACGTATCGAGAAAAATGAAAAATTGCAATTGTCTTTATTTCGCGTCATCGGAGGTCTCACGCCTGGTCAGGGTCGGGGCAGCCGTTCGCTTCCGCCCAGTTTGCCAACTCGTGATGACCTCCAGCTCTCGCAGATATGAGTGTGTTCTTAGTCCATAGGCATCCATTTACGCGCAACCACTGCAGAATCTCGAGATGCCCGCAATGCGCCGCCGCCGTGCACGTCTCGGCGTCCCACTCACAGCTGTTCGCTCGCGCCCACCGCAGCACCTTGAGGTGCCCGCCCTTAGCCGCCGCAGTGCACGTCAGCGCGTCCCACGGCGTGTCGTTCTTGCGCAACTCCTTCAACTCTTCGAGCTGTCCGCTCGTCGCCGAGGTGCCCCCACTCCGCTGCGCGGAAGCACGTGTTTTCGTTCCACGGCCAGCCGTCCGCGCGCAACACCTTCAACTCTTCGAGATGTCCGCCCTTCGCCGCTGCCGCACAAAGGAGTTCTTGACCCGACAGAACACCTCGCCGGTGCCGGCGCTTCACCGCACTTAAGCACCCGAGCTTCAAGGCTT
>TARA_B110000977_G_scaffold111587_1_pt1 | contig 11295 bp, 9 predicted proteins | sample TARA_B110000977 | Tara Oceans TARA_B110000977 (sample SAMEA4397798) | marine metagenome | biome: Polar Biome; feature: [SRF] surface water layer (ENVO:00010504); material: water (ENVO:00002006), including particulate matter (ENVO:01000060) such as... | depth 5 m | reverse complement strand
TGCCAGGTTTAATAATGAAAAAATAAAAAGTTTTTTTTTATTTTTTAAAAGGGAAAAAGCAATTGAGATTGATTTAATCATTCGAAACCTTAATATAGCGTATGTCAAATAATTCCAAATTAAATTTTTTAATCTTCGTAATATTTGCTTTATTTCTTCTAACTTATTTTTCTTTTACCTACTATCATGATGATTTTATTTTTCTTTTCAAGGGGTTGAGCAATTACAATGAAATAAAATCAATATTTTCTTTAGATGTGATTTTGCAAGATAGGTATTTACATGAAATTTTAATGTTGCGTCACTTTCAAATTATTGGTGATAATTTAGTAATTTACAACCTGATAAAGATTTTTCACATTATAATTCTAACGAGCCTTTTAAGTAAACTATGTAAAGTTGCGTTAGAAAAAAATCACAAATATATAAATTATATAAGTTTCTTGCTACTAGTAAGTCCATTCCTACTAGGAACTACATTTTGGCAAACAAATTTGACATGGCTTTTTTTAATCAATTTACATTTCGCAATTTTAATTCTATTCATAAGATATCCAAACTTATATCTATTAATTTTTTTCTTATTTATTAATCACATTGTATCTATAAATTTACAATTTTTAATTTTTAACTACATAATTGCTTTTCTTTTTTTAAAAAAGTTGACTTATAAGATTTCATTTAAAAAATACTACACAATAATAATTTTCAATATTATTCAAATTTTATTTTCTTTTTATGTAATTTTAAAAACAACTGAGAAGGACACTTTTGCTTTACAAGGAGATTCATTTTCTTATGTAATAAAATCTCTTATTAATAACCTAGCATTTATAATATATGATTTTTTTCAATTATTTAGCTTTTTTTCTCTTATAATTGTTCCTGGTATTTTTTATTTACTCATAAAAAATTTAAAGCATTTTGACAAAAATACGTTGTATCCTTTAGTTGGCATTCTCCTTAATTTTATTTTATTTACTTTTGTTTTTTATGATTTTAGATTGCAGGGAATAGAAGCAAGAGTTTCTTTTTTAGTAGGATTCTATATTCATTTTTTAATTATAATTTTATTTGACAAAATTAACGAGAATATAAAAGTAATTGCTATTTATGTGATATTTTTTATCTATTTAATTGGATATACCAATCATTATTTAGTGTTTGCTAAACTAAAAAATAAACAAAATAATTTGGTAGAATACCTATTAACTTTGAATCCAGATAAATTTGTAAATAAAATAATTAATGTCAGCAATACCACTTTTGACACTAAGGAAAAAATTAAATATTTCTTATTTACTAAAACAAACAACCCGCAATGGCTTAAAGCTGAATTTCAACTTTATAATGAGGCTCATTCGCGCGAAGGTATTAAATATAGAATATTAAATTATATATCCAAATAATCTTTTTTATTAGAAAACTATACAATTTAGGCTATTTTTTTATTAAAATAGCACACCCCTCGTTAAATTTATGACCAAGATAATATTAATCCAAAAATAGACTGTTTAAATATTCATTTTGTTAAGATGTTTATAAAATTTAATACAAAAAATATTTTATTAATAAAACTTTCCAAATTTAGTCAATTTATAATTAACTAATTTCAAAATCTATGCTATTGATATTAATATAAAATATATGAAAATAAGTTACGCAGAAAATAGATTGACCCGACTATCAAGTGATTTGCTTAGAAAAAATTTTCCTAAATTCTATCGAAATATAAGAGATCTAAATGTTAATTTTAAATTTTCAAAAAATTATTTTAGAAAACAATTGCTTATAATTAATGAGCTATCCACATCGATAAAAAATAAAAGGTATTTAGATTGGAAAAAAGATCAGTACTATAAATTAAAAGGTACAGCTCCTGATTTTGCTTTCATTGAAATTAATAATAGTTGCAACATTAACTGCGTTATGTGTGACACCAAAAGCTCTACTAGGCCCAAAAAATTGATGAAACTAGATCTGTTTGAGCAATCTGTAAAAAAATTAAAAAGCGATAATATAGACACTGTAGGCCTTCACACAATTGGTGATCCATTAGCCAATCCCAGACTGCCAGAAATTTTTAAAATTTTAAGAAAATATAAAATGAAAACCTCAATTTCAACTAATGGATTGCTACTGGACAAACATTTAGATACCATTTTATCTAACTTTGATATTTGTCCAGATATAAGATTTTCTATTGATGGTGCTACAAAAAAAACTTATGAAAAAATAAGACTGGGAGCTAATTGGGATATTTTAATTCAAAGTTTAGAATTGGCAAAAAAAGAACTTGCACCCAAAGGCTTTAGAATTTCTACTAATATGACTATGACAAAAGAAAATATTGGAGAGCTAGGTGAATTTATTGTTTTCTTCAGAAATTACTTTAAAGATCCTCATTATAATATTCAATTCAATTTTATGAATAGCCTGTCTCCAAGTAATGAATATTTTATTAACAATAATGTAATTCCAGAACATACTCACTCTAATAAGTTTTGCAAGTATGTGGCTCATGCTATTCCATATGTCTTGGTCGATGGAGATATTTCTATGTGCTGTAGGGATTATGATGGATCTCTCATTATGGATAAACTTAAAGAATCTAGCATACTAGATTCCTTTAATAATAAAAAATTTACAGATCTGCAAAAATTTCATGAAGGGCAAGAAATTTCATCAACAAATTATAAGTTATGCTCTGACTGCTATGAAGTTGACTGGAGAGTTTGCGAAATTTGGAGAAAAAGTGTCGAATATATTTTATTTCATAAGCAGAATGAAAATTCCGAATTTTATCAAGAAACTTTTTCTAAGTTGCTAAATACATTAGATAAAAAAGACCTACATTTAGATATGAATAAATTTCTTTAGTTGAGCCAAAGTTCTGAAAACGAAAAACATCGCAAGAAACCAAAACGTCTTTAATAACAATTTTTTTTTAGTTGACCATGCTATTAACGAATTAGCAATAAACACAAATTTTTTTAAATTGCTTGGGGAATGCTTTCTATTAGAAAAAGAAGGATTGTCAGAATAATAAACTAGTTTTTTATCTAAAAAACCAATGTGATTTGTAGATAAACAGATTTTAATACACAAATCTAAGTCATAAAAAGATCTTATATTTAAGGATTCTGAAAATCCACCAATCCCAACAAATAATTTTTTTTCTAATATTAACGATTGAAACAAAACATAATTATCAAAATAAAAACTTCTCAAATTTATCTTTTCTATTTTTTTTAAAATATAAGGATATATTTTTTTATTTCTTACAAAATATCCATTACTAGAAAGCGCTTTATCCTTAGAATTATTAAAAAAAGAAATTTGTTTTTGTAATTTTGTACTATCCCAATAGTCATCACTATCTAAAAATGAAAGATATTTTCCAAGCGCTTGCTTTGCAGCTTCATTGATATTGCGAGCTGGCATGCCGGTGTGTATTTTTCTTATTATTCTTATTCTTTTATCACTAAATCTTTTTATTATATCAACTGAATTATCTACTGATCCATCATCAACGCATAAAATTTCAAAATTTTTATAGGTTTGATTCAATACACTTCTAATGCATTTATAAATAGTTTTTTTAGAATTATATACTGGTATGATAACTGTAATTTTCATATAAGCTTTTTTTGAAATAAAAATTTATTAATTTTTTTGGTGATAACCAAGTCCTGATTTTCATAATTTTTAGATTTTATTTTTCTAAAATGCTCTTTTATAGATTGAAGTAGTATATTTTTATTTTCATATTTTTTAAAATCTAACACTTTTATAACTTTTCTATTTTTAAAAAGAATTATTTTTCTCTTATTGAGATAATTATCTCCAATTATTATTTTGACAATAAAATTATTATTTATCCTTATGTGTAAAAAACAGACATTCTTTAAATGCAAAAAACTTTTTATATTTAAAATTTTAAACTTATCTATCTTAAAAAAAAAAAATAAAATTGGTAATATGTGAGATAGCCAATCTGTTTTTATTGAAAACATTTTTTTTCTTGTAGTTATTTTTTTATTTGAAAAATAAAAGAAAATTTTGTCTAATTTTTTTTCAGGTATTCTAATTTTTTTTAAATACTTGTAATAAAGGTAATTTACACTCACTGTTAAGTGGTTTTTTTTACATAACTTTTCAATATAACTTAGTTCTGTATTGTTTAAAAAAAGTGGCTTCTCAACAAATACGCTAGTTGATTGCATGCAAGAAATTTTTAATATTCTTGCATTGGTCTCTGGATCCGCTGATAAGAAAACTGAATCATACTTATTTTTTTTTATTTTTTTTTTTATATATTCATTTTGTTTTTCAATATTAGAAAAGATATTTTTTATAACTTCTATATTTTTGATCTTTAATATTTTTAAATTTTTGTAAATTTGTTTACCCCAATTTCCATAGCCAATAACTGCTACTTTCATTGAGATTTAGAGAGAGCGTGCGAAACTAATCTTTTCAAGCCTTCGCTTAAATTTACAATAGGATTAAAACCAAAATGTCTAAATGACTTTCTAATATCGGGACATCTTCTTTGAGGCTCATCTTCAGGGTAAGAAGATGGGTATGCAGTTCTTTTTATTTTAATCTTGTTATCAACAACTTTTTTGAATTTATTAATTAAATTAAATAAATCAATTTCTTCTTTGGGGTTTCCTATATTGTAAATCTCTCCTCTCCCGCCTTTTGCTATTACATTTAAAAATCCGACTACTGCATCAGTAATATAACAATAAGATCTTGTCTGATTTCCACTACCATAAATTTTAAAAATATTTTTTTTTAAAAAACTTTTGATTAAGTTTGGAATTACCCGATAGTCATTTTCTGCCATACCAGGGCCATAAACATTGAAAGGTCTAATGATGCATGTATTGATGTTGTGATTAGTATTGAAAATATAACATAAAGTTTCACCAATTCTTTTTCCCTCATCATAGCAAGACCTTGGACCGTACGAGCTTACATTTCCCCTGTATGTTTCTTTAGTTGGTATATTTTTTTTATCTGGGTCTCCATAAATTTCGCTTGAACTAAAAAAAACTAACTTAGTTTTCTTGTTTTTAATAGAACTCAAACAATTTTTTAAACCACTATAAGAAACCTCTATAGTGTCTAGGGGAAATTTTTTATAATAATAAGGACTTGCTATTCCTGCTAAAAATAAAATGTAATCATACTGCTTAGTGATTTTAAGTTTAGAAATATCTCTTTTCATAAATTTAATTTTTTTTATTTTTTTGCTAATTTTTTTTGATGTAATCAAATTATCAACTGCATCTAATTGAAAATTATATTTGGCACTCAATTCTTCAAAAAACTTAATAAAATATTGTCCTAAAAAACCATTGGATCCTACCATTAATATTTTTTTGTCTTTGAAACATTTGTGTATATTTTTTGTTCTAAAAAAAATTTGTCTATAATCTTCTGATAAAATATTATTCATTAATTTACTCTTTTTAGTTTTGGTAGCAGTATATACACCTTCTTGTTTTTAAAAAAATTTATGTTGTTAGATATTATTTTTTTGTAATAGTTCCATGCAAAAATTACTACAAATTTAAAATTAATATTATTTTTAATTAAGGTTTGTTTTGAAACAATTGGTATCATAAAATTTGGCATAAAATAACCTTGCTTAATTTTACTATCTTCTACAATGTATTTAATTGCATTGCTTGATATGTTGCAAAAATTTAATATAGTCACGGCTTTTGCAGGAGCTCCATAGCCAATTAAACCCTCTTTATTTTTAATAATACTATTTAAAAAATATGCAATATTTTTTTTTAACATTGTTACGTTTTTGAAAAATAGCCTAATATTGTTAACACCATTTAAAGAAGAGGTTTCTTCTTTTTTTAATAAATTCATTACTGACTTCTTTGCTTTTGTATTTTTATCATTACTCACATAAACTCTTATGCTTCCACCGTGGGTTTTTATTCTTTTAACATCAAAAATAATCATTGAATGTTTTTTAAAAAATTTATCAAGTGGCTCTAAACTGTGATAACTTAAGTGTTCGTGATAAAATGTATCAAAAATTTGCTTTTCCATTACATCTCTTAAATATGATACTTCAAAAACAAATACACCATCATTGGTTAATAATTTTTTTATATTTTTCACAACCCTATTTAAGTTGTCTATATGTGCAAAAACATTATTAGCTGTTATAGCTTTGAAAAATAATTTTTCTTTCTTTAATTTTGTCACAAATTTCTCATCAAAGAAATTATTGAATATATTTAAACCTTGCGCTTTGCAAATTTTGTAAAGGTTTTTAGCTGGCTCAACTCCATAAGCTTTTATTTTAGAATTTTTTAATTCTTTCAAGAAACAGCCGTCGTTAGACCCTATATCTAGCAAATTATTAATATCAATATTTTTATTAAAGAATTTTTTTTTAATATCTTTTGCGTAGTCTTGAAAATGAGAAACAAACTCTTCGGAAACTGAAGTGGTATATAAATATTTAGAAAATAAAATCTTACTATTTATAATATGTTTTAACTGCAAATGTTTACAGGAGGAACAAGCAACAACTTTTAACGGATAAGTTTTCTGTTTTGCTTTTGATTTAACTAAATTATTTGCAAGTGGTGATTTTCCAAATGAAAAAATATTAATTAACTTTTTGCATCCACAGAGGGAGCAAGCTTTTCTAGTTTTGGAGTTGCTCAACTAAGTCTCTAACTTTTGGATCTGATAAGAAATCAACTCTCACAAGATCATCCTCATATTCTTTTTGTGACCTGAAAGAATTTTTGCTAAACGTGAGAAAAACAGTGTCTTTAGAAAAAATCATCAAATGTTCTAACTGTTCTGGGGTATAAAACATTTTTTCTGGCTCAATAGTGTAGAGCTCAAAGCCCTCACTGGAACCAACTGGCCTTGTAAGATATTTAATTTCTCCACTAACTACGTAACAATAATGATGATCTTTTTTATGATAATGATTTGCTCTAACAGATCCTTTTTTAGAAGTAATTAATAAGCTACTTTTTATGTCACCATCTAATAACTTGACAAGATCACCCCTTGCATCTGAATACTTCTCAACAACTTCTCTAAATATGTTTGTGCTCATAATAACTTTAAGATAATCATATTTTTATATAATGCAAGACATTTCAAAAAATCCTAAAATTTTAATCTTGGGCTCTACAGGTTATGTAGGATCAAACTTAAAAAAAATAATTAAAAAAGAATTTCTTTTAAAATCAATTAATTATAAAAAGAAAGATAAGGATACGTTATTTTTAAATTTGCAAAATACAAAAGAAAAAATTCAAAAAATTAATAAATTTTCTCCTGAGGTAATTATCAACTCTAGTTGGTATGGGATACCAATTTTTAATAAAAAAAACTGTCAAAAAAGTATTGCCGATGCAATTTTATTTATGAAAATAATGAAAAAAATTAAATCTTGTAAAAAAATAATATTTCTTGGGTCCTGTGCGGAATATAAATCTGAAAGAAAAAAAATTTCTTTAAGAGAAACATCTAAAAACTTAAACCAAACTGACAATCTTGGTATTTACAAAAATAAATTAAGAAGAATTATTTTTAAAAAATTTTCTAAAGATTTTAATATTTTATGGCTAAGACTTTTTTATGTTTTTGGAAGAAATCAAAAATCGCACACACTGTTAAAAATTTTACAAACCAAAAAAAAACAAATCGAAATTAATACTCCCGATTCTTATATTGATTTTATTCACATAGATGATGTTGCAAAATTAATTAAAAAATTTGTATTATCCAATATTAAATCTGGCATTTACAATGTTGGCACAGGCAAGGGTTTTCAGATTAAAAAAGTATGTGAAAAATATAAGAAAAAAAATTTAAAAATTATTTATAACTATGCCAACAATTCTAAAAAATATATTATAGCTAATACTTTTAAGACATCAAAATGTCTAAAAATTAAAAAAATGAAATATATGAATATTATAAATTAGATGAAAAAAATAACCAATTATCTAATTCTAATAACTATACCACTTTTAATGTCCTATTTATGCTGGGACATAATATATGTACCCTTTACTAATACGCATGAAATAATTAGTCCACTAACAGTTGCTAAAATTAACCCTTTTGGACAAGTAATAAAATTTTATCTGTCTCCGGTTCTTGCCTTTTTTTTAGTTGTTTTGTTTTATCTGCTAGTTAAGAAGGAAAAATTTGAAGACATATTTTCAAGATGTCAAAAAGATTTTTTGAAACAATCTACTTTTAATACAAAAGAAAATATTAAAATTTATTATTTTTTCATAATTTTAATATTTTTATCAAATCTAACATACCTAACGGGGTTTAGATTTGTTCCTTTAAGAGAAATAGATTTACTTCATCATGGAGAAAACCTGACATCTGCATATAATTACTTACTATCGGGGAAAATGTGGTTGAGCTCTTATGTAAATCATGGCGCTGGAAAAGATATTTTTATTGCATACCTTCCATGGAAAATTTTCAATGTAGTGAATGTAGGATCTTATGAATTTGGAAAAATAATTTTATTTAAAATTTTGCTTCCATACACACTTTATATTTATTTAATACAAATTTCTAAATTTTCCATAAAGAGCAATTTATCTAGAATAACATTTATCACAAGCTTTGTTTTTTTATATTATCTTTTTTTCAGGCACTATGTAGCTCAATTTGCTTATGATGAAATTATTGTATTTTTATTATTATTTTTTTTATTTCAGTTCTATTATACCAGAGAGAAAAAATTTTTAATTGTATCTTTTTCCTTTTCATCTCTTGCATATTTTTATTCTATAGATATCGGATTTGTAATAAATATTTTATTGTTAGCTAATTTATTTTTTTTATTAATATTTTCAAAAAATAAAATTTTTTTTATCGTAGCTTTAATATCAACATTAATTTCTTGGACTATTTTTTATGCATTTGTTGGGGATCAAGAATTTATTAAATTTATTCAAAATACATTACATTTATATGAAACTGTAACCTATACCCAAGGAAGAATAATCCCCAAAATATTCACAGATAATTTAACAACCCTGCCCCTTGTTGCTTTGACTTTTTTGTCAATTTATATTGCCAATATATTTATTGGAAAATCAAAAAATAAATTTATTTGGATTAATTTACTTATAATTACTTTGCTATATTTTATTTCTCCAATGAGCACTTATGCAAGCGGTCATGTTAAGCATGCCTCAGTTTTTGCTATGATACATCTATACTTAATACTATTTGTATTTGTAGATAATTTTTTTAAGAATAGGGCAAAAGATTACTTGAGCTATTGTGCTATTGTTTTTCTTATTGGTTTTAATCTTTATTATCCATTAAGTAATAAAAATATTGTTACGGTTAAAAAAAGAATTGAAAATTTTATTAATTTAGACGCGATGTCATTTATAGATTACTTTGAAAGGGAGGATCTGAAAGAAGCAATAGCTTATTACAGAACTGCCAGTAAAAATGACAATTGTATTATGACATTAAATAATGACGTCATTTTCCCCTTTTTATTAAGAAAACAATCTTGTTCAGAATTCATTTTGCTATTTAATGCAACTTCTAAAAAAAACAGGCTTAAATTATTAAAAGATATAAAGAAAAAAAAACCTAATATAGTTATGGTAGGTACTCCTGAAAGGTGGGATGTCATAAGAGGTATACCGAACGAACTAAGACACCCAGAGGTATTTGATTACATTTACTCAAATTATCATATCACGAAAGAAATAAATAATTGGAAATTTTATAAAAAAAACTAAATTAATAACTTATAAATTTCACAATTAATCTCATTATAATATAATTTTGAATTCTTATTAATGTTAATTGTTTTATTAAGCAGTTTAGCTTCTAACGATGCGGTAGAAAGAACTACTGAAAAAATATTTATTTTGTCAAAAAGGACGAGCAATTTTCTTATTCCCGGTGTATAAATTAAAAGGTCGTTTTTTCTCAATAACGGCTTAATGGCTTCGCAATACTCAAAATAATGCTGTTCTGGTAATTTTACCAAAAGTCTTTTTGACTCTTTGGTAAGAGATTGTATGCACCTTATCTCTTCCAAGAAAATATTTTCATAGTTGAGCATTTCCTCATTCAAGGAACAGTCATATCTAGAACATATAAACAAATTAACGTTTTCACTTTCTTTTAAAAATATGAAATTACTTGTTAATTTCCAAACTTTCTCGAAAACATACTGTTTTTGAGGGCGAACCATCTTGAAAAAGTCAATTTTAAAAAGTGAAGAAATTAATTGATAATTTTTATTGAAAAATTTGGAATCAAAAAAAAGCGAGTAAAAATAATCGCAGTTATTGAAATCTTTTAGAAAATGGGAAATAAAATTTTTTTGGTATGCGTAATCAGCTCCATGCTGAAATGCTGTAATTTGGAACGAATATTTTTTTGCCAACTGGATTATAAGAGCTTTTTTAGAATCATAAATAGTTGGAGGAAAAGTATAAATTAGGTAACGCGATACATAATTTTGAAAAGAAGTTTTAAAAAAACGATCAAGAAAAAATATTAAATTTAATGAAGGTCTAACTTCATCATAAATTATTTCAAATAGATACTTCTCCATAGCAGGATAAGATTCTAAAAAAGACATATCAAAAGAGCTGGTTTTGTTAATTTTTTTTGTATTCAAAAAAACAACATTAGAATTCTTGTTGTTTAAAAATGAGGGATTAATATTATCAAGAACTATCTGAATACTACTTCTTTTTTTGAAATTATATAAATAAAAAATATTTTTTTGGATTAAAAACTTAAAAATAGTAATTATTTTTAAAACAAAAGAATTAAGAAGGAGTTTGCAATACAGTACGTTAAAATTTTTAAAGTAATAACGTTTTTTTTTAATCTTACCTACTTCTAGAATATCAACTTGATGGTGCTTAACGTATTTTATATAAAATAATAAAAATTTAAAACGGAATTTGCAAAGATCTTCTTTGCATAAATAAAAAATATTTTTTTTTTTAGAATCTAAACTTAGGTTTGCAAATAGAGCCTCTATTATTTTTGAATATTTCACACATCTTTCAATAGCTGTGTGGTAAAAAAAATTTACATTTTCAGCAACTTTATTTTTTGAGGAGAAATCTTTATCGAAATTTTCTAGAAAATTCTTATAAACATAATAATTTTTTTTATCTAGAGATTCTATGTTAATTTGCTGCAAGTTAAAATAATTTTTAGAAAATTTTTCGAAATCATAATCGGTATATACTACTTTGTCGAATTTAT
>TARA_B110000977_G_scaffold201663_1_pt1 | contig 11298 bp, 12 predicted proteins | sample TARA_B110000977 | Tara Oceans TARA_B110000977 (sample SAMEA4397798) | marine metagenome | biome: Polar Biome; feature: [SRF] surface water layer (ENVO:00010504); material: water (ENVO:00002006), including particulate matter (ENVO:01000060) such as... | depth 5 m | reverse complement strand
CTCATTAGATAATATTTTAAGATCTAAGCTATCATCAATTATTAATCCATTAGCATTAGATGACTCATATAGAAATCTTGTGTTAGCTTCACTATAATCTTCTGTACCAATTTCAATATATTTTGCTCTATGTATTGATAATCCATCTAATAAAAAGTCAATAATACCATCTTCTCCATTTTGAGAAAAAACTTTAAACTCAGCATCATTAATACTTGTGTATTTTGAATATTTCTTTCTTAATTCTAAAAGACAGGCTTTACCAGATAAAGTGGTGGAACGCTTTAGTTGTCTTAAAATCTTTGCTGAATTAAATATTTTTAATAATCTTAAAATCATATAAATACTATATATTATATTACATTAATTTTAATAAGACTAAAAAATTTTTAAATGAAATTCATTTCACACAGAGGTAATCTAACTGGCAAAAACCATCTACAAGAAAACAATCCTGATTATATTTTACAAGCTATTCAATTAAATTTTGATGTTGAGATTGATGTTTTTTATAAAAATAAACAATTTTATCTTGGTCATGATTTTCCTAAATTCAAGGTTTCAAAAAAATTTTTAGAAAATAAAAAACTTTGGTGTCATGCAAAAAATCTAGATGCCTTAAATGCTTTAAAAGAAACAAATGCACATTTTTTTTGGCATCAAAATGATGATGTAACATTAACAAGTAATGGATATCTGTGGACCTACCCAGGGAAAAAATTATTTAAAAAGAGTATTTGTGTTCTTCCGGAATTAAAACGTTATAATAAAATTGATTGCTATGGTATCTGCTCTGATTTTATTATCAAATATAAGAGAAAGTATAAAAAATGATAAAAGGTTTAATATTTGATCTTGATGGTGTCTTGGTAGACACAAAGGACCTACACTTTATGGCATTAAATAAAGCCTTAAAAAAATCTAATGCTAAAAATATTATAAGTTACAACGATCATGTAAACATTTATGATGGATTGCCAACGGGAGAAAAAATAAGGATTCTCAATCAAAAAAAAATTATTGGCAAAAAAATGAATAAAGTTGTTATGATGAATAAACAAAAGTTTACTCTACAACTTCTTAAAAAAAAAATTAGATATAACAAGGATATATATAATATTTTTTCAAAAATGAGTAAAAAGTACAAATTAGCCATAGCGACAAATGCTGTTAACGAAACATTAAATATATGTGTAGATATACTTAAGATAAGAAAATTTTGTAGTTATTTAATATCCAATGAAAATGTATCAACTCCAAAGCCGCATCCAGAAATTTATTTAAGGTGTTTAATCAACCTTGGTTTAAAACCAAAAGAGACTCTAATTATTGAGGATTCTCACTATGGTAGGATTTCAGCTCAAGACTCAGGATGTAATTTAATGCCAGTAAAAAGTTTGAATGATGTTACCTTAGATAATATAACTAAGCATATAAAATTAAAATCAAATAAAATGCTAGATAATATTATAAACGAATGGGAAGACAAAGACATGAATATTTTGATTCCTATGGCTGGAGCAGGAAAACGTTTTGCAGATGCTGGCTACATGTTTCCAAAGCCAATCATAGAGATTCGAAACAAACCAATGATTCAATGGGTTATTGATAGTCTTAAAATAAATGCTAACTATATTTTTATAGTCCAAAAAGAACATCAAGAAAAATTTAATATTAAAAGTGTTTTAAAAATATTAAAGCCAAACTGTAAAGTGATAGAACTTGATGAAATCACTGAAGGAGCTGCTTGCACAACACTTTTAGCCAAAAAATATATAAACAATAACAAACCATTAATAATAGCTAATTCAGATCAGTTTATTAAATGGAATAGTTCTAAGTCACTATACAATTTTAATTCAAAAAAATATGATGGAGCAATACTTACTTTTGAGGCAATTCACCCTAAATGGTCTTATGCAAAATGTAATAAAAGTAATTTTGTCACTGAAGTTGCAGAAAAAAAAGTTATATCAAAAAATGCAACGGTAGGTGTGTATTATTGGAAAAAAGGATCCCAGTATGTCAAATATGCTGAACAAATGATAAAAAAGAATATTAGAGTTAACAATGAATTTTATGTATGCCCAGTTTTCAATGAGGCGATTAAAGATAAAAAGAAAATAGTCATAGAGAAAGTTGATGAAATGCATGGCTTGGGAACACCTGAAGATTTAAATAATTTTATTCAATATTTAAAAAATTAATTTTTTTAAAAATATCAAATGAAAGATTTAACAATTCTTATTCAAGGACCTTTTTTTGAATTTGAAAATTATAATTCAAATAAAAATATAAACTTGTTGAATAAAGTATTTCCTGAGGCAAATATTTTAATTTCAACATGGGAAGGAGAAAACAGATTTAAAATAAAAGATAACTATAAAATTATTTACAATAAAGACCCAGGATTTGTACACGATGAACATTATGGATCTTTAACACCAGGTTCAAATATTCAAAGGCAAATTGAGTCTGTACAAAATGGCTTAAAAGAAATTAACACCAAATATACACTTAAAATTAGATCAGATTGTTATTTAAATTCAGATAAAATTTTAAATTTAAATACAAAAAGTTTCAATGTTAATGAAAAATATAGTTTTTTTGGAGAAAGAATTATAACTTCATCTGTAGGATCTTTAAATCAATCAAAGACATTAATTTTATACCATTATTCTGATTGGTTTAATTATGGACTAACAAGAGATATTAAAAAATTGTGGGAAAATATTAAAATAGAAGAAAGTGATATAAAATTTTTTTCAAATTTTACAAAAGAGAAAAAAAATATTTACGGAAAAAATTGGGACCTAAAATTTACAGCTGAACAAATTATATATTTTAAGTCTGTCTCAAATAAAATTGATAATAAAATAATTCATGCACATGATTTTTCAAAAAAAAAACTTAAAGAAGCTGAGAATTATTTGATCAATAATATATTTTTAGTAGATCCCGATAGTATTGATTTTATTTTTCCAAAATATGATGAAAAAATCAATAAAAATTTAAAAAAAAATAACACAAACATAAGAAGTAAAGAGTTGATATTTTTATCATATAGTAATGAAGAGTGGGTCCAGCTATATAAAAAACAAAATAAAATAGACTATTTTACAAAAATAAATTTTAGTAAAGAAATTTTTAGATTAAAATTTAAAATTAAAAATTTTTTATATAAATATTTTAGATTCATTTTTATTTCATAGAAGCAAAAGTAAAATCATATATAAACTTTTTTTTTAATTTAAGATGTTTGGAATAATCATTAATAAATTTTTGAATAATTTTTTCTTTATTTAGTGTAAAGTCATGAGATATAGATTTTTTTGATTTTTCAATATAAATTTTCCTTAAATTTTTTTTAAAACCAGTAATTATTTTATAATTTTTTACATTAGAAAAATAAAGTTTTTTAATAGCAACTAAATGACTTCCTAACTCTAATTTGTGATTATTTTTTAATTGTTTATTCTTTATATGGAAATTTAAAACAATTTTTTTTATATCTTTTTTAAAATAATCTTTATTTTCCACTAAAAAGTTAAGATATAAATATTCAAAATTAAAACCTACTAAGACATTATTTTTTTTTTGGATATCTATTAAAATTTTTGTATTTTTTTTATTTACATTCCATGGTTTTTCAATAATTAAATTGAATTTTTGATTGAGACACTCTTTAACTATTTCAAATTGATCATTTTTTTTAGGGGTAATTGCTAACCAGATTGTATTATATTTACTTTTAACTACACTCAATTGTTTTTTTAATTCTTCAAAATATTTAATTCTATTTTTATATCTTTTAGGACTTTTTAAAGGTATTTTTACAACTGAATAACTTAGGTCATCAATAATATTATAAATTTTATGACCCCAATTATTCCCTATAACTGCAAAACTAGCTTTCATATAATTTAATTATATATATATAAATTAAATGAAGAAAAAAAAAAACTTTATAATTATTGGTGCGGGTTGGATGGGTTGCCACTTAGCTCTTACGCTTATGAAACAGGGGCATCAAGTAAAATTATTTGAGCAAAAAAAAATTTTCAATGGGATGTCTGGTGCAAATACTAACAGACTACACATGGGTTATCACTACCCAAGAAGTTTTCAAACAAGAATGCAATCAAAATTTGGATATAAAGAGTTTATTAAAAAATACCCAACTTTAAATAAAAAGATTAAAAATAATTTAATATATCTTGTTAAAAAATATTCATTAATTGATTTTCAATCATATAAAAAAATAATGATATCTTCTAATCTTAAAATAAAAAAGACAACATATTTTAAAGATGAGCTATCAAATATAGAAGGTTTATTTAAAGTAAATGAGGCTCAAATTTTACAAAATAAATCTAAAAAATTTTTTAAATCAAAATTAGGTAATTCATTATTTGAGAATAAAGAAGTTAAACTTGATCAATTAAAATTTGGTAAAAAAATATGTTTTGAAAATGAATATTTTGATTATCTGGTTGATTGCTCAGCAGGACATTTATTTAATAAAAAAGAATTTGATATCTCATACGAACCAAGGGTTACATGGATATATAGATCAAAATTAAAAAATTTTGCTCTAATGGCAATGGATGGTCAATTTTATAATATTTTTCCACATAATGAAGATTTTATTCTTGGTACACCAAAATATTCTAAATATAAGAAAATAAATAATTTAAGGTTGGCAATTAAATTTGTTAAAGAAATAAAAAAAAAAGATATAAGTAAAAGAAGATTTCAATCAGAAAAAATTGTTAAAGATACCTTTGTGAACTTTAATAAGTATTTTATTTATAAGAGTTATTTTATTTCACTTACAACTATCTTTAATTCTAGTTCTGATAACAGGCCCACTCTGGTTAAAAAAAAAGGTAATATAATTTCTGTATTGGGTGGGAAAATTGACACTATTTTTGAAGCTGAAAAAAAAATAATGAAAATGTTAAAAATTAATTAATTAATTTTATTTTATTTAAAAGCTTCATAAGATTGTGATAAGCTTTTGGTGTATCAATTGCCAAACAATAACTATCTTTATTTTCTATTTTATATCCAAAAAACCTAATTGATTTATTTTTCACAATGTTTTTAAAGATATCATTTGATAGATCACTAAATTTATTATTTTTTATGTGCTTAAATATTTTATTATTCAAAATTATAACACCAGTATTTACAAGATATTTTGAATTTCCTTTACTGCTTCTTTTTTCTTGAAAATCAACAATTCTCAAACTTTTATCTAATTTAATAGAGCTACTAGCTATGCCAGTAAATGGATTTTTTTTTAAAGAATAAAGTGCCATTGTTATATCAGATTTTTTACTTTTGTGAAATTTTAACATTTTAAGTAAGTTAAAATTTAATAAATTATCACTATAGACTACAAAAAATAATTTTTTTAAATCTTTTTCAATTTTTTTTATTGCTCCTGCTGTACCTAATAATTTTTTTTCATTACTAATCTTAATCTTTATTTTTAATTTTTTTTCCAATTTATTAATTTCTTTTTTAATATAATTTGCCTTAAAGTAGGTATTAATGAAATAATTTTTAATAAATTTAAATTTTACAACCCATCGAAAATTTCTCTCGAGGATGCTTAACCCGTTAATCTTAATTAATGGTTTGGGTAAGCCTTTGGAAATCTCAAGTATTCTTCCACTTGTACCTGCAGCTAAAAAAAATAAATTCATTTTTTATATTATCTTTTTAACATATTTTTTAATGCGTTTTAATTTTTTATAAAATTTATTTTTTCTAAATTTTTTTTTTAAAAATACATTGTTTATTTTAAATATTGCATTACTAATCCACAAATCATAATTTAAATCAGGTTTAAAATTAGTTGGATTAAAATTCTTTATTTTTAATTCTTGAGTTTCCAAATCATTAAACCAGTCTTTATATTTAACTTTAGTATGTGTTGCATCTTTTACAAAACCAATATTTTTTACTAGATGTTTTTTTGGAATAATGCTTATCTTATTTTTGGCCCAATTTGAATACAACCAAATATAATCCCACGCTCTAAATTTTTTTTTATATTGTATGTCGAAAATATCAGTCCAATAAGAAACAAATTTTTTATTATCCAAAATCTTATATAAATGATTTTGGTTACTTAACATTTTCCAGTTTTTCATATTCTCATCAAAATCAGAAATGGACCTTCTCCAAGTTGCATAGCCCCAGCATAAATTATAATTACTAAAAAAATAATTTACATTATATTTATTATAATTTTTGAATGATGAGCCACAAATTTGTGATATATTTTTATCATACCTATATTTTTTTAGCATATTACTACAAAATTTAAAAAATGATTTGTTAGGTAATGTATCGTCTTCAAGAACGATACCTTCCTTTTCATTCTTAAAAAACCATTTTATGGCATCTCTGTATGAAGTATATGCATCCACATACTTCCTTCTTTTTTTATATTTAATTTTACATTTCCAATTGATCAGTTTTAAAACATCTAATACTTTTTTATTTTTATCAATCTCATCTTTATTATTTTTTTGGGGAATATTAATTGAAATATATAATTTTTTTGGTTTTATCTCACTAAGTTTATTAATAATCTTAATAGTTGTTTCAGGTTTTATAAAAACCATCAATAATATTGGTGTTTTCATTTTTTTATATTTTTAAAATAATTTCTAGTTTTTTTTAATAAGTTCATATTTTCAATGCATAAATATTTATCCTTATAATTAACACCAGCAAAGTCATAAAGGTCTGATAAATAACCTAAATAATCTGACAAATCGCGTTTCTTATTAAACTTACTAATATTTTTAAAAAAAAAATTTTTTTTGATAAGTATATAACCAGCTTCTGTCAGGCTAGTTGATACCCCTTTCTTATAATAAACCTTTAATTTTTTTTTAATAATTGTTCCCTTTTGTTGATTTTTCTTTTTTACTATTGATAAAACTAGATTAGATTTAGTTTTTTTTTGTACCTCAACTTGTTTTTTCAAATCATAATTTAATACATAATTATCACAGTACATTAACAAAAAATTATTTTTTATATATTTTTTTGCTTTTATAAGTCTTGTTAGGGTTTTCCAATTAATTCTTCCTTTGTATATCTTTATATTTTTTTTATTTTCAAAATGATTTTGAATAATTTTTTTTTTATAACCAGTTAATATTAAAAAATTTTTTATATTATTATTTTTTAATTGATTAATTAATAATTCTATAAAAGGAACACCATTAATATCTACCATTGCTTTTGGAATTTTATCTCCTAATGTACCTAAACGTTTTCCTCTTCCGCCAGCTAATATTACTGCTTGTAAGTCTTTATACATCAATCGAAATTTAGATTTTATAATTCGATTTTAATGCGTCTTTTCTGAATCCTTTTACAGTATCTAGAGAATATTTTTCTAAATCATATTTATTTAATGAAATTTTTTTAATAACATCAGTTGTAACAGTTATGATGTGACACCTTATTTGGGAAGCTTGAAATATATTATAAACTTCTCTTGTGCTTGCCCAAATAAGTTCACTTTTTTTATTTTTTTTCATCAAATTTAATGCCTTAGTCATCACTGGCAATGGGTCTCTTCCAGTATCTGCAATTCTGCCAGCGAAAATTGAAATATAAGAAGGTGTTTTAGGGTTCAAATTTTTTAACACTTCTTTAACCTGGTCTATCGTCATGATTGCAGTAATATTCAATTTAATATTTTTATCACTTAAATATTTAATAACTTTACTAGTAGACTCTTTTTTTGTATTGGTAACTGGAATTTTAACATAAACATTTTTTCCCCATGAATTAATAATCTCTGCTTGTTTTTTCATTTCGTCTAAATTGTCAGAAAAAACTTCGAATGAAATTGGTTTCTTTTTGATACTTTTCAAAATTTTCTTTGCAAAAATTGAATAATTCTTAATTTTATTTTTTCTCATCAGTGATGGGTTAGTTGTTAAACCTTCTATAAAATTAGTATTGTTTAGTTTTATCATTTCATCATAATTTGCTCCATCAGCAAAAATTTTAGTGTTTTTATACATTTTTTTTTTCATATAATTTTTCCTATTTCTTTTATCATTTTAGAGATATTATTAAACTTATAATCACAGAACTTTGGTTTAGGTTCATCATAATTATAATCAATAAAAATTGTTCTGCAATTCATGCTTGCTCCAGCACTAATATCTTTCCATCTATCTCCAATAAAGTAACTTTTTTTAAAATCTATATTCCATTTCTCTGAGGCTTTTTTTAACATTCCTGGTTTAGGTTTTCTGCATTCACAATTATCATTTTTTCCATGAATACAGACATAGATCTCATCAATAAGAAAATATCTTTTTATTATAGAGTTAATTATTTTTAAGGAATATTTGGTTAATTTACCATTTTTAACATCTGGCTGGTTTGAGATTACAATTATTAAAAAATTTTTTTCTTTCAATTTTTTAATAAATTTTACAAACTCATAGTTTAAATTTAATTCACCAGGATACCTTGGTGAATATGGTTTGAATTGCTTTATAACTGCTTTATTGAGTATTCCGTCGCGATCAAAAAAAAATGCTTTATTTTTTTTCAATCACACTCTCCCACTTTGTTTCTTTTTCTTTTAGCTCTGGATGAGAAACTAATAGATGCCACACAACAGCTTGATAAGCCTCAGAAAAAGGTGTTAAAAGTTTTTTATTTTTTACAGGAATAATAAGTGATACGTCAGAATTTTTAGCAGCATATCCGTCAGCTTTTCCCACAATGGATAAAACTTTACTCTTTCTGGCTTTAGCTAATTTTATAGCTTTAATTAAGTTAACACTTATATTTTTTTTAATATTTCCACCACCTACTGAAAATATAAATATTATATCTTTGCTGTTTAGTTTACTTGTTATCAACCACTGAGAAAAAATTTCTGACCATCCCTCATCATTAGTTCTTGCTGTTAACTCAGAAACATTATCAGTGGGCGCATAAGCCTCAATACCAACTATTTTTCTAAAATCATTGACTGCATGAGATGCATTTCCAGCACTCCCTCCAACACCAAGAAAGAACATTCTACCTCTACTAATTTTACAATCTTTTATTTTTTTTACCATCAAAGCAATTTTTTTGACATTTAGATCAGATGAAATTTTTGACGATTCTTCTAAAAAATTTTTTATAAATTTTTCCATATTTACCTATAATATTCTTGTTACACCATTGAAATCAAAACTAAATCTTAATTCCTCGATTCCTTCTTTTGCCATTCTATTGACCAATTTTTTTTTATCATGAGCATAAAAAAGTAGAAAACCACCTCCACCAGCTCCAACCAATTTTCCACCTAAAGCACCATTTTTTAATCCAAGTTGATAAAGATGTCTTATTCTTGGGTTAATTGTTTCAGGTGATCTTTCAAATTTACATCTCCATTGCTCATTTAAAACTTCAGCAAAATCATCTAGATTGCCGTCTTCTAAAAAATTTTTACTTTTTAGGCCAAGTTCTTTATTGTAATTTAAGTTGTCAATTATATCTTTATTTTTTTTCTTAGTTTGTGCATTTTGTCTTTTTAAAATTTTATCTGCATTTCGAGAAAATTTTGTAAAAAAAAGACACAAATTATCTTCTAATCTTTCAAGTGTATAATTGGAAATTTTTAAAGATTTAACAATAACACCTTTTTTTGAAAATTTATAAGAATTAATACCTCCATATACAGAGCTATACTGATCTTGCTTTCCAACATTTCTTTTTAAATCTTCAATTTCTATTTGACATGCTTTTTCAGCTAAGTCGTAATGACCTATTGAACGGTTTTGATATGAATAAATAGCTTTAATTAAACCCACAGTAAAAGCACCTGATGAACCAACTCCAGTACCTGCTGGAACATCAGCTGCTACTTGTAATTCAATTTTTTTTTGAGAAGGAATATATCTTTGAAATATTTTTTTTATAATTGGGTGTTTAATGTCTTTTATTTTTTTAACTTTTTCATGATCAGAATATTTTAAAAAAATATAATCTTTAAATGGCTCATATAAACTAATATAAACATATTTGTTAATAGTTGCTGAAATTAGGAAGCCTTCGTTTTGATTATAGAAGGATGGTAGATCTGTCCCCCCACCTCCAAATGTAATTCTAAGTGGACTTTTTATAAGAATCATTTCTAATTATCATTAATCTTTAATGTAGCAATAGCTGGAGAATTTTCTAGCACTAAATAGATAGTTTTATTTTTTTCATCAAAATCAAAATCTCTGATTCTCTCATTTATGACAATCTTATTTTCTTTAATTATTTTTTCTAGATTATTATCAAAATCTAATTGATATAAAGTTTGATGTCCTTGCTTTGGTAGCCACCCCATAGATCCTAATAAAAAACTGTTATTAGAGAAATTATCATTAAAATTACTTGGAATTTTTTTTATCCTACCAATACCAATAGATTTTGACCAATATTTTATAGGTTCTAAAAAGCCATGTTCAGAATGTGATTTCTTAAGTGGCGCCTCTAATCGAGGGTATTTATTATTATAGTGAAACCCATAAGACGAAATTGGCCATCCATAATTTTCAACCTCATTTTCTATATCATAGTTAATATTTAATTCATCTCCACCTCTTGGGCCATGCTCGCTCATTATTAAAATCTTATTATCTTCATCATAAAATAAACCCTGAACATTTCTATGACCCATAGAAACTATTTTGTAATTCTTACTACTAATGTCAATTTTAACAACTTTACCAAAAATTGAATTTTTTTCTTGAGCTCTTTTCCTATCTCTAAATTCGCCTATACTGAAAAAAATATCTTTTATATCTGGGCTTGAAAACATTGTTCCTCCTGTTTGGTGTGCATTCCATTCCTGATATGATGTAGGAACACAATCCTCATAAACAAAAAAATCTTTAAACTCTAAAAACTTTTCACTAATTTTTGACCTAATTATAGAGGTATTATAGCAATCTAGCTTTTGCTCTCGTGTATATGATAGATAAATATATTCATCTTTTATTAATAAATCTTTAACACTAATCCTGTCTATATTAAAAAAATTTTCATCTAAAATTATCTTTTTTAAATTTGTTTCAATTATATTTATTGGTATTTGATCATTATTTAAATATTCTTTATCATAAGATAAAAATACGCCATTTCCTGTAACAAAAAAAACTTTTTTACTTGTTTGTTCTAAATAACCAATAGGCTTTTGCTCCCAATCATAATAGCTCAAATCAAAGAAAGGTATTTTAAATTTTTTTAAATTATACTGCA
>TARA_B110000977_G_scaffold146763_1_pt1 | contig 11316 bp, 3 predicted proteins | sample TARA_B110000977 | Tara Oceans TARA_B110000977 (sample SAMEA4397798) | marine metagenome | biome: Polar Biome; feature: [SRF] surface water layer (ENVO:00010504); material: water (ENVO:00002006), including particulate matter (ENVO:01000060) such as... | depth 5 m | reverse complement strand
GACAGCTCGAAGAGTTGAAGGCGTTGCGCGAGAACGGCTGCCCGTGGGACGAGGGGACGTGCTCGGGTGCGGTGTTTGGCGGGCACCTCGATATACTGCAGTGGGTGCGCGCAAACGGCTGTCCGTGGGACAATAGGACGTGCACGAGCGCGGCGGAGGGCGGGCACTTCGAGGTGCGGCAGTGGGCACGTGAGAACGGCTGCCCAGATTGATAAGTTTGGAAACAAGACTCACGACGGGGTCTTTTAGCATTCCAAACACTGTAACAAAATCCTATCATTGCTTTATTGTCATCCAAGTGCCTGGTCGAACGCAGACCCGTTGGACAACGAAGCATCTCCCCTTTCCACAAATCAAGAAAACGCTCGCTCCGCACATCGACAGTCACCGTCCTCATCTCAATGCACGGTAAAGCAGCCCGCGCTCTAGTTTCCACACCACATTCGGGAAGTAACATAAAGCCCCCCGTGTGTGGAGACGTATGCGGAGACGTGCCACGCGACTCCATGCGCGCGTCGCGCAAAATCGGCAAAAAGCAGGTGACAGCTCAAAAAAAGAAAAAAAAGAAAACTCAATGGCTGCGGTTCCCGCCTCGTCCCGACGAACTCTGGCAACTCTGTCAGATTTTTTCCCACTGCAGAGCTGTGCTGCGCCGTCGGTCTCACGCGCGGGCGGTTTTGGGCCCCGGAGATTGTTGGTTTTCAAGTTTTTTGCAATCTCAATCGCGCGTTGGCCATTCACTCCAAACGCGCGCGGGCAGCGAGACACAGCTTGGTGTTTAGAATGACCACGGATGTGCTACCCGCAGCGACGCTGGCTGTGCGTGTCGGATACAAAGATTGCGCTCCTTTGAAGTGCCCGTCACCCGTGACCGTCGCCGCGGCGCTCATCGCGAGGCAGCACGGTGTTTTGACGGACCTGCAGGTGGGATCGGGAAGTGAAGGAGGACCTCCGTCGCGACGCGTAGAGGACGGCACGGGGAAACTGTTGGTGTTTAACCAGGAGAAGGAAAACATCGACCCGGTGACTGGTCTGCACGCGCGGCTGGCGAGCGGAACGGTAGCCAGTGGGACAGGTACGTGGCCGTGGCGATTTCGAACATGCCATCCCTTTCAAACAACGACGTTCTTCCAAACTGACAGATCACCCAACTCCACTCGCAGACGCCACTTCGTTCGATTTTGCGTTCGAAAGAACTGATGAGGCGGCGCACGAACCTCGTGTCCGCGTTCCGCTGGCGGATATCACGCCTCAGTTCACGAACATGGTACGTTGGAGCTCGTTTCCCCGCGTCCCGGACGAACGAAAATCGCTGTGGCTCCCAACTGCTCGATTTTTTCCCGGGTTTTTTACTGTTTTTGAACTGTTTTCGCTCGCTCACCCGAAGCAACCCACGCGCTTCGTGTGCCCTTATACCCACCACAATGTGCTGATCGCGCTTCCCTTTCTTTCTCCACAGGAACGTCTCAAACCAGGCCGGGTGACGATACGCGCAGGGGCGCAGGTACGTGCGGACACACGCCGCGGCATTCGGGGATGCGCGTCCCAAAAATATCGAATCGCATTTCGAAATCGTCGCGCCTTTTTTTATAGTGAAGCTTCGCAGATCACACGTTCGGGGTCCTGACCCGAAGACCATTCCCACGCACTCCACAGTGTCAAATCGAAAACATTACTGAATCAAACAGTCCTAAACGGCCCTGTTCTGCTGTTGCCGGTGTCGGTACGTCCCGATGTTTACTTGTCATTCACTACGTCCCACCGACGCGTGCCTCGATAGACTGCTGATGTATTATCGATTGACTGTACTGACTTTCTCATCCCCGTGCCTTCCCTTTCAGACGACACTAAGGGTGACGCGAAACGCGTGCTGCGCTTTGTGATTCGCTGATATCGTGCGTTATTATGTTGTTGAAGAGGGTGGATGGAAATAAAGCGTTCGGGACGACTCTACGAGAGGTCGGGACGAAACAAGTTTGCCGGGCGTCGGCGATGGAGAAACAAGATGTCGACATCTTTTTCCCGTGAGAGATCGGTCCTTCGGTCGCGCTTGATCGATCGACCGGTAAAATGGGGTGAGTAGAAGGGTAAGAGCGTGTATCGTGATTTTATCACGCGCGCAGATGTGCGTTTGTGTTCGCTTGAAGCGCGTGCCGCGACGCCGTGCGAGTTTAGCAGTTGTAATGAACGTCGTGTCGGAGCGAAAGTAACGAAAACAACGGAACCGAAAATACGACACCGAAAATCCCAAACGGCAGGCAGGATCCTAAACGGCACACTCAGCTCATTCAAACGAAAAGCAAGAGCAGAGATTTTGGCTCGTTGTTTCCCCGAAGCTGCGACCACTTCCCCAGACTTCCCATCGCGCGCCACCCTCGGCGGACCACTCCCGCCGCCCTTGCGTTTGGCGGCGAAGGCGGTGGTGCGCTGGAACCGCGGCGAGGGAGACCAGTAACGCGTGGTACCGGGCAGTGCGCGTGTGCGTCGGTCGGCACTTTCCCGAATCTGAGTAGTCGAGAAATCCACAGCAACCATGAGTGCTCCCCGCTCCCCCCCACCCGTCGTGAACGTGTTCAAGGCGTGCGGCGCGAACGTCACGACGTCAGGCGAGGTTACCGAAACATTCGACAACACGTTAGGCCGCAAGGTTCTCACCGTGCACGGCGACGTCCCCGCCGCGCACCACGTGAAACTCCCAAAGGCTGGCAAGCCCGGGTTGGGCTTGGGAGGCAATTTCGTTTATTTCCAACTCAAGCTCGCGCCCGGTAAGTTCTTCAGCGCGAGCGTCGACGTGGTGTGTGTTGACCGGTCGCAGAGGGGATCGAGTCGGTCAAACGCCTCGACCGCGTACCAGGTGGGCAGGAAAATCGTAACCTTGAAAGCGAGCAACTTGTACACGAGTTCCAAAAAGAAAGATGCAATCGCCGGCGATATTGCAACCGTCGCGCACCTCGCTCCCGAACACGCCGGGTGGTACTGCGTCCGCCTGGACGTAAACGCGAGTCTGCGCAGAGTTGCAGGAGTTGATACCGAAGCTACCGATGAAACGGACTCCTCCTCACCCTCGCCTTTGGTGTTTGAAAGCGTCCGCGGCTTTCAAATTGGCGGTCGCGTTTCCGTTCGCAACGTCTTCGTGACGAACAAACCATACGACGAAGAGAGCTGTCCTGATGAAATGCTACTCACAAAAAAGCCGGGAGTGGAAGTGTTTTGGGTAGACGCGGGGGTGGTGGAGGAGTACGGAAGAGGACGTAGTGCACGAGATACCGACCATGAAAAACCCGCCGAGCGAGATGCGCAGTCTGAAACGTTTGCACGCGGCGTATCGAAAAACTTTACCGAGGAGTGCGCGAACGTCACAGCGGCAACGGGAGGTGTATCCCGAATATACCTACACGAGCAAGTACCCGACACGATGAATGATGCAGTTGAAAGCACTTCCACACGCAAACAGTCCGGTAAACGAAGTCCAGCCGTTACGAGCGCGAAAAATACTCGCATGAAGAAAGAAAACACGCCCTCCGCGCTAACCTTGCACAACCTGTTCGGCGCTTCTTGCGTTTCGTCTAACTCGATGGCGGTAAGTGACGGAGTGGTGGCGTACGCCAGTGACAAAGCCGTGGTCGTTTGTGGTGTTGGTGGTGGGACGGACTCTATGGGCAAACAGTCGCCAAGTATTCTTTTGGGACACACGGATTTCGTTACGTCTGTAAGTTTTTCCCGCGACAGCTCCACCCTGGTTACGGGGCAACACGGCTCAAAGCCTTTGGTGTTGGTGTGGCGGCGAGAAACAAGCGACACGTCAAACCAGTCACAGGCAAACAGTCACGAAACTATTTCTTTTGTCCTGGTCTCTCGCGTCGCGCTTGATTTTGATACTTTAACGTTTCTCGACGTTGCGGCCGACGGCGCGTCGGTGGCGGTTCTGGGAAATAAGTCGTATGGGCAAACAGACACAACACAGAAATCCGGATCAATCGTGGAGCTGTGGGACCTGTCTCAGGTGGCCAACGGGTCTGCGTATGCGTATGTCAAACGGGTGACTCGGTGGGTGTCTAACAAAGTATTAACAGAAGTTAAATTCTGCCCGTTTCAAGAAACTTCGGGAATCGAAACCAAAACTTTGTTCGCGTGCGGCGACGGGACGATCGACGAGTTGTTGGTTAACGAAAACGGGTTTATCGTCGAGAAAGCCGTGGTGCTCGATTCCCTGGATCTGGAGGCGCTGGTGCCGGATGCGGAATCGACTGGCGACGCGTACCACTTCACCGCGCTGGCTTTCCACGAAGAGGAAAGTACCGAGATTGATGAGTCGTCCACTCGAGAGAAAATTAAAACCAATCGATTTCTCTTCGCCGGCACCAAGCACGGCGCGGTATTGAAGTGCGAGATTTTTGCTGACGAAGGTACCGACCAAGGTAACCTCACTTCCTGTTGCGTCCCTCAGTGCGCGTTTCAGCTACACGAAACGTCAATAAACTCGTTACACTTCGGTACCGTTGGTGTTGAAGGTACTGTCGATGAAGATACGGGTGAACGTTCTGTGATAAAAAAACACTTCGCGACGTCTGCGAGCGACGGCGGATCGGTGCGGGTCTGGCCGAGCGACTTCTGCACCGCGCACGTAGTGGAGGCGACGCACGATGTGAACGTCCGAGTAGTGCAAGCGTGCTTTTCTGATACAGGCAAACAGTCATCGTTACAAGTCATCACCGCCACTTCCGACGGGTCCATCGGGTCGCTGGACGTGTTCAAACAGACGTATTCGGTTGTGACAAAAAGCGTTTCACACTCGACGATAAATGCCGCGGCGAGTGACCCGGGTAATAATACCATTGTCGCCCTGGCGTGCGACGACGGCGTTGTACGCGCATTCGACGTTACCACCGGTACGATCGTGTACGAGTGTGCCATCGACGATAATACAGCATCAATCGACGAACGCGCGACGAGCGTGGGGTTCTCGGGTATGGACAAACAGTCTCGCACATCGATATTAGCAGTGGGGTACAGCACCGGCTTGGTTCGCGTTTTCGAGATTGCGACGGGCGGATCGGGTTCCGGAAACAGCACGGTGCTCGCCACGAGCACGTTGCTCGCCACGATCACGGACGCGCACGAGTTTGGATATCAAGTCGACTGCGTGTTGTTTGCCGGAGATGAAGATAAACTGTTCAGCGCCGCGCGGGACGGGTACCTGTGCGTTTCCGAAACCGGTTCCGATTTGTTTTCGTGGAATGCAAAAAGCCGCGTGCGCGTGTCCTCTCCGAACGTCAGGGCGGCGGCGTCCGTGTCCGAATGTAAAACCTTCGTGTTCGTCGCCGCGTGTACTGGGTCTTTGAACGTCTCAGCAGTAACAGGTGGTGGCGAACAATCGTCGCACGTCTTGGCGTTCCGCGGCGATACCTTAGCGTTGGTGAATGGAACGTGGCGCTCGTACAGGGGGGGCATTTGTGGAATGACGGTTGCCGGTAACCCATGCCAGACTGGGAAGTCACACGAAACGCCTGAACTGGTACTCGCGGGGGATGATACCGCGGCGGTGGTGAGTCACCATACGCTTATGGATTTGTTTGCAGATGAGAACGGAAATAAAACGGAAAACCAAAAGACGCCCTTGTCTGTTTTGGAAAACGCCCGGGAGCCGGTTTCGATTCGACGAGGGTGTCACGACTCTATGCGCAAACAGTCTGAACGTAAGTCTGGAAGGAATGCATCACAACAAGCCATAACCGGTATTGCGTACGACTCCGCCAACGATTGCGTGGTGACCTGCGGCGCCGACGGTACCGTGTTTACGCGACACACGAGCGACGCGGCGGATCCGAGTTTATTTGGGATCGACGACGCGCATCAGAATTCAAGCGGCCAACGGTTCATAAGCCCCCACCGCAGTGTTACGGGGTTAGTGCTTGCCGGGGATAGGTTGGTTACCTTCGGCGACGGAGACGCGGTTTGCGTATGGGCCGTCGAGGAAAGAATAAACGCGGCTGTTACGGAAGAATCGCGGAGGCGTGAACCGGTGGAGACGTTGTTCCCCGAAACAAGTGCGTTTGGGCTGGAAAAAGACGTCCCTTCGGTAACTGAGTATGGCGACCTGCCAGGTGGATATGTTCGAAACGCACCTACAAGCGCGGGGTACGCCGCCGTACCTCCCGAGCCGTGGAGCGAACAGTCCGCGGAAGTTGCGCTTGCCAAAACAAACGCCGACAACACCCAAGTCTACCCAACGCGCTCGCTTGGTTTGTCCGTCGGCACCGCTGCGGCTCGACGGGAGAGTTCCAGAAACGCCGCCGCGGTGGCTGCGTCTTGCGAATCGCCCAACGCGTTTTTCATCCAATCGCTCGGCGCGGTGGCGTACGCGGCTGGCAGCGACGTGATAATTGAACGCTTAGGCGGCGATAAAACGCAAGCGTCGCTGCGAGGCGCGCACAACTCACAAATCACCGCGCTTGGGAGACACCCTTTGACGAACACTTTGGCATCAGCGGCGGCGTGTTCCTTCACATCTATCGAAGGGTCCGCGTTAATATGCCTCTGGGACGGAAACACAGGTAAGTTGCTCGACACCGTGACACGCACCGACTGTGGAGGGGTCGTTACTGAATTGGCGTTTTCGCCGAGCGGGGAATTTTTGCTTGCGGTGGGGCAAGACCCGGACGGCGCGGTGCAGGTTTGGAAACGTAACTCTATGACCAAACAGTCTGGAGTAAAATACGAATCCGTGTTTCGCTCAGCGATGGAAGCACCGCTCGCGTCCGGGGTGTGGCTCAGTGACACGACCTTCGTGGTGGTCGGGGTGGACGGCGCAACCGGGTTTGTTTTGGAGAAAGATTCTGATTCGTTTTCAAACGAGTCATTTTCGTTTCACGAATTTCCTCAACCCTCGCCGGTGTGTACCGCGATTTCCGTCACAACCGACGGCACTCTGTTCGTGGGGGACAGCAAAGGGGGGGTGTGGGTGTGCAATGATGTGACTAGTGCACGTACAGAGCAGAAAAATACGTTATCTTTACGTTTATTGCAGACTGGAGAGACGGCGCCTGACGTGGTTCAACCGGAGTTGTTTCCCACGGGCGAAGCCGTCACGGCTCTCTGCGCGTTTGGCGACGCGCACGACAAAAACGCCCCCCTCGGGGTTTTCGTGGGCGGGGCGAAACGCGCCAGGGCGTTGCAACGAGACTGTTTGCCAATACACGGAGAGGAAGGAAACCCACAAGAAATTATCGACATTTCCAACGATTGGTTCGAACTCGGCGAGCTGGATTTGGACGGCGCCGTGGTGAGCGCCAGCGGAAGTGATAATGAAACCACTCGTATGGGTATCCATTCACAACCAAATACGACTTTCATAACCGTCACCACCTCGGCTGGATCTGTTTGGTGCGTCCGGATGGATACCGGCGTAGCGCGAGCGCTGTCGCATGCGCACCCCACGCCGGTAAACTTTATTGGTATCACAAAAGTCGGCCTGAGAAACGCGCTTCTTACGTGCACTGACGACGGCGCCGGGCGGGTGTGGGACTGCGTTAGCGGGTCGAAGACAATAGAGACATATGGGAAATTAGACGGGAATGGATTTGGGGACAACACGTGTGTCGTATCTGCTGCGTCGCCGTGTGGTTCGTGCATTGTGTTCGGACGGGAAGATGGGTCAATCTCGGTGGTGGAGACGAAGTATGACGATAGACGAAAAAGTAGTAACGATTCAAAAACCTCTTGCTCCGTCGCCGCTTCCGACCCGTACACGTTCACGCCCCACCCCGACGGTGGCGCTGTGATTTGCTGTGCCTTCGTGGAGAGCATTTTCGGTTCACACGACGTAGGGTATTCGAATACACAGACCTTATACGGGAAATCAGTGCACAATTTACTCACGGTGTCCAGTGACGGCTCCGTGTGCGTGACTGAATTCGGATCTGTCGCCGATGAAAACACCGGTGAAATAAAAACAGAAACAAAAACAAACACGCTAGTCGTGGGAGGCCCGGGGGGTGTACGACCTGTGCTAGCGGCGAGCGTTGAGGTTGGCGTGACACCCACGCGAGTCGCTTTGGCACGAAGAGACGGGATCATCGTAGTGTCAGTCGCCGAAGGTGTAAACGGGAAGTACGCCGCGGCTGTTTCGTTCGAGTACGCCCCAGAGTCGTTCGTGACTAATTACTCACTGAAGGAATCAGCAGAAGGCACTTGTTCTATCAATGTAACCGGCGGAGACATGAACCGCGCCGTCGTGGCCTGGTCATCCACAAACGCGGGGGTTTTGTTCTACGCAAGCGCGGTGACGAACTTTTCGTTGGTAGTCCTGGATACAAAAAACACAAACGACGACGAAACCGTAGTTGTTTGTCTGGACAGTATTCGTGGTGAGGGTATTCATGGTGAGGGTGTTCAGGAAGGTATTCAGGACAGAAATCAGTCTGGAAACAATAGGGGACATTACAACCTATCGTGTTTGTCCGTCGCCGGCTCGGACTCGGGGACGGGCGACCTTCTCGCGATTGGTACGGGGAACGGAGTTGTGTTTTGCGAAATTAAAGCCCGGGACACGGCTGGTTTTGCTTTTGCCAAAAATGTTGACTCGACGCCGAACGCGTTTGGCCACCGCACGATCGTTCCCAAAAAAACCAAAACGTGGCACTCCGCGACCGGCAAACCCGTGCGTGCAGTTGCCTGGCAAATCGACGAGTCATTGACTCAGGATATACACGATATAACAAAAACAACTGCCTGGGTCGCCGCGGGCGAAGACGTGCACGCGTTTGAGAATGTATTTTGAGTGTGATGACTTGTGACTAAAGCGCATAGAACTATATAATTATCTATTGGCATCCTTCATCTACCACTCCTTCTACTCCTCTACTCGTCATCCGAAAACGCACACGCGCGTTCCATTTCGAGCTCAAACTCGGTTTTCGGCGGAGGTTTCAGTTTCGGGGACGAAAACGAGGGGAGGCGCCAGGACGTGCTTTTCTTTTTCCGGAAAGCGTTTTGAGCGTTTCTCTTTTCTTCGTCAACCAACGTCCGTAACCGAGAATCAAGAGTGTCGTCATTTCCTGGTGCGTACCGCTTGGAGTTGTCGTGTCTATGTTCGTGTCCGCGTTCGTATCTCCTTTGTCTGTGTTTGTCCGCCAGTCGCGCAGCGTCCCTCACCGCGACGTTGCGCCGCCGGTCCGCTTCGTTTTCATGTCGACTCCTTTCGTTTTTCGTTTTTCCATTTTCAATCCCCCGCCCTGCGCCTGCGTTGTACGCGTCGTAGGTGTCAATAAACCGGTTCAAACGAGCGTCCTCTTCGGTATTTTCATCGTAGTCGTGATGGTCAGCATCACGCTGTGTCCTCCCCCGTCCACCTCGATTCCTCTCCCCGGGATCCGCCTCCCGAAACGCGGCCATGTCGTCGCTCGCGCCGCTTACGTTTCTGGTAATAAACATATTTCCAGTCGTTCGCCCATCCCCGACAACAGGCGACTTCACCTCCACCCGTCGTTCCCCGCTGGATTTCATTGCTAATGCAACGAGTTTCTTTTCGTTCCCTTTCCTTTTGATTTCCGCGCGAAGCAACAACGCGGGCGCGGCAACCTCGGCGAGTTTCATCCACAAATCAAACGCCGGCGCCATGACGTGCTGGTACTTTTTAGTCAACTCTTTGAATTCAGTTATGCTGATCTTGCCGTCTTTGTCGCCGTCAACGTCTTTTAGTATACCATCCAACCCTTTGGCCAACCCGCCGACGCCGCCGAAGTTCGCCAAGCCCCGGCCCTTGCGCATCCCGCCGTCGCCCACGATTTTGCGGTGCGAGAACTGCCCGCCGCGTTGGGGGACGCCTTTTCTATTTTCGTTGGGATTATTTCCAACCGTACTACTCCCGTCATTGGCTCGAAAGTACGTAGCCCCCAGCACTTCCCTGAACTCGTTTTTCGTGATCCACCCGTCGCCGTTTAGGTCGAACAAACGCCACGCGAAATATACGTGTTCGTTGTTTCTTCCTTTGTTTCCGAACTGGGAAAGGCACACGATGAACTCGAACGGCGACAACACGCCGTCGCCGGAGACGTCGAAAAGCCGCACCAAGCGCTGGAGGAAAGGATTTCCAATCTCCACGTCGAAGGTTTTGGCAAACTCGCGAATGTTCACCTCGCCGTCCTTGTCCCGGTCCGCGCGCTTGTACAGACACACGCATTTATATGCCGTGGAGGGGCTGCACCCCAGAAGCTGTGATGTTTAGTGAAGAGGTGTGGAGGTCAGACGCGTATTTAATTCATCATGTCAACAACGACAAGATGGGACCGTTTTTGCCGTTCCTCGTCTCGCGCATGGTCACCCTTCCACGTACCGTAAGCGTCCTCGTGGTTTCCTCCAGTTCCCGGTCGTACGTCTCGCGCTCCCTGCTACCCGGGTCTGTCACGAACGCATCAGTACTGCTGCTGAAGCACGCGCCCATCCCGTGCAGGGAAGGAGTGACAACTCGCTGGTTGGCCTCCTGAAATAATTTTCTCACATAAATTCAGTTCTTCGTCGCTTGCAGATCCGGTCGCACCCGCCTCGGCCCCCCCGAGACCATGAGCGGGTTCAACCTCGGGGACACGTCCGTGACGACGAGTCTGAAGTACGGTCTGAACGCGGCTGCTGAAAAGCGTAAGGCAACTAGTCAGAAGAAACCAACCGCTCCCATCGCCGCGTTCGCGGATGAGGAAACCGATGACGGCGCGTTGGCTGGTACGGAGTCCTCGGAAATGCACCGCAGAGGCAACGAGCAGGTTGCGCGGCATCAGCTCGCGGCGAAGCAAGACGCACGCGCCAATGCGATACGTGAACAAGCCCTAGCACAAGACGCCTCAGTGTTTGAGTACGACGCACATCACGACTCGCATCAATCCCAGAAACAAAAGAACACGCAAACCACTGATGACGAGCGCTTGGCGCGAAAATCGCGGTACGTCGCGACGCTGATGGCCAAAAGAGATGAACGCGAGAAGGAAGAAGAAATTTTAAGGGAGCGTCGCATTATCAAGGAACGTGAGAAGGAGGACCATTTATACCGAGACAAAGACAAATTCGTAACCACGGCGTACAAAGAGAAACTGGCGGCGGATAAAGTTTGGGTCGAGCGCGATCAAAAGAAAGACGACGCCGATGGCGACGTTGGAAATAAAAAAGACATGTCCGGCTTTTACCAGAACTTTCTGGGTGGCAGGAACTCGAAAGGAGACGCGAGCACGTCCGCAGTGGTCGAGAACAGGGACACTGCACATGAAACTGCTCCTTCTGCGGGTGGCACTTCGTATGGGCAAACAATCGCCAAACACGAGTCGACGG
>TARA_B110000977_G_scaffold70351_2_pt1 | contig 11321 bp, 7 predicted proteins | sample TARA_B110000977 | Tara Oceans TARA_B110000977 (sample SAMEA4397798) | marine metagenome | biome: Polar Biome; feature: [SRF] surface water layer (ENVO:00010504); material: water (ENVO:00002006), including particulate matter (ENVO:01000060) such as... | depth 5 m | reverse complement strand
GGGGGGGGGGATGGCGACCGGGAAGGAATCCAGACGTAGCCTTCGCCGCGAGATGAGTTGAGTTTGCTTTGAGTTTTGTTAGTGAAGTTGCCCAAGTTGCCCACAGCATGTTGCCGCCTTGTCGCTCGTGAAAACGCCCAAAATGTGGCCTTCCCCACTGGACATGTAGTCTGCAAAAGATGTGAGAGTGGGGTCTACTCAGCATTTTTTTCTCCTTTTCTGTATTTCTCGTTGTTGACGACGGCAACGCGCTTTCCGATCCTCGTGTCAAAAGCGGTCGCGCGAGGCGGCCGCAGCTGGAGGGCCGCGACGTATCAGCGGTCGGCGTGACATCGTTTCGACGGCTTGGTACCCGACCTCACGCGTTCGTTCCGTGGCTTGTATTCACCTCTGACGATCCGCACGAGGGCATAGAGTGCCATGGGCGGCCCATCTTCGTTCGTGCCGCGTCGCCCGGACCAGCTCGAGGAAATACCGACACTCGTCGATGCGCTTGTGGGGTTAGCGTCAGGCACCACAGCCGCGGTCGCGGTGGCGCCTTTCCTGATGAGCGTTGACAGAGCGGTGGTCGCGGCCGCGGCGGGTACCGCGCCTGGGGGTTCGCTGTTCCGCGCCATCGCTGCGAACGCGGGTGAGTTCATAAAAAAACCACGCAAAGCGTTTGCCCAGAAGTCGTTGTGGATGGTCGCCGGGGTGTACGGCGCGACGTTCGCCGCCGCTAACCTTTCCGACGTCGCTGCGGAAAGATCGCCACACATAGACCCCGGCGTGACAAGTGCGGGAAAGTTCGTAGCCACCACTGGCGCGAACATGACCGGCTCAGTGATGAAAGACGCCGCGTTCGCGCAGATGTACGGAGCCGCCGGATCCGTCGCCGCGGCGGGCGCTTCCAAAGGCTCTACTCTAATAGTACCCGTGACATCGTACCTGTTATTCGCCGCAAGAGACTGTTTGACCATAGGAGGCGCATTTTTCGTACCTCCCGTGGTGGCATCTGCGATTGTCGCGACTGGAAAACAGGACGAGCAGACCGCCGTCGCGGCGTCGCAGCTCATCTCCCCTCCGCTGATGCAAATCCTGTGCACGCCGCTGCACTTAGTGGCGCTCGATTTAGTGAACCGGCCTGGAGTGCTGAGTGGCGGGCAAAGAGTGGCACAGCTGTTCACTTCAGGTGCCGCTTCTGCGCTGCTCGCGCGGTCGCTACGAATGCTACCCGCGTACGGCATAGGTGGGTTATTAAACGCCACTTTGTGCAGGCATGGGAGAGATGCGAGCGCCAGATGGGCCGCGAGAGAGCTGAGCACGGAGGAGTGGGACTCAGCTGTCATAGGTTTCGGTGACACCGCCGAAGACATCGACGAGCTATTCGGCGATGACAACGGCGAGCATGCGATTCACGCGCTGGCGTTTGCGCTTCACGGAGGCGTGCACCCCGTGGCGCTGGCGAACAAAGTAAACGACGACGTCGTACTTTGGCGGTTCCGGTGGGAGAGGTTGATTCAGCGGAGCGTTTCTTCTGCACTGAGTGAGTACGGAGGCGACACTATCGGCGGGTGCGTCGTGGTAGGCGGCGATGCGGAGATTGACGACAAGGTTGACTACTTCGTGAAACGGTTGGATTCGGATAATGACGGGTTGCTTGATGTGAGTGACATACACAGGGAACTCGTGCGCGAGAAGAACGCTGGGGAGGGTTGGGCAGCGAAGGCGCTTGTTTCCTCCGCGGGGGATAACCTGGCGCGGCAGTTCATCGCCAGCGCGGACGTGAACGGGGACAAGAAAGTTTCAGCGGAGGAGATTAAAAAAATGCTGAGGGATGGCGTGAGGGAGAAGATGAGGTGAGTGTGTTGGAGCACTGAGTATTATTTGTTGTATGCATACGTAGACTACGTTATTATTTGTTTGTTCAATATTTTTTACATTCTACTCCTGACTACGCGTCATGACGAAGACGCAGTCGTCCTCCTCCCCCGCGTTTGCGGCTCGCCCGCGTGCTTTTTCCTTCCGCAAACCGCCCAACGTTCTCGCCGCGCGTACCACTCGGGTGTTTTCATCTAAAAAAGTCACGTCCCACACCCGCGTCACGTCCGCGAATGTTTTGGTGAAGAGCTTGTTGTTGAAAAAAGAAACCGTGACGTCGTCGAAGGACACGAGCCACAGCGAATCATCAACCGGATCGCCCATTCTCTGCCACCGGGCGTTTAAATTGGCGCCTAGGAAGTTGTACGGCAGTTCTAACCGGTTGACGTACGTCCCGTGTTCAAGGTCTATGTCCTGGAACGCGACGCCTCGGAACGGACCTAGCGCGCCGTTACTCGGAGCGGGGGCGGTGCTGTACACGACTTCCCATGAACCGGCTTGCAATGAAGACGATGCGGGTACAGCTGTGGGGTTCAAACGCTCCAGGGCGACGATAGCGTCTTCCACCGCCAACCGTGTGGTGTCGTCGCACCGCAAACCGCGCTTAGTGCCCGCCACCAACGACAACACCGCGTGCTTCGCGGCGGTCAAGTCGGATGTGGAGGTGGAGGCTATCGTATCGGAAGATGTATCTGCGGAAGACGCGCGAATCAAAGTGCGTGACGCGAGAGGGTGAGACGTCGAGCGGTACGCGCGAGGACGCACGCTCGGTGTACTCGCGGCGAACGTCGCGACGGCGGCGGACATGCTGCTATCACATGGGTCGTGCGCCGCAGTGTGGCGTGTGTACTGGGCGACATCCAAGGTTTCTCTCGCTGCTTGGCTCGTCCAACACGTCGAGGTCTTGGAAGAGCCGTTTATTTGGCTTGGACGTGCCGACCATCGACCATCGACGGACGCGCTCCGCCCGCTTCTCCGGTCGTTGGAGGGGGCTGGAGCGCGAGAGGGGCGTTCGGGGTGACACGAGGTGGGGTCGGGCGCGATGCCGACGTCCAGCACGTTCGGCACGACCGGGGGAAGGTCCGGGCGCAGGCCAAGCGGCTCGGGGGCTGTGACATCCACGGCGGGCACATTTGGAAGACCCCCTCCCTCTCCTTTAAGGCCTGGTACGATGCGCACGACTCCCAGGCCGGAGTCGCCGTACGACAGCGTACCCTGGGTGAGTCGTCAACCTCGGTCGAGCGTGCGCGTCAGTGATGGAGCTGGGGTGGAAGCACCGCGACGCATGTCGCTCGTGGAGCGCCAGGCGACTTATGCGAAATCGCCCGCGTCCACTCCTTCTCGACGAAACGAAGCTGGTGAGACGTCAACGCCCGGTGCTGGAGGAAGCGGTTCAGCGAGAAGCGCACAAGCGACGACACCACCGAGGTCACCGCGTGCGTCGACCCCCGTCTCGCCGCGGAAGACACCTGCGAAGGCAAAGACCCCGGTGAAGTCTCCGAAGAAATCACCATCTGAGAAATCAATTAAAAATGAACCGGACGTCCCGGCGCCGGCACCTTCGCGCCCGCCCCCCCCGCCCGACTCCCCCGCAGGCTACCTCGCCCCGCCCTTCCGGTACAACTTCGAGGGTGGCGACGTAAAGACGCGCGTGAACGACAAATCGCACCTGGAAACATCCAAACCGGATTTGGAAACGGAACCGAGCGGCCCGGGACACGAGAACAAAACGCAAACAAATGAATCTCTCACGCAGCCAAATGAATATGCGCAAACGGTCGCGCCGTCGGAGAAACCATCCACCAGCGCGTCTATACACAACCAGCACGTGCTTTCCGAAAAGTTAAGCGCATCGGAAACTGCTCGCAGAACGGCGGAGCGCAAGCTGGCGATGGCGCTGGAACGCGCGAGGGTGATGGAGGAAATTTTGGAGGAGCAAAACGCTTTGCTGGAAAACGTTCCGACCGTCATCGCGGCGGGCGGCGCTGAGAAATGGCGGAAGAGAACGGGCGCTGCCAGCGGGTACGGCGCCGAGTCAACTGGCGTGCGCAGAACTCTGAACTCGCTCCCGGAGAATGCAAACATCATGCAACTGAAGGAAACGTCGGGCGTGGCGAGTTTAGCGCGCAGGGTCGCCGAGCTGGAACGCTTGTTGGCGGCTAAGGAAACCGAGTTTGCGGCGCAATCCTCGGCACTTGAAGCGCTTGAGGTGGAACACGCCGCGTTCGACGCGGAAGTCACCGCGATGCGCGCCGATGCGGAGGCGTCGCGGCGAGCCGCCGCGGCGGCGGGAAAGCGCGCGAGAGAAGCGTCGGAGCGCGAAAAAGCGGCGCTGGACATCCTAGGGGGTGAAACCGCCAGAGCCGACGCTGCGGAGGCGGAGATCATTACGCTGGTCAAGCAGTCGGACATCATGGCTGCGCAACTGGAAGTCGCGTCGCTTCGTTTGGATGTTTTGGTGGATGACGCGACTGGGGATGGTACGGACAACGACGGAAATGAGCGAGTTGGGGGGCTCGCGGAACGGCTAAGACGCGTGGAGCTGGACCACGCGCGCATGTCCCGCGAAACCGCGTCGCTTGCGCAGGCGAAATCAGACGCAGAAGCGGCGCTCGCGGAGTCCCGGGACTTGCTCGGCGAAGCGGAGGCGAGGGCGGCTATGCTCACCGCAGAGGCGGTGAAGACTGAGGCGCTTGCAGCGGAGAAGCTCTCGAAAGCAGAGGCACGTTCAGTGGAGAACGCACAGAAAGCAGAGGCGCTTAAGGTGGAGCAGACGAACGCGCTGAAGAAGAGCTTGGAGGAGAGCCAAGCCGCGGCTTCCTCCGCCGCCGCCGCCGCGGAAACGCTCCGCACCGAGTGCGCGTCTCACGCCGCGGCTCGCGAAGCCGCGGATTCGGCACGCCTCGCAGCAGAGTCCGAGGCTCGCAGAGCGATGGCCAGTGCAGCTGAGGCGACGGCGAAGGCGACGGAGATTGCCACGGCGTCGCGCGTGGAAACCAGCGCGGTGACCGCTACCCGCGACACTCTGGCGCGGAAATACGAATCTGACCTTGCGTTCCAGAGGGAACGCCTGGAGGAAGATTTAGCGAGGCACGAGGCAGAGGTGCGGGAAGACGCGAAACGCGACCGCGCCGAACTCGTCGCCTCACGCGAGGCTGAGCGAAGAGCGCTTACCGACGAGGCGACGGTTCTCAGGGCTTCGGCTGAATCCGCGGCGAACGCGGCTTCGCGAGCGGAGGCGGCGCGCGACGCCGCCGAGTCAGCGGCACGCGCCGCGAAGGCTGAGCTCGCGTCCGCGCTGACCCGCGCGGCGGACGCTGAGGTGGCGCGTGGCGTCGCCGAGGGGGATCTCGCCGCAACAATCGCGAAGCTCGGCGCAGCCCGCGCGGAGATTCCGGGGCTACGTGCGGCGCGAGACGACGCCGACGAACGCGCGCGCGCGTCGTTGAAAGAAGTGACTACGTTGGATGCTTCGCTTCGCGAGGCGCGGCGCGAGGCTGCGGACGCGACCGAGCGTGCCGCCGCTGCTGAGTCCGGAAGGGATGTCGCGTCATACGGAGCGTCACAGGCGCTCGGTCGTGTGCGCGACACGGAGTCGGAGGCGACGGCCAAGGTTGTCGCCGCCTCCGCCGCCGAGGCTGAGGCTCGTCGCGCCGCGGCGTCGGCGGAGACGAAACGCGTGGCTGCCGAGGGCGAACGCGACGCGGCGCGCGCCGAGCTCGCGGCGATGCGCGTCCTCGCGGACGCGCTCCAGCAGCGCGTGACTGACGCAGAGAAACGTCGAGACGAGGTACTGGCGGCTTTGGAAGAAGCAGAGCAGTCATGTCGCGTCGCGGAGACTGATGCGCGAGAGGAGAGGGAGACGGCGACGCGCGCGGCGGCCGCGGCTGTCACCGCGACGAGCGCCGCCGAAACGGCGCGCGCGGAACGCGACGACGCGGTTTCCCGATTCGAGAAGCGAAACTCTGTGGCTTCCGCGGTGGAGTCCGCGGCTCGCGTAGCATCAGAACGCGCGGACAAAGCAGAGCGTGCTGTTGAGGATGCCGAAGCTCGGTTGGCGCGAACGTCTGAACGCCTGGAGCAGTGCACCTCGGCGTTGGCGTCGACGAAAACCAGGCTCAAGGCGAGCGAAGCGGCAGCGAAGGCGAGTGGAGAAGCGACGACTGACGCGGCGCGCAGGGCGGAAGACGCCGAGCGCGCCGCTGCTGCGGAGACTGCGATGTCAAACGCGCAGGCGGCAAGAGCCGCGCGCGAGGCGGAGGTGGCGGAGGAGACGGCGAGAGCCGCCAAGACGGAAGCCGAAACGGCTATGCAAAAAGCGACCGACGCCACCGCGCTGGCGAACAAGTACGACGCGGCGCGCGAAGTCGCGGAGGCGAGGGCGAAGGCGGCGGAAGATAACACTCGTGTGGCGATGGAGCAAGGCGATCGGAAGGTCTCTGAGGTCAGAGCGGCTGCGGAGGAGCGGGTCGTGAGGGTGAAGGTGGAAGCGGAGAGGCGCGTGGACGCAGCCGCCGCGGAGGCGGCGGCGGCTGCGGAGGAGCGCGGTCGCCGAGCGGAAGCCGCGAGCGCGGCGGCGATCGCGGCGGCGACAAGCGCCGCGGAGGACCGGACCCGGCACGCCGTGGAGGCGCGGCGTGAATCCGAGCGCGCTGCGGCTGAGCAAAGGCGTCAATTCGAAAGGGAACTCGCCGAAATGAAGGTTGACGCCGCGCGCGTCGCTACCGAGGCGCGCGGCGAGGCGGAGCGCGAGATACGTCGGGCGCGGGAGATTTTGGAATCCAGGGAACCGAGCGAAACAGCTGCCGCGCGCAGGGAAGCGGAAAAGGCGGAGACGCGCGCGGAACGAGCGGAGTTAGCTTTGGCCACGGAACGGGACACTCGGTTGAAACACGTAGAACAAGCTCTTGACAGGGAAGCCGCTATGCGCCGGGAAATCGCAGAGCTTCGCCTCGCCGTTGCCGCAGCAACGGACGCGGAGAGACACGCGATTCGAGGTTCGCAAAAAAATCACGCTTCCACTTCAACGTCACAAAACGCGCAGCAGCACGAAACCTTCGAGCTGATGCGGAGACACGCCGCGAGCACCTCGACACTTATCAAGAACCAAGAGGCTATGATTGCCGAGCTGCGGGGAGAACTGAGGGCGGCGATGGAATTGGACGGGGATGATCGAATCGGCGTATCTGTCGAAGCGGCGGTCTCGCCGAGTCATCCTTCTTTTCGAACAGCGGCGCGCGCTGTGCAGTTCACTACTCGGCGAGTTGTTCCGGAACCAAAGAGTGCTGTTCCGAAACCTCCGCCAGCTATTCCAGAACAATCGTCAACGCCTCCTCGAACTTCCCCTGACTGGGCCTCGGCGTACGCTGACATCGACGCGACTCGTGTGGCGGTGGCGGCGATGCGTCCGAAGGTTGAGGTTGAAGAAAAAGAACCGTCGCCTTCGGGCCGGAACCCGAAAACAGACTGGGAAGCGGCGTATATGGACATCGAAGCGACGCGCGCGTTTGCTCGCGCTGGGAAAAGAAAGGAGGTCGTGCAGAGTGCTGAAGAGGACATTGATGTAGAGCGAATACATGTGCCGTCTGCTCAGGAAGTGCTTCCTGTTGGCGAATCCTACGACTCGCTTGCGCCTGACTCGCCAGATCCAAAGTCCGACTCGCCGGACAAAGTGTTGGCGCAAGACTTGATGGATTCGCTCGCCGTGCTCGGGTCGAGCGGCGCGGATGCGCTGCTTGCGCAAAGCCCCGCGGCACGGAAAAAAGAAACACAGGTTGCCCCTGTAGAGGAAGTAGACGAAGAGACAGATGACGAGCAACCGCAATCTACAGAAGAGCTAGCAGCGGAGGCGGAGATGTTCCGGAACATAAACATGATGAGGTAGTTGGATGACGTAGAGTAACTTATTAATTTATGCTCTCAAAAAATATAACTTTATTTCGCCTCCACTTCCTCTCCCTTGGTGTACCCGTCCCCCCCTGATGTGAAGTACGCAACGGGGTCGAACGTGTCCCCCTTAGCTTCCTTGACTAGCCGTTGAAGCTCTTTGGGCTTTTTGATTTGGCCCTGGATGCCGATTTCCTCGCCGGGGTCGCCTCCGTCCTTCGGGACAACCCAAAGCGGCCAAGCACTCGTGTATCCATCGCAAATTTGATCCGGCTTCGTGACGTCGGCTCGTCCATCCGGCGCGTTCTGGTACACCCCGTTCGGAAAGCACTCCACGTAGTCGATGTACTCCATGGCTTCCTTGCCCAAGACTTCTTTTTGCTTGTTGCAGTTCTCGCACCAGAACGCGCCGTACAGCCGGGCGCCCGCGGCTTTCAACGACTTCGCCACCTCGATGCTTTCCGCGGTGGACTCGGTGGTGACTTCGTACTTCAAGTACGGGACAGTGACTACCTTGGTGGGGTCACCGGCGAACGCGGGTGACACCGGGAGGGTGATGTTCGCCGCCACAGTGGTGGCGAGCAACGCGAACGCGTTCAGGGAGTCTCTTCGGGATGGCTCGAACGCGTCAACAGAGACGCCGTCCAAATCCATAGCAGAAACATCCATCGAATCCTCTCCGAGCGATGTGGCCTGTGCTTTCGCGGAGGCCCTGGTGCGGTACGGACGAGTCGTGGTGGCGTTCCTGTTCATGACATCCGGTGTAGAGGGTTAAAAGGTCAGTCAGATGGTCGATTGGCCGGTGGAGCGTGATCATGAACGACATACTCGCATTCGATGCGCTTGTCGTCTCACAAAGACACGCATCCACGTGGATGAAATGCGATTGGTATCGCCGGAACCCGAGCCGTACCTTCCGGAAACCGCGCTGTTGCCGTTAACAGCGGAACGCGTCACCACGGAAGCGGCGTGTACGTTCGTGGAGAGCATCGTCGGTGCCATCGTTGAAAGGGGGTGTCGGAGACGGAACGCGCCGACGGGTTTGCTGCACACCTGCTTCTGCACTCGTTTATCTGAAGAGAATCTCCCGGTTTCTGATTCGCCGCTGGCGAGATCGACCGTCATATAATTTAACCAATCATTTCTTGAGTCCTTCGAGAGATCGACTAGGAAAAAAAAAGCGCCACGAGTTGAGAAACCGTGAACGGTTGAAAAGTATTTCACTGCCGCGCACACTCGCCTGTCCGCCATGGCGATGCTTCGCGTGGCGAACTGCCCAAGCCAGGACTTAGCCCTGACGAATGCCGCGTTCTTGAACGACGCGGATGCGAACTTCGTGCCGTACGCCGAGCTCGGGGACTTAGTGCTGTTCACACGGCCTCATCCTGATGTGGAGAAAGGCACCATCGCGCTGAACGGCGTGCAGCGAAAGTTGCTCCGAGTCAGTACCGGGGACTCCTTAAGAGTGGAGCCGTTTATGTTGCCCACCTCCACGTTCAACGCCGCGGCGATGACTGTGGAGCTGGAGTTTACGAAGCTGAGAACGGCGAGCGACCTGAACGCCGCGGGGAGACACGAACAGGTGAGAGACGAACGAACCGAAAAAGCGAACGGCAGGGCGCGGGCAGATTCAGATTCAGATCTGCTGTGAGGGTCATGGGTCTCCATATGGGGTCTCCACCCGTGTTCACGACACCCCACACCCACACATCGACCCACGAGTACACCGAAAAGACACGGACAACACACTGACCACGATACCATACGATACCATCCATCACCTCTCATTCGATCTCAACACAAAAACTCATCTAAATCCAATCCCAAAAACTTTTCATAACAGATCGACGCGCTCCAGATGTCCGCCATCCTCCAACGCTCATTCGTCTCGCAAGTGTTCACGGTGGGTCAAAAAGCCGCAGTGGAGTACTGCGGGAACAACTATTTAGTCACGGTGAATTCGATGTTAGTGGAAGGCGCGGGGGACAGCGTGACGAGCATGCGATCCTCCCTAACCCCCGCCACTACGTTCGTGTTCGAAGCCCCGCACGGCAGCGCGATTAAAATCACAAACCAAAAGCAAACCACTGTTAATTCGAGCTTGTTCAAAAGCAAGGGCTTCTCGTTCGAAAAGCTGGGCATCGGAGGCTTAGATAAGCAGTTTGAGGACATCTTCAGACGGGCGTTTAGCTCACGCGTGTTTCCCCAATCCGTGGTGCAGCGATTGGGAATTCACCACGTCAAAGGCATGCTCCTTCACGGCCCGCCTGGTACGGGTAAGACTTTAATCGCGCGGCAGATCGGTAAGATGCTCAACGGCAAGGAGCCCAAGATCTGTAACGGACCTGAGGTGATGAGTAAATATGTCGGACAAAGCGAAGAGAACATCCGCGCGTTGTTCGCGGACGCCGAAGCGGAGCAGAAACAAAAAGGCGACGACTCCGAGTTGCACATTATTATCTTCGACGAGATCGACGCCGTGTGCAAGGCGCGAGGGAGTGTGAGTAATGGAACCGGGGTGCAAGATAGCATGGTGAACCAGTTGTTGACCAAAATCGACGGCGTAGACGCTTTGAACAACATTTTGCTCATTGGGATGACCAACCGCCGGGACATGCTTGATGAAGCTATTTTGCGACCCGGGCGTCTGGAGGTGCACATCGAAATCGGCCTCCCCGACGAAGCCGGCCGAGGGCAGATCCTGAAGATCCACTCGCAGAAGATGAGCGAGAACGAGTTTTTGAGCAAAGATGTTGATATTTCAGACCTGGCGAAGCGCACGAAGAACTTCAGTGGCGCGGAGATTGAGGGGCTGGTGAAGTCCGCGGTATCATTCGCGCTCGCGCGACAAGTGGATTTCCAAAACTTAGGCGCGATTGAGATTGACGAGGACAACGTTAAAATCACGGGGGCGGATTTTGAACGCGCGCTGGAAGAGGTGAAGCCTGCGTTTGGCGCGTCCACGGATACGTTCGAGAGGTGCCGTTTGAATGGCATCATATCACCTGGGCCTGCGTTTGAAAAACTCCACCACACCTGCAGAGCGCTGGTGGAACAAGTTCGCGTGAGCGAAAAAACCCCGATGTTGACGTGCTTATTGGAGGGAGGGGCGGGGAGCGGTAAGACTGCTTTGGCGGCGACGTTAGCCATCGGCAGCGAGTTCCCGTACAGCAAGCTTGTCAGTGCTGAAACGATGGTGGGTCAAAGCGAAATGAACAAGTGCCAGGCGTTGTCCAAGGTTTTCGAAGACGCGTATAAGAGTCCGTTAAGTCTAATTGTTTTAGATGATATCGAACGTCTCCTCGAGTACGTCGCGATCGGCCCGCGGTTCTCCAACGTGGTGCTACAAGCTTTGCTGATTCTTTTGAAGAGGGCACCTCCACCTGGAAGAAAATTACTAGTCATCGGCACAACATCCCTACCAGAAGTGTTCGGCGCCATGGGTCTTTTGAGTGTTTTCAACGTCACCCTGCACTGTCCGTTACTCACGTCCACCGACGCTAAAGCCGTGTTATCGCAGCTGGACACGTTCCAGGCGCACGAGCTGGACTCCGCGGTGGCGCTTTTAGACTCCG
>TARA_B110000977_G_scaffold195007_1_pt1 | contig 11321 bp, 15 predicted proteins | sample TARA_B110000977 | Tara Oceans TARA_B110000977 (sample SAMEA4397798) | marine metagenome | biome: Polar Biome; feature: [SRF] surface water layer (ENVO:00010504); material: water (ENVO:00002006), including particulate matter (ENVO:01000060) such as... | depth 5 m | reverse complement strand
TACCCAACACAAGCATCGTGTGATTCCGTATGTTGTCTTAACCCAACTGGAGGTACATTATACAATTGTACATTAAATGGTTGTGTCGCTTCACCAAACGGAACGTTTACTTCCCTAATACAATGTGAAGAAGTTTGTAAAGAATGGATTTGTGGTGAAGGAGTCTGTGTAGGCTCTTGTGATACTGGTGGAAATAACACACCAAGAACAGAGTTACCATCTTGGTTCTTTGGTATACCGGAAGATATAATAGGGTATTTGGCATCCACGTCAACAGCACCGGTACAATCACCATTGTTACCACCTGTTGTGGGTAACATGCAACAAGCTGATATAACTTATTACAAATTTGATTGTATAAATTGTTCAAGTATAGTACCAACATGTCCGTCACCAAACGGTACATGGTTTGCACCTTCAGGTATGTGGATAGAAAATACACCTAATTCATCACCATTTACATATTCAGGTCCTCACGAGACTTGGCAAGAGGTTATCCAATCAATGCAAAACCAAGGATTTAGTGTTAGTATTAATACAACATATGATGACGTTAAAACTATGTTACTATCAGATGGAAGACAAGTGGTGATTAAAGGTTTACCTTGTTATGGACAACCTAGTGGTTGTGATTGTGTAGTGATAGATGGGACTGGTCATACTGATGCGTGGGAATACACTACAAATAACTATCAACCATGTGTGGACGCTTGTTGTTCAGGTGACACTTTTGATTGTAGACCTGGTGGATGTATACTAAACAATAATGGGTTCGGAAGTTATACTTCTATGAGTGCATGTACCGCAGACTGTAAACAATACGAATGTATCCCAGGTTCAAACTTTGTAGATAGTTGTGATGGACAAACATTTTTAAATATAGATTGGAGTTCAGTACCTGGTGGAACAATTGAAACAAAAGCAGCCAACTACTTTTCTCACCAATTAAATGGTTTACAAAATACAGACGTAAGTAATTATAAACGTACATACCTACCAAACGGTGTTAATACGGACCCATTATCTTGTGAAGAAGAAATGTTTAACGCTGCTGGTACTAGTTTAGGTTTTTACCAGCTAAGAGCATTCAACTTTTTCTATGTACCAAATCACTGGAATAATTATGTTTCTGGAAACCCTGTATTCCCTAACGCTATCAACTACGATGCCGCTACAAATACTTGTCCAGCACCTGGATGTCTATTCAATACTTGGTCTGACCTAATTTCTGGGTGTCAGATGTTGGGTATGACAATGGCAACTAATTCTTTCCCAATAACAATTAACCTGTCGGTTCTTACTGTTGGTGATGCTATTAGTCAACATTTTAATTTAGTTGAACCAATGGCTCCGATTGTTGGGGATGACAAATGTGGTTGTAGTGGAACTGCTTGTTATTGTAATGAAGTACCAGGAACCGGTAATACAGGTAATTTCTATAGTGATTTAACTCTTTGTAATTTGGCAGCAAACGCAAATCCATGCTGTACACCACCGGATGATTACTGGTATTGTAAACCATCAGGAGGAGGTCCTGGTGGGTCAAGTGTGACTAACCTACAAGGTGAATGTACTTGTATACAAGGAGCGGTTGCTGGTAGTCCTGGTAGTTACCCATCACTACAAGATTGTAAAGATGACGCGGGAAATTGTTGTGATTCACACTACTACGATTGTATAAACCAAGGTTTACCATCTGCTGGTTGTGTAGGTTTAATAAATGGTACTTGGGGACCTTACCAAACAGCTTCTCTTTGTGATGACGCTTGTGATAAAGTCGGATATGATTGTGGGATTGTAGATGATGGCCCAGGAAGTTCTGGTGGTCCAGGAAGTTCTGGTAGTATCGGTTGTGTTCCTTGTGCCGGGTTACTCTGTCAATACACTACTATTACCGCAGTGGGTGCACCGTATTATGGTGACGCTTTACAACAATGTCAAGATAGTTGTCCAGCTGACGATTGTTGGAAATGTTGTATGGATAAAAATGGTTATATCACACAATTAAGTCCGTCATTATCACCAATACAATGTAGGTGTCCTGATTTAACTGTGGAAGTACAATGTGATGGAAGTGGACCTTGTCCACACCCAGTATCTTGTATAGCAGGAACGGTTTATAATTGGACACTATGTAAATGTGTTTGTGAACAAAATATGTCATGTGCACCTGGTTACCACTGGAGTTATGTTCAGTGTACATGTATACCAAATGTGATGGGACCTGTTAATTTCGTAGGGTCACAAGGTCAAGTACTACAAAGTATTTCAGAATTTAAAATGTTAGGTGGTGTAAGAAACATCATAAATGACTTTTTAGAGGGGGCTAACTTACTAGAATATATGACCAAGAAAGGTTTTTACCTAGGTAGAGATGAGTGTACTCACTGTACTGATGGTACTGAAGGGATTTGTATTTTAGGTGGTTGTCTATATTACCCAAACTATAAAAAAGACGGTAATCAAGTAGTGGGTTGGAAAACTTTATTGGTTGACGGTAGTCAATCCATTGCTATAGGAACAACCACTAGTATAGGTACCACAACACCTATCCTAACTGGAGCAACATTACCAGGGTTTAGCTGTGTAGATAACCCAGATAACCCACCAACATATACCGAATGTATAGAGTTTGGTACTGCGCCTTATTTAGCTTACTTCGGTAACGCAGCACCACAATACGCAACACTACAAGATTGTTACGCAGCCGGATGTGATTTTTCAGGTAACACATATTATCAATGTACCATAGAAACAAATACGTTGGTTGGTGAAAACCAACAAGCTTGTGTACCTGTAGATGGTGTAGGTGGTGTAGGTCTATACACAACTCTAGAAGATTGTTTAAATAGTGGATGTTCTGGGTGGATGGCATGTGACACAACACAAGTAAGTGAGGTTAATGGTATAGTATTACAAGATAACTCCATATACCCAATACCAATGTGTTGTGAAAGTTATATAAATACGGCAACTATCCCATTAACGGTAACAGATTGTGAAAATCATTGTAGTAATATGAACGAGACTTGGTTCCCACTTTATAACGTTATCGGAATAAATACTTTCTATGAGTCACCATTAGGTTATTTACTAAGAGAGTTAAATCCATATGTTAGAAATGGAAGTTGTGCGGTTTCATTAACACAAGATAGTATAGGTAGAGGAAGGGTTCAAAGAAGTGAATATAATATAAATTATTAAAATGGTAAAAGAAGAAAAACTTACTTATAAACAAATAGACGAGAAACTTAACCTTCTAATTAAGAAGGTTAAGACTCTGTCTAGAATGAAGAAGATAAAAATTGAGGAAGTATTAGTCTAATGTCAAAAAAAATAATTATATCAGAAGAACAGTTAAAAAGAATTGTTAACAAAGTTAATGAGGATGATAACTGGTGGGAAAATGAAGGTCCAGACAAATGGGATTCGTTAGAAAAAGATTTAAGGTTTGTTGTGGATAAAATTATAGATAAACATAAATCTAGTTGGGGTGACGACCAATACGCTGTAATTGGTGCGATTGAACAAATATTCGAAGGGATGTTTGCTAAGGTAGGACGTTAAACTAAAACAACCTCAAATCTACAAAATGAATGTGACCAATGCCTATAAACTTCATATTCTTCCCATAGCATTTCTATAAGTTCATATTGGTCTTCTGTATAACTTCTATGTGAAGTTAACTTATCCCTTGAGTTTTGTGGGAATAAATCTTGTATAAACGGTGAATAATCATTGTCAATAAATTCCGGATTAATTGGTAACCCCAAATCACCATCCTTATCTATAAGAACTCTAATATCCCAACAAGAGTAACCCCGTTCACCAAAGTTATCAGATTCGTCGTACATATAATCAAAACCTACAGGTTCAACTTTAAACTTTAATTTATTAAAACCCATCTCACTAGTTTCCATCCAAGGAGCTTGTGCAAAATCAGTATTTTCCACGCCACCTAACCATTCTAGTGCTAATATAGGGTATACCACATCAGCTACATTATCAAAAGCTTTATCCTCACCGACAACGTCAAAATATTTTAAAACATTATAATCCGCTTTACCTAATTTATCCCATTGTTTAAAAATAAGTTTTTTATATTCGGGTTTAACATAATCACTAAAATAAGGGTCGGTAGTTGATATTTGTTCCATTAAAGAATTAGCACCACCTGTATCAGCAATTGTTTTTAAGAATATAGTTAAAGCACGGTATCTAGGGGAGTTTTTTATACTTTCTTTGTCAAAACCACGAGTCCCAACATTATCATACAAACGTAAGTCGTCTACCATCTTACTTAGTAGTTTCTTCTCCCTATGGTTTGCATTACTTGCAAAGTTAATAACGTCTGAGGTATTGAACCCACCTAGTATGTGTATTAGTGTAAAAAGGGTATTATCTAATCTCTTAGATAAATCTCCAGTAATCATATTACCTTTGTAACCCTCTTTTAATATATCTTTAAATGTGGTATTCATATTATATAAATATGGTGATAGGTGGTCTTTATTTCCAGAAAATCTGAATTAAAACTAGACAACTAGCCAAACAAAGAGAAATAAGTGTTTTAGTGTTAATACCTTCACCTTTTAAAACCCAAGTCAGTAAACTAAAAATAATAATACCACAAGCAAAAGCAAGAAATCTCTGTGGCCAAAGTAACCCATCGAATGCCGCAACACCATGTCTAGTAGCTTCTAAAAACAACCAGCTAATTGGTAGTCCGAAAAGTATAAGTACCCACTCATACTTTCTAAAAGAATCCCAAACAAACTGACCATTTAACTGTAGCCAAACCATTGTTTGAGCGACAATAAAAATACATAAACACACTATTAGATTTTTCATGCTATAATAATAATAAATTAATATTAATATTTATAGTATAATGCTTATATTTATTTATAGCAAGCTTGCAGCTTTAAAAGCTATTTATAATATGAAAAAAATAATACTAAAAGAAAGCCAATTGGTGGATATTACTGAAAGGGTAATTAAGGAGCAGTTCTCAGACGACCCAAACGCGTTTAATACAGATGTTAAAGACGTTAGTATTTACGGGTTAAATAAGTATTTTACCGAGTATGGTGACCGTGACATGGATGTTGTATATACTAATTGTTATGTTAAGTGGAGGTATGATATGGATATAAGAAGTTGGGGGATTAAAGATGTTAGTGTTTATACTACTAGTGTTGTTATAAACGCGACTGTAGAAATATACGACGAGGACTACACCAAAGTAGAAGTTGAGAAGGAAATAGAATTAGTAGTAGATGAAATGGGTGGGTTTAGTAGTGATAAAGAAGGTGAGTGGAGTTATGAAGATGAAATGTCAGACGAACTATTCTCCCACAGCGTATTCCCAACAGACTTAGAGATTGACATGGAGACTAAAACAGTACACGTAAGGTGGAACTAAAAACACAAAAATGAAAAAAAGAATATTAAATGAAGTAAATAGAACTCGTGAAATTATGGGTTTGGGGGTTATTTTAGAACAGGACGCTAATCCAGACGATTATAAAAAATACGACGGTGGTGAACCATATAAGTTATTCTTATTAAAGGCAACACCAACGTCTAAATTGTACATGGAGAGTGACGGTGGTGAAACAACTTCGTCAAAAATTTTTAAGTATAGAAAAAGACACCCATATATAGTTAAGGTAGAAGAGATTAAGATAAAGATAGAAGGTCTTGATAAAACCGACGGGAACTACGAAAAAAAATTAGAAAAACTAAAAACTTTTATAAAAAATACCCAAGAAAAATACAAACAGACCTTAAGTAAAAAACAATTTGACAAAGAACACAGATACACAAGTAGTGAGGATTCGGTAAAAAAAGCTAAAAGGACAGATAACCCTTACGAAGTGAATCCAGAATTTGTAGAGGGTTCTAGGGGGGTTAAGGTAGACATTCCATTGACACCTAATGAAAAATTTGCATTAATGGAGAAAATTCGAACATTTGTTAAAAAATATTATGGTGGGGATTATAGTGCAGCAGCCGAAACAAAAAAAATTAGTAAAAAAACAAAGACTACTAGATACTATGGTATTTTATCTATAAAACTAAAACCAGGTAAGATTGAAATTATAAAAGATGAAGTAGAACAACCTGAACCTTTACCTGGATTTGAAGAAGCTATAGAATTAACAGATGGTGGTGGAATGTCAGTATTCCCTAATAATGAATGGGAGGTTGGTGACCAAATAAAGGATTGGGCAACGGATACAATAGCGGTAGTAAATAAAATGAAGTCCGAGTTCACCGAGAAAGGTTATAAAGATATAACTGTAGAAATGACTGATACAAAATTTGATGATAGTGGTAAAGTCGTAAAAATACCTTATACGATAGCAACATCAGCTTCCAGAATACCTAATGGTGGTAAAGCAAAAGATTTAACACTTTTAGAATTGTCAGAAAAAAGAGCAGAATCTACTAAAAATTATTTACAACAAGTATTTTCATCAGCAGGAATAAAAATGATTGAACCAATAGTAAGTTTCCAGGCTGACGGTAAAGTTAATAAAGATGGGTCAACAGGGGGTGCTAGTGGGCCAGAGTGGACCGGTAAGGACGCTGATAGACCTAACTACGAAAAACATAAATATTGTAAAATTGCTGTAGCATTTAAATTATCTTCACCAGGATTAACAGAAGAAGTACTTCAGGAACCAGAAACAGAAACTAAAGTAGGTGAATGGAATATGAATATTAAACGTTATACAAAAGGGAGACCTTGGAAAAAACTAATCACCACAATATTAGACTGGGAACTACCAAAACCAAAACCTACGAATGGCAGAAGACCTAGGAAGTTCAATACGATAGCGTGTCCTTCCTTCGACTAAAGGAATGCGTTAGGTACTTTTTCATTCTCATCCCAGTTTAAGTTTATATAATGTGATTTATCTCTTAAGAACTGAAATACAGATAACGCAACATACCTACCTTGGTATCTAGTACTTTTAAAGATGTGTACCGAATTAAACCCCCTAGTCATATGAGTATCTTCCATACCTTCTTTATGTGATGGAGAACGATTCCAAGCCGAAATCATACGTTCAGCAATCTCATCACTAGACATAGTAACGGTATCCTCATTACCCACCACAAGAAAAGCAATGATTTCAACACCACCAGCACAACCACAATGATAAAGACCGCCACCGTACTCCAAATCCTCCTTAACTAATTTTTCACCAAAAGGTACAGCTCTTTTATTATCTGGGTTAAACCTAACTTTATGTATACCTAAACTATCTCTTTGTTTATTAATTTCATTAAAGACAGCTCTTTCTATAATAGTATCTCTATAGTATTCTTGTGAGTAAGATAGTGTAGAAATTAGAACTAGTAAGACTGTGAGTATATTTTTCATTTTATTTTATTTGTTAGGTTAAACATTCTATGTATTAATGTATACGTAAGTATTATCTCTGTGGTTACACCTATACCTTATTGATACTACAAAGATAATAAAATAAAATGACTTAAACAAATAAAACTCTATTTATTATCAAATAAACTATACGTATTATTTAAAAAAACTAACTATGGACATTACAACGATACAAGAATTTGACAAGATTATTAATGACGCTGATAAAAAAGCTGTACTAATAGATTTTTGGGCCCCATGGTGTGGACCATGTAGAATGTTAACACCAACTATAAGTAAACTTTCACAAACATACCCAACCAACGTGTATAAACTTAATGTAGACTCTGTTAGAGAAGTAGCTAGTAGATATGGTATTAGAGGAATTCCTAGTGTAAAAATATTTAAAAATGGTGAAGTACAAGAAACACTACAAGGGGTACAACCAGAAAATGTTTATTCTGAGAAGTTAAAATACTACATGAACTAATTTATTTCTTCACCACCTTCCGTTAAAGCATTTATAGTATAGTGGTACTCTAAAGTTTTTCTAACTAATTCATCTATTTTATCATCTGTGGTTGTTGGACTCCACTTAGGACCATCAACACCACTACGCCACACACCAGTAAATGGTTCTGGGTTAACAAAATCACCATCTATATCAGGTAAAACCATTTCATTAGTTGGTTTATTTAACAATTCTTTGGTTTCTTTATTAAAATAGTAGCTATTTGAGTGTTTTTCATTTAAAATGTGGGTTAAAATGTGGTTTTTTATATCCTGTGGTAAATTAACCAGCAAACCATCTATCCTATTATCTTTACTATCCCACCAGGATAATTCGTTAGTTTTAAGTTCGTAATACACACCAGTTTTTTCATTAGTTTTTCTATTTATCACATATAAAAGAATTCCTCTGTTAGAATAATCATAAAATGTTTCAGGGTTACTAGATGACGTACACCACTTAGTTGAAGCCCCATACTTCCTACTAGATATTACATTAAGTGGTTTTAAAATTAAATAATCACCATCCAACAAAACCTCTTGGTGAGGTGAACAACTGGTATTATCCAACTCCAACTCTTTTTTATATACAACATCTACAATTTCCATAAGGTTAGTATATTCTTGTATATCGTTTTTATTTATTAATTTTCTATCCAGTAAGTCATTGAATTTATTTAAAGAGTTGACAGTATCTATACCACCAACTAACTCCACTAAATAATTAAGTGTTACTCTAGCAACTGGTGGTAGGTTGTTGGTGTTAATTTCTAAGTTATTGGTATAGTCACCATATTCATGTGGGGGGATTGTCCTAAGCTCATTCAGTAAAAGGTACATAAACTTACCAGTTTTAGAGGGGTCAAGCAACCTCAATAAATCTAGAATAGATATGTCATATTCTTTATTTTGTTCTTTAATTTTCTTTAACCCCATAACATTTTCTTTAAAAATAAGACAAACTTACCATAAAATCAATATAGATTTGTCGTATAATTTAAACCACCTAGCTTATTTTTTACCTTACTTTAGCTCCAAAACACGTATTTGTTAAAAAACATTGACTTTTTATAAATTTAGTGTAGATATTAACAAGACAATCGTAAAAAGGATATCCGAATTACGAATGTCATCTCTAAGGTGCCGGAACTCGAGAGATATAAACTGAAAAAAAAAGAAAAAATTATGGATTCAGTAATCAAATATGTAACAGGATTTTTTGGTGGTTTAATGTCAATTATGATGGCACTAATCCCATTATCAATCTTATGGTTCGTATTAACTGGTGGTGCTATCTTTAACATGGATGTGGTAGCTAACCTTACTGCACTTATCACTTCAATCGGCCAAGGCGGATTTGTGGGACTTGTTGTATTAGTGTTAATAGTATCATTTTTTACTAAAAAGTAATAAGTAAAAAAAAGAGATGAAGACTTTCTAACATCTCACAAATAATAACTCGAAAGTATAAAAGTTAAAAAAAAACAATATAATGAAAAAAATATTTTTAACATCCGCTATAGCACTATCAACATTATTTGCTTCAGCTCAAAACTTTATGGTTGTGTCGACTTATGACGGTGACCAAGAAGAAACTATGGACATGTTAACTCAAAACGTTGGTTTTGGTTACGCTGTTAACGAAACATGGACTTTGGGTTTAATGCAAAATGGTGAAGATGTAGACGGTGAAACTATTTATGACTTATGGGCAAGATACAACATGAAAAATGATTTGTATCTTTCTTTACAGGCACCACAAGAAGAAACGATGGACAACTTAACAGTTGGACTTGGTTATTCTTTCAATGTTTGGAAAGGTCTTAATGTTGAACCAAACTATAGTATGGGATTAAAAGAAGACGAAGCTGGGGATAGAGAGGGAACTTTCAACCTAGGTTTATCATACAAATTCTAAGTAATTAGAAAACTTGTTAATAAAAAAGCTCTGTTAATTCAGAGCTTTTTTATTGCTTAATTTTTTGTTAGGTAAGTTAACAACTTTATTATGAGCGTAACTCCACCTATCTCTAGATTCTTTATATTGATGTTTGGGTTGTCTACTCATTTTTTCTAGTTGAGCGTCAAACTCTTTCTTAAGTCCTTTATTAGTAATGTCCTCACTAATTTCATGCCACAAATCTTCATAATGTCCCATAATTAATTTTATTTTATTATAATTTATTTCCTCGTTTAACCCAGTAATAGTTCTTACCCATACTCCAGTAAGCATCCTCAACCAAACCCTTTTGTCTTAACTTACCAATAGCAACCGATTTTATATGGTCACTTATCGCAACACCAACTAATTTATGTGTTTTTAGTTTTTCTTTCATTATACAAATATAATAAAATAAAACAACCACCAAAGATAATTATCAGTATATTTATAAATAAAACAATAAAATGGCAAAAAAATTAACATTAACAGAAGAACAGTTAACAGGACTTATTAAAAAGATTGTAGAACAACAGTTAGGTGATGACGAAGTATTAGCTACCTTAGACGATGAAACTATCTTAAATGGTGAATTAGGTGGTTTAGAAGATGAAGAAGAGGAGGAAGAAGAAGAGTTAGAACAGATTCTTACAGCTGATGAAATAATGGCTCTAATGGAGGAACAAATCATGCAAATACAAGATAGACTACAATATGTGGAAGAGTTAAATGCTGATGTTTTAGAGTTCACATCTTTTTTAATGGACGACTTAGAAAGGTCTGACGAATTAAACTTAAAAAAATCTAAACAAAAATTAAGAGCTTTAGAAACACGTGCTGGTAGAGAAATTTTTTGGTTAAAATCTAGAAGACTGTAGACTTTTTGGCTATTACATAGTATTTAAATTACAAATAATACTATGATGATAGAAGAAATACACTCATTTTTTGTAAATGAGGAAAGAGAGACGATAGAGTTAGAGTTCACTATAAGTGAAGACGATAACGAAACAATAACAAACCTAGAAATTTTAATTGAGGATTTAGAACCTTTATGTGATTTATTTGATGAAGTGGAGTGGTACGATTCTGAAGATGATGACAGTGGATATCTACAAATACAAAGAAAAATAAATCCTTATGAATTAAAAGAAGGCTTGAGTATGTACATAAACCAAAACAAAAATTTGGTATTTTAATTAAAGTAGGCAATTAGTCTACTTTTCTTATATTTATATATATAATAAACTATACTATGCCTACAATACAAGAAGAAATTACTAGAGTTAGAGAGTTAATATTTGGTAATGTAACGAAAGAGCCTATAGAAGAGGGTTGCGGTGATGAGGTTATAATTAAAGAACCTAACCACACAGATAAGCACCATAAAGGTTCTTATATGGCAAAACAACAACTTTACAATATAGCTAAAAAAGCACAAAGTGTCCATGACCGTTTAGACGATAGTGAGACATT
>TARA_B110000977_G_scaffold2206_1_pt1 | contig 11343 bp, 9 predicted proteins | sample TARA_B110000977 | Tara Oceans TARA_B110000977 (sample SAMEA4397798) | marine metagenome | biome: Polar Biome; feature: [SRF] surface water layer (ENVO:00010504); material: water (ENVO:00002006), including particulate matter (ENVO:01000060) such as... | depth 5 m | reverse complement strand
AAACATTCCTTCTCCACCAAAGAACATAGATTTTAAACTTCCTACTCATCCTAAACTAGATTCACTTTTTTTATTAACCGTACATTTCTTCTTTTAGAAACTTTCCGGTGTAACTTTCTTTGACTTTTACTATTTGTTCGGGAGTTCCTTCAGCTATGATGGACCCACCTCCAGAACCGCCTTCCGGGCCTAGATCTATAATATGATCTGCTACTTTTATTACATCCATATTGTGTTCTATAACCAGTACCGTATTTCCTTCATCAGTAAGCCTGTAAAGTACATCTAAGAGCATTTTTACATCTTCGAAATGTAAACCTGTAGTAGGTTCGTCTAGTATGTAGAAAGTCTGTCCAGTTCCTCTTTTGCTGAGCTCTGTCGAGAGTTTTATACGCTGGGCTTCTCCACCGCTAAGTGTGGTGGATTGCTGCCCTAGAGTAATATAACCTAGACCTACATCATGAAGTGTTTGAACAACATTTAAAATTTTAGGATGTCCATGCCAAAAGGGAATGGCTTGCTCTACGGTAAGGTTGAGTATATCTGAGATGGTTTTCCCCTTATACCTAATCTCTAGTGTTTCTCGATTGTAGCGCTTTCCTTGGCAGTCTTCACATTCTACATAAACATCAGGTAAAAAGTTCATCTCTATGAGTTTTAAGCCTCCACCTTTGCAGGTTTCACATCTTCCGCCCTTTACGTTAAATGAAAACCGTCCAGGTTTGTACCCTCTAATTTTGGCTTCAGGAATTACAGAGAAAATGTTTCTAATCTCTGAGAATATTCCGGTGTAAGTGGCAGGGTTAGAACGTGGAGTTCTTCCTATCGGGCTTTGGTCTATTTCTATCACTTTATCTAGATGCTCTAGTCCTTTTATCGACTTGTAGGCATGTGGCTTTTTAACACCTTTATAAATATGAGCATTTAGCAGTGGGTAGAGTGTTCCGTTTATGAGAGTAGATTTTCCACTACCGCTAACTCCAGTTACGCAGATCAGTTTTCCTAAAGGAAACTTAACCGAAACATCCTTAAGGTTATTTCCAGAAGCTTTAGTTAACGTTAGATGCTTTCCGTTTCCTTTTCTTCTCTTTTTAGGAATGGCTATTTCTTTCTTTCCGTTTAAGTAAAGCGCTGTTATAGACCCTTGACTTTCTAGTTCATCATGCCTTCCTTGTGCCACTATTTTTCCGCCATGGATTCCTGCTCCAGGACCGATGTCTATTACTTGGTCAGAGGCCAGCATCATGTCTTTGTCATGCTCTACCACTATTACAGAATTCCCTATATCCCGTAGCTTCTTTAGCGAGTTAATCAACCTAAAATTATCTCTCTGGTGAAGCCCTATGCTTGGCTCATCCAGAATGTATAGTACGTTTACCAGTTCTGAACCTATTTGAGTAGCTAATCTAATGCGCTGTGCTTCGCCACCAGATAAGGTCTTAGAGCTCCGGTTTAAAGAAAGGTAAGTGAGGCCTACATCTACTAGAAATTGAAGTCTGTTTCTTATTTCTTTAAGCGGTTCTCTGGCTATAGTGAGTTCTTTTTTGCCGAAATGCTTATCTGCGGCTATGAACCAGTCACTTAAATCTTTTATATCCATAGAGGCTAATTCTGCTATGTTTTTTTCTCCTATTTTAAAATAGAAAGCCTCTTTTTTAAGTCTATTTCCTTCACACTCGCTGCAGGTTACTTTATTCATAAAGCTATGTGCCCAGCGCAGCAATGGCGCAGATGTAGTTTCCTCAGCTTGACGTTCTATGAAAGAAATTACCCCTTCGAATTTCACAGAATAGGAAGAAACGCCCACTGAATCTCCCATGTCTATCATCTCATCGGAGCCATATAGTATAGTGTTCACTAGTTGTTCATCCAGGTCAGAAATTTTATCAGTGAGTTTATGACTGTGATGGCGTAGTATAGCTTCTACTTGATTATATATCCAGTTAGACTTGTATTCTCCCAGTGGGGCTATAGCTCCGGAGCGTATAGGTTTATCCGGGTTAGGAATTATTTTTTTAATATCGATCTCTGCTACTTCCCCAAGACCATTACACTTTTTACATGCTCCGTAAGGTGAGTTAAAAGAGAACAGGTTAGGTTCTGGCTCTGCATAGGCTATTCCTGAAGTAGGACACATAAGAAATCTACTAAAATGCTTAGTCTCCGTTGATTCATGAAGCATTACCATCAGAGTTCCTTTTCCCTGCTGCATGGATTTGGTAACTGCTAGAGCTATTCTCTGCTTGTTTTCTGGAGTAACTTTTAGCCTATCTACTACGATCTCTATATCATGCACTTTATATCGATCTAATCTCATGGAAGGCGTGATGTCTTTCACTTCTCCATCTGATCTCACTTTTACGAATCCTTGCTTGGCTATTTGTTCAAAAAGTTCTCTATAATGTCCTTTTCTGCCTTTAACGACAGGAGCCAAGAAGACTATTTTTTCGCCTTCATACTTCTCCAGAATTAAATCCACGATTTGTTTATCAGAGTAGCGCACCATCTTTTCGCCAGTTTCATAAGAAAAAGCAGTACTCGCTCTGGCGAATAATAATCTCATAAAATCATAAATCTCCGTAATAGTACCTACTGTACTTCTAGGGTTTTTGGAAACGGTTTTTTGTTCTATGGAAATGACGGGGCTAAGACCGTCTATCTTATCCACATCCGGTCTTTCCATTCCTCCTAAAAACTGTCGTGCATAAGCAGAAAAAGTCTCTATGTATCTTCTTTGGCCTTCTGCATATATAGTATCGAAAGCCAAGGATGATTTTCCGCTTCCGCTTAGGCCAGTAATTACAACTAGTTTATTTCTAGGGATATCTATAGATATATCCTTTAGATTATTCTCTCTAGCTCCCTCTATTTGTATGATTTCTTCCATGGCTGTGTTAGAATCACAAAGAAAGCACATTCATCACTAATTTTATCGCGATTTAATACACAGTCCAGTGAAGTTTAGAACCGAATTAAATATTAAGCCAGCACCTTTTCAAATAAGCCCTTTTGAGGGAATGGTATTTATAGGGTCGTGCTTTTCTGACCACATGGGAGAAAGGTTTAGGCGATTAGGAATTCCATTACTAACGAATCCTTTTGGAGTGATCTTTCATCCGCTGCCATTGTTAGAAATAGTGCTAAAAGCATTAGATCCTGATTTCAGCTATTCAGCTGTTAACCTTTTACATCATGAAAATAGATTTTACAGTTTAGCACATCATGGGTCTTATTCAGATAAATCTGAAGAAATATTACTCGAGAAATTAAATCGAGATATAGGATTTTTGCGTGAGGGTTTGGCTGATTGTAAGCTGCTATGTTTAACCCTAGGAACTTCTTTTGGGTATGAGCGTGAAGGCCGGGTAGTTGCTAATTGTCATAAGTTGCCTCAATCCTTTTTTCAGAAAAAGCTAAGTAGTTCGGCTGTTATTGAGAAGAAATTAGAAGAAGTTATAGAGGCATTGCACCGCAAAAACCCTTCATTAAAAATCGTTTTAACCGTGAGCCCAGTGAGGCATGTGAAAGATGGATTAGTAGAGAATAATAGGAGTAAGGCACAGCTCTTAACTGCTGTTCATAATTTATGTGAATCTATAGATAATGCTTTTTACTTCCCTAGCTATGAGCTTGTGGTAGACGACTTGAGAGATTATAGGTTTTTCAAAAAGGACTTGGTTCATCCGTCAGACATTGCGGTAGATTATGTGCAAGAGGCCTTTCTTAAGTTTGTGTTTGATGATAAGTCTATTAAAGTTATTGATGAACTTCAGAAATTTCAGTTGTTCCAAAGCCATAAAGTGAGTTCTGAGAATAAAGAGATACATGAATTAAAAGTTCAAGAAAAAAAATCAGAATTGAAAAAGAAGTATCCAAAGGTAGAAGTGTAATTAATTCTTTGTCAAAATTTAAGACTGATTAATTCAATCATAGCTTATTTTTGAGCATATAAATAACTGAAATGAAGAAAGCACTGTTTTTAATTACACTCACATTAGTCATTAGTTTTTCTGCCTTAGCAGGAAATAAGTATCAGCTTAAATTGAAAGTAGGAGATTCATTTGTCTTGACTTCTAACGTAGAGCAGAAAATCACTCAGAGTATGATGGGTATGGAGATGGTTATGGACTTAAACGTACATATAGAAATGGATTTGGTTGTGACAGAATTATCTGAAAGTGAGATTCTATTTACTCAGGTCTATAAATCATTAATGGTAACGATGAAGTCCCCTATGCAGGGAATGGATATTAGTATGGACTCTAATGGATCTTCTAGCCAGTATAATGATGCGATAAGATCACTTCTCGGAAAAGAAATAAGTGTTAGAGTAGATATGGAGGGGAATGTAATAGCTATGGATGGAATGGACCAGTTGATGTCAGATGTCGAAGGGATTCAGTTGAGTGGAGCTGACCTTGTTCAGTTTTTTGATGAGAAAGGATTGAAAAAGAATTATAAAGCGATTTTCCCGGTAGCTTATGAAAAGGATTATGAAAAAGGTGCTACTTGGGAACTAGAGAGTATTACTGAGGATAATATGACTGTGAGGTTGAATACAGATTATACTGCGATTAATGTTTCCAAAAAGAAGTTTGAGTTTACCAGTGAATCTACGAGTTCTATGTCTGGAGAACAAGAGCAGCAGGGAATGGAGATGAGTGTAAATATGGAAGGTAGTTTCTCTGGAGAAGGTGAAATGAATACTAAAACAGGTTTATTAAAGATGTACTCTCAAACTGGAGCTATGACTGGAAGTACGGTAATAGAAGCCAATGAGCAGATGCCTACAGAGATGGAAATTCCTATGACTATAGAAATGACTACAGTTACATCATTAAAATAAGTTTAATACCTTATTCCAGGGCGCCTTTTTAGGTGCCCTATTTTTTTGGGGCAAGCTCTTTGTTATCTTGGTCTACGTTTAATCTATAAATTATTCAATTATGCGGTACATCTTTCTATTACTTCTAGCTTTAGTAAGTTTCAATTTATCATCTCAAAACCAATTATTGGTGGGGTCTCAGCTAAAAGAGGGAGATAAAATTAACGTTACCGATAACATCTCGATGATTAGTAGTTCTATTTCTGATAAAGGAAAACCGACTAAGAGTATGTCCGTTTATACGGTTTCTGCCCAAATAGAGGTTAGCTCTATTTCTGACAAAGAAATTAATTTTCTTATGGTCATTGATTCTCTATGCATGGAGAATGTGGTGAGAAAAGATACAAGCATCTTCCCTATATATTACACCAAGAGGATTCCTCAATTAAATGTGTCTATTCTTTACACTAATGAAGGTAGAAAGGTGCTGTTAAATAATGAAAAGGACTTCATGAAGTTAATATATTACACTGCTGAAAGTAAAGTTAGGACGAAGTACTTAGAGCGAATTGATATGACTTACTTCAATGAATTATTTCTTACACTCTTTCCTTTTGAAGTAGGTGTTGATTTGAAAGACAAAGAGATTTTGAAAACGCAGAAGAAAATAGTAAAAAACAAAGAGCTTTGGGGAAATGTAAGTTCTCAAATAGATGGATTTAGGATTCTTAAAAAAGAACATGTAGCTTTTGAGAAAACATCTAAATTTTCTTTGATGTCTAAAGAAAACGATGGGATATCTGCCTCTGACGGTTTGCTTACGGAAGTGGTTGTATTAGATTTTTCGAGCGGTGTAATAGTCTCAAGTGAACTGACAAATAACTACACCGTATCGATTAAAAGTAGTACTGCTGAAAAATCTACAAGTATAAATGTAGGTGAGACGAGAACGATTACATGCTCTTTCAAGTAATTCTGATTTAGCGTAGTTTTTAATGAAATGATTTAACTCCAGCTTTAATTTCTGCGGGCAGGTGATTTTCATCGGGAGGGACAGGACATGAAAAACCTTCTGAATAAGCACAGTATGGGTTGTAACAAAGGTTGAAATCCAGTCTGAATTTTTTAGCTATATCGGATTCTTTGAGGTCTAAGTATCTTCCACCACCGTATGTTTCTTTTCCATTGGTGAAATCTTTAAACGGTAAGAATAAGTACCCAGGATAACCAGGGATGATTCTGGCTGGAGCATAAACAGTAAGCTTACATTTGACACCATCTATTTTAAACTTTAATATTCCATAAGGTCTGTATTTAGCTATTCTATCAGTGCTGGTAGAGAATCCTATGACTTCTCCTTTTTTTAGTTTTTTGAACCTTACTTCCACATTGTAAGCGTAATCAGGAGCAAAGAATTCTAAGCCAGAAAAATCGGCTCGATCTTCTTCTGTCAAAATACTTGTGCTATCAGATCTAAATTCTAGGTTAATTTCAGCTCTATGTTTGTCTATTTCTTCATCATAACTGAGCTGAGAGAAGGAGGTGATAGATGTTAACAGGAATATAAATAAGGTGATAATTCTCATCAGCATAGGTTTATTTTTACAAGAGTAAATATTAAGAAAATGAAGATACTAAAAAGGTTAGTATTAGTAGTGATGATACTAATAGCCATTATTGTAATCGTAGGAATAGTAGCGAATGAATCTCTGCCAACTGGAGGGAAATCGGGAGAAGAAGCAGACAAAATGGCTTTGAAAATGGAAAAAGCTTTAGGAAAAGAGCATTGGCATGATATTCAATATGTACAATGGACGTTCGTAGGGATGCATCACTTTTTGTGGGACAAGCATAGAAATATGGTAAGAGTGAAATGGGGTCAGAATACTGTTTATATAACTCCAGGAAAGAGTAAAGGAGCTGCATTTATAGAAACAGAAAGAGTATCTAAAGAGCTTGAGGGTGTTTTAATTAAGTCTGCCATTGACTTCTTTAATAACGATATGTTTTGGCTAATTGCTCCTTATAAAACCTTCGATGATGGAGTGTCCAGGGAAGTAGTAGATTATGAAGGAGATAAAAGACTACTTGTCACCTATTCTTCAGGAGGATCTACACCTGGTGATAGTTATTTATGGAAGTTGGAGGCAGATGGAACTCCAGAGAGTTATAAAATGTGGGTTCAAATTATTCCTATAGGAGGATTAGAGCTCACGTGGGAGCGTTATTACACTTTAGGAAATGGAGTGAGGGTGTCTCATTTTCATGAGGGTGTAGGTCCCCTGGATTTAGAGATAAGCGATGTGAAAGTTGGGTATGGTTATGAGGAAATGAATTGTGAAAAAGACCCTTTTAAAATTTTAATAGAAGAATCAGAGTAATTGGATAGTCAAGAAAGAAATAGAGTTTTTTATGCAATCTTTAGCACTGCATTATTTTTAATAATAATATGGGGCGTACAGATTTTAATAGAATGGGGCGGAGTCTCTGAATGGAGAAGTGCAGGAAATCATCCTAAAGAGTGGGGTCATTGGTGGGGTGTTTTATCTATGGCTTTTTTACATGGAAGTTGGGAGCATATATGGAATAACACGGCTTCTTTCGTAGTGCTTAACACGATGCTGTTTTATTTTTATAGAGAGATAGCTCTTAAGGTATGGGGTGTGATTTTTCTATTCTCAGGATTATTCGTTTTTTTCTTGGGTGTTCCAGGGAGTAATCATGTAGGAGCTAGTGGAGTCGTTTATGGACTAGCCTTTTTTGTGTTCACGGCAGGTATGATGGATATCAAACACACCGCTCTACTTAGAGTAAGTATGGCAGTCCTTTTTCTTTATGGAAGTATAATTTGGGGGATATTTCCGATAGAAGAGCGCGTAAGCTGGGAAGGCCACCTAGGAGGAGCTTTAGCTGGTGTCTTACTGGCCTTTGTGTATAGAAAAGAGTTGCCAGAAAGACCTAAAACTAGATGGGAGATAGAAGAAGAGCTAGAGCTCTTAAAGAGTGAAAGAGATGCTTCTAACCCTGTAAAGCCAAATGGTAAAACTTCTATAGTTCAAATCTATCGCCAATTACGACATAGAGGCATAGATAGAGGGTTTTAAAAGTTTAAGGCTATATCTGAGTGAGGGGAAAACTCACGCCAATCTATTCATTATCAGTAACTTCGAATAAATATCTACGCTGTTATACGATCTTCGTTTTATGTAAGCGTTAGCTTTTAGAGCAGAAATCTGTTCTTTGAAATGGCGAGGCAGATAAAGTGAAATGCCTAGTTATTAAGCATAACTGGCATCACTAGCATAAGCATATCTTCTCCATTGTCTTCTTGTTCTTCTGGAAGGATAATTCCAGCTCTATTTGGAGCGCTCATTTCTATGATGATATTATCTGAAGAGATATTTCCTAACATGTCTATGATGAATCTAGAGTTAAATCCTATCTCCATATCCTCTCCTGCATAAGAACAAGTTAATCTCTCATTAGCGGCATTAGCAAAATCTAAATCTTCAGCAGAAATATGTAATTCACTACCTGATATTTTTAATCTAACCTGGTTAGTCGCTTTGTTAGCGAATATAGAAACCCGCTTAATTGAGTTCAATAAGTCTTGTCTTCCTACAGTAAGTTTGTTCGGGTTTTCCTTAGGAATAACCGCCTCATAGTTAGGATACTTTCCTTCTATAAGTCTACACATAAGTGATACGTTATCGAACGTAAAGTGCGCGTTAGAATCATTGTACTCAATAGTCACTAAACTATCTGCATAGGACCCCATACTCTTTAATAGATTTAGTGGTTTCTTAGGAACGATGAAAGAACCAGAGCCACCTCCAGAAACATCGGTTCTAGTATATCTTACTAGTCTGTGAGCATCTGTGGCTACGAATCTAACATTGTCTTCATAAAGCTCGAAGAAGATACCGCTCATTACAGGTCTTAAATCATCATTTCCTGCAGCTACTACCGTTTTACTGATCGCTCTAGAAAGAATAGCTCCGTCTAATTCAAATTTAGCAGAAGCCTCTAGCTCAGGAGCCTTAGGAAATTCCTCTCCATTTAACCCAGAAACTTTATACTTCCCAAAATCACTAGCTATTTCTATACCGAAAGTTTTGGTGTCTACAGTAAAATTCAACGGCTGCTCAGGAAATTGTTTTAATGAATCCAATAACATCTTAGCTGGAATGGCTACTAATAAATCATCTTTAGCCTCTACTGGCATAGAAGTAGACATTGTCGTTTCTAAATCAGATGCAGAAATAGTTAATTCTCCTCCTTTAATTTCAAATAGAAAATTATCTAAAATAGGTAGAGTATTACTCGAGTTTAAAACACCACTTAACTGTGTTAGTTGTCTTAAAAGGGCTTGGCTATTTATTAAAAACTTCATCTTTTGGAATAGATTATTTGGGGAGCAAATATAAAAATAGCGACACGATTTATTCATGCTTAATAACATTTGTTTTTCACAAAGAATGAACCATTTGAGCTACTGTTTCAATACTTCCTATGCTAGCAGAGATTGAAAGATTGTAAAACTAAAATAAGAAGAGGATTAAAGGTGTATTGCAACGCCACAATAAACGGCCTATAAAACACTTTTAATCCTACTTTTGTTCTTAGATAAGCCATTCCTGCGCTGATTAAGCCTAAAATCACACCCGAGCCTATAATTCCTAGCCAACTATGAGAAATGGGAAACTCGAATTCGGATATTAATGGAGTGTAGCAGAACAGAGATAGAAATAGCCTTGCTCTATCTTTTTGAAGTTTGAGGAATAATATGGGCTAACTCTATATTCATTTTTGCATTCTGGGATGACAAGATAATAGTGTTTCTCGTATAAATCTCTTGTCTAAATGGGTGTAAATTTCTGTGGTAGTGATGCTCTCATGTCCAAGCATAGTTTGCACGGCTCTTAAGTCTGCCCCTCCTTCTATGAGGTGTGTAGCAAAACTATGTCTAAACGTATGCGGTGAAATAGTTTTAGTTATTCCTACTTCTTTAGCTAAATCCTTAATAATCGTAAAAATCATAATTCGGCTTAGGTGAGTGCCTCTCTTATTTAGAAACATAAAGTCTTCCTCACCTGGTTTTATAACCTTATGATTTCTTACTGATTCGAAGTAAATAGTATTGTATTTGATAGCGCTGTCTCCTATAGGAATAAGCCTTTCTTTAGCGCCTTTTCCTTTTACTTTGATGTAATTGTCTTCTGGGAAATAACCGGATAGTTTAAGCGTTATAAGTTCAGAAACCCTCAGCCCGCTGCTATAGAGTGTTTCTAACATGGCCTTATTTCTAGTGCCATGATCAGTGCTTAAATCTATAGCGCTAATGAGTAAATCTATTTCTTCAACAGATAAAGTATCGGGCAGTTTTCTTTGAAGTCTTGGAGAGGTTAGTAGGTGAGAGGGGTCGTCATTTATTTCATTCTCTAGGAGAAGAAACTTAAAGAAACTCTTTATAGCTGAAATCATTCTGGCTTGCGTTCCTGCAGAAAATCCTACCTCTGAAATCCAGCGAATAAATGTTGAAAGCTCCTCATGGTTTAGTTTAAGGGGAGATGATAGTGGGGTAATCTCAGTAAAATATCTTTTCAGTTTATCTAAATCTGACGCGTAAGACACTACAGAGTTATGACTTAAGGATCTTTCGATCTTTAAGTAACTAGTGTAGCTTTTTATATAAATATCCCAAGTCGTCATTATTCTACTTACTTAACGTATTTTTACTAACCCGAATTTGATTTTAAATGAAAAACCCCCTGAGAAACAGAGGATTTTTCGGATTAATTTACCTAAACAAATTCAATAATAATTAACCAAAATTACCATGAATGCACTCCGTTGAGTGTTAACATCTTCTATTGGTACCACTTCTGCTTAGAAACCATTAATGCTTCTTGAACTGTAATTCTCTCTCCATTGTTGTACGCGGTAACAAATGGACCATTGAACTTAGAGTACTCCGCATTGATGTTATTCCTAGCATCCCTAGCACTTTTATATTCGTTGTGTGAACCTGTAACAAATTTTGTCCAGCCTTCATGATTTTCTGTTTGAATAGCAGCAGCAAACTTGTGGTTTGTTTTGAATTTACTGGCAGCTACATATTTGTGCGTAGCCGCTAACTGAATCTTGTAATTAACTCCTTCTTCTGGGGAAGGGGTGTTGGTTGTGTCAGTTGAGCTGTCCGCGTAAACTTCTTCTTCTACTAATGGAGTGTTAGCAGCAACCTCTAAAACAGGTTTCTTGATTTCTTCCAATTGGTCTTCTGTAGCGTTCATTGCAACCTCTATAGCAAGCTCATTGACTTTATCGCCTTCAATTACTATTACTTCTTCTGTGTTCCCTTCATTAGGGTTAATAGTAGTTTCAGTCCCTGGTTCAGTATCATTTCCACCAAAGTCTCTAGAGTTAATCATTTCTTGTTGGACAATCGAAATCTCCATAGGTTGATTGCTCGCCACATAAGAGAACTTTCCGTCTATTTCTGGAAATTCAGAAGTAGA
>TARA_B110000977_G_scaffold74745_1_pt1 | contig 11359 bp, 15 predicted proteins | sample TARA_B110000977 | Tara Oceans TARA_B110000977 (sample SAMEA4397798) | marine metagenome | biome: Polar Biome; feature: [SRF] surface water layer (ENVO:00010504); material: water (ENVO:00002006), including particulate matter (ENVO:01000060) such as... | depth 5 m | reverse complement strand
GAAAGCCCAGACTGGGAAGCGTTTAAGCTGCGCCAAGACGAACTCTTGATTCGCATGCGTGAAGAAATGGCTAAGGCCAAAGGAGATAAGTGATGGTAACCCGCAACTACAAGCTAGAGTACGCTAACTACCAAGGCTCCGAAGAGCAGAAGAAAAAGCGCGCGGAGCGCAACGCCGCTCGGGCTGTGATGGAGAAAAAAGGGCTAGTGACCAAAGGGGACGGCAAGGATGTCGACCACAAGAAGCCACTAGCTAAGGGGGGCACTAACTCTAGCGGGAACCTGCGTGTGGTTCCCGCCGCAAAGAATCGGTCATTCGCTAGGACGAAGACCGCGAAGATGCGTTAACTTTCCGCACCGTGCAGGACTGCCAGAGTCACAGCGCTCTGAGGTCTTGCCCGAGGGGCAGTGATTGCCTCGATGAAGCGTGGGTGGTTCAGGTTCACAACCGCGCAGAACGCCTGACCCGGATTGCCTTTCTGGCAACCCTTGAACAACGTCACCCGCTCACGCTGTGCAATCAGCGCACCAGCAGAATCTAGCTCGTCCAGTATGCGAGTGATACTGTCTTTAGACCTGAGTAGCCACCGCTTCAGCGCCGCATGGTTGATGGACATCACACTGCCGGGCAAGACTGGGTTGATCGTGTCATAAACTAACTTCATGCGCGCCACGGCTCGGTCAGGCACAGGGAATTGCACCGTCTCTGGGTTCTTGTTGCTCGTGGAGTACTCTTCTTTGCACTCGATCAACTGGTCGTTGTGTTCCTGCAAGAACTGCCCGATTATGTCGAACGCGTCTTGGCGGTTAGCCTCAGCCTCCCGGCGGTACTTCTCTACACAACTACACAGGTAGGTAACTGTGGCGTCTATGTCGAACGGGAATAAGCCCAAGCGCTTACCGATGGAGCCCAGCGTCCACGCGCTAATAATCGCAGACTTGTAAAAGCGCTCAGGCGGTGTGAAGTCAAAGCCAATCTTCTTCTCAAACGCAGTCGCACCTTTCTCCCAGACGGCCTTGGGGCCGCCCATGGCCACCACAGCTTCAGCCAGCTCGGGCATCGCCCAGCCGTTGTTCTCGTTAATCAGGCTGTAGAACAACGTGCCGCGCTCGCTTTTTTCACCCCCAATAAATATACGGTCTGACTGCTCAACTTCCAGACAGCGTGCCTTGACCGCCTCGTTCTGGGACATGAACTCGTCGTACTTGCCGTGCAAAGATTGGTTGGTCGTAATCAGCGTTGGGCCTTCCCATGTGACTGGGTCGCGAATCTCCCGCTCTTTGGTCATGGCCATCTTCTCACGCCCAAGACTCAAGTTGTATGACAGCGCCGTAGCGGCTTCCCCGTCCTGCATGGTCATCTCATCCATGGTCGCAGGCAGGTTGTTCAGTGTGCCGCGAATCTTGTACAACGCGTTAGCCGTATCCCTGTCACCCAACAGCAACTTGTCAGGGCTGCCGATCAAGCTGTTGGCCGCCGCGAGCGCGAGTGACTTGCCTGTAGTCGTCTTGGTCGAATAGATCGACATGATAAACGACGAGTTGCCGGACACGCGGCCCAACAAACCCGCAGTTGCTACAAGCATCGCGGCGCGTATGTTATCGGCTCCCGGCGTGTCTAGCATCTTCATGGCTTCTACCCACGTCTCCCGTTCCCCATGGGGGCGCAGGATGTCTGCATACCGACTAGCCGGGCCTTTGAGGCGCCGGTTCTCGTTGCCCGTGGGCGAGTTGACTAGCGTCTCCCCGCACAAAAACGACCCATCTTCTTGCCACCCAAAGGATGTGAATTCTGCACCGCTGGGTGCCTGCTGTTGTACTTGCTCTAAATAGCGCATCAGATATTGCCTCAGTCTTTCCTGCTGGGGTGGTGACCCAACTAGGATTAGCTTACCCATCAAGAAGTCTGCGAAGTCCCGCCCAGCAATCGAGATTGTGGTCATGGGCATATCGAAGAACTTCCACCCGTCTTGGTCGTACCGCACAGCAAGTGTCGCTGTCGCAGCTGTCGAGCCAATGTCGGTGTAGATACCAGTCACATGAATTTCATAGTTACAAATTAACTGGCGTTCCACTCCTACAACACCGACTTCCGCCCCGCTCGCGTCTACAGTCTTAGTCTCTATCTCGACTTCCTGCACCACTTTGTGGTCTTGGATGAGATAGGGCTTGGGCACGGTGTATGTAACTTCCACAGCCTCGTCGGGCTGTCGCAACGACGGTTGCACAGGCACCTGTACAGCTTCTTCTCCTGATAATTGGGCAGGACTGCGGATGTTTCCACGGTAGGGGCAACCGTCACAACCAGAGCCGCAGAACTGCTCAAACTTTACGCAGGTGGTCGGCCCCGTGCCGTTCCACCCTGCCATTTTTTCCATGCTCGCATCCAGATCAAAGTCTGGGTGAGCGCCGCCCAGACGGATAACCGCTGTGGGCACATCATTACAATACTTTGCGAGCCCCATAGTGGCGCGCCACATAGGCTCTTCCACGCGGTTGCCCATGGCGTCATCCACGCCCCCGCTGTTGGCTATAGCGCGCAGCTGCGCGCAACGTTCCAAAACGCTCTCGAGCACTACGTCCCCAGAGCCTAGCACGGCGGACATGACGCTAGACTTGCGTCCACTTACGTTGTGGCGTGTCACCGCGGTGACTTTGGCGGCCCTGTTAAACCATGGCTTTAGCACGCCAAACAGCGCAACAGGTTCATAGTCAGGACAGTCAGCTTTGCACTCCACTGGCTTCCAAGGTATCTGCTTTTTATGGTGCGTACCGACTGGGCGTAGCACCATCGAAGGGTCGTGAATCTTGCTGGTGTCAATCTCAACACCGTTCTCTTCCAACGCAATACGCAGTGCGACAGATGCTTTAACCCAATGCGCAGAACTTATGTCTTGCGTCAGCGGCCAGTAGCAGTGGATACCATTGCCGGATGACAGTACCATGGGCTTGGGCATGTTAATAGCCTTGAGCGCCGCCGCCATTGCAGCCCAGCCTTCGCGCTGCGTAGCGTAGGGCTTGTCTTCCCCGATATCTAAGTCCAGCGCCAGCGCGCGAAAAAACGTAGCGCTAGCCTGTGTGCGTTTGTACTTAACTTTGCCTGTCTCGTCCACCTCGCGGTGGCCGGCGAACTTACCAACTGAGAAATAGACTGTCGAGTTTGGCTCGGTGTCCCATGTTTGAATAGCGCTGACTGCTTCGTCGATATCAGTAAATGAGCCGCGGTTCCAGAAGATACCGCGGGGGTTGCGTCCTGAGTTGTCAGGTCGGTGTACGCAAATTACTAATTCGTCTTGGTGAGCAGTGACGCGCGTTATAAATGTTTTAGTGTCCAATGCTTGTGCCCCTAGATGAAAAACCCCCGGTCGCGCCGGGGGTGCTGTCTTAATTAACGAGTGTACTACTCGTCGAACAGGCTGTCGAGCTTGCTGGCAAGCTCACTTGATGCCTTCACTGGCGCTACCTCTGGCTTAGCAGGTTTCGACGCAGCTACTGGCGCGGGAGACTCTTCCTCATAATCATCGTCTACCGCTGGGCGGGGCGCCGCCTTAGCCTCTGGAGCAGCGAGCAAGTTGTTGCTTGGCGCCATCTGGCGGGTAGCAATCTTAGACTCGTCGCTGTGCGCCAGTGTGTCTATGCGCGCAGCAGCTTTCTCACTCACAAAACCATTCTGCTTGAACGTGATCTTGGGGTAGCTAGCTTGGTCATCGAACCCCAACTGCGTGATAACTTCTTCTGGAATCATGCCGTAGTTGTCCAAGTCTTTAAAGTACTCGCGCATGGATTTCATACCAGACACGGGCACAGTCAGGCTGTACACCTTAGTTGGGTCCGCGGCGGCAACAACAGCCAGATGGCGCTGGTCGGCACACATCTTGGACTTCGCACCGCTCGGCAGAATCTTGGAGCCTAGTTGGTTGTTCGGGCACGTGGCGCACGCTGCGTTAACGGGGGACTCGACCAGTGCGTCCGGCTTCATGCCATCATTAGAGAAGCAAGAAGGGCGGACGTTTTCGGCGGCGGCGTCGTACGCTTGGCCATAGAACACTTTAGATACGCGGGGGTTCGCGCCAATGACAATAGTGTCAAGGGTGATGCCCACCGTCGTCTCCACACCGTCTTCGACGAGTCGGTATCGACCTGCCTTAATACTGATGCGGGGGATACCACCGCCTGAACCTTCGCCGACAATTGCCGTCGTGACAGCTGATTTAGTACCTGCCTGTTGGCGGGCGGCGATGCGGGCAGCAATGTGTGCTGGTACGGTAGTGAGTGCAGTGCTCATAAAAAATTCTCCAGTTTAAATAGTGACTTAGTCTGTGGCTTGCGCTTTGCGGAAGTTAAAGACACGGATGGATGAGAAGTCAACCCCGGGGGGTGGGCTTCCAGTGGACTCGATAAAGCTGCGCACCGCAAGTTTAGAAGCGCGCGACTCAATCAAATCCCACAGGTTGTTGTCTCGGCAATGACTAAAGAAATCCTCTCGGGACGCGACCTTGGCTGTATAGTGTGTTGACCAGTAGCCGGTACCGAGGGATGTCTTGATCGAGTCGAGACCATCTTCCTGTGCTTTGGCCGTAAACCAACTTTCAAGCGCATTTAGCTTTTCAGTTAGTGTGGCCTTAGCTCTTTTGTGCGCTGATTCCAGCGCGTCAATTTCTTTGCGAACAGCAGTGTACCGCTGTGCGGCTTCTTCGTAATTCATGTTATCTCCTAGTCTTCGTTAATCCCGTTTACCAAATTCAGAAACTCTGTCAGCGTGCTCTGCTTTGCGCGGAGCCTCCTATACAGCTCTGCTTCAAAAGGTGTAGCCCACACGTGCCACACGCTTGTCTTGCCTACCGTCGTCAGTCGCCTAATACGAGCATTAGCTTGCTCGTATTGCTCCAGCGAATAGATCGGCGCAAACCACACAATATCCTTTGCACGAGTTAGCGTCAAACCGTGGGCCGCAACCTTCGGGTGCGCCAACAGAATCTTCGGGTGGTCCGTGTGCTGGAAGTCGTTGAATATCTGGTTCCGCTCCTTCATACCAACGCCGCCATGCACCGAGGCAACCTCGTAGCCGTCTGCTGTTAGCTTCTCTTGTAGCCAGTCTTGGACTCCGCGCAAAGGAACAAAAATAATTGCCTTGTCGCCAATCTCATTAAGTAAGTCAGTGAGTGTATTGTACCGCTCTGAAGCATCTATGGCAAGTCGACCTGTATCCGAGTAGACCACGCCACACGATATCTGCAGTAGCTTGCTCAGCACCACCGCTGCGTTAGCCGCGGTCACTTCCCCGGCAGCGAACACAGTCACTGCTTTGTCTTTCATCTCCTTGAACGCTTTCTGTTGTTGCGCTGTCAGCTCGGTCTTGCGACCCACGAAGTTAGTTTGCGGCAAATCTTTGCACTCGTCAAGCGAGAACCTAATCGACGGCTGCAACACTTTCTTGCATGTCTCCAACGCGTCAGGTCTTGGTGTCCACTTAAACTGCGTAACCTTTTGCATCACCATGTCTTTAAACGTGGTGAAGCTCTTAGGGCAAGTCTTCGAGTCTGCCAACCGCGCAAGCGTCCACGCGTCCGCGGGAGTCTGCGAGATAGGCGTACCAGTCAGTAGCCACAACCACGGGCTTGTCGACGCAACCCACTTTGAGAATATTTTGTACCGCTGTGAACTTGGTGACTTGAGCGCAGTAGCCTCGTCATATATCACAACGTCAAACCCCACCAGCTTGCTCTGCATGTTGGTAAAGCCGTCATGGTTGATGATGACGTACTGAACCCCCGGCGTCTGGAGTAGGGCTTCGCGCTTCTCCCGTGACCCTGTGCAAATAACAAACGAGCGGTGTGGCAAGTGATGGCGAAGCTCTCGGGCCCACACAACTTTGAGTGTAGACAGCGGCGCGATAATCAATACCTTCTTGGCTACTCCTTCATCAAGTAAAAAGTCCGCGGCCCAGATAGCGCTAATAGACTTGCCAGTCCCCGGGGCGTTTAGACACAGGGCGCGTTTGTGAGTAGTTAGAAACGAAGCTGTCTCTTTCTGGTGGTCCATCGGCGCAAACCGAGCAGGCCAGTTGTAGTACTGCAGTATGGGCGGTGGCACGCTAAACCCCAGATTGCGCAACACCAAAGACTCCTCGACTCCGTAGTTTAGCGCCACCATGTCTTGGTTGTTGTGCTTGAACTTTTTGGCGTGGGGTATGACTTGCGACACGGCTTCGTTTTCTGAACTACTAATTACAATCCTGCGCTTCTCTGGTATTACGAGCATAGGGCTACCCACCCTTTGAACTGCTGCTCCCAGTCTTCGAGAGTGGTCTCACGCACAATCCACACCTGCGCTTTAGCCTGCATCAGACTTTGTATCTCTCGCTCTTGGTTAGCCGTTGTTGTGCCGCGACCGAACTTAGTCTCCACAGCAAACATATTACCGTTGACGCAGCCGATAAAATCAGGAATTCCGGCGCGGCCATAGCCGTTGGCGGGGGGCATAAACCACCAGCAAATATTTGTGTTCTTGAGTACATCTTTAACTACCTTTTTAACATCGCCTTCGTTTTTCATCTTCTACCTTTTAGTCTTGCATCGGGGCATATATCTTGCGCAGGGCACCACGGGCATAAGCCAGATGGCTTCGCCTTGAACACACCCAAGTCGACAATCTCCTGCACTTTATAAAATCTAGGGGACAGCGCGCGCCACAGCGAGTCCAAGAACCGGCGTTCGTACGTTGCGTTAGTAATATCGTCAAACCGCAGCCACAGAAAAGATGTCTTCACTTTTGTGACCTCTGGGAAATGCCAGAACACCATGGCTGCAAATAGTTGTAGCTGTGTTGGGTTCTCTTTAACCTTGCCAGTCTTGTAGTCCAAGCAGTACGCCGTGTCACCGTCGACAACCAGCACGTCGGCGATAGAGCGAATCCACACGTCGCTAGCAAACCAGTCGACGGGCTGTAGATCAGCGTTGACCGCCATCTGATATTCAAATAGTTTGTCACCTGAACGAGCCATGATCTTGTCAACCACGCCGCCCCACTTATCAATGGTCTGCTTGCCCTCGGTAGACAGCGTGGCTTCGTCCAGCTCGCCCTTACCCTTTAACTCTAGTACCTCGTGCACACGGTTGCCGTAGTCAGACGCTTCGTTGCTTGAGCCCTTCACGCGCTTGGATACATACAAGTAGTCAAACTGTGCGGGGCACTGTTCAAACGTCGACAGTCGACTATACGACAAGGCCATTACATCACTCATCAGTTCTCCTCTAGCGCTAGGATACCTAGCTGTGTACTAATCAAATCGCGGCACCGCTCGAGAACAGCGCGCTTCTTAAACGCGTATCGGTCTGACCTGCCTGCCGCCGCCAACGCCATAAACTCGCCGTCTAGTATGCGCACGTCGCCGTCTATACAGCGTAGGGTCACACGTATGCTCGGCAAAGCCATACTCATGTCTGTCTCTACATTTAGCCAGATTGGTAGTCGCCCATCAAACACGTCGTCACTTGGCTTCGCCATACGATTCTCCTACGCCCGTCTCACACGCCACGGGCAAATGTTCCCGGCACCACAAAGGAGCAAGCGACAAGCACTCTTCCATGTAGCGGCGGCTCTCAGTTATCAAGTCATTACGTACAACACAAACTGCCTCGTCGTGCACTGAGAGTGCAACGGGCTCCTTTTGGTTGATTCGTGCAGTTTGCCACATTACAACTTTCATGGCAAGGTGCTGGCCCAAATTCTCAACCATCTTCGGGCCGTGAATTCTTACGCGCATCCTACCCATCTGGTAGTTCCACTCGCCATCAGTCTGCTTCAGGTCGTGGTACACCACACCGGGCTCTCCTGCCCTACCAAAGCCGTTGTTCTGTGTGACACACCACCCATTGACATCCACAGGCTGCAGGTCTTGTCCGTTGGCAATCTGCGGCAGCACTACGTCATTGCAGTACTTCCATAGCTGCACAACTTTGTGGTGTGTGCGGCGGTATATCTGGACAATCTCTTGCGCACGGTCGATAGAAATAGGTTGGAGCGCCGGCATACCACGCGCCATGACACGTACCATGTCTTGGAACCGCTCCGCACCCGCGCCGTACTGCAAGGACAACATAGCTACCTTACCCAGCATACGCTCGGGCACATCAGCTTTTGTAACCGCACGCCCGAACAACTTAGACGCGAAGTCGCAGTACAAGTCGACACCGTCGCGAAGCTTCTTGACAACATCTACCTGCCCAGACGCCGCCATGACAACACGCAGTTCGATGTTCGACGAGTCACCCACCAGCACCTTGTAACCTTCTGGCGCGCGCAGGGCTTTGCGCAGACCCGCAGACGGCCCCCGTGCTGGGATGTTCTGCCAATTAATCTTGTTGCCACCTGAGTAGCGCCCTGTAGTCTTGGCACCCCAGAAGTTCAGGTACACCGGCAAAGGGCCGCGTCTAGCAGTCTCCAAGAACTTCAGTGCGCGGGTCTCTGCGATGGTTGTCTTAACACCAACGCGCGCGGCGACCAGTGATTGCACGTCACTGTCTTCGTGGTCTAGCAGGTCAGTGAATTCTTTATCAGTTTTGGCAAACGCATAAGTGGTCTTGCCCGTTGTCTTGCTCATCTTGCGCGGTGGCACGACGCCAAGCTCCTCCAGCCGCAGGGCAAACTTGTCGTTGGACATAATCTGGTCGCGGTCAGTCGCGGCAAGCACCAACAACCTTTCTTTGCGTACTACCTCGGCGTCATACAACTGCTGCATCATGACCTCGTCGCCCAACAGCTGGGGCTCGGTGAACATACGAATAGTCATGTCAATTAGCTTCAGGTCAAGCACGGGTGTGTCCTTGTCCAGTCGCTTGCCTATCTCGTTACACAGCCATGTGTCGTGCTTGCAGTACGAAGCATACTCAGCTAATTCCACGGGATTAAAGTCCGCACGGCGCTTTCCCATCGCGGCGTGAACCGCTACGCCTTTGTCAGGTAGGCAAAAGTGCTTGGCAATATTAGCCAGCGAGTGCGAGGGCAACCAAGGCAGCACCATGCGCGCTTGTGAGAGCGTATCCATCCACAGCTTTGGCTTGATGCCGAAGTGCTGCGTCATGATGTACCCGTCGAACAATGTGTTGTGGCACCGGACGGCGCAGTTCTCCCAGTCGACTATGCCGTGCATCCACGCAGCAGTCTCGAGGCTGTCGCCGCTAAACCATACAGCAGGCTCGTCGTTGCGCATCAGTGAAACGCCGACGACTTCAAAGCGGTTGTCGTGTACGTATGCATCGGTCTGCATCTTGGACAGGGAAAAATCCTTGTCGTAGTACGTCTCGAAGTCCAGTGATATTACGTCCATTACAAGTTCTCCAGCTCAATCAACAAGTCGACGTAGTGCTTGATTTTTTCTAAATCGGCTTTGCCGCCTTTATCGCGCCACCGTGAAATATACTTAACCACGTTAGCTTCGCAGTAGCCGAGGCTGTTCGCATGGATGTACTCGATGGGTTGTATCTTCATGCTCTTGTAGTGCGTCCCTGCTACTTGTTGGTCAAGCGCGCGCTTGTTCGGCGTCTGTGGGGGAAAGTCAGCAAGTGTTTTGATTGAGTATTTTTGCGTATCAGTAGCTATCTTTGTCGTCATGTGTTATTACTCCTGTAGGCGTGAGCGCCAGTATTGTCTTCGCGTGAATATGCAGCAGGGCGTGCCGCAGGGTTATGTTTTCTTCTTTGGCCGCCTCTAGCTGCGCACGTACGCGCGCCAGATCGCCCAGCGCGTCGCCCAGCATCATGTCTAGTTCTCGTGCTTCATCAGTCATTTGGTTTTGTGGGCACTTGCTGCACCCGGTCTTTGTAAGTGGTATATCTCCAAGAAGAAGCCTCTGCGTCTATACGCTGCCAGACTACTTCTTGCTCATCTTTTGTAAAAAAAGGCCACTGCGACACCTCAATGTACGTGCGTCCGCATCCCTTGCAGACCTCATCGAACAACGTGGTGCACACAGCGATGCATGGTGAGTCAAGCCTCATGTGTTCTTCCCTTCAGCTTGGCTTTGATAGCCTCCAATGTCGATGCGGCAATGCGGTTGAACCCGACAGGTGTGATGGGATACCAGTGCAACACCCACACGCTATCTTCTTCAATGGCTTTGTTCCATTCCTCTGGAGAGATAAACCAGTCCTCTTCGTAGAACTCCTCAACCGTCTCGTACACATCTCGGTGTTCGTTGTGGGACAGGTGCAGGCCGCACTTGTGTTCAGGTAGCCAATCACGCTCTGGCGCTGGCTGTGCCAAGGCTTCTTCTAGCTTGCCAATCGCAGCGTGTATGTCTGTAGTCGCATCGCGGCCAGCTTGAAGCCCACCAAAGTCGTTGACGTACATCTCAGAGTCAATAATGGCCAGCAGGTCTTTTGCTAGTTGTTCAGTTGTCATGTCATTTCTCCTTGGTTAGTAGGTCTACACGAACGCAGACAGGTCTGGCTTGTGGTAGTTCGGGCCTTTCATTATCTTGCCGTGCTCATTAAATATTGGTTGCCCCGCCGAGTCAAACTTACTCCAGTTGCTCGCGTTGACTGCGTCGATAGCTTTAGTAATCTGCATATCGCAGCAGTACCCAACGCCGACAGCCGTAACAATTTGGTCAGCTAGTGCGTCGAGAAACTCTACCTCTGCTTCGATGTACACCTGCGCCGTGCCCAGCTTGAGTTGGTCGCCAAGGCGCGTTGTTAGAAGCTGCAAAACATTTAGTGCGTTGCGTGTCTCTGGTATTTCCGAGTCGATGGCGGCCAACATCTCAGCGAACTCTTCTAGGTGGCAGCCTAGCTGCACGTTGAACTCGCGGTCAGTTGGTTCGGGGCGGGCACGTTTGTGCCACAGCTCAATTAGTTCGACGCTCATGGTGTTTCCTTTATAGGTGTTGCTCGTTTGTGCTTCATCTCTTGGTGCACGATTGCGACCGCGTGCTCCATATCTCTAACCGTAATAATTTCTAGCTGCGCATCATGCAGCTCCATAGCCTCATTAAGTGCCGCCATCTCCGCGGCGTTGAGCACGAACTTCTTTGTAGTGAGCCCGCGCCCGCCAACAGCCCGCAAGGCTCGTAGCCCTGCGTCCACAACACTGCGGTACTCCGTTCCAAACCCCAAGCGCCACAACGACTCTGTAATATTCAGCGCATTGATTAGTACGTTGACGTCTTGCGTTGTCGCTGTGCCCTGCGTTAGCATGGTTAGCGCAAAGTGGTTCTTTGTCTGTAAGTCTAGCGCGAATGAGTCGTGCCGCATAACTGGGGAAAGCCCTTCCATGACATACCCGATAGGGTCGACACGAATGGGTCGTGGGCGATACTTACTTCTTTTTCTCATCTTGCTTCGCCTTGGGCTTCATCATGG
>TARA_B110000977_G_scaffold139714_1_pt1 | contig 11359 bp, 9 predicted proteins | sample TARA_B110000977 | Tara Oceans TARA_B110000977 (sample SAMEA4397798) | marine metagenome | biome: Polar Biome; feature: [SRF] surface water layer (ENVO:00010504); material: water (ENVO:00002006), including particulate matter (ENVO:01000060) such as... | depth 5 m | reverse complement strand
GGCGCCCGCGGGCGGCGGCGTTGACGGCGGCGGCGGCGGCGACGCGACTCGGTCCGGGTCGTACGCTGGGCCTCCTTTGGCGAACGCGGGGTGGTACCCCCGGGCGTGCGGTGGCACTGCGTGTTCCGCCACCGTGTCCTGTTTCCGGCGATCCCCAGGACGCACCGGCCCGCGCGCACTGAACTCGCCATCCCGAGGCGCCGGGTACCCTCCGAAGAGTTTGATGTCGTCCTCCACGCGGTCACGCTCGTCAAGGGGTTGTTGCCCTCCCGCGAACCAGTCACCGCCGCCGGTTGCGTGCGTAACAGGCGCCCGCTTCGGCGGCGTTTCGTGGAAGTACCCTTGCTGGTCGTACCAGCCGCCGCCGCCGTTTTGGGGTGTGTTGCTGGACAATGACCCCGTAAGCCCGCGCACGGCGGCGACGATGTTGTTCATCGCGGAACCAACCGCGCCTCCGCGGGCGTTCGTGGGTTGCCGTTCGCCGCCCACGCCCCGCGGCGGTTGCCGCGTCTGGTGTTGCCTTCGCTTCGCGTTCGCCTTGCTCAGCACCGCCGCGGTGAGCAACCCGGCGCTGGCGCACATGGCGATGCCTGCGACGTCTCCGGCCAAACCTGATGCGAAACCCATGGAGGTGGAGGAGACGCGGTTCGCGGGGGGCGAAATTTGCCGCGCCGCGACGGCGGGGACCGCTTTCTGGTAAACGTTCGCGGTGGTTCGGTTGTAGTCGGGAGGCAGCAGCGCCTGCGCGGACGCGGGCGGGGCGGTTTGCACGCGCGCGTTTGTGTCAAACACGGACCTCTCAAGACCGCCCCAAATGCCGGTCATGGGCAGGCCGTACTGCTGCTGCAGCTTCTCCACGGCACCGCGCGTGGCGGTGGTGAACACGCTGTGTGTGGGGATCGCAGAGCGGGGATGCGTCAGTCCAACGTTTACGTTTGAGAAAGAAGATGAAAACAGCAACGGGCGGCTTGAAGCGAGCCGCTTGTTCTTGAAGAAGGATCCGCGGAACGCGCGAGACGCGGCGCGGGGAAGACGGCACGCGCGTGCGCCACGCGCCAGGTTTTATGGGAAAAATCGAAGAAAAGGGCGCGTACCCGGTGGCGTGTTGGCGTCCGAGGAAACCTTCCGCGACGAGATCTTTCTGCATCGCGAGCACGTCCAGGCCCGTCGCGCCTTCGTACAAGTCGCGCGTGTTGCCCAGGTTCCCGCCGGTGGGGGAGTACTGCGACGAGCGAGGGTTGCGGGATGATGACCACGTGTTGGGCGTGTTGTTGGGGCCTGAAGCGGCGGCGCGCGTCGGCCGGGAGACCCGGCGCGAGACCACCGCTCTTCGCTGCAACGGTGCGATGCCGCCGGACCGCAACGACGCACTCGGCTCGTTGCGCATCATCGCGCTCCTGGAGCCGGTGAAAACGGGCGCGGCGGTAAACGACGCCATCCTGAAAGTGTCGAGTCCTTCGCGACTCGGTCAGTCGTACGCGACGCGGTTCTGTACAGAGCGTCGAGCAAGCCTGCCGCTTCTGCGCGCAGGGCTTCTGCACATCTGTTGCGCGATGCGTTCAAATAACAACGGCTTGGAAAAGCGCAAACAGGACGATTTTTCCGAAGCGGTTTTTGAACGACTCCGAACGGTAACTCAAGAACACGACGGGTTAAACGACTCGCGTCCGCCGTGGCGAATCAAAAGGCGTTGAGGGCGTCCACCTGTCGCTCCGCTCTGCGCTTTTTTTGACGTTTAGAGATCGCGCGACCCGGCTGCTGCTGCTGGCTTTTGTCGGCAGTCGACATCAAGCTCGCCGCGTAGAGTCGGCGCGACGCGATCCATCGCGCACTTGTTTCATCGCACGCGCCGGTTCGCCGGTCCGCCCTAAACTCGTTCCCTCAATGGCCGACAACGCCTCGAAGCTGCAGGCTATGCATGATGCGGTGACGGACGCGGGGAACGACGTTCGCGCGCTCAAGGTACGGGCTCTTGCCACCGCCGTGAGGGTCGATCTTTCTCTTCGCCCCGATCGCGCAAATGCACGGAACCTCGCGTGTGCGTTCGTCGTGCTGACCTTTCCTCTCCTATGTCTCCCTCTCCGTTTCCCAGGCCGAGAAAGCCGAGAAAACCGCCGTGGACGGCGCGATTGCTAAGCTGAAGCAGCTGAAAATCGACCTGGACGTCGAAGTAAAGGCCGCGATGGCGGCGGGCGATGAGGCGCTGCAGGCGAAGGAAAACTTCCGCACCAAGATGGCAGGCGCGCTGGAGCAGCGCCTTTTCTACATGCCTTCGTTCAAAATCTACGGAGGCGTCGCGGGGTTTTACGACTACGGCCCACCCGGGTGTGCCGTGAAATCAAACCTGCAGGCCTACTGGAGGCAGCACTTCGTGTTGAACGAGCAGATGCTGGAAGTGGAGTGTCCCGCGGTGACGCCCGAGGTGGTGTTAGCGGCGTCCGGGCACGTCGAGCGCTTCACCGATTTGATGGTCAACGACGTGGTAACGAAAGAATGCTACCGCGCCGATCACTTGGTGGAGGAAAATTTGGCGGCGATCCTAGCAGACCCGATGCTGAGCCCCGAAAAAAGACTGCACCTGGAGGACATGCGCGCGCGCCTTGAGGAATTCACACCGGAACAGATGGGCGCCGCCATCGTCGAGCTCGGCTTGAAAGCGCCGGAGACCAAAAACGACCTATCCCCGCCATACCCGTTCAACCTGATGTTCCCCACGCAAATCGGCCCCAGCGGCGCCGCGAAAGGATTTCTGCGCCCGGAAACCGCGCAAGGCATCTTCGTCAACTTCCGTGACTTGCTTTACTACAACGGGGGCAAGCTTCCGTTCGCGGCGGCGCAGATCGGGCAGAGCTTTCGCAACGAGATCTCCCCGAAACAGGGGTTGCTCCGAGTGCGCGAGTTCACGCAAGCGGAGATCGAGCACTTCGTGCACCCCGAGCACAAAGAGCACCCGCGGTTTTCAGAGGTGGCTGACGTTGTGCTGAGTCTGTTTTCCCGAGACGCGCAGCTCGCCACGGTGAAGAAGCCGTTCCCCATGACGTGCGGCGACGCCGTCGCGAAGGGGATCATCGCCAACGAAACCCTCGCGTACTTCGTAGCGCGCACGCAGTTGTTCCTCCTGAAGGTTGGCATAAACCCCGAAAAGCTGCGGTTCCGACAGCACCTGCAGCACGAAATGGCGCACTACGCGGAGGACTGCTGGGACGCGGAAATCGAGTGCACGTACGGGTGGGTGGAGTGCGTGGGCCTCGCCGACCGGAGCGCGTTTGACTTGAAAGCGCACAGCGCGAAGAGCGGCGTGGAGCTCGTGGCGCACGAGCGGTTCCCCGAACCGCGGATGGAGGAGGTTTTGGTGGTGGAACCCAACAAGAAAGATTTCGGCAAGGCGTTCAAGAAAGACGCCAAGGCTGTGGTTGACGCGCTCGAGGCGCTTTGTGTGGAGGACGCGCTTGCGCTGGACGGTACACTGGTTGCGGAGGGCAAAGCCACGATCGCGACGTCGGTCGGCGATAAGGAGCTCGTCAAAGGGATGGTTTCCATCAAAATGGAGACCAAGAAAATCAGCGGACGGAACTTCACCCCTTCCGTCATCGAGCCCTCCTTCGGTATCGGGCGGATCATGTACTGCATGTTCGAGCACTCGTTCTACGTCCGCCCGGAGGACACACAGAAGACGGTTTTCAAGTTTTCGCCAATCATCGCGCCTATTAAGTGTACGATTTTCCCCCTCCTAAACGACGCCAAAATGAACAACCTCGCGAACATGATTTCGCGAACCCTCTCGTCCGACGGCGTCTCCACGAAGCTCGACACCACGGCTATTTCGGTGGGTAAACGGTACGCGCGAACGGACGAACTCGGCGTGCCGTTCGCGGTCACGGTGGATCACCGGTCCTTGGAGGACGGCACGGTGACGGTGCGCGAGCGGGACTCAACGCAGCAAGTGCGGCTTCATCACACGGACGTGCTGCCGCTGGTGAAAAAACTCTGTGCCATGCAAGCGAGCTGGGAAGATGCGACGCTGGGGATGGAGAAGCAAACTATGGCCGTGGAGTGAGTAATTAAGAGGGAGTGTAGGGTGCGTTAGTGTGATGACAATCTCGTCGCTTTTTCTCTCCTGCATTGTTCTTTTTTTTTTTTACATCCGAGCGGTTTTTCACCTGCTGGATAACTTGCCTATAGCGTGACGTCGACATTTGTTAACCCAGCCCGTCACTACGTGACGCGCAGGTGGATCGTGTGTACCTCCGGATACGATGAGTCGCGCGTTCGCGGTCGCGGGCCCCACCCCGGGTTCGGCCCGCGTCGCGTCCGCGCGTTCCGGGGCCTCGGAGGCGCCTTCCCGGGTACGCGCTGTGAGCGAGCGCACGTCCGGGCACGTGGCGTGCGTGTCCCAAATCGCCCCCATTCGCGTTCGCAGGGCTGCTGATGTGGACCGCGCGCGCAGAAGCATCATGACCCGGGTCGCCACCTCCGCTCCACCTGCGATGCAAGAAACGGATCTCGGGGACTTGCCGCCCGGTAAAGGCGCCTCAGCCTCGGTGTCCTCCATGGGAATGGGCGATGGGGAGGTGCCTATGAATGATGCGCAGCGCAAAGCGCTGGCGCGGAGCGCCGCGGTGAAGGATTACAACCCAACGCGCGCGGCGCGTTACTACGCGAAACGGCCGGTAGCGCAACTCGTACGGATCGCGGAAATCGGAAGCGCGCTGGGTGGGTTCGTGTTGGACGTGTCCATTGATCAGCGCACCGGGAGTTTCGACAAAAACGCGAAGCGCCGCGCGGATCAGTTGCGCAGCAAACTCACAAACCTAGGACCGGCGTTCGTCAAGGTTGGCCAGGCGTTAAGCACGCGCCCCGATTTGTTACCCGCGGCGTACCTCGACGAGCTCACTTCCCTGCAAGACGCCCTACCAACCTTCTCCGATGCGGACGCGTTCGAGTGCGTGGAAACAGAGTTGGGAAGGCCTCTCGAAGCGATGTTCGGGTTGATCACCCCCACCCCCATTGCGGCGGCGAGTCTCGGGCAGGTGTACCGCGCGACTTTGAAAGACTCGGGGAAAGAAGTCGCGCTGAAAGTCCAAAGACCCAACATCCCCGACGGGTTGGAGCTGGATTTCCACCTGATTCGACAGGGTGCGCTGTTAGCGGACAGGTTCGTCGGGTCCTTGAACACGTCAATCGTGAGCTTAGTGGACGAGTTCGCCACGCGCGTGTTCCAGGAGCTTAACTGTAAGCGCCTTTCCCAATCACCACACACCGCCTCCCTGACTGATTGCCCATACTCGTCCTGCGAAGGGACGTCTTACCTCTGCCCTGACTGTTCAGACCGATTACGGTGACTGTTGACCAGGCCATCGTCCAATACATCGCGATGTACGATGCTGACGTTTTCTTTTTCATCGCATCAGACGTCCAGGAGGGCATGAACGCCGAGCGGTTCGCGCGTCTTTACGGCGACCGCCCGGACGTGGTGGTGCCTGGCATTTGGTGGGAGTACACCAGTCCCAAGGTCATTACCATGGACTGGATCCAAGGCACGAAACTCGATCAGCAGGAGAGTTTAAAGGAACAAGGGCTTGACGTGCTGGCGCTGGTCAACACCGGGATCCAGTGTTCGTTGCGGCAGCTGCTGGAGTTTGGGTACTTTCACGCGGATCCGCACCCTGGGAACTTACTCGCGACCCCCGATGGGAAACTGGCGTTTCTGGATTTCGGCATGATGAGCGAAACCCCGGAACGCGCGCGCTACGCGATCATCGAACACGTGGTGCACCTCGTGAACCGCGATTACGAAGCCATGGCGAACGATTACTACGCGCTGGAGTTTCTGGACAAAAGCGTGGACGTCGCGCCGATCGTCCCGGCGCTCGCCGAGTTCTTCGACGACGTGTTGGACGCGTCCGTTGAGGAGCTTAACTTCAAAACAATCACGGACGGCCTGGGGGGTGTGCTGTACGCGTACCCGTTCAACGTTCCGGGGTACTACGCGCTTATTTTGAGGTCGCTCACGGTGTTGGAAGGCCTGGCGCTGAGCACGGATCCGAAATTCAAAGTCCTGGGTAAGGCGTACCCGTACATGGCGCGGCGTTTGCTCACGGACCCGCGGCCGCAACTGCGGGACGCGTTTTCCGAGCTGCTTTTCAAGGATGGCCAGTTCCGGTGGAACCGGCTTGAGAATTTACTACGAGAAGGCGCCAAGAGCGACGACTACAACGGCGCGGACGTGTTGCCTCCGTTGGTGGAGTTGATTCTGGGCGCAGATAAACCGGGCGAGGTTAATTTGTTGAGGCCGCTCGTGGAGAAGGAAGCCATCAAAGTCGTGGAGGCGCTTCTGTTGGGGCAAAGCGTGGAGGTCGCGCGGTCAACGCAGCTCGCGCCGATTGTCGCGCTGCTTCCGGAACAGCTGAAAAGACTGCCCCCGATCAAGGTTGGGTCCCCGGAAGAAGAACAGAGGATGATGGCGCTTCGGGAGCAAGTGCTTAAAGTGTACGGCATGTTGCAAAGCTCGAAAGGGTTCGAAACCGGACCGAACGCCACCGCGCCCATCACGGACGCCCTGCAAACCCCCGCGGCGAGGCGGTTCGTGGAAACCGTGGTTTCCGGGGTCGTGCAGCGAATCACCGCGCGCGTGTTACGCGAGCTCCTGGGGGAGGACAGGGAGGGACAAACGAGCGCCGCGGCAGGGTCGAGGTAAAACTTTTTTCAATCAATTCATTTTCAAACAAATACCTGGAAGCGGGTATTACAAACTCGACAAGCACTCCGCCATCGCCCTTGTCGTGGCTGCCATCGAGACTGGACACCTGCGCCAGAACTTACGTGATAACTCCTGGTTGTGTGCTAAGTGGACTTCATTTGTGTGATTTTTTTCGCGCCGCCCCGGCGCCTCCACAATCTCGGCGCTGTCGGATTCCCACGCGTCGCGCGCCGTTTCGCACTTTTCTAAAACTTCGCGCGACGTCAAGTTCGTTTTGACACGAAACAGCAGGTCCGGTTTCCCGAAATAATCGAGCATGGCGCCTATCAACTTCGGCGGCGATAGCGAGGAAAAAGGCACGCCCGTCTCCTCCACCACTTCGCGAAGAATACTCGCGAACAGCTCGGCGCGGGCGCGGACGTTCGTCGCCGTATCGTTTTCGTTTTTCTTTTCGTCCCGAAAGAAAACTTTACTCGGCTCGGGGTGCCCGCTCGGCCCGTTCCACTTTCCCACGCTCCCCACCACGCCGTTGGACCGGCGCAACAGCACGACACCGCCATCGCGCGTTTCCAAAACGCACTCCACGCCGAGTGCGCTCGCGAGATGCGCGTTTTGGATTCCGTGGTTCGCGACGCCGTCGTCACGCAGCGCGTTTCGGTCACCTATTGGACGACTCGTGGTACACGTCCCGACGTGTTCGCGATACGTGGTTAAACCCAGACTAAGCACGGGAGCTTGTTTGCCGTCGCGCGTCGTCGCGAGTTGTATTTTCGCCAGGCGAAACTTCGACGCGTCCCAAGTTCGAGACGCGTCCACGAGTTGCCGTTGCCACGCAAGGTCTATGCCATCTCCGTCAGAGGCGTGAGGAACGCGGTCGTGCTTCGTACCGAAATCCACGACGATGTCGGACTCACCGAACCCCACGGGAGGAAGGGACTCGCCGCTGTTTGCGCGAAAAATTACCTCGTAGTCGTCTGACGTGCACGTCGTATCCGCATGCGTCGCCTCACCGGTGTCACCCGTGCGCAGGGCCATGCCCTGCGCGTTGCGGAAAGACGGAGCAGACGATTGTGGTTGTTATTTTCGTCAAAAATACTCTTCGCGTTCGCAACGCAAAAGCAAGCAGCACGTCGCGCCTTTCCGTGAAACCCTCGGCGCGCGGAGGCAGGCCGCGCGGGTTCGACGCGGCGTCCACGATGAGCGGCGAGTCGTCATCTTCCTCAGGCCAGGTCCATGAGGCGCGTCACTTTACGTACTCCAGACGGATGATCACCCCGACGCACCCGGTGGAAGGGGATTGGCTGAAGATCGAAACGGAGACGGCGATTTTCGGCGCCATCGCCGCGGGGATGGCGTGGTGGCTGTTCAAGCAACTCCGGGGGCTGTGGCGGTTCTGGGCGGAGGCGCGGGCGCGGGCGCGGGCGGCGGCTGTTGACCCGACGGGAGTCGACGTCCAAGACGATGCATCCAGCGACTCGGAACCCGACGACGATGCAGACCCGAAGAAAAAAGATTAGCAGGATCTTAAAAGGTGTACTCGTACGCCGGCTCGGCGCCAGAGACGAGGACGCGTTAGCGTTAGCAATCAATCACAATCACTCACAAGTTCGTCTCACTACACTCGTCTTAAAGAACGGAAGAAAGTACGCGACCAATCCATCGTTCGTCTCACAACACTCGTCAAACTAAAAAACACTCGTCGCGCGAAGCATCGTCGTTTCAGTTCGGCCGCGCCGCTTTCATGCGCTGCACTTTGATGTCGCTGTCCGCGGCGCAAACCGCGCTGATGTCCTGGGGCGTGATGAACAGGAACTGCTTGTCGCAGTTCAGGTCGTCCCGCGCGAACTCGATCAGGTTGTCCATTGAGACCTTGCGGTTCACCGCGTCCATGAACACGTCGAACTCGTCCATGGCTCGGAATGGTGATTCTATTGCTTCCCCCAAGGACAGGGTCAACGCCAAAGTGCTGTAGCTCCGCTCTCCCCCCGACAACGACCGCGTGTCCTTCACCGTGCTCCCCGACCCCGCCATCTTCACGTCTAAAACTAACAACCCTTTGTTGTAGTCCACCGTGATTTTCCCCGCGTTGCCTTTTTTGCCCAAGTACGTGTTGAACCGGTGCGACACTTCCTTCTGGACGTGCACGGAGGCTTCCTTTAACAGGCGCTGTCGGGTCTTCACGCCTTGTTGAAGCTTACGGCACGGCCCTCGCGAGTTCTCCAGCGTAGCGTTTAACCGATTTAAGTGCGTTTCTTGCGCGCTGAGCTCGCGTTGTACGCGGTCCATCGGCCGCCCGAACCGCTGTTCCTCCTTGGAAACCCGCTTCTTGACCTGCTCGTACATCTTCCCGAGCTCCGCGACGGACGCGTCGCGGCCGTCCGCGTCAAGGTACGTCTCCGCCGTGGCGCGGTCGCAAAGCATCTTCGCGCCGTGCATGCTGCACGTAATCGCTTCCCTCAACTGCGCGACGCTCGTGTCGTTCTCCGCGATTTTCTCCGCCAGCTCGTTCCTTCGTCCCTCGTAGTACGCCGCGTGCGACTTCGCCTCGATCAGGGTTTTGTTCGCCACGTCCAGCTCGTGCTGCAGGCGCTCGTAAACAGGCTCGTTGTCCCCCGCGCGGAGTTTCAAAGCCTCGTGCTCGTCGTGCGCGGATCGGCTCGCCACGCGCGCGGCGTCGATTTCCTTCGCAAGCACTTCCCCCTTTTTCTTCAAAACCCCCTCCAGTTCCAAAACAATCGGCCCCAAATCCGCCTCGAGCGCCCCGATGTCAACCCCCCCGTCCCCGAGCTGTTCATCCGCCGCGGTGTTCGCGTCCGCGAGCGCGTCTTCCGCGGCCGCGAGGTCGTTCCGGACAACCCTTTCCTCCCGTCGCTGGTCAACAACCACGTTTTTCGCGCTTTCAAACGCGGCCTGCGCCGCCGCCAAGTCCTTTCGCAAACTCAACACCTTGCTCTTGCAGTTCGCGATGTCAGCCTTCAGCGCCGCCACGAGCTGCTTTTGGTCCGCCGCGAGCTTGGGGTTCAGGTTGGCGTGGAACGCGCGGTCGTTGGTCACGCCAGGGCCGGATTGTTTCACCCGTCGGTCCTTGGAAAACGCCTCAAACACGGTCCTGTGTTCCTTCACCACGTCAACGGCGGTGCCTTGGTCCGGAACGAGCACGATTCGCTCCACGGAGCTGAAATCCACAAGCACGTTGAACACGCAGTCGTGTTCGATTTCTAAAATTCCAAGCATGGTTCGCATACCCTGGGGCGGCAGCTTTTCGCGCGGCATCGCGTACTTCGCGCGTTTCAAATTCATCACCGTGATGGTCGGCAGGTTGCCTTGGAAACCGCACTCGCGGCGCATCATCCCGTGCAGCGCGTTCCGGTCCGCCATCGTCGCGACCAGCCAAGTCCCTAAGCTCTGGCCTATGTGGTCCTCCACCGCGTTGGCCCATGCCTGGTCTTTGAGTTTGATGTGCATTCCTATAGGGCCGATGGGGGACGTGGAAAACGAACTCGCGCGCGTTTGGACCATGTCGCACAGCTTTTTCAGCGGCCCGGCGTTGCGCCCGCCGATGTTACCCAAAACGTCGCCCCCGCCCGAGTTCGCTTGCGATAAATAAAATAAAGTGTCAGTATTTCGTAATGTGTATGAGTAGTTACTCTGGACAATCGGCAAAACAGGGAGGCGGGATTTGGGAAAGGCCCAATACGTACCTTCGCGAAGCTTCTGTTCAAAACCCGTAAGCCGGTCCTGCGTGTCCTTCACCTCGAACTCCACGCGCCGCACCGCGTTCTGCGCGTTCGCTTCGTCGGCTCGGTTGCTACCGACGGCGGCGTCCAGCTCGGCCTTGCGCCGTTTCAGCTCGTCGCGCCTTGCGGTCGCCGCGGCGATTTCCTTCAGTGTAAATAAAATGTGCCAGTCTTTAGTAACGTGTGTGAGTAATTACGGGCGGACAACCGGCAAAACAGGGAGGCGGGATTTGGTGAAAGGCCCAATACGTACCTTGACGAACGAAGCCCCCGCGGCTTGCGATTGCTGCGCCACTGTCATCCGCGCGGTGGCGATCTGCTCCTCCAGAATCGCCCGTTGGTTGGTTTTTTCCGTGACGTCGTTTTGGTGGACCACCAAGTTGGTTTCCTTGGTGCGCTGATTCCGCAGCAAATACGTGTACTTGTCGTGCGTCGCGGTGGTTTCGTCCGCGAGGTCTTTAATAGAGTTGTTGAACTCCGTGATCTTCGCGTTCGCGTCGTCAACCTCGGCCTGGCAGTTTCCCATCGTTTCCGCCTGCGCGCCCACCGACGCATCCAGCATCGGCCGCACTTCGTTCCGGTACCGGTCCCCCTCCTCGGTTGTTTGCTGCAACATCAGCTCGGAGTGGTACACCTCACCCCACGCGAGGCGCCGGCGGTACTCCTGCATCTTCGCCTGATACCAATAAAAGAAAGTGTCAGTCTTGTATGGGAACACAGGGAGGCGGGATTTGGGAAAGGCCCAACACGTACCTTCAAGTCCTCGATCGCGCTGAAGCTCTCGAGTTCGTCCGTGAGTTTCTTGACGTCAGCTTCGATCTGGGGAACTAGCTCCTCCTGTTCCGCGATTTGCGCGTCCATCTGAGATTGGGAACGAAAAGGGTCAGTCTTGAGTCTTAGTATGGGTGTACTGTATTGGGCG
>TARA_B110000977_G_scaffold163270_1_pt1 | contig 11367 bp, 10 predicted proteins | sample TARA_B110000977 | Tara Oceans TARA_B110000977 (sample SAMEA4397798) | marine metagenome | biome: Polar Biome; feature: [SRF] surface water layer (ENVO:00010504); material: water (ENVO:00002006), including particulate matter (ENVO:01000060) such as... | depth 5 m | reverse complement strand
CAGTCCCGCGGCGGCATCCTTCGCAAGCGCGGCGAGGATTTCCGCGGTGACGGAATTGTTGAGCGATACGCTCCAGTCGTCAACCGCGTCACCCTCGTTTGGTGATTTAGTCGTCCCGGGACGTAACGTCGTGAGATTTGCGACGTCGCCGAGCGCGCGACGCCCAGATACGGGCGTTTTCGCAGCCTTGAGTATCGCGCGCGTCGGCGGAGTCAACCCGGCGTTCTCCAACATGTTCTTCTCCGCGGAGAAGTCCACGGCGGCGAACGCGGAGAGGGAATCCGCGAGGTCACGCGCGGGAAACGACTCGGTGATGAGATCTCCGGAAGAGGGGGACTTCCGCGCTTCGGTTCCAAGCCGGCGCGTGGCATCGGAACCGGCGCGACGCGACCCAGGAGTCGCGACCGCCTTCGCGGCGCGCATCGTAGCACTCGACCGCGGCATCGCGGCCCGTACAACGTGCGCGGGCAGTGTGTTGTGCCGGACGGACTCGCCGCGTCAAGCTACGACACATCAACATCCAACGTTTCCGTTTCAACGGCCAAATTTGACGGGAGCCGTTTTGGGGAGCGATTTTTTCCAATTTTCAATTCCCGGCGATGCAGCGCGCGTCAGCGACGACCCCCCTCCGCGCTGGGGGGGTCACTTTTTTACCGCCCCGATACCTTGGATCGAACGCTTATCGTATAATGAAAGGAACTATACGTGCAAAAATTTCCCCAAGTCGCCCCGCGCGTGTTTGTGACTCTTTACGTCACGACGTCGGGGCGGGTTCGGGACACGCTTTCAAACCTACTTCTCGTGATAAAAACCTAACTCTAAGCCCTCACGGTCTCCCCGTTCCCGCCGGGAACACCAGGGCGTCGACCACCCCCCAGGTCTGTAACGCGTACGCCGCGATTGACGGATCCCTCCACAGCGAATACAACAACGTGCTCGCCCCGTACGGACCGAGCGCAGCAACGGTAGCTGTCGTGCCGACGACAGCCGCAGTGCCCATAGCGCTCGCAGCTGGGTTCTTATTTGGGTCATTTGGGTCATCAAAAGCACTATTCTTCCCTGTGTTCCCTCCCAGCCACGCCGGCCGTCGGTCCCACGAATCAGTCACCGCCGATCCAACGATCGCGGCGTTTTCGTACTTCAACGTTCCGGGCGCCGCAGAGGTTTCAGGGGACGCGTTGCCTATCGGCTGCAACACGGATAAAGGATCAGGGAGGGGAGGGGAGGCTGGGGCTTTCGGGATTTGTATGCCCAATATTTGGAATCCCTGTGCGTCAATATACGGAGTAGCGCTCAACGCGTTCGCGATGTCGGTCAGGGTCAACTCGCCGCCGGTACCGCCGTTTTGAGAACCGCCAAAGCTGTTCGCTAAACTCGCGCTCGCGTCCGCCAAAGCCGCGGCGTCGAAATCGTCGATTGCGTCGACTCTGGATTCGTACCACGGGGGGGGAGATGGACTTGGCGGAGGGGAGGGAGGAGGTAACGGCGGTGACGGTGGTGGTGAGGGCGGAGGTGGTGGGGATGGCGGCGAGGGCGGCGGTGGCGGAGAAGGAGGCGGCGACGGAGGAGGAGGCTCCAAGTACGTCCATTCGTTCAACCACCAGGCAGCTGATGATTGTGAAGGAGGTGGAGGCGATGCTATCGACGTCGCATCTGTTGGCACCGTCGACGGAACTTGACCAGATGGTGTTGTTGACGTGGATGACTCTGATGCTGTCGGCAGACTGACTGGCGCGCGCGGCGGTGGCGAGCGCGGCGCGAGCCAGGGCAGGTAAATCGGCGGCGCGGGCGGTCGTGGCGGTGCCGGCGGCGCGAGAAGTGTGCCCCACTCGTTTTCCCACCACGGCGGCGCCGGAGGAGATCCAGGAGGCGGCAATGCTGGTACGGGAGGGGGATTTGGGTTTGGTGGTGGAGCCGGTGGTGATGCGGGCGGCGGCGAAGGAGGGGGTGACCTTAGCCCAGAGAACAGTGTTCCGAAAAACGTCGGCTCGTTTGATAGAGATATTTTGTTGTCCTTGTCCAGGGCATGTGGAGGTGGAGGTGGTGGATGTGGCGGCGGTGCTGGTGGTAGATGTGGCGGTGGACTAGGTGGTGGTGCAAGTGGTGGTCGTGGTGGCGGCGCTGGTGGTGGCGGAGACGACAGCGACGCGAGGAGTACTGACTCGAGCGTTTCACCGTCCGAGGAGTTGACCTCGTCCAGCGCGTGCGGGGGCGGCGGCGACGCGACAGGCTCTGCGGCAGGTACCGCGAGGAAATCCGCGAGCGTGGTCTCAAGGTCAATTGTCTCGATCGACGGCGTCTGCTTTCCATCCAGCGCGCTCGGAGGTGGCGACGCAAACACCGGTGGTGTCGTCGGGGTATCCCGTACGTCGGGGGAGAGAAACGCGGCGAGCTCGCTTTGCAGAAGCGCGGCGACGGACTCGTCGACGCTCTTAGCCCCCCCGTCGAGGTCTGCGTAGTCGATGTCCGCCATCGTGTCGCCAAGAGCGCCATTCGTCAACGCGATCACCGCGAGCGCGACGCACGCGCGGCGCATGTCGCGCGACGCGCGTTTGTGCCGCCACAGGTGGCCGAGGAGTCGAACTACGTTGAGACGACAAACTTATGGTTTGTTTTTTCGAAAGAAACGCCAAAAATACGAGGTTCGGTTCCACTCCACACGCGCGCACCGTTCTCCTCTTCCCCATGCACACCCCCTTCCACTCCAGGATGAAGTCTCGCATCCCCAAAGCCGTGCTCCCGTCGCACGGCGCCTCAGGCGTCGGCCCCTTCGCCCCCCGCGGCGGTGCAAGACCCCCGCACCCCTCTGTCGTGTCCCTCGCAGTTTTTTGCTTTTGCCTTTTTATGGTGTTCTGCGTCGTCGCCCCCTCTCCCGGAGCCACGCACGACCTGGACAACGGCGGCACAGGCGGCGGAAGAAGACTCACCCAGTGGCTCGCCCCCGTGTGGTACAGCCTGCCCACGCTGTTCGACTCCCTTTACAACCTGGTGCGTCAACGCGCGATGACTCGCCCTCCCGGCCAGAAACGCAAAAATACTGACTCGTGTTTTCCCTGCGTTTGATATATTTATGTACTCCACCCAGGGCGAGTCGTGGACGCAGTTTCAACTTTTGCCTGAAGAGTACCGCGTCGCAGCGGAGGCAAACGCACGCGCAGCACTGCAACAAGCGGGTGAGCAATACAACGATTTAGGAACCGAACCGGCGCCGGCGCCCGAAGTGACTCCAAGCGACGAAAAAGTTTTGACAAGCGAACTCAACGAAAACGACGACTTGTCCGGCTCGACCTTGGACTCATACCGCGACCCATACGGGTACGGGTACGACGTCAACGCGGACGGGTACGACGCCGTGCGTGTGCTGCTGCGCTAGGTAAGCGTTCCAGACGGTATGTGAGGGCTATGAGTACTTGGGAGGAGAAAAAGGAAAATACGCGGCGTGACTAATTCCTTTCAGGAAAACTGATACGCCATTTGAAATATATGAACCTTTCGTTCACACTAAAAGAATCACATCTACTCTCTACGCCGCTTTGTTTTGATTTGCACTACAGCCCAACTATCTTACGCCTTTTGCACGTCCACCTTGAACTCGCCGGTGACGCTGGGGTGGAGCTTGACCGTGACGTCGTACACGCCGACTTCGGAGATTTCGGGAACGGAGATGGCTTTTTTGTCAAGGGCCTTGCCGGTTTGCTGCTCCACTGACTCCGCCACATCAGCCGCGGTGACGGACCCGAAAATCTTGCCATCCTCCCCGACGGTTTTCTTCACCACGAACTTGCCGATGGTCTTCAGCGCGGTGGCGATTGCCTTCGCGCCCGCAGATTCTGCTTGTTTAGCAGCAACCTCCGCGGCGGCGCCCGCCTCAACCTCAGCCATGATCTCCGCGGTGGCTTTCTTCGCTTTGCCCATCGGTTCGAGATGGTTCCTGAAGAAACCGACGGACACCTCAACCAAGTCACCCGCGGCGCCCAGCTTGTCCACGGATTGCGTCAGGACCACGGAGGCTTTCTTCGCAACCTTTTTGTTCGCCTCGACGCGGAGGGAGGCGCGGCCGCCCACGCGGGGGGCGGCAGCAGCGCGCGCGGTGGCCTTCTGTTGGTGGTGTGGATATTGATACGGAGGGTCAACATGTGTGCATGGATGTGTCGAAGGGAAGCAGAGGGGACCTGGGGGTTTGCGCATGCAGAGCACCGCACACTGCCAAAACCCTGAAACCTAAAGGTATTGAGAGCGCAATCGGCCGCGGCGGCGGAGTCATGGGTCGACGCGTACCTGGGGCGCGGCCCTGAAGCCGGTGTAGGTGGCGAAACCCGCCGAAACGGTGAAAGTGGACATCTCGACGAGGTTCCGATGGACGGTTGCGTACTACGCGTACCTTGGTGTGGCTCTACATGCGCCGCGACGTGTTCGCTTATCCAGTTCTTTTTGGGAGACCTGAGTATTTAGACCCTCACTTCTTGAGTCAAACGTCATATTTTAACTCGTGATTAACTCACCATTGTCGCCATAAACGGCCTCCCCGTGGTTTTCAGCGACGAAGCACTTTTTCAGTTTTTCGTCACTCTTTCCACTTCATGCTGCGATGAGCTGGCGGGACGAGCGGCGCGCCCGCCATCTCGCGGATGCGGCTGGCTCATCGGGGCGTCAGCGTTCAGCTCTGGACAGGCTGGATGGCATGCTCCTCTCGACCAAGGAGGACCTCCATCCCCCGTTCACAGCGAGGTTTGGAAAGACCAAAACAGCATGGTATTTTCCCCCGTCCCGATTCGCGAAGAAGGCTCCGACGAGCAATACGCCGGAGCCGAAGAAAGCGCCGGAGCCGGAGAAAGCGCAGCGGTCCGTCTCGTTCGTGGACCCCCCCGAGGTGTGGACCGCTTTGTGCGAAGCCCGTCTTTCGCGGAAACTCACCCGTCTCAAAACACAATCACGCGATGCCCCGGACAACGAACAACCGAAGACGGTGCGGTCTCCACAACACTTCGACTGGTCCGGCACTCCCGCGGACGAAGAAGTGTGGCCCGCTTTGTACAAAGAGCTGTGGCACCCAGCTCCGGGCGAGGACACGTCTTGGCCGCCGAAGGACAAGGGCTTCGACGCGAACGATCCCGGTCAGAAATACGAGGTGTTGCTGGACAACCACCCGCTCGCTGACGGGCCGTTCAACTGGCACCAGAACGCGCTGCAACAGTGCTTCGTCGGGAACTGGGCACAGGCGGTGGAACTGTTTACGAAAATAGAGCTGTACGCCACGGAAGGAAACACACGGAAACACCCGGTGGACCGGGCGAGGGTTAATTTCAACCTGGGCGTGCTGCACCCGTTGACGGACGCGGTGGACAAACTTTCCGTCGCCGTGGGCGCGTTCCACTCGGCGGCGATTTATCCGCTGGGTATTCCCGGCGGGGCGTGGCAAGACGACCCGGTGTTGGCGGATGCCAGACGATGGAAGGAAAAGGCGATGGATACGCACGAAGCGCGGTGCGACGAAACCGAAGCGGCGGCAAAAAAAATGACGCGCGAAGCGAACGCGTTCGCGACGGCGGGGGAATGGGACAAAGCCGCAGTGGCTTGGGGGCGAGTCATAGAGGCGTGGCGCCACGCGGGCTCCGTGCTGGACGCGGATACGCTGGAAAACGAAGCGTTGCTGGAGAAACACAAAACGTGGAAACACATCAAGGCGGCACTGGACGACGCGCGGGGACAGGAAAAGGCGGCGTCAGAGAGGAGTCGCGCGTCGAATGTATCGTCCGGTATCAAGGGAGAGTAGTGCGCGTACAACCGTAGTTAACCTTGATAATACAATACAGGTGGTGACTCACACGTTGCTTGATATTTCGAAGACTCGCGCGGTCGCAGTCGCGGCGGGACGTTACAACGCAAACGTTTCGATTTTATAGGACACCTGGATTTTAGTTTCGGGACGGGATATTTAAACACAAATGTCTCCCCGATAACATCACATGTCACCGCGCCCCACACCACCGAGCACATGCCCCGCCGAAGCGTGTTGAGGGTTCTGCTCTTCGCCCTGATCTTACTGTCCGCGTTCGCCCCCTCGCAAGCCGCCTGGGTTGAGTCAGTGGGGAGCGGGAAAACATGGTACGATATCGCGTCATCAAGCGACTTCACCAAGCTCGCCGCGGTTGTCAACGGCAATAGTGGAAGCGTCTGGACCTCCTCGGACTCTGGAGGCAACTGGAGTGCGCAAACCGGGGCGGGAACCCAGAACTTTTGGAGTATCACCTCCTCGAGCGACGGAAAAATCGTCGCCGCCGTTGTCAAGGGTGGAAACATCTTCACCTCCACTGACTCTGGAGTGACGTGGATTGAGCACGTCATCGGGGGGGGACACCTTGACTGGTTGGGTATCACGTCCTCGAGCGACGGTACAAAGCTCGCCGCTGTTGTCAACGGTGGAAACATCTGGGTCTCCTCGAACTCTGGAAGCAACTGGAGTCAGCAAGACGCGACGAACAATAAGAACTGGAGGAGCATCACTTCATCGGACGACTTCACCAAGCTCGCCGCCGTTGTTAACGGTGGAAACATCTGGACCTCTCCGGACTCTGGAGTGACGTGGACTGAGGTCGAACCCGGCGATGATACAGGCATGGATTCCACGCACAATTGGTTTGACATCACGTCCTCGAGCGACGGCGCCAAGCTCGCCGCCAGTCCAGAGGTGGGAAACATCTGGACCTCCACGGACTCTGGAGAGACGTGGACCGAGGTCACAACTGCGGGCACGGAAAACAAACTCTGGCGGGGCATCACGTCCTCGAGCGACGGCACTCATCTCGCCGTCGGTGTTTGGAATGGAAACATCTGGACCTCCACGAACTCTGGAGGCAACTGGACTGAGCACCTCATCACAAAAAACGGGGGAAATATACAGAACTGGATGAGCATGTCGTTCTCGAGCGACGGCGCCAAACTCGCTGCCGTGGGAAAGGGTAGAAACATCTGGACTCTTGATGCGAGCTGCACTGCCAGCCACGTCTCGACCGATGACGGCAGCAACGGCATCTTCTACTGCATCAACGGTGGCGAAATTGGGGGGACCACGGGTTCGTGCACCTGCTCGGACTGCGCCACAGGATTCGCCGGTGACAGCTGCGATGAATGCGCAACAACATTTGTCGGTGATACATGCTCGGACTGCGCCTCAGGATACACTGGTGACGACTGCGATGAATGCGCCACAGGATACGCCGGTGACACCTGCTCGGAATGCGCCACAGGATACGCCGGTGCAACCTGCTCGGAATGCGCCACTAGATTTGTCGGTGCAACCTGCTCGGAATGCGTTAGGGGATACGCTGGTGACGACTGCGATGAATGCGCAACAACATTTGTCGGTGATACATGCTCGGACTGCGCTAGAGGATATGCCGGTCTTGATTGCGCTGAATGCGCCGACGGATATGCCGGTAATACATGCTCGGACTGCGCCTCAGGATACGCCGGTGCCACCTGCTCGGAATGCGTTAGGGGATACGCAGGTGACGACTGCGATGAATGCGTTAGGGGATACGCCGGTGACACCTGCTCGGTCTGCGCTAGAGGATATGCCGGTCTTGACTGCGCCGAATGCGCTGACGGAAACGCCGGTGACGGCTGCGAGACTGAAACCACCGAATCCCCCGTGGCGAGAAATCACATCAAGGCGGGCGACGACGACGCGGGCGGACGGGTTGTTGAAAACGAAAACGCCGCGCCTGACGCGGCGGATACCGGAACGGAGATGGAAACCGACGGAACAATGACGGAACCGACGAACGACGCGAACGGCGGTACAAACGACGGCACCGGGTTAAACCTTGGCGCGAACAACGCCACGCTCGGGGTCATGGTGGAAACGCTTTCGGGTGAGAAAGAAAACACCTTGGTCGTTTTCGCGGGGAGCCCTTTTGGAATCGCCGCGTTTGTGGCGACGGGTGTTTGTTTTGTAGCTGCCGCGGTAGGCGCGTACGCGTACTACAAAGGATCAGAGTTGCCGATTTCGCTCAGTAAGGATGGCGGGCCAAGGGGAAGGGGGCACAACAACAAAGTTGCGCCGGCACCCGGACCGCTCGTTCGCGTCAACTCGGCGTTGCTCGAGTCGGCATTCGCGGGGACGTTACCGCCCGGGCCGCAACCCCCTCGAGCAACAAAAACACGCGACCTTCAGCCCAAACTACAGTTTAAGGGCAACCACAAAGTGGCACCGGCACCAAACGTCGGGCCCGCGAAATTCGCGCCTGGGACCGCGAACCACAACGCGAATGACGCGTTGGCGGGAATTTCGCAAGAATCTGTGCGACCGCGCAAGTCGTTCAAAATGTCAAGCAACGATGTCGCGCCGGCGGGAGTTTCGAAAGAATTCGCGAGACCGCGCAAGTCGTTCAAAATATCAAACAACGTGTGAGTCAACACCTCCATATCTCAAATGTAAAATTGATCACGAGTATGAAATCAGTGTTTCATCATACTCATGTTCACCCCTGGAAGCTTGAATACTAATACAAACGACACGTCTTATGACTACTTATCTCAGCTTCTCACCAACTAGCCCAAACCCGAAACCGTCGAGTGGAGCTTCATGGGAGGCTTTTAAATTCTTCGAGGAGACGTCGCGTCTCTGGTGGGACGAACTACTCGGTGCGCGTCGCATCGTCGGCTTCAAAGCAATACCCAAGTCACGCGGGGCCCCCACTTTCTGTTCAAACCTCCGAACCGCATCAAGCGCGTCTCGAACCCCCCCTAAACTTAACGTACCTATCCGCTTCGCCTGCGCCGTGGCCGCTGCGGCTTTGGCTTCCGCGGCTCTCGATGCCATTAACTTTCGAATCGCGTCGCCTTGCAGATTGATAACCGTTGGCGCGGCGCCGCGAGGTTTTTGCAACAATTTCGTCACTAACGAGTCTCGGAACGACGAAGCCGGGAGAGTAGTTAAAATGTTGTGAGGACCACCATAGGGACGTCTTGCTCTGCCATCATCATCACTGGACGACTCACCGCTGACTTCTGTTGCCGAAACTCGTCGCGGTTTACTCCCGCCGCGAAAACGAGTTCGCGGCGTCCCCGCTCTGCTTTTCAGCCGGGGATTAATTTTATCCCACTCAACATCAACCCCCGTTTTTTCACGAACGCGCATCGCTTTCTCCACGACCCGCCGAAACCGGTCTCCAACCGGCAAGGAAACGCCCCGTTCACGGAACAAATACTTTACTCGAGCTTCGGCTAAACGTACCTGGGACGCTTCAGAAGCTCTTTTCATCGCGTCTCTCGCTTTCGCATGCGCCCCATACTGCTCGAAGTTTTCGCTCGCCACGTGTAAGCACTCGTCGTACGTTTTCTGTGTACCCGAATCAGGATTAGGGAACACTAAGTTAAACGCACCGTGATTCTCTTTTGCTTTTGCTTTGGGTTTAAGTTTTGCTGTCGTCTCGGGAAGTTTCTTCACGTCGCCCAAAGTTTCGTCCCCCGCTTTTGGCACCTCCTCTTCCTCCACACCGAGTCTCGCTCGCGCGCTGGTTTGTTCTAATTTATTCCGTCGCCGTATGGTTTTCTGGTCCAATTTAATCAAGTTAATCGTGTCTTTAATGAGGTTTTCTTTAACTTGCAAGTCCAGCGGCGAGTCCGTTGCGAACGAAGGCGAGTGGTTCACCTCCACTAACCACGGTTTCAACCGCGAGTCCAACATGACGTCGATCCCTAAAATCTCGAAACACAAATTTTTCAAATGTTTATTATAGCCCGCGTCGTTTCCTTTACTGGTACCATCTCCATCCGAGTTCTTCTCGTTCTTATCGTCCATCTGCCGCATCGCGTTCCGATAGTTGTGCCGCAACGTAGGCGCCGCGGCGATAACGGTTTTGACGCACACGTCGGATATTGCATCCCAAGTGGACTCAAAATCGTACCCGTTTCTCGCCATCCACGGCTTCAAGCCATTTTGAACCGACCACTTACTAGCCACGCCGCCGTCACCAATAGGGATACTAGGGTTTTCAGAGCTAGGGCTTCTAGGACTTTCAACTTCAGGGCTATCATACAAGGGTTCCTGAGGGCTAATCCCTTCAGGATACGTGCCTCCGTCCCGCAAAAGCGCCCGGGCGCGATCCGCCGGCGTTTTGGTTTTCACGCGTAAACAGCCGACGTCCTCCGCGCGCACGAAGTTTTCGCTGTGTTTGTTCAGCGAGTAGTTCGTGAGGTGCATGCACTGATTGCTCATATTTTTCGAATCAGGCGGGAAGTATTTCGTGGTGCAAAACCGCACCAAGCCGTCGGAGTACACGAACATTCGTAGGGGGTTGGCGCTGGTGACCAAGGCGTACACGCGCAAGTCGAATTTCCGTCCGTCGATCAAAAAAGGATTGCTCAAGTACGTCTGCGCGACGACGTTTATGTTTGGATTCTTCAGGATTGGGTTTTTGACCCTTTCGCCATCCGCACCAAGCATCCCCAATTCTTTCAGTGCCCCCACCGTTTGCGAATCAGTCTGCACCAAGGAAATACCTTTGCCTTGACACCCGGCGTCGGGCTTCAAAATGTACGTAGGCAATTTTTTTATATTTTTACCCGTTTTAGCATTCTTGTTCGCCTTGACCACGTCCATGAACGTTTCCAGCTCTTCGGGAAGCACGAACGTCTGCGGTGCGAAGTTGAACGTGTGTGGCAACTTCGCCGCGATTCGGGCCAAGTTCCGCGCGAGCGCTTTTTTGCGGCAAATCTCAAGCATCCCGACGAAATGGTTGATCTTTTGCGTCGGTTTCAATCGCATCACGCGCTCAATCGCCACACTAGTGTCCGTCCAAAATAAACACCAATCACCGTCTTCCTCGACTGGCTTGTACCCCAAGCTTGTCGTGATGTCGTGCAACAGCGGGTACTTGCAATTCACGAGGCAAACACCGAGTGGGGATTGTTTCTTTCGGCGGACGCAGCGTTTTTTGGTTTCAATGTCCCGAGTCTCACCATCGTCAAATTCGGGTAACGGCTCGTCCATTGTTGTGGGTCTTCGGTGGCCGAAAATGTCGTCAACGTCCTCGGCGTCATCGTCGTTGCTTTCTCCGGAACCTGATGCTTCAGGCAACGTGCGTGCCGCGGCATCATGCACGTCATCCTCGTCCCCAGAGTCGTCCGAGGACAGGTCTCCCGAGGACATCACGCGGTCCCAGAAAGAAATTCAAGGTGCCCACCGCTCACCCAGCGAGAACTACTCTGCCTGAGTGTCCCTTCGAATATAACCTCCACGCAATAAGTCGAGAAAAGACGTGGAGTCGTGAACTCGCCCGGTCGCCGTCTTGGGCCCAACTCGACCCCTTCGCGCCGAGCGGTCTGACGTCCCGAGGCTTGGAGTGGAGAAACGGAAAAGTT
>TARA_B110000977_G_scaffold180269_1_pt1 | contig 11380 bp, 10 predicted proteins | sample TARA_B110000977 | Tara Oceans TARA_B110000977 (sample SAMEA4397798) | marine metagenome | biome: Polar Biome; feature: [SRF] surface water layer (ENVO:00010504); material: water (ENVO:00002006), including particulate matter (ENVO:01000060) such as... | depth 5 m | reverse complement strand
CTGAGAGCTTTGGCTCCCTATACTGCCCATATGCATCTAGCTGATGCGAAAGGACTTCACGGTGAGGGTATCCAAATTAATGACGGTGAGATAGACTGGAAAGCTTTTATGAATCTCCGGCAATTAGAATTATCTCATGCAAGCTTCATTGTCGAAATATGGCAAGGCCATAAAAATGGTAATTATGGCGCCAAGAAAGCTCTTTATCGTCTTCAGGAAGCATCTCAAAATACCCAAAATGCGGTAACTATCGAAAAAAAAACGATTATAAAGGCTTTGCCAAATGTTGATGCGTGTAGTGGTTCTGTGAAAATAAAGCGACATCAGGGGGCAACTCGTTAGAGTTGTCAGTTCTGATATAAGGATTTGGTAGATAATGTATAATGTTTTTAGTGATTTAGTTTCACTCGGCCTTGCTTCCAATGAGACAAGTGATATTTTTGCTGAAAAAACACGCGATTGCTCATCTCTTACGGTATGGCGTGATAAAATATCAGGCGTAATCTTTATCAAAGAATTTTATGTTGGTGATACGGCCTATAATGCAGCAGGTAATGAGCTGCATAGTAGCAGTGTTGTAAAGCGAACATCCTTCGAAGACGCAAAGGATTGTGCGCGCAGGGTAAAGAGATTTAAATCTTTGTATCATAGCAAGGATATTTGCGAGCTTGGCTTTGGAAGCGGCGAATTTATGGATGCCATTGTGTCTGACTCAAAGTCTGTAAGTGGCGTTGAATTAAATACAGAACAGCTCTCAGCGCTTTCCGCCAAAGGGTTTTCTGTTGCCAGAAATCTATCTAAATTTCAAGAGCGCTATTTTGATACAGTTTTTCTGTTTCATGCATTTGAGCATTTTCCTGACCCCCTTGATAAATTACGGCAGATCAAGAAAAGTCTAAAGTCTGGAGGAAGAATTGTCATAGAAGTCCCGAACGCCGGTGATTTTCTCTTGCGGGACGATATGGAATGTGCGGCATTCAAAGCCCATTCACTTTGGAGTCAACATCTTATTCTTCATACCCGTAATAGTCTCAATGCAATGTTAAATGCATGTGGTTTTAACGATATCGTTATTGAAGGTGTGCAACGCTATCCGCTTTCAAATCATTTGCAGTGGCTCGCAAAGGGGAAGCCTGGCGGCCATGTATCTAATATGTCGGCACTCGATAGCGAGTTGCTTAGCCAAGCCTATTGCTCATCGCTATCACATATTGATGCCACGGACACAATTATTGCCGTTGCTTCTGCGCCCTAAACATAGTGGCGATGAAAGCACGTAAACGATTTAGATGATAGCCGTATTAAGGCATAAACTTGTCTATTAATTTACGAAAACTATATACCTCATTGCGCAACTTCTGATAGAAAACCTTGCTTGAGAGAGTGTTAATCATTCCATGATTATCTTTAGTTGCTTCAACGATAAAAGACGATAAATAGGCTTCTAGCAAACCATTGCAACCACTTAACTCTTTTAGTTTTTCTTCAGCCATTTTCTGCTTTAATGTCTGATTTTTTGATATAGTTCTCAGACTGCAAATGTGTGCGCAAGTATTCACATGTTTTAAAAACTCTTTTGTTACATCTAGGTAGTCATTAAAGAATCTTTTTAAGTTCTTGCGTGTTTCTTCTTTATCAAAGTCGACAATGCTAAACTTAGCATTGTCGTTATGCTTATTTGAAAGGTCTAGATTTTTTATTAGGTCTATAAGAGGTAGCTGCTTGAATCCATCGAGTTTTGCCCCACCCTCAGTACAGTTGAAGTGCTGAGAGTTTTTATGAATGTCCGCTTGAACTGATACTTGGAAGGACTTTATAAAAAGTGAAAAATCTGTGGGTGTTTTGACTGTCCCACCGTAGTAGCCAGGAACTTCCTCAAGGGTCGCTCCTTGACTGATGATTTGTTTTTTTATTTCAATTGCACCCTCAAGGCCATCTTCTTCAACATAGAATTTATCGCCGTCATATGACAAATCCTGACCAATAAGTATGATATTGGGGATTTGCCAAAATCCACATAGGTTAAACGCATATAGACTTATATTTGCGCCATAAATCGGAGGCATTTCTAGGTTTAGATATTCTGATAACTCTGAGTTAATTATTGAGTTTGTTCCTGTCCACGCCATCACTTTTGACGGAATGTGATAGGTACTGTCTGGCATAGAAGATGCGACGATAAAGAGAGGTATCTGCTTCGGGATTTCCTCTCTAATCTTTTGAACTAGATCTTCGTCAGGTACACTATCAATATGAATTACAATGTCGGGTGTTATCCCCTCTTTGATCAGTTTTGGGAGAGCATGAAGAACACAGATAATAAGTGTATCGCTACCAACATTTTTTAAATGATGTATGTTTTTTGAGAGAGAAGGGCCCGGCGCAACGATAATTGCTGCATCTATGTTGCCTGGCTTGATAAATGAAATATGTGGGTGTTCAATATGAAACTCAGAATTACTGATGAGGTTTGTTATCCACTGACGACCTCTCGATTTGATCGTAGCAAAATTCATTCTATGCTTTTTTAGACTGTTTTTAAGGGTTGATTTAATTTCATTTTTCTCATGCACTGTAAGAGGTGTTTCACTAACAGGGATGAGCTGGACTCTATGAATAGGTGCCTTAAAATTATCCAGTATCTGTGTACATTCTTCTAAAGTGTGTGCAAAATGCAAACAACTATTATCTAACAATGTATAGTCAGTAGTTGTATCTTCAGAATCAAAAATCAGAATGTGTTTTTGCCCTCTATCGAGAAGGCACGCTACAAACATTTCATGTGATGGCCTTACTAATACAGTCCAATCCTTCTCCCAGTTCCATGAGTGAGGTATCGCACAATCAATAAAAATATCGCATATTTCGTTGTTCCATAAGAAACCTGTAATTTCTTCTAAGTTTCCTTGAGCCTCTATGCGTTTTGTCCAAATTTCAATAAATTTATCAGCTTGTTCGATGACAGGCGTTTTTGTGGGACGATTTCTATCAATATCTTGAAGGCTTGATAAAACAAACCGACGTTCGTCAACTATGAGCCTCAGTTGCTTCTCGTCGTGTGTGCCTGAAAAACTTGCAATTTCAGATGATAATTCATTGAAACGTTTCTCTAGGAGAGATGTTGCAGACGAAGATGATAGAGTTTGAGTAGCTAAATTGGTCATAATAAGAGAAACCTCGGATTTTTCTTCTGAAGTATCTGAGCAATTTCTATGCCATGAAATGGGTCATAATTCTTTACTGAGCTTACATTTTGCATTTAGTCAGCAAAAAAAGAAGGGGGGTCCCCCCCCCTTCCCGGCTATCAACCTAGGAGACTACTCTATTGGAGTAGTGCTAGGACAGATTGTTTAGACTGATTGGCTTGCGCAAGCATTGAAGTGGCAGCCTGGTTCAGAATTTGTTGTTTTGCTAATTCACTTGTTTCTTTTGCATAATCAGTATCTTTAATGTTCCCCATCGCTTCTTCTGCGATGACTGAAGCCTGAGATAGGTTATCAACGTTAAACTGGAGACGGTTAATAAGAGCACCAACCTCTGCTTGAGACGTTGATAAAGTAGCAATAGCAGCATCCAAGTTTGTTGCTGTGGATGCAGCAGCAGTTGTTGAAGAAACGGTAAAGGTTGCTACGTAGATGTCTGCGTCATCAATGGCAACAGCTACAGTTTCGGCAGTAGAGTCACCAGTGCGCATATTTTCAGAAAAGGTTCCATCAAGCAAAACGTCAGAGTTGAACAAAGTGTTTCCTGAGAGAGCGGTGATTGACGCTCCCAGTGCAGTCATTTCAACCTCGGCATTTGTTCTATCAGCAGCTGTGTAAATACCGTTTGACATCTGCACGGCAATCTCTTTCATCCGAAGAGCTAAGTTGATGGCTGTGGCTTGGCCAGCTTCAGCAGTTTTGAGAAGCGAAATTGCATCTGTAGAGTTTCTGATACCCATGTTTATGCCTTTAAGCTGTGAATTCAACTTGTGAGCCACAGCAAGGCCAGCTGCATCATCAGCAGCAGAGTTTATCCGGAGTCCAGTCGAAAGGCGACGCATGTGAGTTTGCATTTTACCATCTGCAATTTTAGCACTCGTACGTGACATAAGTGCTCCAACATTTGTATTAATAGCTGTCATAATTTCATTCCCTAGTTCGTGACAATTAAAGTGTCTGAATAGGTGAACGACTAAATTAAATATTTATTTAGAAATAATAATAACTATGGCATACTTTTTGCGTTGTGAGGTTGGCACGGTATTTAATTTACGATTAACTATCAGTTATATATAGGAATATACTGAATTTATAAATTTTAACATAAAGTGATTTATATTTTCTAATAAAGTTTTTCAAAATAAAATAAAAAAAGCGGCCCAGAATCTGGGCCGCTTTAAAGTAGCGATTTGGGAATGTAAGTCTGATCTATCCTGATATTAATTGCATCAAGGAGCCTTTAGACTGGTTGGCTTGAGCGAGCATGGCTGTAGAGGCATTATTTAGAATTTGCTGCTTGGCTAAATTAGTCGATTCTGCTGCAAAGTCTGCGTCAACGATGCGTCCTCTAGCCTGCTCAGTAAGAACTGAAGCGTTTGATAGGTAAGAGATATTATGCTCTAGCCGGTTGAGCTTTGCTCCAAGCGTTGCTTGATGTTGAGCCAGGTTTTCTATGGCGGTGTCAAGAATAGTCACTGCATCTGAGGCATCTGTTGACGTTAATAGTGAGATGCTATGAAGACCAGTTGCCAAGTTAGTGATGCCGATATCCGAAATCGTTACTGTCATAACTTCTGAATTTGTGTTACCAGCTCTGATTTCTGATGAATAAGACCCATCTAGCAGTGTAACATTATTGAAGGTTGTATAGTCAGTGATTTTCGTAATCTCAGCGAGGAGTTGTGTACTTTCAAGATTTGCATTAGTTCTATCAGCAGTAGTGTAGATACCATTATGCATTTGAACAGAAAGTTCACGAAGACGAGTAACCATGTTCATTATTTCACTCATTGCTGATTCAGCAGTCTGAATGAGGCTAATTCCGTCTTGGGAATTTCGAATTGCCATATTGATGCCCTTCAACTGGGCGGTCATTTTGGACGCTACAGCAAGGCCGGCGGCATCATCAGCAGCACGATTAATACGAAGACCGGAAGAAAGTCTTTCCATGTGTTTTTCCATGCCATTAGTTGCTCTATTGGCGTGGACGCGTGCCACTAGGGCACCAACATTGGTGTTAATAACTGTCATAACATTTTCCTTTTGGTTGGATAGCCGTAACCGATTGCTCGGTCAGGAAAAGAAACGACGCATTTAAAAAAATATTAACTTTTTATGAAAAATGATATTTACTGTGGTATTATATTGATGTGGAATTCATGCAGTAAGCAGGTTAAAAGCTTTACGTAGTTAATGTTTTTATTGAAAACTTAGCCTCATTATCTGATTTGTTCATATGTCAGTTCAGGCAAATCTGTAATTTCTAATGGTGTTGAATGTGAATCACTGTCCGGTCTGGGTTTTTGATGTAGTCGCATGTGTTGTAGCGCGAGAGTTCTTACAAAGCCCTCTTTCGTTGGACTCTGTGTCAAGTAAATTTCAGAAGGGAATGGCAGCTAATTATGATTCTATAGAACCAGTGCATCTAGTCACAGCAGCTGAGCAAGTTCTCATAACCCTGAGTGAAGCAAATGCAGGCGAGGCTGCTATTACCATTCTCGAGGGGTTTTGCTATTTTAGATTGAATTATGAAATGAATAAAGTGCCGCGTAAGATTTCAGGCATATTTGTAAAGGCGCTGAAGGGCGACAAGGAGCCGCGTTACACTGCTGATGATGCGCGCAAAAGATTTAAAGCATATCTGTTCGCGATGCGGAATGGTGGAATGCCGGTGCCGCCGCAGGAGTGGTCGTTGGAGAAAGATGAAACAATCCCAGCTCTCACACAGCTTATTGTGGCAAAAGCTAGTATTCTTGATTCTATCTAGCTGGAGCCTTATAGGCCGGCCCGCCAGCTGTCCATAAAGCTAGTCATGTAGTCACCGGTCTTCTTAAGGGACGCAACCGATCCCTCCATCGCGCCAAATTGGGATTGGTAAATTGCGCGCTGGTTTTCCATCCGAGAATCTAATTCGGCTAAATCATCTGAATAATCGGTTTTAGAGTTTCCAAGAAGGCTGATTTTATTGGCTAGCCCACCACTGGATGCAAGAACATCATCAAAATAGTTTGTTATAGTATCAATTAATGACATACCCATATAAATTTCTGCTGTAACGTCTGTGAGTGTTGTTTCAATGTTTAGACCAGCAGCATTTCCAGAAGATGCAACATAAACTGTCGTGGCGTCGGTTAGTTGTGTGGCCACGCCATCAGAGTCTGTTATAGTAGCAACGCCGCTACTTATCCCCAGTGAAAAAGTTCCTGGCTCAAAATAATCGCCAACAATTGTTGGTGTGACAGTGGATGAATCTGATGACGCACGAGATTGCGTCAAGGCAGAAAAATTGTCAGGGTATGCCGCAAAATATGTAGCAAATTTATCACTGTCTAAGCTGAGAGTTCCATCTCGATTTGTTAAGACCCCAAAATATGATAAATAAATATCATCTGAGCCATACCCAGCGATGGCCGTAGATGTGAAGTTTCGAACATAATTTTTGAGGTTGTTTGCAAAGGTGTCGCCATATAACGACCCACTTTCCTCACCGTCTAATCCAACACTTGTATTGGTTTCAAGGAAACCTAGCACGTAGTTTAACTCATCAACAATGGCTGACATTGTTGAGAGCGCGCTTGTAGAATCATAGGTTGCAGAGATTGATTGTTCACTGGTAGTAACAGCGCTAATAACAATGGACATATCATCGATTAGGTCGGTTATAGTATTAGTTTCTCGAGTTACGCTAATGCCATCAATAGTTAAAGCAGCGTCTACTCCAGCTGAAACTTGATGATTTGCGTCTGAAACTGAGCTGAATTCAAAGGTGCTACCAGAACTATCAACAATCTTTATTTCGCGCTCTGTTCCGGTGTGGGATTTTATTACAACCGAGAAGGCGCCGTCATCTGTTTGAAGAATGCTGGCCTGAAGGTCAGCCATTGTAGTATCTGTGCTGTTATTTATAAGAGTAACTACATCAGCTATAGTAGTTGCTGATGATACATCAAGAGAGTAAGCGGTGTAGTCTGAATTTTTAGTGAAGCTTGATACACCGCTATCCCAAGCACCTACGGTAAAAGTAAGTGTTCCTAGAGAGACAGCATCGGTTGCTGTTGAAAAGCCGCTAAATTGTAAAACCTGTGATTCTGCTAGTGCAGCGACTTCGATGCTATGGCTGAATTCGGTAAGCGGTTGAGTACCAGTTTTTGTTACAGCTATATTAGTACTGGACGATGTTAAGGTGATGCCATTCTGACCAGAAAGTGCATCTACGTTTGTATTAAAAGTACTCAGCTCAGTTTTGAGTACGCCTAACGATGAAATAGCGACATCTGCATCGTCGATTTTTTCTTGAATAGCAGCTTCACGAGGCGCGCGCTCAGCATCAATTAATGAGTCAATAATCTGAGTTGTGTTCAGACCTGATCCGGCATTAAGCGCACTAATATAATCGACAGCCATTGAATTAGCCTACTCTTTTCACCTTTAGTGGAGCTCTTTAAAAGTTAGGAGCCTGTTTTAATATTGCAAAATTCATGCCGAAATATACTAGGTTTGAATGACCCAAGTGAGTCACGTAAAATTGTCAATTGGCAGGCGTTTGTGGAGGACTTTTGATTTTTTTATTGTATTAGCTTAGTCTCAAGTCAAAGATGTGATTTTGCAGTTCATTTTTTTGTCCATCTAATTCGTGTTTCAGCTGTTACAGGTTTGTTATGTCCCTTGCCTCTCACTCAGCGTTTGATTCAGAAAATCCGCATCCTCTTATTTTGCTGCTTGCATCTTTTTTTTCGGCCTGTCTTATAGGTGTATTGGTGGGGCTTTTCACCATATCTTTTGTCCAACTTGTTACAGAGGCAGAAGTTTGGCGGGTTGCAGGGCGGTTGGGTTTAGAAAGTCTTTCCTTTTCATTGTTTAGCTATCAAACTGGACTTTTAAGTACCGGAATGATTGTTCTTATTCTGACACGTAGAATATTTTCAATCCAGCGATGGCATGGACCTGCTGATGTTATTCATGCAGCACATACTGATATTTCACTTCTTTCTGTAAAGACAGGTGTGGCAACACTGTTAAGTGTGTTTATTTCTGTTTTTGCGGGTGGGTCTGTTGGAATCTATGGCCCTCTTGTTCATGTTGGAGGCTTTCTAGCTAGATTGTTTCATTCTCTTTTTCGAACAACCATTTTAAGCCAGGATATGCTTCTTGGTTGTGGTGTCGCTGCGGCTATCTCAGCAGGTTTTAATGCGCCGATTGCAGGGATGATTTTTGCACACGAAGTTGTCCTCCGGCATTTTTCTATGAGGGCGTTAGCGCCTATAGCAATTGCAAGTATTTCGTCTTTTTCAATTAGTAGCTGGCTTTTTGAAGAGGTTAGGTGGTTGCGCCTTGATATCGAAGTTCCCTCAATTCTATCTCTGTCTTCTGGCCTGCTAATATCAGGCTTGTTTTTTGGCTTAGTGGCTGTTTTTATTATGCGACTCCAGATCAGTTCATCAAAGTGGGCAGCAAATTCAGGCCTTTCTGATTGGAAATTAGGTGGAATTGCAGTTTTCATTTGTTCGTTAGTAGGTTTTTTTGTTCCGGAAGTGCTTGGACTGGGCCCTACGACAATTCAGGAAATGCTTAATCTGCAATTTGGTATAGCAACTCTTTTTATTTTTCTTGTCTCAAAATTAATTGTAACAGCCGCCTCAACATGTTTTGGATTTTCACTAGGTATTTTTTCTCCATGCTTATTCATGGGAGCGGCAGCCGGAGGCGTGTCTGCTTACGCATTGGGTCTTCTTGGAATACCGGCATCTGTACCTATTTTCATGGTCTGTGGAATGGCAGCTTTATCGGGTGCTGTGACAGGAGCGCCTATTGCAATTATGGTAATAGTAATAGAGATGACAACATCATATGACTTAGCGGTTGCAACTATGATTTCGGTAGGGACGTGCAGTTTAATAACTTTTAGCTTTGGTGGACATTCGCTTTTTGACCAGCAATTAGAAATGCGTAAAGTTAATATAAACGCAGGGCGAGTGGTTCTTCGGCTTTTGGAGATGAAAGTTGATAGTCTTGCTAAGACTGATTTTATTACGGTCCAAATTTCTTCTAGTGCTAAAGCAGCTGCCAGACTTCTTGCAGCTAATAAAACGTCTGAGGGTTATTGTGTAAAAGAGGATGGCTCTCTTTTAGGAAAAATTAGCCTACAGGACTTAGTTGCAAAGGAAAATTTAGAGTCTTTAGACACTATTGTCGAAATTAACCCGACGTTCCTGCAGGCTGGAAGCTCCGTTGAATCCGCAAGGGAAGTTGCTGCGAATTTTATTGGCGAAGCCTTGCCAGTACTTGAAGGTGATACGCGTAAACTACTTGGCATTGTCAGCGAAGCTGATATTTTTACAGCGGTTCTGAAAACACAAAAAGACGTTAACTCACTGGAAAAGACTTAGATTATAAAAGTTATTTAAGCGCAAAAAATAAAGATTTTTTTATGCGAGTATGTCAACTTCGTTTCTGAACCGCGGTGTTTCTGCATATAGATTAGATGTTCGGGCAACCCGTGTAGCTGCTTCATTATGAACGAATTCAGGCGATAGACTAATCCGTGATTTTAAAAAACGTTCTGCTGAAATAGTGCTTGGCGCCCCGCGCGGAGCACGAATATGAGGCATAGAATGACGCCCCATTTCGGGGAGAATTCGTGAGGTTGGGTCTATTTTTGTTAGTTCTGTGCCAGTTGCATCAAACATTGGCATAGGGTTTGCAGTTATGTTTTGGTCAAGCACTAATCCAGTAGAAGAGCGCGTTCCTAAGAGTGGCGCAGTTGCTGGCTTCGGACTAATGATGTAAGGCGCAAAATACATATTATGAGTGTAAGTTTTTTCAGCTTTAGAAGCAAGTAACAGAAACGGAATCTGAAGATGTCTAATAAGAGCAAAATTACTAATGCCTATCAAACTGTCGAACGGCACGCTCTTGGTGAGGCAGACGACCCCCATTTTGTTGTTCTTATGATGTTTGATGCCCTACTGAAATCAATGGCTTTGTTCCATGAAAATATAGCTGCCCACGAGGGAAATACGCTTAACTTGAGGTCTGATAGTTTTGCCCGTGCGCTTACAATCATATATGCTTTGCAATCTAGTCTTGATTTTGAGAAAGGTGGGTCTATTTCCAGTAATCTTTTTCAGCTCTATGAATTTTCGCGTCAACAGCTCCTGAACGACTTGCGAGATGGTGACGGAGAAGGTACAAAAGTGGCTATTGGAATTCTAACAGACATTCGTGATGCTTGGTCGCAGATAGGCCCTCAAAGTGTTGCGTCTGAGTAATGAAAGCGTGCCTAATAAGTTAGAAGATGGTGTTAACAACGATAAGTGGATTGCAGAGATACGGTTGCAATTCGAAGAGCTAAACCATCATATTGCTGGCGCGATCACAGATAAAAATTTTGCCCGTGCAGTTGCTCTCGACACAGCCCGTCAGGTTATATTGAAGGATTTATGCCTCAAGGACCCAGCGCTGATCGATGAAGGTTTCTTTGCCTTTGTCGAACACTGTGCACGAGAGAACGCATCCCTTATTTCTCAGATAGAAAATGATATGGAAGAGCTGACAACCAAAAGCAGTCAGCAAATGCGTATGCAGGTAGCCTATTCACGCTAGGCTGGAAACGCGCGATCTTCATCTTAATTTATTGGCTTCTCAATCATAAATTTTTTCATTTTTTCAATCAATGTCGTTCGCCGAAGTTTTAGCGAATCTGCAGCAGCAGAGATCATGCCGCCTGATTTTTTAAGCGCAGCTTCAATAAGAACAACTTCTACGTCCTGCAGGTGACGACGCATATCAATATTGTCAAAAAAGGAAAACCAGTCCTGATAATGGCTGGGATGAGGGAGCGGCGCTTCTGTCGGCTTATTATCAAAAATAATCGGGGCCATATCCGCTGTTGCTTCCCAAAGAGCATCCTGCTCTTCTAACGGGTCTGGCACTTTTATTTTCAGAAGATTATTTGCAATTTCTGGACCCTCAACTTGCCGTCCGGGAAACAGAAGACAAGCGCGTTCAATCACGTTGCGAAGTTCTCGGACATTGCCAGGCCATGGGTAGCGCATTAATTCTGCAAAAGCGCTTTCACTGAAAGCCGGAACTACCAGCTGCTTATTTTCTGCAACCATCCGGTCACATAATGCTTTAACCAGCAGGGGAATATCAACAGCGCGCTGGGCTAAGGCAGG
>TARA_B110000977_G_scaffold154054_1_pt1 | contig 11404 bp, 12 predicted proteins | sample TARA_B110000977 | Tara Oceans TARA_B110000977 (sample SAMEA4397798) | marine metagenome | biome: Polar Biome; feature: [SRF] surface water layer (ENVO:00010504); material: water (ENVO:00002006), including particulate matter (ENVO:01000060) such as... | depth 5 m | reverse complement strand
TAAATTAAAAGTGACTGAATTAAATCTTAAAGAAAAGTTAGAATTAGCATTTATATATGGATATCATGAAAATTTATTCTTTAGAGATAAAGATGAAGTTTATAGATCATTTTACTCGTATCAAAATATAAATCAAATAGTAAATTCATATGGTAATAAATTAACATTTAATACTATAGTAGGGGAGTTTATTAGTTGTATTAATAAAATAGATAAAGGAGATGGATCAATACCTCAGTTAAATTTAGTGATAAATATAAATCCAAAATTATTAGGTAAATACTTATCAACAATATTTATAGATAAAAGTTTTAGTAATAAAATTAAAGTAAAATTAACTGATAAGAAAACAAATTTTTCAACTTACCGAATAAGAACAATTGATGACCCAAGTCTAAATAATTTTTATTATGAGCTATTTAACAATTTAGACAGATTCAAACATTTGTTATATAATACAAAAATTAACAATAAAAGTGATGAATTAGATGTTTATAAGATTATTAAAAATATAAAAATATTGAAAAGATAACTAATTATCTCAAATAATGTTCATAAAATTCAAAGATGGTAGTATAATTAGTTATTCATATGAGCCAATAATTATTTCTATACAAAAAGAAAAATATTTAATAGTACCTGATTTTTTTAGGAAAATTTCTCATTTAATAATTGATGATAAAGAATATCTACCATCAATTATTCCTGAATGGTTACCTTTTACAATTTGTAAAATAAAAGATAGTAAATATCATGTTTATGATAAATTTCTTAAAATTATCACAATAAATACAAGTATAATTATCGACAAGTATGTTCAAAAAGTGAGTAATGAAATGTATACTTATCATAAAATTATACCTAATTGTAGGAATTCACCACGCTTCTTACTTTTTAGTATTGATATTAAAAAAGAAAAAATAAATAATAGTTTTGAAAAATCTATGTTAAAAGATAGTAATAACAAACTTTATGGAGTTTATTATTATCATGAAGAATTTAAGAATTTTTATAGATTTCATTATTTACCTGTAAATATGTTAGTGAATATTATTGAAGGTGGAAATAAATATGTAATCTCGTTGCCTTTTGAAAAAGAAAAAAAAATATCAAAGATAGGTAAAAACAATATTACTAAAAACAATATGTTTAATTGTAACTATAAGTTAAATATACCGGTAGATATTAATCTGATGATTGAAGGTCAATTAGATAATAGCGAAACTGTTAAATATAAAGAATCAAAAAGAAAAGTTAAACTTAATTATTATAAAATTAATAATTATAATGAGTTTATCTTTAAAAAAGGAAAACATGACGGATTTTCAAGTCAAGATGGAAATGAAAAAATTTTCAATAGTTATTTAGAAATCATCTCTTAGCTTTATTTTTTTTATTAAATTTAAGAAATTGTTTTTCAATATTATTAAGTCGATTACCTTTAATATCTATATTATTAAATTCTTCTGTTGAATATTTAATAAATTCAATAGTCTGTTCGTCTGTTTCAGATAATTTATATTGATAAACTAAATCTTCTATCATTTCTAACATTTCATTAGATAATTTATTGAAATCAAAGAACATACCGTTTGTATTTTTTGTAAATTCAACCTGACCTTTAATTATATTATATATATTGATATATAGATCTTTTTCATTAATTTTTTTTATATTATACATTATTTTTTTTTTATCATAAATTGAATATTTTTTATTCATTAATAAATATAGTATTTTATTTTTTATCAAACACACATTACGTGATATTCTATTAAAGTATTTAAATATAATTTTTCTAAAATTAAGTAATTATGTTAAAAAAAGGAAAAATTAAGAATATATTAAAAGAAGATGATTTATATCCTGAAATAACGAATCAAGATTTTTCATCAAAAATATATAAAAAGCGTGAATTTTATTTTCATAAAATACCACAAAGAAAAAAATTAGAAAATTATGAGGATATTGAAAAATATAGAAATGACGCATGTAGTAAAGATTTTAATCCCAAAGAACAACAAGCTATTATGAGTAATTTTTTATCACCATTTACTCCCTATAATGGGATTTTGGTAATGCATGGGACTGGTGTTGGTAAAACAGCAACTAGTATTTTAATTGCTGAACAATACAAAGATCAAGTTAAAAAATATAATACTAAAATTTATGTTCTAACGAGTGGTCCTAATATTAGAGAAAACTTTAAAAATGAGTTATTATTTGCTACAGGTGAGACTTATTTAAAAAATAAAGATATTTTAGAACAAATGTCATCTAATGAAGTTGAAAGAGAAAGAAAAATTGCAATTTATAGTTCACTTCAATATTATAAAATCATGTCGTATAAAACATTTCATCGCAAAGTATTAGGTGAAAAAATTGTTGAAAAAAAATTAACAGCAGATAATAAAATTAAATCAACATATAAAAAAAATTTAGAGGGCGAGATTGAACGTGAAATAGTAATTGATAGAATAACAAGCTTAAATAATAGTATTATAATTGTTGACGAGGCTCATAATTTAACTGGAAATGAATGGGGTATGTCTTTAAAAAAAATTGCAGCCAATTCTGAAAATTTAAAAATTATTTTATTAACTGCAACTCCTATGAAAAATTTAGCAGATGATATTATAAGTTTAATTAATTTTTTAAGACCACCTGACGACCCTATATTAAGAGATAAAGTTTTTACTAATGAAAAAAATTATTTAATGAAACTTAAATTAGGTGGAGAAGAATATCTAAGAGATAAAGTTAATGGATATATTTCATATTTTAGAGGAAGTATCCCATATACTTTTGCTGACAGAGTTGATATGGGAAAGGTCCCAAACGAATTACTTTTTACACCAGTTATTAGATGTAAAATGCACGATTTTCAACTTGAAACATATAGTAAAGCCGCAAAAGATTTTGACGATGCACTTGATAGAGCAGCTAGTAGTGCTGCTAATTTTGTAGTACCTATTCTCAATAAAGATAAGACCAAAATTATAGGAACTTACAGTAGTGATGGTATTAGTAAATTACTTTCACAAGTTAATGCAGATAGAAATGTTTTATTAAATTTAATCAATAAAGATCTTTTTAAAAATAAAATTCCAAAAAATGAACTAAATGAATTTATTGTTGAAACACCTAGAAAAACATTTGGAGGTAATATTTTAAAACTAGAATATTTAAAAACATTTTCATCTAAATTCTATCAAGCAATAGTAAATATTAATGAACTAATTGAAAGTAAACGAGGTGCGGGTACATGTTTTGTTTACTCAAATTTGGTTAAAGCAGGTGGAATTGAATTATTTGCAGAAGCATTAAATAGTAACGGTTACTTTGAGTATAATGAAGATATGGACTATGATTTGAAAGATAATTCAAGAGATTCAAAAACAGGATTAACATTATCAGAATTTAAGAAAAAAAATAAACCATTATCTGAATTTAATCCAAGTACCTATATTTTAGTAACAGGTGGATTAGAAGAAGGTGATGATATACCTGAAGTTAAACAAAGGATTATTAGAAATGTTTTTAATAGTGTTGAAAACAGACATGGTAAAATTTTAAAATTAGTTTTAGGTAGTAAAGTTATGAATGAGGGAGTTACATTAGAAAATGCTAAAGATGTCCATATATTAGATGTTCATTATAATCTTGCTAAAGTCGAACAAGTAATCGGAAGAGCCATTCGTTTCTGTAAACATATGGCTGTCACTAATAAAGAGAATCCTTTTCCCACAGTAAATGTATATCGTTATGTGGTTACCTTAAAAAAAGGGTTATCTTCAGATGAAGTTTTATATCAAAAAGCAGAAAAAAAATATATTTTAGTAAAAAAAATAGAGAGGATATTAAAAGAAACAGCAATTGATTGTCCTTTATTATTACATGGTAATATGTTTCCAGAAGAATTTGAAAAGCACAAAGGATGTGTTGCACCTACTATTGAAAATAAAAAAAAAGGAAAAAAGATATGTCCGGCATTATGTGATTTCAAAGAATGTGACATTAAATGTTATGGTAATAAATTAAATAAAAAATATTATGATGAAAAAAATAGGACTTACGTAGATATACCACCTGAAAAACTAGATTATAGTACTTTTAATGAAAGTTTAGCTAAATATGAAATTAACCATGTTAAAGACATGATTAAAGACCTTTACAAATTTAAATCAGTGTATATTTATGATGAAATAATTAGAAAAATAAAAAAATCTCTTAAAAAAAAACAAGCGAATCTATTTGATAATTTTTTTTTAGATAAAGCTTTAGAAGAAATGATGCCTGTTAGTGAAAATGAATTTAATAATTTTATAGATATACTTCGTGATAAATATAATAGACCCGGATATTTACGACAATTTAATGAATATTATGTTTTCCAACCATTTAATGAAAATGAAAATGTTCCAATGTATTATCGTAATAACATTGATATAGAAATGAATAATTTAATTACTGTTGATAATTATCTAAATAAAAACTTTGGCGAAGATAAGTCAAAAAAAGAAAGAAAAATTAAGTTTAAAAGCTATGATTTTGACAGTGTTCTTGAATATTATTCAAAACGAGATGAAAATTTTATTGTTGGAATTATTGATATGAATACTAATAAATTAGCTTATTCAGATGATGACCTTTTTAAAATTAGAGAACCAAGAGAAAAAAATTTAGATAAAAAGCGAGGTACAGGTATACCTACATTTAAGGGAGCTGTATGTAGTACAAGTAAAAGTAAAGGTTATCTACTAAAAATTTTAGAAAAATTAGAAAAAATATCTTCTAAATATAACTTTCCATCAAAATTAAAAAAAGCAAAAGGAGAAGTGAGAACAAATATTTGTAATATAATAAGAGATAATTTATTAATTTTAGAAAAATATTCTAAAACAAAGGATAAAAATAAAATTACCTACATTATGGTTCCAAATAAACACCCAATATACCCTTTTCCATATAATTTAGAAGACAGGGTTAAATATATAGTCAATGAATTAGAATTAAAAGATAAAGATTATTTAGTAAAAAAATCAACTAAAAATAATATAGATATGTATACTATTGAGTTTAAAAAAAAAATTAATGATCAATGTTTAGAATTTTTAAATAGATTAGGGAAATTAAATAATAAAAAACTCGTACTTGATTAAAATTAAAAAGATTCTTAATTATAATCACTTTTTGAATATTCAAAAAGTGAATCTATTTAAGTTAAAGATATTAAATTAATTAAATGCCAATAAAATGCCGAAAATGCGGAGGAGATCACTTTACTAGCAGCTGTGGTAAAGAAAAAAAAAAGATAATAAAAATTAAAGATAATGTAAAACCTATTAAAAGTTTAGATAAAAAAAACAAACCACATAGATCATTTAAAAAAACACGTAACTCATTTTTTAATAACCGTGATAATAGAGAAAAAACAGTTAAAATTAGATTATCTAATCTTCCACGAGATTTAACTTTACAAAACTTAAATAAAATTTTAATTGGTTGGGGGAAAATTGGAAATGTGAAAATTAAAAATACTCGTGTTGAAAGAGAATTATGTAAATATTCTATTATTGATTTTTATGATAAAGATGCAGCAGAATATTTTGTGAAGGCTATTGATAGAACTTCAATGGGGTTTTTGATGTTAAGTGCAAAACTAATTTAAAATTGCATATTTTGTTAATTGTTTTAAATTATTAGATATACTTACTTTATTGTAACTAGAATTATTATTATTTTTTTTTGTTGATGGATAAAATAAAATAATAAAAAATATTGTCAGTATTAAGTAAAAATTAATTTTACTATTATGAACAATATTTTCAAAAATACTCATATAATTATAATGATATTTTATAATTATATTAAAAACACTAACAATTTTTTTTATCTAAATAAAAAAAATTGATTGATTATATATATGTAATATAAATGAACAATAGTTTCACCTTTTCATGTACAATTACAAAAAAAAAGTTTCCTATTTTATTTTCTATGAAAAAAAGAGATAGAGAGAAAAAAATTTTGAATATGTTAGAATTAGGTTATAGTTGTTACTTCAGAGATCCAATTGAATTTGAGGATAATATCCCTGATAACATGTATAATATTGCAAAAAACAAAGATATGATGGATATGCTAAATAAATTAACAGGTATTTGCAATAATTCATCTAAAAAAGGAGCATTTGCAGAAAATGTGATCGCTGAGTATATTAAAGAGCATTATTTAGATTGTCAGTACATAGATCAATCACATCAACCCCATAGCGGTGATGGGTGGTTAGTAACAGATAATAATACAATTATGATTGAAAGTAAGAATTATCAAACTAATATTTCAGTTGATGAATTAAATAAAATGAAACGAGATATGTTAGAAAATAAAATTAATCACGGTATTTTTGTTTCATTACAAAGTGATTTAATTGGATTTAAAAGTTTAGATTTCCATACGTTTAAAGATAAAAATGGAAATGAATACTTTATTTTTATCATTGGTAGGTTAATTAAAAATATTAATATTTTAGATATAGCTATTAAATTTATTAATAATTTAAATCAAAAAACTTTAGTTAATTTTCAAAAAAACGAATCATTCAATACTATTAAAAATGACATTGATTCATTAAATGACATGATTTTACTTAATGATAACTACTTGCAACAAACAATTAATGCTAGATTAGAAGTCAATAAAATAATTTCTAATCTAGAAAAAGAAATTATTAACTATACAATTAGCTCTAATAAAATTATTGATAAAATTATCAACACATTAAATAATAATATACCGTTGGAGATTAATAACAATATTCCTAATATTTTTTCTAAATACAAAGATCATAAATTATTTAATATAATTCAGAAAATAATTACCAATATTCAAGTAAAAAATTTAAATTATAAATTAGGTACAGCTGATATTATTAAATTAATTAAAAATAAAGAGGAGATTGGGTTTTTAAAGATTAATAAAACAAGAATATCTTTATCATTTTATAAATTTGACGGAATTAACTTTGTTTTTAAAGATATAGAAAACAATGATAATTTTCAGGTTGTTAAAGATCTATCAATTAGGTATAATTAAACATTGGATTTATCATTTTGATTTATTGAACTTTCTAAAACATTAGTAATTTTTTGGATAGCAGCTTTAATAGCACATGCTTCATCTATAGTATACACTCCCTTTGCTTGTGCTTTATTTAGCATCTGCCATACTATATAAAGAGACTGTTTTTCATCCATTTTATTTATATCTATTGATTGATTATTACTTTCCATTATGTGCTTATATAAATATTTCTTTAATTATAGATATTTTAAAAAAATATATGTCTATATATATATGTTATCGAGTTTAATATTTAATATCAGAGAACATTTAAATAGATATGATAATTTAGAAAATTACAAGTTGTCTGAAAATGATATAATTAAAATTAAAAATTTTAATTATAAGAATTTACCTATAATCTTGGGAGAATATTCTAAAAAACGCATTCATTTAGAAGATAATTTTGAAATAACTTATATTGTTTGGGATAAAGATTCAGAAACAGTTTTACATAATCATCCTAAAAATGGCTGTATAATGTATTTAATTGAAGGAGATTTAATAGAAAAAAGAGTAAATGATATTATGGAACTTTATATTCGCGTTAAATCTGGAAATACTAGTTATATTGATGATAATCAAGGTAAACATAAGATTACTGCAAAAAAAATATCATATTCTTTTCATATATATTCTCCTCCAAAATTCTATGATTAATTATATATTTATAATTATATGGAAAATTTAAAAAAATTAAAAAATATTTTATTAAATTATAGAATCTTATATTATGAAAATAATAAATTAATTCATTTTGATAATTCAAAAACAAACGCTCGAATTAAAATTATAAAGAAATATTTAAAAAGAAAGGAAATTGTTAAATTGACTCGTATTGAAATATCATTTCATCGGGGAAAAAAATTCTATCAAGGTGGACTTGTTCAAATACAAATAAAACAGTATCAAGTAAAAAATGATAAAATCTCTTTAGTTTGTAGTGAAGGTGATACTGGAAGTATTTGGATTGATAAAAAATATTTAATCAAGAATAAATTTAAAAATAAAAAAGAAGTGTTGAAGTTACTTTTAAAATTATTAAAAAATATTAATAAAAATAAAAAACTTAAAATTATGTCTATTAATAAAATACAATATTTAACCTAGGTGATATGCAATTCACAAATATATTTTTCATCAGTTATATTACATTTTAGAAAAGTTGATTAATATAATATATATTACATTTTAGAAAAGTTGATTAATATAATATATATTATATTAATGACTCAAATTTATAGCATAGAAGGCAATATTGGTTCTGGTAAATCTACTTTAGTAAAAATCCTAAAACAATATTTTAAAAAAAACAAGTCTTCGCAAATAATTTTTGCAGATGAACCAGTAAAAGAATGGATGTCTGTAGTTGATTCGAGTGGCGATGATATACTATCAAAGTTTTATAGAGATCAACATAAATATGGGTTTTCTTTTCAAATGATGGCGTATATCTCTAGAATTTCAGTCTTAAGAAAATTAGTTAAAGATAATCCTAATAGTATTATTTTTACAGAAAGATCTGTTTATACAGATAAAAATGTTTTTGCTCAAATGTTACACGACGAAGGTAAAATTAATGAGATTGATTTTATAATTTATAACAAATGGTTTAATCATTTTTTGGAAGAAATTGATATTACTGGTATCATATATATACAGACTAATCCAGAAAAATGTGCTGAAAGAATCATTAAAAGAAATAGAAAAGGAGAAATAATTGGCTTAAATTATTTAAAGTTATGTCATAAATATCACGAAAATTGGTTAAATAATTTTACAAACGTATTAACATTTGATGGTAATTATGATTTAGATGAAAATATTGAGAGTTACACAAATATGATAAATAATATCGTTAGTAATATTAATTAAAAATAGATTCACATTTCATTTATAAAAATATTGAATAATTAATATAATTTTATATTAATGACAATTAAATTAAAGAATCTGAAAGAAGATTGTATAAACATAGTCCTGAAAGAAGATAAATTAATTAACCACTTTAATTGTAATAAACCTATACCAGTTAATAATTTGAGAAACTATGTTATAAATAATGAAGATAATTATATAATGAAACAGGGGAAAAAATTTTATAAAAAAGACACTCTTTCTAGAATAGCTAATCAAGAATCAGTTACACCGAGTGGTCTTTATAATGTATTAAGATCTATTTTATTAGGTAAAACAAAGAATAAAAATAATGATAAATACGAGTTAGTAAATCCTGTTTTAATTCTTATGTTTTATGACAGGTTAGAAAATGATGGGTTTGAATTTATTGAGACGATTAATAACTTTATTGAATTGCGACATTACAGTAAAGAAATGTGTATCTCTATAAAAACAAGAGAAGCTTTTAAAATTTTTATAAATTTAATAAATAATAAAAATTTATTAGAGTTATTACCAAAAGTACGAGAAACTATTTTTAAAAATTTCACAGTTGGAAAATCATTATTAAACCTGCCTTATATTATATGTGATATAATTTGTAAAATTGCACCAAATAATACTATTATAGTTAGTTTGGATCAAACATTTTTATCTGAAACAGAAATGTTTGAAAAAGATGCATCCGTATTATCTCATTATGATAGTTTAATTATTCATTATAATGTTAATTCTTCAACACATGAGTTTATAGATATATTAAATGAACGCGTTGCAAGGAAATCATATCATTACAATAATATAGGTGCAATTAGTTTTTACTTATCATTAAGGGGGATAGACCCGGGTTATTGTTTATTCTTTACAAAAATTTTTGAAAATAAAAATAAAAAAGGTATTCTTTTCCGAGATGTAATTGATTTTTTAAAGATGAATAATTTTAAAAATGCTTTAGAATGTTATAAAGAAGCTGTAAATAATGGTGAATTAACTGAAGAAGATTTTAATCATGAGTGGAATGCCGTAGTCCAAGCAATTAATCGAAAATCAAAAAAATTGCCTAAAATTTATATTAATTTTAATGGGTTTCATAGTATTATGAATTATCCAAGGAACAGTGATTGGAAATTTGCGAGCCAAGTAAAAAAATATTTTGCTATTTTTACTGAAGAATATTTCAAATTTATTAGAAATTTTTTATCAAACTTTAATATTGAAAAAAAATATTGGAAGAAATCTAATCAAGATCTACGAGAATTTAATACAGTTCATAAAATTCTTAAAGTGTCTATGTTAAAACATTTAGAAGATACTCTTAAATTAAAAAAAACAAATATTGATGTTCATCCAACTATACCAATTTTAGTTAAAGACGAAAATTGTAAAACTCATGTTAATTCATTAATTGAAAAAATATATGGTTTAAATTTAAAAGTTGGAGAAAACTTAAATGACCATCCTGATTATAACAGTAGTATTTACAATGATATTAAATACCGTCTAGATCAATTAGAATCAAAAGAGTATATAGATAAATACCGAATAATTAATCAACAAGAATTAAAATCTTTAATTTAAAATATTTTCTAATAATATATATATGAAATCATTTAATAGAAAATATTATGAAATAAAATTATATTATATTTGTGTAATTTTAGTTATTGTAAATAGCATTAATTCAGGTTTACAAGTTAATGGATTTAATATGGTAAAGAAATTAACGAATGGTATAAAACATATTTTAGATATTGATTTAGAAAATACATTATATCTTTTATCTGCCCTTGCCGCTGTTTATTTGGCTACTTTACCTAACTTTTGGTTACCATTTCTAGGAGATAGTGTATTACCTCATCAATTAATTAAATTAAAAAAAAATAGTAAATTCGATACAATATTAAAAGTTAAAGTACCTAATAATTCTAAAGTAGCCTATTGGGCTGCAAATCCTTCTGACGAAACACCTTTTGTTACTACTGCATACGATGAATATAACAACAGTGGTGTTGTTATGGCGAATGATAATGGAATCGTTGAATTAAAAGTAGTAAAAGGTAGTGGTTATCATGTACCTTCTGGGAGATATATTCAACCACATGTTCATTATCGCGTTTTAAATCTTGGTAATGGGATGATGGGTCCAGTTAAAACAAAATATTATAATTAAATTAAATAAGTAGCACTGTTTTCTAAAGCTAATCCTGCTGCATCAAAATGTCCACCACCGCCATAGCTTTTTGCAATTTCAGAAAGATCTACTAATCCTTTTCCTCTTAATGAAAAAATAGTTTTATGGCCATTAAAATGAAATATTGCTGCAAAATCAATATCAACATTTTTAACTAAAAAATGACCAATATCACTGGAATAAAGAGGA
>TARA_B110000977_G_scaffold201585_1_pt1 | contig 11424 bp, 6 predicted proteins | sample TARA_B110000977 | Tara Oceans TARA_B110000977 (sample SAMEA4397798) | marine metagenome | biome: Polar Biome; feature: [SRF] surface water layer (ENVO:00010504); material: water (ENVO:00002006), including particulate matter (ENVO:01000060) such as... | depth 5 m | reverse complement strand
AACAATATATCAACCACATATGTTCCCATAGACGACAAGGCAGAAACCCTTGGTGGTTGGAGAGAATTTGTAGAAATATACACACCCGCTATTGGAGAAACTCAAAAGGTTATAGACGATATTGGAAACTTAGAATTAGCGGCAGGCCGTATGACTGGTCGCTGGAGAAAATTCTCATTATACTATGACGATGATAACCAACTTCAATGGAATGGCGCCGCAACATTTGATATCAGCAATGACAGTAACCTTCCGAGTAGAGATGAGTCTCGTAGTATAACGGAGGTAATAAGGGGACGTAAGTTAGCCGTAAACCTAAATAACTTATATCTAACCTATAAGAAATACAACACCGACTTTAAAAAACAAGCGACAACAGACCCTACTGGTCAAACAATTCTAAGAGATATTGATATAAAGACAATGGTTGTTAAATTAACTCAACCACTACCTACATCTTTTCTTGAAAATAATAGGGTAGATGTAGATGCTCGTATCAAAGAATCTTGGATAGAAAAGTTAGTATTATTTCCAAGCCTACAAGATGTAAGCCGACCTGATTTTGCCGAACCAAATTACACGATGGATATGTCAGACCAAAAGGGTGCTGATGGTGTAGATTGGCAAAATTGGAATTCGTTATTAGATGTTAACGCAACCACATCACAACAATTAGTAAATAAATACTTTAGTGGTTCATTGGGTTCAGTAAAATTAAATATTGATTACTCTGATATCAGTAACTTTGTACACTTCTCATCAGCAACAGAGCGTGTTGACAACTTCTTATATAAAGTACAACAAGTTGAAAACTACAACGCACGTATATCAACATTGGAAAATGTAAGTGGTTCTGATGCTTTAACAAACATATCACAATCTATGATTCGTAGGGATACTGTTATAGGTGGATTTGATGACTTTGAGAATCATATGTACTATTCCACTAGGAAAAATAACTATACTCATTGGTCATCTTCTGCGTTTCTAATCGAACCATATCCTAAGTCATCAACATTCCCACATATACTACAACCAAGTACTTCGGATTTAGCAGTAAGTTGGTATAATGGAACATATGCTTCAGCGTCTTTATATGATGAATTTAACGATTCACAATTAAGTAAGATGATTCCTATTCATTTACAAAATGATATACGTAACGAAGAGTATACCACATTTGTAGATATGATTGGTCAACACTTTGACATCCAATGGACATACATCAAATCACTTACGGATGTTAATAAACGTGAAGAACATCCTAAAGATGGTATGCCTGATGATATTCTAAAGTCTGTAGCTGAATCATTTGGTTGGAAATTAGCAAATGGGTATTCTGATGTTAACTTATGGAAATACGCTTTAGGTGTAGAGTCCGATGGTACCAAGTATCAAACTGGTGTTATGGAATCTAAGTCACGTGAAGAAATTGTCAACGAAACTTGGAGACGTATTGTAAATACATTACCAATGTTGTACAAGACTAAGGGAACTGCTCGTTCAATTAAAGCTATACTATCAACATATGGTATACCACAATCATTCTTAAAGATTCGTGAGTGGGGCGGTCCTGCGATATCAAGTCGTAAAAATACATACGAGTCTGAACGTTTTGTAAATAAATTACAAGCATCACCTTCAAAGTACATTTCAAATCCATGGGATGATATTCAATTAGATAGGCCAAACACTATAGAAGTAATTGGTAAAATGCCGAAGGGTAATTACCATGTTCTACGATTAAGTGATGGTGGTGATAATGTTGATTATTTTTGGGATTATTTAAATGAAACCGCTCGTATTAGATTAAATATAAATGGTTCCGATATAATTTCATCATCATACGTTCCATACAAAACCCGTAGAGAAGTTGTATTTGGATTAACATCAGGCAGTATCAATATTAATTCAGCATGGGTGGATGATTTTGGTGATGTATTAGCAAACCCAACAACAACCCTTAATGGTAGTAATACCACGTTCAATTCAGTTTGGACATCAACTGGTACTCTTAATGTTCCAGGCCCTACTACCGATTCAAACGTAAATTCATATGAGACCGCAAGTATTCAAGAGATTAGATATTATCGTGATGGTATATCTAACGAAATCATCTTGGAACACGCTAAAAATCGTGAAGCGTACTTTAGTGATGACAACACAACTGATTTAGATATAGACACATCATTTGATAAGTTGATGTATCGAATCTTCCCTGATAGTACTTTTAATTCAAATTCGTCATCCATAAGTTCAATACACCCAAACCAGAAATTTACCACTTCAGATAGTGGGTTGGTGTTATCAGCATCATTGGTTAATATGAAACCATCTGATTTGGTTGGTGAAGTTGACACTCAATTTATAACAGTACCTTCAGCAGGCCCCCTAAACTTATTAAATCAGAAAGTTCGTATTGAATCATCATCATTAGTTGGTTCGTTAAACGTTGATAAGTCAAATGAAAAGTCTCAATACGATTACGCCCCAATAGATTCAAACCTATTAGGCACATATTTCTCAACAACCGATACTGTAAATAGTGATATATACAATTCAGAAGGTTATTTTGAGATAGACGATTGGGTGGGTGACCCTGATAAGCGTTATAATGAGTCCTACCCATTATTAAAATACAGAGCTAAAAATTACTTTCAAAAATACACAAGTGGTACTGCTATAGATTTGATTATGGATATGTTGGCACGATATGATATGTCAGTTTTTAGTCAAATCAAACAATTACTTCCAGCAAGGGTACAATGGAAACAAGGTATCTTGATAGAACCACACATACTTGAACGAAACAAGTATCAACGTGAACGTGCTATTGAAATATCACGTCATATGTATGATGGTACTATAACCATGCCTACAAATGAAATAACTGCAAGTAGAAATGATTACGATGTATCCGCTATAGATTTATATAATTTTAAGGCCTCTACATATTGTTTTGATATTGCTACGTTAACTTCAAGTATTGATAACGTATATAATCAGAGTCAGTTTGTAACTGGTTCTACAACCATACCTACATCATCCACTACATTAAAAGTTGGTAGTACAACATACCCAATATCTAATGTGATAAATAGTGGACTTGGTTATTTTGAATTATCCAGCCAAACGTACTTGAGTCAATCAACTGGTGTAATTAACTATAATACAATAACATCACAACCTAATGTATTCGTAACAGCATCTAATAAAATTAGTACAACTACGTATACACCATTATCTTCATCAAACTCAATAGGTTTGATAGATAACTTCCAAAACCCAGCTTCGGGGCTTCTTATGCAGGATAGTGATGGCCAATTCTCTATTACTGGTTCGGGTCAACTTTTACCGAGTATTTTTATAGGGCCTACGGTCAGAATAAAAGGAATATACGTCCCATCATCGACTCGTGAAGTGTTTTATGATATGCAAAACGGAATTGATGCTTCTATAGCCCCAACGACTATCCAAGACATGGGCAATGGTATTTATCGAGTCAACCTCTTGGATGATTTTGCTGTCAATCCAAATAAGGGATTTAATTATACAGACGACTTCGATTTTGACGTATTCACAGAGTCAGCATCGATATCAATAACACATGGAAATACAAACATAGTCAACAGGCACACTCCATCAACGTGGACAGATGTAGACTATTCATCATTAGGTGGTGTAATCTCATTTGATGATGGTTCTGGTTTAAAAGAATGGCCGATATTAGAACGTGTTGATGGTACTACATTTAGAATTGATACATCATCAGTTCAAGCACCAAATACAAGTGGGTCTACCGTAACTACAACTACAAACTATTCGTCTTCGAATAATGTTACTTTAGTAGTTACAACTGACAACCCAATCGTATTGAGTACTACAACAAATACTACATATGTTAATCGTAAGAATGGGTATTGGGAATGTTCACCAACTGGTTCTACTATATTAAATGCTAGACTATCAAATATATACCAAGAACCAAAATACTTCTTTGCAAGTAAAACGGATGCTGAAACAATGACTCCAAACTCAACATCATTTCATTATGCTAGAGTTCAAGATACAAGGTTACCATTGTCTATGGAAAATCTATATTACAATGGGTGTAGAATTACAAGTGATTCACTAACTACTGATTCATTAGATACGCCAGATGGTGGTCCTGTGGTTGAGATAACAAAAGTAGACCCTAACGTGATAGTTTATTCGGGACAAGAAAACGACCCAATCGGAACTACGCAGGGTCCAACGGCAGTTAGTGTAAGAAAGATGCCTGAAGCTAATTTAGTTTCGGTAGTTAAAGCTTCTGAAAAATTATTAAAATCAAGACCATCAGTTGGGTTAGAAAGAGCGACCTTGAAGCCGTTAACTTTCATTCCAAGAAACACTAAATCAAAATCACGATTACGAAGTAAAAGTATATTTAATAGACTATTACGTAGGTTTCGAGGTTAAATAAATATAAAACCATATTTATATACAATAAAAGGAAAAACAAAATGGGATTTTTAGACAATTCATCGGTAACAGTAGACGCCATCCTTACTAAAAAAGGTAGAGAGCTACTAGCACAGGGTAGAGATAAATTTCAAATCACTCAGTTCGCATTAGCGGATGATGAGGTTGATTATGAATTATGGAATCCTGCACATTCACTAGGTTCGGATTACTATGGTATTATTATTGAAAATATGCCTGTAATAGAAGCTATAACAGATGAGAACTATGCAATGCGGTATAAGTTGTTAACTTTACCAAAGTCCACAACAAGGTTACCTGTAATATCAGTATCCCCACCAACTATTACATTGGATGAGGGTGTTAAAAACACAATATTATCAGTAGTAACTACAAATGGTGGAAATACTAATTTGGGTTATACGGCAATTCTTTTAAACAAAGACGCTGGTAGTATTAGTGGTAACGCAGGTGTTCCTGGAAACATCACACCAATTATAAGTGTGGGTACATATAATACTAACCAATCTCAAGCAGTAGTTGGTAAGAACTCATTTACATTCCAATCGGCTGCTAACTTACCTAATGATACGGCAATTACAACTCGTATCTTAATTATTGGTAACGAAACTGGTGGTAGAAGTGAAATTGAAGTTACGGTTAATCCTGTAACAGACGTACAAACTAATGTTGTAGTTGTTAATAACGTTGTTGGTAGCGCATAGATAACAATTAGACATAAATAATAGGATAATAAAATGGCAGAACAATCAATAGGTGGTAATAGTGGTGGAGGCGGAAACTCAGGCGGCGGAAACTCAAGTGGTGGAAACTCAGGTCAATTCTTCGCCTCAAATCCTAGCAATACATCGGCTGGAAACTTTGCAGGTATTCAATCAGTACAACAGGCATCTGTAGCTGATATATCCGCTGTGGACATATCAAACGACAGTACCCCAACTATACCAGCTGGGGCATATGACTATGGTAGTGGTAAGACATTTACAGCATTCACAATAGAGGATGTAGTTGAGGGTAGTACACAAAGAGTAACTCGTGGTTTGTGGAGTGGTAATGTAGGTGAACTAACATCGTTTTGGACATCATCATATCAATCAAATACACAAAAAGAATATTACCATGAAATATACAATGGTAATCCCACAGACTCGACTAAGGAAGCTCAGTTTTCTATAACATATGGTCACTATGCAGGTAGTGGTTCATTAGGTGCAAACGAAGATTCACCATCGAACGCGATGTATTCTCAGTTCCAACAGGTATTGTTACCATCAACTCAGAAGAAATTTTCATTTAATAGTATTGTTCAAGATGATGTTTATATAATCGCATTAAACAGAGCTCGTATTAAAGATAAATTAGACCCAGGAAATTGGGAATTGGTTCTTTCAGGCTCAAGTGGTGAAACTCTTAGATTAATTGACAATAGTGGTGACGCTAATCAGTTAGGTAATTCTAATATGAACAAATACAATGTAGTCTCCGGCTCATTGTTAAATGGTATAGAATCTGAAACTACAGTATATGGTGAGGTTTATCCTCAGTTTGGTGTTGTTGTACTAAGTGCAGCTTTACTTGATACTTCAGCTTCATTAGGAACTGTTCGTACAACAAACACAGATGCTCAGAATCAATATAAATTATTTACAGCTATAAGTGGTGCTGCTGTTGAAAACACAGCTAATGGGTTCCAAGCTAGAAGTGAAGAAGAAATAAAATCAACATTCTTCTTTGTTAGAGCTAAAAACGCTGAATATAATTTCTCAAATAACCCATCATATGTTACTGGTTCTACTGGTAAATTGTTACAACAAACTTTTGTTGGTGACCCTAAGTCATATATAACAAATGTTGGATTGTATAATAATGATAACGAACTTTTAGCAATTGCTAAGTTATCTAAACCTTTATTGAAATCATTTTCTAATGAGATTCTAATCAAAGTTAAACTTGACTTTTAAAAATGGTAACTAATGAGTATGATATTCAAACGAATATTCGAGGGTGGTGTTCAACGAAGCACCTTTAAGGCACACAAGCGATATGAGGTTACGAATGTAAATCACTCATCTTCGTTTGAGATATCCGTACTAAGAGGGTTATCAGATAACGGAACGTTAACGGAAGTATCAACATCAATTTCTAACGCAATTGCCGTTGATACGTTCTTAACATCTTCTGGTGGTGTTACACGTGAACTTAATTCAATACCACAAAAGGTAGTTTGGAATTCTATTAATTCAACGTTTTTCAAAAGACGTAACGATATTAGATTGTATCCAACAGCGTCAATAGTATCTATACCCCAAAATAAATTCGGAGATTCTATTAAGCCTGGGTCTGTATCATTAACTGATAATTCAAACTACCCATCAGCATCTATACACTTGTATGATAAAAAAGTAACTGATGAATATGGGTATCTGATAGCAAGTGAACAAACTGGTTCTACTTATATTAAATCTACTGATACGTTAGTTTATTTAGATTTTGAGTCCGACATATCAGATAAGTCTAATTTTGTAAATAGGGTTATCTAATGGCGGAATTTAAAATAAATATTTCAGAAGCAAATAATCTTCTAGCCAATACCATAGTAAGGTCTACCACTAGCCAATTCGGTGGTCCAATGGTTACAAAGTCGATAACGAGTAGTATCGATGGTACAATATTGTATCTTACATTTTATATACACCCGAATGACGACTATGTAATAAACGATATAAGTGGAATAACATACACTGTAAACAGTGGAACTCCAGTTACACCAGTATCAACAACGGGCCCGTCTGAATTTTACTCTGATGGTGCCACAACCAGCTTGACTGCTACATTAGTTAATGGGTTAATTAGAATAGATGGTATCCATCAAGTTAATCCTGGTGTTACCTTAAATTTAGCACTAAGTGGTACTGCTGCCGTTTCATTAACACCTGCGCCGCCAGGAACTGGGGTATTATCTTCAAACTCATCAATATCAACAAACCCAACATTGGGCATCGGTAATTCTTATTTGTTTGAACATACACGTAGCATTCAAATCAAACATAAAAATCACTTTAATGTATTAAACAAAAATGACGATTGGGCTGTTTCATTTTGGGCAAATATACCACCATCACAATCATTAGCTGGTAGACAAATTCAAAGTTTAGTCCAGAAACGAAATGTTGAAACGTACATAGGGGATGATGGGTTAGAACACGTTCGTTCGAATGCAAGTGGTCAATATCCATTTGATATCTCATTTTATACAGAACTACACCCCACAAGCCCAGGCCACATCTTTGTAAGAGCATCTGATGGTTCTAAAACATTAAACATTTCATCATCCGCTGCGTATAACGATGGTACATCTCACCATTATGTTTTTAACAAATCTGGAAACGACTTATCACTTCACGTTGATGGGGTTAAAGATATTACATCTTCATATTCATTTTCAGGCCCTGTTACAAACAATAACGATATTTTAATTGGTAGTCGTGATATTACTGATACAACTGGAAACTTTAGTGGGTCAATGTCACAATTTAGAATAAGTAGAAGTGCATTTAATGATTCACAAATCACATCATTAGCAGATAATTCCCCAAGTGGTTCTGCTTTACAACGTGAGGAAGTTGGGTATGTGTTTTATAAACAAGGTATGGTTATTACGTCAGACCCAAGATATAGATATCAAAACTTGTTTTTAGGTACTGGTAATTGGGATTATAGAAACCGCAATTACGAACTTAATTACCGCGCTACAAAAACTATAGAGGAAGTATCTACTCTTTGTGAAATTAAAAAGAATGAATACAACGTATCATCTAACGCATCATTAACAATTGATGGTACTGATACAGATAGTAGACTAATACCAATGGTAACTGGTTCTGATTTTAGACCATACATTACCCAAGTGGGATTGTATAATGATAATGGTGACCTTTTAGCATTAGCTAAATTAGGCGCTCCATTAAAAAAACGACAAGATGTTGATGTTACAATTAATGTTAGATTTGATTTAGATTAAAACAATATAAGTTATGGCAAAAAGTAATTGGAGTCACATCCAAAAGCAAAAAGGTCACAAAAGTGGCTTAGAAACTCAAATAGATGAACAACTTAAATCTAAAGGTATCGATGGTGAGTATGAACAATATGATGTATCATACACAATACCAGCAACTAATCATACTTACAAGCCCGACTTTAGATTACCTAATGGTATATTCATAGAGTCCAAGGGTTGGTTTCTTCCAGACGATAGAAAGAAACATTTATTGATTAAAGAGCAAAATCCTAATATGGATTTACGATTCGTATTACAATCTCCAAATGGTAAAATTTACAAAGGTTCTAAAACTACATACGCACAATGGTGTGAGAAGAATGGGTTCAAATGGGCTAAGAAAGAAATACCTCAAGATTGGCTTGATGAAAAACCTTCGTTAAATATCTTTGATTATTCAAAATAATGTTGTATATTAGTAGTCATGGAAGAAAGACTACTTGAATTATTAGAGTCCGTATTGGGAAGTTATAAGAAAACAAGTGGGGATAACTACGCATTTTATTCACCATTTGTTGACCATTACAAACCAAAGTTAGAGATTAATATACAAATTAATTCTAAAGGAAACAACCCATGGCATTGCTGGATTTCTGATGAAAAGGGTAGAAGTATCAAAACTCTATTCAGAAAACTACGTGTATCTAAATCCACATGGGATGAATACAATGCAATTTTTAGTAGAGTTAATCGGTATTCTGAAGACCAAACAAACACAATAGTAACTGAACGAGTAGAACTCCCACGTGAGTTTAAACCACTATACAAAAAATCAGATTCATTCAAATACAAACACGCACTCAATTATTTAATAAGCCGTGGGTTACGTCCTGAAGACATTGTTAAATACAACATTGGTTATTGTGAGGAGGGTGAGTATAGAGATAAAATCATCATTCCATCCTATGATGATAGTGGTAAACTCAACTTTTTTGTAGGTAGGTCATTCTATCAAACTGAATATAAACATAAGAATCCAAAGGTATCTAAGGATATAGTTGGGTTTGATTTACTTATAAATTGGGATACGCCATTGGTGTTATGTGAAGGAGCATTTGACGCAATATCAGTACGAAGAAACGCAATACCGTTATTTGGTAAAGCTATCCAATCGGAATTAGAAAAGAAAATAATTGGCAATTCCGTAAAAAAGTTGTATATTGTATTAGACTCCGATGCTATAAAGAATGCAATCGGACTTGCGAAGAAGTTTATGTCGTATGGAATTGAAACCCATTTAGTAGATATGGGTGACGAGGATGCCTCGGAAATGGGATACGATAGAATAAATAAAAAGATATACGATACACCACCACTTGACTTACGAAAGTTGATGGAGTATCAACTATTCAAAGTATGAAAAAACTAAAAAAGATTAACATTGGTGTTAAGAAGGTAAATAAAATATACCACATTGCCGATGTACATATTAGAAACCTAAAAAGACATAAGGAGTATCGTGAGGTATTTTCTAATCTTTATGGGTACATTCTTACTACAATGGAGGAAAATGACATCATTGTAATTGCTGGGGATATTGTCCATGCAAAAACTGATATGTCACCTGAGGTGGTTGACCTAACACAAGAATTCTTTACAAGATTATCAGACTTATTACCAACAATTGTAATTCCAGGTAATCATGATGCAAATCTAAATAATTCATCGAGGTTAGATGCGCTTACTCCAATTGTAAACGCATTGAAGTTACCACGACTTATCTATCTAAAAGAAAGTGGTGCTTGGGACATTGGTGGGATTACATTTGTACATCAATCCGTATGGGATAAGTCACCCGGCTTCCTACCTGCTGCTAACTATAGTGGTGATGTCAAGATTGCAATGTTCCATGGACCCGTTGATAAAATTGAGACTGAGCATGGGTTTGTAATAGAAAATAAAAACATCAACGTAGGAAACTTTGATGGGTACGATATGGTATTGTTAGGTGATATTCACAAACCAAATAACACAGTTCAGGGTATTGATACAATTAAATACCCAGGCTCATTAATTGTACAAAACCACGGAGAGGCTAAATACCCCACTCATGGGATATTGGTATGGGATGTTGAAACAGCTACAAGTAAATTTGTAAATATAACAAACGATTATGGTTATGTAACCATAGATATTGAGGATGGTGAGATTGTATCGAGTATACCAATTCCACAAAAGCCACGAATGAGAGTTCGTGTTAAAGATACAAAAGCATCTGACCTTAACAAGATTATTGCTGACCTAAAGAAGGGTCGTAATGTTCAAGAACTAACTATACAAAAAGTTATCACACGTAAGGGTGTTGGTGAACATGAGAAGATAGTTCTTCAGAATGTCCGTGACACAGCGTTCCAAAATAAATTAATTGAGGACCTACTGAATGAAACCGAACATCTCACCGAAACCCAGCTTGAAGTTGTTAAAGCAATTAACACAGACATCAATGCAAAACTCGGAAGCCATAGAACTATTACAAACTCCACTTGGATACCAAAGGTTTTTGAATTCTCAAATATGTTCTCATATGGTCCTAATAATGTCATAGACTTCAGTCAGATGAAAGGAGCTTATGGAATCTTTGCTCCAAACGCTAGTGGTAAGTCAACTCTATGGGATGCCTTGTCATTTTGTATTTTTGATAAATGTTCAAGAACTTCAAAAGCTGAGGATGTAATGAACTACTCGAAGATGTCATTTGATTGTAAATTCACATTCGAATTGAATGGTGTCGAGTACACCATTGAGAGAACCGCTAAGAAGTCTCCTAAGAGAGGAACTGTTAAAGTTGAGACTAACTTCTATAGAACCATCAATGGTCAGTTAGAATCGCTTAATGGTGAACAGCGTAGGGAAACGAATCAAAGTATTAGAGAGTACGT
>TARA_B110000977_G_scaffold201852_1_pt1 | contig 11444 bp, 10 predicted proteins | sample TARA_B110000977 | Tara Oceans TARA_B110000977 (sample SAMEA4397798) | marine metagenome | biome: Polar Biome; feature: [SRF] surface water layer (ENVO:00010504); material: water (ENVO:00002006), including particulate matter (ENVO:01000060) such as... | depth 5 m | reverse complement strand
TCTGTGTATCGTTTGCCTTTCATAAATACCTCTAATAGCGTTACATTTTAACGCTATTAGGTGTCTAGCAAACTCTGGGAAGTCCAAAAGGTAACTTTGACTTGGTGGTCGGGAAATCTAAGATGCTAGAGCATTCTCAGCCAACCCCCCTAATAGTATTCAAAGTTGCACTTCGAACTTGAATTAGCGATTAAATCAAGCTATGTTTGTGGAGTAAAATTTCAACTATTTCGAGAACCCCGTTAAGACTGTTGCCTTAGGGCCATAAGATCCCAAGCAATTCAAAATAATTTCATAAAGAATCTTGGTGGTATATGACCTCTAAAGTTAAACGAGCATCTGCTCATTTATTTCCTTTGCGTGAATTAACCCTCTGTATACTCATTTTTGTTTTGCCTAGTTGTGGCGGCGGGACTGACAGCAGTGGTTCTGCCAATATGAATACTATGCCGCCCCACAATCCATATTTGGGGATTGATGGCACCTCAACTATGCACGCTAATGCTGCTGCATCGAATGCAGTATCTTTTCCAGGTCCTGGTAGTGCCACTCAATATGTGGTCAATAGTAATATATCGCTCAATGCGACGATGCCATCTATTCTTATGTCAGAGAATGGGGCGCTAGTATGTGTTGGTGTCGGTACAGCATTAAAGACCGCCTCTATTCCAATCGTTATGCTGATTTCGCCAAAAACGCTCAAACTATTAGATCAAAAGATTCTGATTAAGCCAGAGTCAGGGAATCTTGCAGGTGGACTGTATAACTATATCGATAATATGGGAAGATTGGTGCTTGTCAATGCTTCTGGTGAGCTCCAGTGGTATTCTAACAACTACAACCCCACAGACGACACTGGCACATTAACACTAGAAAAATCTTTGGCAATAGGTGAACCCCTTGTTGTCGGATTAATTCCTGATTATCAGGGACGGGTCTGGTTTGCTACGCAAGGGTCACTAACAGGTAATGGCCCTCAATCCATCGTTGGATACTACGATCCAGTCACAAATCAAACTAGAAGATATTTTCTTCCTGCAGGAGAAATGGTTGGCAATAGCATTTCTTCTTCTCCATCGGGAATAGCAGTTGCAACAACCTCTGCACTCTATCTTTTTAATGCGGATAGTCAGAATTCCGTTGAGAATATCTGGCGTACTGAGTATGAAAATAGCGGAGTTAGAAAGCCGGGCCAATTAACTCCAGGAACAGGGTCAACCCCCGTATTCTTCGGCCCCAATACGGGTTACGAATTTCTTGTTATTACAGATAATGCAACCGCAGTTAATTCAAATAACCTTATTCCTACAGAGCATGTGAATATTTACGACGTGACTCGTGGCACACTCGTGTCACAGAGTAACTTTCTAGCATCAAATAATTCTGGCACTGAAAATGCCCCAATAGCTGTTGGGAGTCGCATCTTTATACCAAGTACTTTTGGATATTGGTATCCGCCGCCATCTGAGACGCCCAGCACCTCAATCCCCGCGATAACAGCGTCACCCTTTGCGGGTGGAGTACAGGGCATGACGTTAAATGGTAGCAACTTGCTTATAGACTGGGGATCTGAAAATACTATTTCTTCATCAGCGCTCCCTCGACTGTCGTTGGCGGATAACCTTATTTACACAGTGGTTGCTAATTCCGAAACAACGGGAAGTGGCCCTAGGTCCTCTACAACCGTCGATTATTCCTTTGCAGTCATTGACCCTAGCACGGGCAAAATCGTTGGGAGTCCATACTTTTTGAGCTCTAACTCATTTACAGGAAGCTATCCCAATTACCTCAATACATCTAGTTATACATGGAATACACTGCAAATGACTGGTGTGATAAGCCCCACTGGAGTCTTTTATCAGGGCACTGCAGGCGGGCTGTTTTCTGTCCAAAGGGTAGAACCCCCTCTGTCACAATAGATGGCCGATCTTTTAATTTCTTTTCTTAACCTTTTGGGGTGGCTGGCGTGAAGTTGCTGTGCCAACCTACAGCATTAAATTTAAAGACAACATCGTTCGTAAAATGATGCCCGCAAAACCCTCAACCCCACGTAAGCTTCCCCTGACAGCGAACAAATGAATCGATGTAACTTCTTGTATTGAGTGGTCATACGTAGCAATCTATTTTTGAGATACGCTTCAAATTCCTGATGGACATGCGTCGGCATCATTCTTCTAAGCACCGCCTGCTTACGTTCTTCTGGGTATTGTTTCATTGCTCATTCCTGAGCGCCCCCCGAGTATTGATAGAAAATTAGACACGACAACTATCCTGACAGAGGGGGCAGGGCTATCGATAGCAGCATGAAACAGACTTTGGGTTTACACTTATAAATGCTGATTTACTGTGTCAGGGATGGGATTTACTGAATAACCGCATAGTTGAGGGCCTAATAATAGTCTGTCGATTGCCAGCAGTCGGGATCTTGTAGTAGATTGAGCAAAGTCAGGGGGCATTAATCCTTCCTATACTCAAGTTACTGCTGGTCTAATCACCGATCAAATACTAATGGCTGAGAATTCCTGTTATGAGCGAACGCGTAACCATTACCGTTAATAATACGATTGCAGATGTGCGACTGAATCGCGCAGACAAGATGAATGCGCTAGACAAAGAGATGTTTGATGCGATCATCGCGGCACAACAAGAGCTTTTGGTTAGAAAAGGTGTCAGGGCAGTGGTGCTGTCGGGTGAGGGGAGAGCATTTTGCGCCGGTCTCGATATCAGTGCGTTTATGTCGACGGCGGCAGCCGGCAATGCGGGCGATAGTGTAGACTCTGACAGCGGTCTACAGGATCGCCCCTATGGTAATGCCAATATGTTTCAGGAGGTAGCGATGGGGTGGCGTAAACTTCCAATGCCTGTGATCGCCGCCGTCCATGGAGTGTGTTTTGGTGGGGGTTTGCAAATCGCCAGCGGGGCCGACATAAGGGTCGTTACACCTGATGCACGCATGTCGGTGATGGAAATGAAATGGGGTCTAGTGCCAGATATGGGTGGCTTTGCGCTGTGGCGTGGTTATGTCCGTGACGATGTGTTGCGCGAGCTCACTTATACCAATCGTGAATTTACCGGTGAAGTTGCGCTGCAGCTTGGCTTTGCAACGCATGTCGACCTAGCTCCCCATGTCAAGGCCATGGCTATCGCAACTGAAATTTCAGCTAAGCATCCCGCGGCTATTCGTGAGGCCAAGGACATTATTAATCGGATACCCGATCTAGACGGCGACGCTATACTGATGGCCGAAAGTGTGTCTCAGGAGAGGGTGATGCGCACGCCTGATCAGATTGAAACAGTGCTGGCGCAGATGGAAAAGCGAACAGCCAGTTTTTCCGAGTAGGGCTCTGTAAATTTGGAGTATTGATGTCTGCTAGGACCATTAGTTTGATCGGTATGCCAGGGGCAGGAAAAAGCACTGTAGGGGTCGCCTTGGCGAAGTCATGTCAACTGGGTTTTATCGATTCTGATCTGGAAATCCAGTTACGGGAAGGTACGAGCCTGCAGGATATTGTTGAGCACAAGGGGTACCTTGTGCTGAGGACTATTGAAGAGGAAGTGCTTCTGACTATGCCGCTTTCGCACTCTGTAGTTGCGACTGGCGGCAGCGCGATCTATAGCGGCAAAGCCATGCAGCGTCTCTCGACTGCAGGCCCGTTGGTTTACTTGCGCGCTGAATTAGCAACACTGCAGGCGCGCGTTGCCAAGCACCCGCTGCGAGGCATTGCCAGTGATCCCGCCGAATCCTTTGCGACGATTTTTACCGAACGGACGCCTTTTTATGCCCGTTATGCTGACATTACTATTGACGTAGCGTCGTGTTCAGTCGAGCGCCTTGTTGAACGAATCTTGGACGCTGTTTAACACTAAGGTAGGCGATACGCTGAGCACATTTTTCAGATTAAATGGTTTAAATACTGCAGCATATTGGGATAAAACAGGCTGACGCTAATTGATTGCGGTATAAGCAAACCTGTCGAGGAATGTCAGTCAGACATGGCGCCCCATTGTTAAACGCACGCTGACACTAGTTTGACGCCGGCGCTCGCTAGATGCAGTCTGCCGTTTTTACAGCGCTGTTTCAGTTGCCCCCGCCTATACCAGAAAGGCGAGCCTGAGCCTTAATAAGCACAGCATCCGCTGGTCGCAAAAACCGTTGATCAACCGAGTTGTCAACCGATTCGTCAATCGCATCGATATAGGATTGTTTACTGGGATACAGCTCGGCCAGCCGGGCCTCACCGAAAAGTTCTGTAGTACCAAAAAGGTTACAGAAGCTGTCGGTACGAGGCTGTCCTTCTCCATGCAGTATGGCGACGGGTACGTCCGCATAATGGTTTCTAAGGCCGCCCGTAACATTGCCCAAATCGTCATATATAAAGCTATTTTCTATTGCATCTATATCCAAGAAGTTGGCAGATGGCGCAGGATTTCCAGCACGTATCCAAGTATCGAGCGCGCTCACCGCAGCATTAGCCACAAAGTGCATCCCTCCGTCGTTAGCAGGGAAGCTGCAACTGATGAATGGCGGTCGCACTTCTGGCTCTTCTACTACTGTTGCAATACCGGGATCATCGCCCTTGTCGTTAGGAGACTTCAGTGTTGTGTATATATCAGAATGTGCAGTGGCTACTACTTCCCATAAACGGAAATAGTCAGAATCTTCCTGCCGTGAGGCAACAGAATTGAGCTGGAAAATATCAGTCTCACTTTGCAATGTGATGACGGGGGTCGCCTGATCGGTGCGAATAAAAACTGCTTCTGGTGTAGGCACATCTTCCAGCGGCGACTGGGATATATTGGCCGATCCACCACCGCGGGCCATGAGGAGAAAGCCGTCAAAGAGATCTATCAGTGGACTAACCCCATTTACATACGATACCAGTCTGAATGCCGACTGCGACTGCCCGACCGCTATCATGCGCTCAAGCACCAGGCCTTCGAGCGGATCAAGACCTTGCGGTCTCATCACGGCTTGCGCTGCCTGCGAAAAAATGTCATAAGAATAGCTGTCGCCAGGGTGGTTCAATATCCCATAGCGCTCGGCATCGACAACCTTTAACGAAATATCGAAAGCACCTCCGCCGCCTTCAACCCCTACAGACTGCGCAGAGACACCGACCCAAACGTAACCTTCTCGCTCCAATTCTGTGTGCGTTGCCAAAAAGCTAGGAGAAGCATCTAATCCCCCTGATACGTTGAACCATTCGAACATCACCGTACCATTAAAATTTGCGTCATCAATAGGTCGCCGAACCACGATGCGTGTTTTGTATTCTGCTGCGTCTGCTTCCTGCAATGACCACATACCGTCTGGGCCAAGTTCTTCTGTTGCTATGTAGGAAACAGCCGTGCCAGAAATAAAGTACTCTGTTTCTTTATAGCCCACTTCAGCAGCGTCAAAAGCAAGGCCAGAATAAAACGCAGTGCCAGGAGTATAATTCTGGTCTCGGAGGTCGATCGCTCCACCCAGAATGGTGCAACAATCCGGTCCGCCCCCTAGAATAGTCACTTCTTCTACAACAGGATTAGCAGGCTGCGGTTTTTGAATCCCATCTGTGAAGCTGTCATTGTTGTCATTGTCACTGCATGCGGCCAATACAAACGTAAGTGCCACTGCGACTGTTAATACTTTCGAATTACGTCGCCAGAGAGTTAAACATGTCATCGCAACCAATCCTCACAAGTTATGTTTTCAAAACAGATGCTTTAGGCGCACTTCGACTATCTAATCTTAAGTAGAGTTAAACCACAAGAAGCGTTGTGAATAAATTATATTTATCGCGTAAAGCCAAAATTTGGGCTGAGGCGTGCGGGTGATCTACAGGTGCGCATTGAGCGTCAATCCTGCGCCTAGCATCTCTTTGCGATACAGCCTGCAGGGCCTATGAACGCGTGCCGCTAGGTCGTTTGCTTGATACGCCGCGCTGCGGGCTAGCTTTCTATTCCAAGCTCTACGCCGCTAAAATCGCTGGCCTTGGGGTCTAACGAGACTTTTGCGATCACCGCTCGGTTGGCAGCGATGCCAGACTGATTGACCAGATAAGTCTTCACGGCTACGGCCCGTTGTTCGGCGAGGCCTATCAACGCTTCGTCAGGCACTGCAACAGCGCCTACTAATTGGCGGTATTGCTCTTCAATACAGCTAGGATCGAAGGTGTTCGAGTAAATGAAGATTTTCCGCCTGTGTCATATTCTTGCCAGTACTCGTAAAGGAATGCGTTGCGCCAATTATTCGATGCCCCCGTCAGCAATGGTAGCCAACTTTTGCACGCTTGGAATCAAACACAGTGGGGTGGCATCCTCAGTCGTCATGTCGCCATCGTTGACTGCTTTGGGAATGGCGCCACCGGCCTGCTTAAGCAATACCTTTATCTGGCGTAGTCCGTGTTGGAAGCTGCCCGTTCCGTTGTCTCATCAAGAGTGCTGGCATGGGCGCCGCGTGCTGGCAGGGTCTGCCACTTCACGGGGCGCTTTCCCAGTGCCTCACCCGCAGCGCTGTCCTTGACTTGACGACTCGCCTTGTTGGCACACGGCGGGGGATTAACGATTTCAGCACCTTGCGCCATTAGTGGCCATTCCTAGCCGCAGCCCGGGGGCAGAGTACATGCGTCACCTTTGCCGTCGTTATTAGAATCAGCCTGATCAGGATTGGATGTCAAAGGACAGTTATCGCTGTCGCTACGGATGCCATCGTTATCCAAATCGCAAGCATTGCCGACGCCATCTTGGTTGCTGTCTATCTGATCGGTGTTGGCGATTAGCGGGCAATTGTCGTAGAAGTCTTGCCAGTTGTCATTGTCATCATCGTCATCACACGCGTCACCACCGTCATCAGCCATGTCGCTATTGAGTTGACTCGGGTTGGCAATGTTCGGACAATTATCCGCTGTATCACCCACCCCATCCAGATCGATATCGCTGGAAACTGCGATTGTTTCCATTAAGGTTAGGTCAAGAGCATCCAGAACTCCATCCCTCCCATCTGGATAAAGGTCAGCCCTGAACTTCTGCGAGTACTCGAGATTACCGAGGCCAGAAAGATAGAGCTTCAGGAGCTGGACATCCAGAGAGTTGACTTCCCCATTTCCATCAACATCTCCTCGCGGAAGAATTGACGCCGCCAGCTGCTCTGCTAAAGCTTCCTTGATAACCGCATAGCCTGGGTCATCTGCCAGGTTTACATATTCATTGGGGTCACTGGAATGGTCATATAACTCTTCTCCCGGGTAAAAATAACTGCTGTAGCGCCATTGTTTTGTACGTAATGAATTGGCGTGTTGCACGCTAGACACTGCATTCTTATTGTAGGGTTGCATAGCGGTTCCAGGGTTCGCCAACAGTGGACCAAGGCTGACCCCATCAAGGGAGGGCTTTAGAGGCAGCCCCGCTAGTTCTATCAACGTAGGATAAATGTCAAGTAGTGATACGGATTCATGTGATACGCCGCCTGGTTGCGACACGCCCGGAGCCACAATAAACAGCGGCGACCGCGTCGCTTCCTCCCAGGTTGTGTATTTCATCCATTTGTCTTTCTCCCCTAGATGGAATCCGTGGTCACTCCACAAGACAATGACGGTATTCTCCAGGTATGGGCTTTGTTCTAACGCTGTAATAGCCCTACCAACTTGCCTGTCCATAAGCCGAATTGCCGCAAGGTAAGCACGAACAGCTTCATGCCATTTTCCACCCTCGGAAATAATTCGATGCGCACTGGTATCATATTTCTTTGCTTTGGCTGGGACATCGTCACGGTCAGCCGCAAGGTATGGAGGCAAGCTGGGCATTTCAGGAATGGCGTCCCAATCTTCTTTCGGCACATACCATGGCATATGTGGGAAGTTAAAGCCTAAGGCAAGAAAAAATGGCTGGCTGTGAGTCTGCTCAAGAAAACCCTCAGCAAAAGTTGCCTTAGCATAGTCGCCCCAATTAACTTCGGTGCCCTCGGCTAATCCCCAGTCATGATGTCTCGTGAACGAAGCTACCAACTCCGTAAGCCCGTGACCCGGGTACTCCTGGAGCAGACCTTTGGTGTTGTCTACACGGTACTCGTCCCAGGGCTCAAGCCTATCGTCTAAAGGCGTATGAAGAAACTTACCCATGCCGGCCATGTAATAACCTTGGGAAGAAAAATACTGAACTATGGTTTCAACCTCGTCGCCAATATAGTCTCGCATTGGAACCTGACTATTGAAAATGACACCGGTACGCAGAGGGGACAGCCCAGTCATCGTTGCGACTCTCGAAGGGTTGCAGGATGGGCTTGGCGAATGAGCATTTGTGAATGTCACCCCCATAGACGCTAAGTGTGAAATGTTGGGTGTCTGAGCATCCGGGTGGCCCCCTAGGGGCTCGATCCAATCATTTAAATCATCAGCTACAATGAACAAGATGTTTGGGAGTGCGGCTGAACTATTTGCGCTCAACAACACCATGCTGAGAAAAGATACGCGAATGAAGGTGTTCATAGTAAGCTCCAAGGCCCGTTCATTGATCATAACACTCTTTCAGCACAGGCCGAATGTAGAGTTTGTTGCAACAGGTCTGTTCGTGAATAAAAACTAATTGGCGTTTTACAGCGACAGGGCGGGTGAGCAGTTAAGCGGAGTTTGGCTCAGTTTTTCTAGTTTCCGACGCTTCCTAGGGTTGCCAGTGACTTCGATATATTAAAACACATCGGTTCTGGCTTGAGCTCGAACAGCATATCCCACACTCACAGGAACCCCTGTTGCTGCATTATCGCCAAATCCGAGCACCAAGTGCAAGATACTGCTCGGCTTTATTTCGCTGCACCCTACTTTGCCGATACGGCTCAAAGGACATAATCAACAACATAACGTGCATTGGTTACTTCGCCGAGGAAATTTTTAACGGCCACGTGATCGAGGTGTTGCTGGTAAGCATCTAAGGCCGCCTGATTTTCGAACGTTGAATAAAGAACCGCATCACACGAGGCATCGACGTGGAGCATGTCAAAGCCGACCTCAGCAGTTATCACACCCGGCCGTACTGTCCTTAAATTGCCAAAAAACTATATGCTTTACCATCCGTAGCAACTCCTGTGGCCGGGGGACAGCCCCCTTTTATTTGCCTTGTACTTATACGGCATTAAAAAATTGACTTATTTGGGTTTGGAAAGTAGACATTCAGTGGTAATTTTTTTAAAAGATGCGCTTTCATAGGGTATCTGATAGACAGTGCTTTGCCGTTTGAGCCGTCGTTTGGTAGCACCAGTCCAAGACGTTCAGTTAACTTTTGAGCGTTGTCGGTTTGTATTTTCTGACAACGACATTGGTCAGCAAAGATTTGGGCGGCAACTGACAAGTGACAGTGAAGATTTCACAGATGTGCTGAAGGACAGGGGCATCAAAATCAGCATGGACGGCAAGGGGCGCGGGATGGATAATATTTTTGTTGCACGGCTCTGGCGTAGCTTGAAATATGAGGAGGTCTATCTCAAGGCTTACGACAGTGTCGCTCAGGCCAGGCAGGGTATCGGTGATTGGCTGATGTTCTACAATGACGAAAGACGGCATGCCGGTTTGAGCAGAATGACGCCGGACCAGGTCTACTATGATTTGCCCTCAGGGCTACCGATAGCAGCATGAAACAGACTTAGGATTTACACTTATAAATGCTGGCTCACTGCGTCAGCGATAGGGTCCACTTTATAGCCTCGGTGCTTGCGCTTCAATTTCCTGGCGTATAGTGCGCCGAATTTAATGCACCAGAGTCGGATTGCTTCGCGACTGACGGTAATGCCTCGCTCAGAAAGTAAATCCTCGATATCTCTATGACTCATATTGAAGCGGTAGCAGAGCCAGACGGCATAACTGATGATATCGGGTGGGAATCGGCGGCGCTTATAGGTATTCATCTATCGATTTTATTAATTCCAGCGAGTTAATTTGGCGATATTCAGGTGCGTGTCGCCGGCGACGCTTGATGATCTTTAACGGCGTTGCTTTGTAATCCACAATAGCTGCCCACTTAACTTAGGTGGACACCTACTTTAATGGCCGTAGATGCGAGGGGAAGATGGGATTGCCGCACGTTCACCGCTCTCCGCCTAGAAAGTCCAGAGAAAACCCAAGGCGAGACCGTAAGTGTCATTCTCACCGTAGGAGCCCGACAGATCAAAGTGGAATACATCCCAAGGTGATACGCCTAGGCCCGCTGTGAATATATTTTCGTAGTTATCCTCAATATCATAGCGGTAACCCACTCGAAGCTGTATCCAGCCCAGAGCACTATACTCCGCGCCGGCACGAAGGAACTGGGTTTTATCAAACCCCTTGAAGGTCCTATTCTTCAGCAGGTCTCCCTCCAAGGTCGCCGTAAAAGACTCCACACCGTAGGCCACACCCAAAACGGCTGCAGGCTTGATTTGGTAAGTACCCTGAAAACTCTCACTACCGAGCGCCAGGTTCTTAGTGTCATAATCCTCGCTGATGAGGTTACGTCCGCTCAATCCAAACATCCAGTCCTCATCCAAAGCATAAGAAACACCCACATCAACGTTAAAATTGCCATCGTCATTACGATTCTCGTCAAGATCATTATCGTCATAGTCTTGCACTGTCGCTGCGTAAATCAGCGTGTCGACCCTTTGATATTTGGGTGAGATTGAAAGTGACACAGCGTTATCGTCGTCGATGGCAAACTCTCGGGCCACCGTCAATACTGCTTCTGTCACTAATGCGCCCAAGCCCAAAGCCGAAGATTCCGTCTTATCCAGAACACCGATGTCGCCTGTTGCAATCGCTCTTAGTAACACCGCCCTGTCAGTCGAGACATAGTCGACTACAACGCCAGCCTGCAGTGATGAGCGAACATCAAAAGCAATAGCCAATGATTTGGATGGCTTTGCAAATCCAATTAATGCCGCAGCGACATCTCCGACCACATCGCCGGATATCTCTTCAAGTTTCTGAATGATGTTTTCAGCATTATTTAGAGCACCCGGTGTGTTGCCGCTATCAATATTCGACTTCAAATCATCATAGAGATCAGGAATATCATCCAGCGTATCAAGAACATTTTCTTTATCGGAGGCCTGTACGGCAAGTTGGGGGATGTTCAGGGCAACATCATCTGTTTCGCCGAAGCGCGTTAACAACGCGCCATTACTACCCGGCGCATCACTATATTGACTCGATGCCACACCAGCGCCGCCCATACCAAAATTGCGAGTGCTGTAGACCTCCGCCATGGCGGGCAGCACAATAAGATTTGCGGCGCAAATTGCATAGACTATTGTCTTTGAAAGCATAACGTCTCCTATTTATGTTTAGTTGGGAATTATGTCGGCTCTTCATACGCTTTGATGCACATTAGGACATCGATAGAGAATATTTAAAGCCTTTACATTATTAATATTTATTGGATGTAGGGCCAACATAACGCAGTATTTCTGACTTTTAAAGACCAGTTTGGAAACTCAATGA
>TARA_B110000977_G_scaffold190248_1_pt1 | contig 11444 bp, 6 predicted proteins | sample TARA_B110000977 | Tara Oceans TARA_B110000977 (sample SAMEA4397798) | marine metagenome | biome: Polar Biome; feature: [SRF] surface water layer (ENVO:00010504); material: water (ENVO:00002006), including particulate matter (ENVO:01000060) such as... | depth 5 m | reverse complement strand
AAGCCAGGAACCGAGCAATGCTTCGCCGCGCTTGGCGGGTGGCATCCACGGCCTTGGGAGGCCCGTGTTTGGCCTCCGTTCATCCCCCCTGCCACCCCCCTGATGCTTCTCTATGCGTCAAGCCCTGGCTTTCATCCTGGACAGTCCCGCGTCAGGCGTCTTCGCGTTCCGATAGTGATGACAAGGCAAAACGTCGAGCGGTTCGAAGGGCGGCGAGAAGAGACCTGAACGAGTGGCGCGGCGCTGATGTTACGTTGAAACAGCTGCGGGAGCTACGGGAGTTGCGCCCACACGGAGGGTCCGCGGCTCCTAATAACGGTTCAAACTCCAGCAAACGAAGATGGGCCCGGGACTGGGCATCGAGTCTTGGTTCCGACGATGTGGGAGACGGACAATCCTATGAGTCGTTCGTTGCGCAGGCGCTGCAGCACGCGGGCGACCCTCGGTACGGCCCGGGAAGCGGACCGAGACAGCCGAAGCAACAAGGCACTGGAAGTACACGAGGAGGACCCAAAAAAGAAAAGAAAGAAACCTCCGTCAAGTACAAACACCGACGCGGCGGCTCATCATCCAATCCAAAAAAAAATCAGCGCTCGCCGTTTCAAATGAGTAAACGATGGGAAGAGGACGATTTCTTTTCGGATTTCTCTTACACTGAAGGCGATGCGTATCACGGCACACGTCGTAGCGGTAAACGCAACAATCGAAACACTCGAAACAACCGGTATGGGCATTTAGACTCGGGCGAAGACAGTGACGCGTTTTGGGCGGCGTTTGAGAGAGCGATGCGGCGCGACGGATTTAATGAATTCTCCGGCTTTGGAGGTTTCGACGGATTTTACGAAGGGTATCAACAGACTTCCTACCGGTCAAATTCATCGCACTCCACTGAGTTCAAAGAAACTTCATTGCCTTCCTGTCCGTTCAGGGCTACGCTTGGCATAGAACCCGGCGCCGAGCTGGACGAAAAGGGATTGAAACTCGCGTTGCGCCAATCAGCGATGAAGTGGCACCCCGACCGGCACCCATCGATCGACAAACCAAACGCAGAGGTTGAGTTCAAAAAGTGCTACGACGCGTACGAAGCGCTGAGCAATAGGATAGGATAGAGTTGGGGGATAGTCGGGACATAGTTGGATAGGTAATAAGTGCGTAGGTATAGCCGAATGAATAATTTATTTTGAAGATGTCGTTCTCACAACCAACAAAATCTCTAATCACATCATCGTGCAGCACTGGTTCTGTTTCTTCGCCTGCTTGTAGAACATCTGCGAAGCTAGGCTCAAATCGGTCGACTTGTCCACCAAGTTATCAAGCTTCTCCCCCCTGGCTAACACCGAGTCTATCGTCTTATGCAGCACCACTTTCGTCTCATCCAACTCGCGTTGGATTTTTAAAATCTTGTCAGCCTCCATCGGGTCTTGGTATTTCATAATTGCTTCGTTGAGTAGCGCATCGCCTCTCGTGTCATCTTCCGTGACGACTCGCCACTGGTCCCCAACCACCTTGTCCACGTAATCGTCGCACATCTTGCCCAACACGCAGAACGCGGAACGAGACGGGTACTCCTTGTCCATCACCGCGATGGCGACCAGCCCGCTTCGATTGGTAACATGCACGAGGTACTGATCTTGCTCCACGCTTTGTCTTTGACCAGGTTGCGTTCGCTTGACGATCGTCCGCGAGATGAAGATTAACATCTCGCGTACGCTTCCGCGTTGGAAGTACCCGAACTCCTGGACGTCCTCCGCCTTGCCCAAGCACGTCGGCTCCACGTTGTCGCCGTTCCATTTCCACAGGGAGAGGCTGGTTACTTTCATCGTAGACGCGTTGATGCACTACGCGTGACGCTCACGTCCGTCGCTCGCCTTCTCCACCTAGTCGTCCGTTCCGCGTTCCGTGCGGTCTTCTCGTCTCCCCGAAAAGGGTCGCGTTAGACTGCCACCGCGTCCGTGGGACACGGGCGCACCGGACAATAGAGCACACGGCACATCTCGAACGGAACTCAGCCCGCGGCTCGAGCACCTCTCGCTTTCCCAGAAGCTCAGAAGGAGAACTTGACGAGGCCGCCCTCAGAGCTCAAACTGTTTGCCCATACAAACCGCCTGAAAAAAATCGCTCTGTCCCCAAAATCAGCCAAAGGTCCGACTCGGATTCGTTGATAAACGATTCCGGAACTCGCCGAGTCACTCCCGCGCCTCGCGCTGTTCGGGGCACCCGCCGGATCTACGGGAGACCGTGGACGAAATCGCGAGTCGCTGAGTGGAGTCGTGGAGGGGGGTGACTGTTTGCCCATACCAAAACCTCGTTGCACAACGCGAGTAATTAAATTAATTAACACCTACGTTAAATTGGATTGTTTGACAATTTCCTTGGAACCCGATGGCGGACGTTCTGCTCGCCGTCACGGTCGACCTCGGATACGCCCTGCACGCGTTGTGCCGCGAGGTCCAGAGCCGGATCGACGCGGCGAAGGACTTGCCCCAGACCGCTACGAGGTGTTCCCGTTTACTCGATCAAATCGACGGAATGGTGGATGGGCTGAATCAGCAGGACAAAAGAACGCGCGTTATTTGAGAAAACATTCAATCATGCGTCAAAGAGCTTGATAAGTTACTCACAAGACTTCTAGAGATGGCGGACGTGAACGGCAAGCTTGCCAAGAAAAGCGTATGTCTGTGCATAACCCTGGCGTCTCACGGCAAGGACGTCAAGGCGGCTCACACACAATTAGAGGACGTGGAGGATGAGCTGCGTAAGCACATTGAAAGTTTAGTGCAAGCCACGCAACTTCACTCGTTCTCCACACGCACTGCGAACAAGCTGAAACAAGCTGATTCGCGTCGTTTTTGGGACGAGCACTTCAGTGAGCAGCGGGAGGTGAGCGTTGAAACCCTAGCGGAAGCGCTGCGGTTCGAAGTCAAGGAAGCGGAGGTGAAAGGGTTGGACTCGGACGTGATTCTTCCGACTTGCAAACAATGTTTCGCGGGCGCTTCCGTCACGGTGCTGGGGTTCGGCGAGGTGTTCGCCACCGCGAACGTGATGGACACCATGATCGCGCTTTCGAAACGCGTCAAGGCGCAGTCGCACATGTTCGCGGTGAAGGTTTTCGACTACGAGCAAAAGAAACTCGATCAATCAACAGAGGCTGGCTTTTTCATGTGCAGGGCGACGGACAACTTAAAAGTAGTGAGGCACCTGGTCATGACGCACGCGTTCACCCTAGGCGACGAGGACGACGACTCAGACGACGAGTTTGACGTGGAAGGCGTGGAGAGTCCGTCGAAACTCAACAATGGACTCGTGGATCTGGACTCCGTCCCCCCTGAATTCAAATTCATGGCCGAAGGTAAGTTTTTTTGTTTTTTAATCCCGTAAAATCCTGCTCGTCTTGTACTGCGTATGCGTAGTTCGTTTACATCCTGGAGGTTTTTAGTATGATCCTGTGAGGATTTCTCACCATCCCAATACGAAGCACCCAATACGTCCCAATGCATCCGCGCGACTGTTTGCCCATACAAAAGACTGACTTCTATTTCCAAAAACTCAGGGGAGTTTTCGTTTTTCCTGGACGAGTGCGCCGTGAGGGTTACGCGGAAACAGGAGAAAACGTTAGGAGGTGAGGATTACTTGAACCGGGTTGTGTTGGTGCGGAACGAGGACTTGCTTGATTCGCTGAAGCCGAAGAAAAGCACCAAGAAAGGCAACGCGTTGGTGTTCGGAGGCAAAGGCGGTCCCAGCACGAACGACGACACGGCGTGGGAAACCTCGTCTGCCGGTACCTCCGTGGGGGAAGGCGAGGACAACGAGGCGTACGCGGAGGACGTGGCGGAGGCGATTATGAAACGCGCGGCGGAGGCGTTGGCGGTAGAGCAGTGCAAAGACATCGTCACCGCGTTGAGGACTCCATCAGTGCTGCAGGGGTTGCGGTTAGCGGTGGTGCAGGCGAAACTCCCGGAAGAAGCGGTTACGTTTTTAGTGGAAGTGGACCAGTTAAGGCATGCGGCAGAGGCGATTTCCCCAACCGGCGCGGGTGCGTTGTCCATTTCCAGGTTGCGGATGGTCAAGGCAAGCGCGACGAACATCTGCGAGCGTTTTTTACAGGAAAACGCGAGCTATGGGTTACCCATAAGTGCGGAAGTTCGGGTAACGGCTACCAAGGAAATCACTGAGACCGCAGCTTTGGCAGAGCAAGACGACCCAGCCCCGGGTCTGGATCAACGCATGCTGGAAGCGTTACACCAGCCGTTTTCAGAAACAGAGAAAGCCCTAGCCCTAGCACTAGGGTCCCTGCAGAAGAAGCAGCAAGTGCAGAACAAAGTCGTGACTGTGAAGGCTGTGAAAGGAACTGGTGACGGAAGCAAAACAAAAAAACACCTGGTCGTTATTCTCGGCGGCGGCGACACCGGGAACACCGTGGCGTTCGACCTCTGCCGCGATTCAAGATTCCACGTCACCCTGGTGGACCCCAAGAACTACTTCGAGGACGTCACCGCGCAGCCAATGTTGCTGTGCAACCCTGGGACTTCTACGGAAGGGCGGTGGTTTAGCACTATTTGCCCGTACAAGACTGTTGTTGATGAACAATCGCAAAACTCGCACGTCGCCGGGTTCGGGATGTCGATTTCAAAAACGCACGTCGAAGTCGGATCGTCGCGATCTGTGATTCCGTACGACTCTCTTGTTATTTCGACCGGCTCACGGTACTCATCGAACATCAAAATAGAGAATCCCACCCCCGAGTACCGCCTAAGGCAGCTCCAAGCGGAAGCAGCTGTTATTCGACACAGCGACACGATTTTAATAATCGGCGGAGGGCTTGTCGGCGTGGAGTGCAGTTCCAACATCGGCGAAACGTATCCCGACAAGCAGGTGATTTTAGTACAAAGCGGGCCGGTGCTGCTACCGCGCGTGGACAAGGCGCACGCGAAGATCATGAAGAACATGGAGAAGCTGGGGGTGGAGGTGCATTTGAACGAGCGAGTCGTGGAGTTCGACGACATGTTAAGGGAGTACAAAACTGACAAAGGTAACGTTTTCCACGCCGGCAAGGTGTACCGATGCACCGGCGCTGTGCCAAACACGGAGATTTTCAAGGATTCCCAGACGGATTCCGAAATTTCTACTCGCGTGGATGACAAAGGGTACGTTACGGTGGACGAGTACTGTCGATTGAACGGGTTTGACGACATCTACGCCGGTGGGGACATTTTAGAGGACAAAATGTTCGGGTCAAGTGGAAAGCATGCGGTGACTGGGGAGCAGCACCCCGAGCGCATCGCCGCGACGGCCTTTCTTCACGGGCTGATCATCGCGCGCAATCTGAAACGTAAACTAGAAGGCGAACCCGAAAAGGGACCTAACCTGTGTCGGTTCGACAAGAACAACGACCCGTTCGGCGCCGCGCTCGAGATTTCTTTAGGCCTGGAGTGCGGGCTCGGCGTGATTCACCCGGTTTTAGCGGACATATACAACTCCATGAACTTCACGTTTGGCATTCCGCGGGCGGAGCTGGAAGCGGATAAGTGCGGCGTCGCGCCGGAAGTCGCGCGGAACAAGGAAAACGTAACCGCTCTGGTCATGGGCGCGTTTCAAAACGTAGACATGAACGCGATCGTCGTCGGGATGTTCGGGGGAGACCCGAAAATGGTGGACCCGCTCGCACCGCCGCCGGGAGGGCCGCCGCTGAGAGACGAGACGGGGGGTGGGACGGAGCCGGAAGCACCAGTGGTTGTCGATACTCCGGCGGCAGTGGAAGAGGTCCCAGCGGCTGTCAAAGAGGCCCCTGCGGCTGTGGAAGAGGTCCCAGCGGCCGTGTCCGAGCCAACCGCGGAAGCAGAGGCGCAGGCGCCCGTCGAGGAGAGTGTCCCCGTCGCGGAAACAGCGCCCGCCGAGGAGCCCGTCACCGAGGAGCCCGCCCCCGCCGAGGAGGCCCCAACCGAAGACGCCGCTCCCGCTGACGAACCCCCCACGGAAGAGGCCCCACCCGCAGTGGAGCCCGTGTCTGAGCCCGAGGCAGCCGCCGATGAACCCAAGGCGGAAGAAGCTGTGTAACGGTTGACGGTGCTGTGTAATTTTATTTTCTCAAACTTCAAAACATTTCGTCCCCTTTACCTCACATACCAGCGCGCGCGGCAATGACATCCTTCCCCGGCCGTTCTCCCCCCGCGGCGGCGCCGCACCTCGCGCCCGCGGACGCGCGCGCCTTGCGAGACGCCGGGGGTGCTTTGCTGAACAGCAGCGATGGCGTTTCTGTCGGGGGCTGGGAGGTTCGCACCAAACGCACGCCGATCTTGGGCAAAGATGCGCTTGCTGGTTTGGAGCAACGGCTGGGCACCTCGCACCTTCCCGAGATGGTGTTTGGCAGCGTGTTGGAGCTGGTACACGCGGAGTCTGACACACGAGTGCACTTCAACGCCGAGGACGCGCTCCGTGAGTGGCTTCACGAGGACCTGCCTCCTTTGAAAATCGCAGCCGCGGCCAAGTGGGCGGAGGCGCACAAACTGAGGTTCGGCACGGGCTTGCCAAAGAACACGAGCTCCGCAACGGACAGGCAATCTTCAGATGATTGGAACGACACGCAGAACACGAGCGACTACGACTGGACGTTCACCACGCCTTATAGGGGGAGCGTGGGCAGTGGAAGTAGCGTCGATGGCACGGTCGATGGAACCAATGCATCATCATCAGAATCTAAAATAACATGGCAAAACACAAGCAAGCGCATCGACCGCTCGGTGTTGATGCAGCGCGATCCTATTTTATTTTTCCACGAGTTGACGCTTTATGAGAGTGAACTAGATGACAACGGCGAATCGTCTGTGACTGTAAAAGTGCGAGTCATGCCCAAATGCTGGTTCGTTTTGATGCGGTTCTGGATGCGGTGCGACGGGGTTCGGGTTCGGCTGCGCGAGACTCGCTTTTTTTGTCCAATCGACGGATCCAAAACGCCAACAATCATTCGAGAATCCGCGCGGCGCGACGAATCGTTCGAGGAGCTGAGAAATCGGGGGGCCCCGGGAGACGCCTCCCAGTACCCCGACGCGGATGAAGCCGCCTCGGTGCTGCTCGCAGCCGGGGGGCCGGTGGACATGGAGTACCACGAGCTGGGGACTGAATGAGTAGCGTATGTAACAGAGCATCAATTTACATTTTTGACAACCTCACGATTTGCCTCTCCCCTTTTCTCTTCAATCAGATTCAATCGTGTGCCAAATTGGGGAGCACCCAACCATCTCTGTGCGTTTGGTCCGGCAGCGGCATCCGCACGCGCGTCACATCCTTGTGGCGATGTCGGACCCCCCCGACCCCCCCTCGACTGATGCCCCCCCAGGCGGCGATGCGCCCCCCGGGGATGCGGTATCCCGCGAGGGCAGTTTTCGGGATTTAAGCGGCAGCTTCGCGAGCGCGTCGTCCGGAAACCTATCCGGGAAGATCACACGGATGGGGAGCATGCGAAGGACGCCGCTTTCCCGGTTTGCAAGTGTCGGCCGCAAAGCCGGTAAATTAAGCATTCAAACCAGAGAAACGTTACAAAAGACACGGGACAAGGCTGATTACCGCCGGGACATTTTAAGCAAACCCAGCGAAGAGCGCACGGAGAGCGACATTTTGAGCCTCATGGAAATCCTGGGGCGACTTCGGTTCGCCAAGTCGCTGCGACACGCGGAAAAAGTAGAGGTGTGCAAGGCCATGGGGTATCGATCGACGGAAAAAGACATGGTGGTGTTCAACCAGGGCGATCCGGGGAACACGTTTTACATCATTCTGAGCGGGAGCGTGTCGGTGTCGATTAAAGGCGGCGCGGATGCGGATCATCCAGAAAGTGCGTCGAAATCAAAATCCGGACACCACTCCGCTGGCACCAAGAAACTCAACCCTGAGAAGTTCTCAAAGGTTGCGACGTTGTACAACGGCGACTCGTTCGGTGAGCTGGCGCTGTTACAGGAAGGGAGCGTGCGTTCGGCTACCGTTCAAGCCGAGACTGATGTCGAATTTTTGGTAATCTCGAGAGACGACTACAACCGTATTCTCGGCGCCGTGAGCGAAGAACAGCTGGCAGTGAAGATTAAGTTTCTGCACGGCTTGCCCGCGTTTGCTGGTGTGCCGGCGAGCATGATAAGAAGCGCTGCGTATGTGTTAACTACACGTGAGTACGTCAGGAACGCGGTGGTATATAAACAGGGCGAAGAGACCGAAGAAATATTTTTCGTCGAAAGCGGGAGCGTTAAATTCGTGCGCGAGATTTTGGACGACTTCGAGTTGAAAAAGTTGGGAGTGCTGCGAGACGGACCAGTCGCCGCGGCTCGAATCGCGCGACGAGAAAAAGGGGGCTTCCTCGCGGAACCCCCTCCGCCGCCTGGGGAGGACGATACCGCGCGAGAAACCATCGACGAGTTTTCGCACCTCGACGGCACAAACGGGAAGAGCTTCGCGGGTTCGAAAAATAATTCAAGGCCGCGGACGCCGAACCATCAACTTTCGCTGGGGGATATGTTCACCACTGCTGCTACCGAGGCGCGGAAACGACAGCAAGATGAAGACGAGCGGAAGAAGAAGGCTGAACAAGAAGCGGCTGAAGCGGCTGCGAACGGTGACAACGCAGAGAACGAAGACACCACGGCTAACGAAGGAAACACGCCAAAACTCGACAAGAGTAAACGAGTCATCCCCACGCTGGGTGAAACGCCGTTAACAGGCGACACACCGAACGCGAGTTTCAACGATACCACCCCGTTCGTCCCCACGTTGCGCAAAAACACGTACGGAGGCAACCGCACGTCTAAAGGAAACTTCTCAACGTTCAAAACCAGCTCCAGTTTTGGAGCTGAGGAGGATAAAAATGCGCAGAAGAAAGGCTTGGGTCGGTTATTTTTGGAAGCCGGGCGAGTCGGAGCGCTCGATTACTTCGGCGACGTGTTCTTGACCAGCAAATTAAAGCAACCCGCGTCCGCCATAACAACAGAGCCCACAAGATGCTACGTCTTGAACAAGTGGGACATGCTGAAACGCGTCGACAGAGATGTAGTCCACAGGTTCCGTTCCGCGAAAACTCGAGTGATGAAGTTTTACGCGAACGAAGATGCGATTCTCGCCGAGTTCAAACGCGCGGCGGTGTGGGACTCGTACAAAAAGTCGCTCGTCGCGGAAGTGGTTGTGGATAGGAAGGAAAAGGTACAGAAAGGAAGGGCTTAGTGTTTTTAATGGTGACTGTCACCCATAGAACTGTATACCTATAGAAGAGACTTTGATTGTATCGACAGATAAATTAGCTCACACGCTTTTTTCTTCTCGGCGCTGATATATTTTCACTCCCTCTCGTTTCTGGAGACGGCACCTTTCCTATCGACGTCGACATCAGCTCATCGTCACAACTGGTGGCGTCTGCCTCCATCGCGGCGGGGATGGTGTTGTCACGGCCTTCCGGGTCGTTCGCCCTGACACCGTGTCACGTCGTGCGTCGGTCGAGCCGTCATGCTCGGTCGGTACCAAGCGCGAGCGAGTCGTCCTCCGATGTCTCATCGGCTGGCGTGAAAAGATCTGCACTGCGATCGAAGTCCGATGCTGTGGTCCGTCCCATGACTTCCGGAGACCTCGCGCCCGTCGTCGCCACTTTAGTGGAAGCCGCGGACCCCGGGAAGGTCACCGCTTCCGCGCTTGCTGCGTACGCGCTGGAAGCGTCACAAGCGGACCCGAGGAGTGAAGTCGCACTGGTGGCCTCACTAGCTCCCACTCCAATCGATACACCAGAAGTAGTTGGCGTCTGCGGAATCCTCCTCGATGACGATTTGAAACCGAAAGAGATGCGCTTGCGCGGCACCAACGCAGCGTACGTCACCAACCTCGCAGTGGCGTCCAGGGCGAGGAACAAAGGCATCGCGAGTGATTTATTATCACAGGCTGAACAGTTAGCGAAAAAAAATGGGTGCAAAACCGTGTGGTGTCGCGTAGACGGCGATAACGAATTGGCGCGGCGCATGTACTCGCGGAGAAACTACGCGCCGAGGGAACCGGCGAAAGTAATAACGTTCCGAAAGATTATGGCCACCGCGTACGGCTTCGCAGGCGTTGCGCACTTCGTTGACCTCGTGGTGGGGCCGTCAACACTGGTCATGTCAGCCGGAGCACCTGATTTTTATGGAATGAATGTACCTCAACAAATTTTGGCGCTGGTTTGGTGTGTATTAGGGCCGGCTTCGTTTGTCGCGAACAAAGTTGCGGAGGAAAACGGCGCGCCAAAAATCGCAGTAGCTGGGTTAGTGGTCTATGGCGTCTTCGAAACCGCTTTGGCGTGTCTTTGTGCGTTTTACTACGGAGCCAAGGGGGGGGATGCCGCGACTGGCGCGGTGGCAGTACAAGCCGTGGTGTTCTTGTGCTACAAGACGCTGGCACCCGGAAACCAAGGCGAGAAGATTTCGCTAGCGAAGGATATAGAAATGGAGGATACTTTCGTGTCCATGTGGATCGGGTGGAGAGGCGTAGGGGGTGAAGGAGGTGTAGGGAGTCAACTCGGTGTAGGGGCAATTAGTCATCGAACACAAGCAGCGTGCAAGGCGAGTGATAACAACAATGAAAACGATGTCCAGTGGAACACGTTATCCAGCGGCGACCCTCGCGTTGACGACGGGTGGGTGGGCGACGTCGCGGAGCCGTTGCTGGGTAGCGTCAATAGTTTCGGGAGTCGCGACGAGGCCTCTGAAAAGGAGGAGTACGAACGCGACGACTCGGGGCGGATGGTATACGCCGCGCACGGTTTCTTTTACGACGGGATCTTGCCCTCCGACGTGGAGTTATACGGAATGACTGAACGGGTCAAGGTGGATGTTGGAATCGTGGGTAAAAAACGACAGCGGGTGTTCGCGCTGCGCAAACGGCTGGGAACGCGGAACGGCGTCGTGGGGGCGGAGAGTGATATCGTCGAAGTAACCATGGAGCGCCCGCTGGGAATCGTGGTGGATAGGGATTTAGACGGGTTTATGCGGGTTGCGGACTTCGTGGAAGGGTCTCGGGCGGGACGTGCGAATGCGGTGGCGCAGCTGCAGGGGATGAATCAAGTAGGGGCACAGACGCCGAAGAAAGGAGACGTGGTGCGCGCGTTCACGACGACGACGTTAAGCTACGGCCCGAGGGCGCAACTTTTGGGGGACTTGTCCGGAACGAAGCGCGCCGTGGTTTTGTTCGGCGCGGATGACCAGCCGTGGGGCAAAACAATCGGCGCACTGAAAAACGGCCTCGTCGCGGACGGACCGGTGACGCTTATTCTGGAAAGGGAAAGGGATTCAGGACGAGCGAACGCGTGGACCCCGGAACCGGCGCCGGTGGAAAAACCGCAAAGGACAAAGAAAAACAACTTTTTGGGACAGAAAACTACCACCGGGTCACGAAACGCCGACTTCGACTCCGCGCCTCGAAGTGAAACCAACAGCGCTGGGCGCCAACGCGTT
>TARA_B110000977_G_scaffold3482_1_pt1 | contig 11445 bp, 4 predicted proteins | sample TARA_B110000977 | Tara Oceans TARA_B110000977 (sample SAMEA4397798) | marine metagenome | biome: Polar Biome; feature: [SRF] surface water layer (ENVO:00010504); material: water (ENVO:00002006), including particulate matter (ENVO:01000060) such as... | depth 5 m | reverse complement strand
AACCGGTAGTAGTACTTCACAACTTTGACAAATAACTACGTTGTTAAAGGAGCAGGGCAATGTCAGAACCACAAAACGGACGTATAGGCGGAGCATTACTAAGAGACAATCTTTTACGTAACGGCGTAGACCTAGCGTTTGACACTAATTTACTTTATTTAAAACTTGACGATACAAATGCTGATATAATACCCGGTAGTGCATCAGGTCTTGATCCTAGTAATCCAAACTGGCCAGGAGACGGCGATCCTTACTTATCTGTAGGATCACTAGGACGGGGCGTTGGTATTAATATAGATAATCCTACTGCTGCATTACATGTTGGCACACAAATAGGCACTACTGATATAATACTTCCAACCCAAGCCGACATTAATGCTATTAGTATTTCAGAAGGCAATATAACTGCTAACTCTTTTCCTTTATACTTTAATGCTGCATCAACTATAAAAGTTTCCACATTAGAAACTGCTGGAACTAGAATTAATGATAATTCTATTTTTACAAAATCATCTGCAAATTTAGAAATACGTCCAACAGGATCATTAGAAGTATACGCAGATACAAATGTAACTGGTAATTTACATGCAACTGGTGATATTGTATTTAATGGCAATATAGTCTTTGGCAATGATAGTAATGATAATGTTACATTTGAAGCAGATGTTAATAGCGATATTTTACCTAATATTACTGACACTAATACATTAGGCACTGCGTCTAAACGATGGAGAGACTTATACAGTAATCTAATTAACGGACAAAATATAATATCTCAAGGATTTGCAGTAGATAATGCTGTATTACAAACTAGACAAGGTAACATATTTTATGTTAGTACATTAGGAAACGATTCTAATGTCGGCGATCATCAACATGGCGCCTTTCTTACATTATCTCATGCACTTAGCGTAGTCGATGCTAGTTCTGCAGGGCCTGTAACTATACACATTTATCCAGGAACTTATATCGAGACTTGTCCGTTAGTTGTTCCTAGTAATGTTACTATTAGCGGAACTGATATTAGAAATGTTGTTATTAAACCTACAGTTGCAACACAAAACAATGACATTTTCCATTTAGAACATAACACAGTTATTGAAAACTTAACTATAAAAGATTTTTATTTTAATAGTGTTGATAACGAAGGGTATGCATTTAGGTTCGCACCCAATACAATAATATCAGAAACTAGTCCGTATATTAGATATGTAACTGTAGTAACTAAAGGCACTGTTACTAGTGTCGACGATCCGGGCGGCTTTGCCCAAGGCGATGCAGGTAAAGGAGCATATATCGATGGCGCAGAATTAAGTAGTTCAACAGTTGAAGGCTCAATGCTTTTCCATGCAGCTACGTTTATTACTCCAGGTGTTGATGCAATTACAATGACTAACGGTGTTAGAGTAGAGTGGATTAATAGTTTTACATACTTTGCTAACAAAGGTCTTTATGCTATACAGGGCACAGACGGCCTAGGATCAAACGGCGTAATATATGGCGCTGAATTAAGAAGTATTAATAGTGCAAATGTATATGGCAACAACGGTGTAGTAGCCGACGGTGCTAATACACTAATGTATCTAATAGGACACAACTTTGGTTATATTGGCACCGGCAAAGATGTTAGTAATGATAATACACTAGCGTTACTAGATCAAGAAACTACTGAGCTTAACAATGGAACAGTGTACTATGTGTCAACGGATCAAACTGGAACTTTTAAAGTAGGCGCTGCATTCTTTGTAAATTTTGAAGATGGCACAACTAGCTTTGACACTGAACAAGTGGACTTAACTGATGTTAGTGCAATATTCATTAATACTAACGGCAATATTACATACATTAATGGTCAGCAAATTGATACAGGAAATATAAGAATTTCTGGCAACGAAGTATTTACTATTGACGGAGACTTAAAATTATCTCCAATCTCTGGTAGTGTAGTTATAACTAGCAATCCTTCCTTTATATTGCCACGCGGTACAAGTATGCAGCGCATGAATCAAGAAAGCGATATTCGCTATAACACCGATCTTAATGCATATGAGGGATATAGTTCTGCTAATGTTTCTTTTAATGGTGTGTATAGTGATAACAGACAAACAAACATAAATGCAAACAATGCTCCTGGCAATTTAGTATTCACTGCTAATGCTATTGAAACTGCAAGAATATCTGCAGGAAAAATTGAATTAAATGGATTAGCATCAGATGATATTTTATTTAATAATAACTTAATTACTACAACACTTAACCAAGACGTTACAATAACACCTAATGGAAATGGCTTAGTTATAATTGATAATTTAAAATTTAATGCTACAATAATTGAAAATACTTCAAACAACAATCTTGAACTTAAAACAACTGATGGAGGATATGTAAGCTTTGATATGACATCTGGACTTATAATTCCTTCCGGCACAGTTGCTGAAAGACCTGCCGATGGCCAAACAGGACATACCCGCTGGAACACAGATGCAGAGTATATGGAAATATATAATGGATCAGCATGGATCAGAACTTCTGGCGAAAGCGAAGTACAAGTAACAGTAGATACTATAAATGATTTACTTGATTTATACGTTCTTGTACTAGGTTAATACTCTAAAACGATAAATACTATTAATGCAGTACGCGACTAATGTTCTGCAGGGTCAAACTGTGGTTAACCAGCAAAGAGTCGACAGACTGAAAATTTGGCTAGAGGGACAGGATCCCCGTATAGAGGAGCAACGATGGCTATAGGTCGCATTAGTGGTCCGCTCTTAAAGTCGAATTTACTTCGTAGCGGAGTTGATTTAGCATTTGAGAACGACCTATTATATCTAAAAGTTACCAAACCGGGTGACACGGCTCAGCGCATTGGTATAAACACTAATACACCTTTATACGACTTAGATGTAAACGGCACAACTAAATCTACATTTCTTAACGTAGTACAAACTGCAACTATTGCAGATATTACTATATCTGGTTCAACTGTTAGTACAACTAACCCTGTACTAACCTTAGGAACTAACGACTCTGTTGTGTATCAAAACAAATTAACTGTTGATGGCATTGAGATAGAAAACAATGTTATTAGTACACATGAAACAAATACTAATTTAGAGTTACGACCAAATGCAACAGGAACAGTTGAAATATTTGCAAATACAAATGTTTACGGAGATATTGTAGCAACTGGAAATATAACTTCAGATGGTAACATTACATTAGGCGATGCTGATACTGATAACGTAGAGTTTAACGCAGATATCAATTCTAATATTGTTCCTAATACAACTGACACGTTTGCGTTGGGCTCAGAAACACAGCGTTGGAATGATGTCTGGGTTAATAATTTACATTCGGGAACTATTAATGCAAACTCGTTAATTGTCGACGGTGTTGACCTTGCATTACGCCAGGGCAATTTATTTTATGTTGCAGAAAATGGTGACGATGCCCATTCTGGAACACACCCTAACGACCCGTTTCTTACAATTAAGCATGCAGTTGAAAACGCAGCAGAAGGTGACACTGTACACATTTACCCAGGTATATTTGAAGAAACTTTTCCAATAACAGTGCCAGCTGGCGTTACTGTTAAAGGACATAGTTTAAGAAGCGTAGTTATACGTCCAACAGTTGCAACACAAAATAACGATGCATTTTTATTAACTGGATCAACAACAATTCAAGATTTAACTATTAAACAGTTTTATTTTGATAGTGGCAGTAATACAGGTTATGCATTTAAATTTGCTACTAATTTTACTGTATCAGGAACAACTAACCGTTCACCGTATATTAGTAATGTAAGTGTTATTACTAATGGCAGTGTAACTAGTGGTTCAGATCCTAGGGGATTTGATCAAGGCGATGCAGGTAAAGGCGCATATATCGATGGCGCTATGGCATTAGCTAGTAGTAACGAAGCGTCAATGTTATTCCATGCAGCTACGTTTATTACACCAGGCGTAGATGCTATTACAGTAACTAACGGAGCTAGAGTAGAATGGCTGAATAGCTTTACATACTTTGCAAATAGATCAATGTATGCCTTCGATGGAACAACTGGCATCAACGGCACAGGCAAAACTTCAGTTAGAGTTAACGGGTTATTAGGTACTATAGTTGCAGGAAATACTTTTAGTTATTACGATACAGATGGTACAACAGTATTAGCAACAGGCACTATTGATAGTGTTGATGCTGACAATAAATTTTATGTAAATGGAAACTTAACAGGATTAATTACTGCAACTGATCGTGGCGGCAAAATTATAACCAAATACGGAACACCTACTACTGATACAACAATTAGAAAGTTTGGAACAAGCAGCTTAGAGTTAAACGGAACTACTGACTATATCGGTGTAGTTAGTAATAACGACTTTGGATTTGGCACTGGTAACTATACAGTTGAAGGTTGGTTCTACTTTGATAGTGTAACTGCTATTACAACTTTATTTGATTTTAGAGGCGGAGCTGGGTCAGACATAGCGCCTGTTGTTTATATCGATGCAGGCGGCGAACTACGATTTTATTCATACAGCGTAGATAGAATTGTAGGATCAACACTGTCAACAGGCACTTGGTATCATATTGCAATTAGTCGCAGTGGAAATGACACAAAGCTATTTTTAGATGGAGTGTTAGACGGCACTTGGACAATTTCACCAGTTGATTATGGTATTGCAAAACCTGTTATAATCGGAGCTCAATGGGACGGAGCAAACAAATTAGATGGTTACGTAGACGAATTTAGAATTACAAAAGGTACAGCACGTTACACATCAGCATTTACTGCACTAACTTCTCAATTTACAGGAGACACTGATACTAAATTGTTATTACACTTTAACAATGCAGTAGACGGGTCTACAATTATTGTAGACGATACTGTTAACTCGCAAGATTTACGTTTTAGTAACGGTTCTAGTGCTAGTTATATTACATTGGCAGACCAAACAGATTTTGGTGCAGAAATACGTTTAATTGGTAGTGCAAGCATTTATGGTAATTATGGATTAGTTGGTGACGGACCTGGCGTAATTATATACGCAGTCAGTCATAATATGGCATATGTAGGAAACGGCAAACTATCAACAAATGATCCGTTGACTATTATACAATTAAATGAAGTTGTTGAAAACAATGATGCACAAATAAGATATAATAGCGTTGACCACAAAGGTGACTTTAGAGTTGGTGATTTATTCCATGTAAGTCAAGAAGACGGAACAGTGGCATTTAGTTCTAGCGCAGTTAATATTACAACACAAGATGGTGTTGTAATTAATACCGGTGGAAGCCAAACAACTATTACTGGCGAAAAAATTGATACTGGTAATTTAAGACTTAGTGGAAACACTATTGAAAGTTTAAGTGGTGATGTAATACTTAGTGCAGATAGTGGTACTGTGCGAATTGAATCAAATGGCGCATTAAATTTACCAACTGGTACTACCGCAGAACGCCCCGGATCGCCTGTTAATGGCATGATGCGCTACAATACTGATAACAACTTGTTTGAAGGTTATGACGGCAATTGGATTGCGTTAAACGGTATATATGATCTAGATTTAAACACTTATATTACAGCAGAACTAACTCCTGGAGCAAACGACAACACTATTAGATTCTATGCCGACGGTGCATTAGTAGCAGATATGGATTCTACTAGATTAAGATCAGACAGAATAGAAGTTGATGATATTGCCATAGACGGTAATGTTATAAATACCATAACAACAGATACTAACTTAAATCTTAGCGGAAATGGAACAGGCAGTGTAGCTATTGATAATTTATCCTTTAAGGGTAATGCAATAACTAACACGCAATCAAACGGAACAACTTATTTTAGGAATTCCGGTACTGGTTACGTAAAGATCGAAGGTACCGGAGCATTTGTAGTACCAGTTGGACAAGATATTGAAAGACCTATTCCTCCATATAGAGAAACAGGAATGACACGATTTAATACTGATCAGCAGTATTTAGAAATATGGAACGGCGTAGCATGGGTTTCAGTTGCTGGTTCATCCGGCGCTATTACGTTTAACGCTGCTGAAAATTTAGTATTAGAATACATATTAGTTTTAGGATAAAAAATGGCAACAACATTTGAAAATAAAATAATAAAAGACATAGGAGTGTTACCGGTTCTTGCAGTTGAAACAGACGCAGGCACACGTTCTACTATTATCGGAATGCAATTATCAAATTTAACAGAATCAGTAGTGTATACTAGTGTCTCAATAAAAGACTCTGACAGTGTGCATGCATATTTTATTAAAGATGTTATGCTGCCTCCAAACTCTAGTTTACCGGTACTTAGGTCTGGGGAGAAATTAATACTCTCACCGTCAAATGCACTATATATTGTATCAGATGAAGATGATTCAATCGACGCAATATTAAGCTATGTAGATATTGTATAAGGGAAAAAGTTATGAGTAGTTACACAGGCACAAGCGTTGAAGAAATGATGGCAACAGTCAAAGATAGATTCTTTTACGGCTTGCGTAGAACAGATCACGGCGAACTATTTATTGGTAAAGTAGACCAAATGTCTAAGACTGATAGTTTAACAGTTAATAATCCAGGCGATCCTGCGCAAAACTATCCTGACTTTACTGAAGGCCAAGACTTTACTGAAGGAAGAGATGTTTTTCATAATCTAGTTTATGAAAATTTAAATTACGAACAGTACCGTTGGGACACAAAGAATATATGGTATTATGTTAACGACGAAGGCGAACTAGTTGCTAGAGTAAATCATAAACATACATATGATGATAATTCAAGTAGCCTAGGCCTCCCTGTAACAGAAAATCTAAACGACTTTGATGTTAGTGTTGCAACAGGTACTAACAGTTACGGTACTGGTAACAAATACTATATCGAGCGACATATTGGTGAAAGTCCGACACTTAATTTAGTAGAAGGTCAAACATATATTTTCAGACAACACGACACTTCAAATGTTACACACCAAATATTGTTTTCAACAACTCCAAACGGAACTTGGGGTGGTGGTGTGGAATATACAACAGGCGTTGTTAAATATGGCGCAGCTGGTAGTCCAGGAGCGTATACACAAATAACTATAGCAGAAAATGCGCCTGTATTATATTACTATTGTTTAAATCATAGTGGTATGGGCGGACAAGCAAATACAATTGCATAATTACGGAAGTTAATAAAAATGGCAGATTTTAAGTTAGATAGAATTAGGTTTAAATGGCAAAACGTTTGGACCGCAGCAACAGCGTACACTAAAGATGATGTGGTATATTATCAAGGATCAGTTTATGTCTGTCTTGTTGGTCATACTGCTGACGCAAGTTTTTACATTGATCAAGTTAACATAATCCCAAAATGGGAACTTATGCAAACTGGTGCAATATGGAACGGTAATTGGCAAACGTCTACGTATTATGACATCGGCGCTATTGTAAAATGGAACGGCTATGTGTATAAATGTGTGTTTCAACATACTTCTAATGCTGTTTCAATTACTGGGCTTACAGGTGATTCTGTAAACTGGACTCTTTTAGCTACTACTAATAATTGGTTAAACACTTGGACAACGTTAACATACTACGAACTTGGCGATGTAGTACGATACAATGGCGATGTGTATGTGTGTATTGCTAAACATCAAGCAGCAACAACTGATATACTTGGTCTCGAAGAAGATCAAGCAAGCTGGACATTAGTAACAGTTTCTGATTACTGGAGAGGCGATCTTGTAGATGCTACTAGATATATAAAAGATGACATTGTAAGATATAACGGAAGTATATATCGTTGTCTCACTGGTCATACTAGTACATTAAACATAGAAGATAATGCTGCAAATTGGGAAGTTGTTTTAGAAGGAATTAATTATAGACAAGATTATGCTAACACAACTTATTACCGAGTCGGTGATATTGTTAAGTACGGAGCATCTTTATGGAGATGCCTAATAACTCATACTTCTGTAGATATTGAATTAGCAAACGATGCGCAAGCAACAAATTGGGAATTATGGCTTCCTGGACTCAACTACGAGTCAGATTGGTCAACTGTTATCCAATATCAGAAAGGCGACATTGTACAATACGGCGGCTATGTATATACTGCATTAACAAACAATATTGGCAGTCTTCCGTCAGTAAATGGAAAAGTACAAGACACTGGAGACTGGGAATTATTAATAGCTGGTTATAGAATTCAAGGCGAATGGTCTCCGGCTACTGCTTATAAAACAGGTGATGTTGTAAGAAATAATGGATATGTTTATGTTGCTAGGTCAGACCATGCAGCAGGAGTATATCCTACATCTACTGCAAACTGGCAAATAGTAATTACAGGTAATCAATATATAGGAGATTGGTCTAGTGCAACACTTTATTTTCCGGGTGATATTACAGTGTATGCAGGAACTTCATATAGTGCAGTCCAGCAACATACTAATGCAAATCCTAAAGCAGACGTAGCAGGAGCAGGAGCAAACTGGGTTACAATAGTCGGTGGATCTGCAGATAACGTATTAGCAGATAGAGGTGATATTAGAACACACGACGGCACAGCTATTGCTGACTTGGCTATTGGCAATCCTGGTACTACATTAAAAGTAGCAGCTGGAGGAACTCAAGCTGCTTGGTTAAAACAGGACCGTGTTGATAAAGTTTATTATGTTTCAATAGAAGGCACTAATGGTATTAATAATGGAGACACATTAGCAGCACCATTTAGAACAATTAAATATGCGTGTGATTATATATTAGCTGACCAAGCTAATAGAGCACCAGCGACTATATTTGTTAAAACTGGTGTATATGAAGAAGTTCTTCCTATATCAATACCAGCAGATGTAGCGGTAGTCGGCGATGAATTAAGAAGTACTGTTGTAACTCCTCAAATTGGGCACGAACTAGCAGACATGTTTTATGTTAGAAACGGTTCAGGTCTTAGAAATATGACACTACAAGGATTGTCAGGCACACTAGGTGCAGCTAATGAATACTTAACAAGGCGACCAACAGCAGGCGCATTTGTCGGTTTAGATCCGGGTACAGGCCCTACAGATACTAGTGTACACATTACTAGTAAGTCACCGTATGTACAAAACGTATCTACGTTTGGTACTGCATGTGTTGGAATGAGAATTGACGGTACTCTACATAATGCTGGAAATAAATCAATTGTTGCAAACGATTTTACACAGATTATTCCAGATGGAATTGGTTACTGGGCATCTAACAATGCGTTATCAGAACTTGTTTCAGTATTTACATATTATTGTCATATAGGATATTTGTCAACCGATGGCGGAAAACTGCGCGGAACTAACGGAAATAATTCGTATGGTACATATGGTAGTGTTGCTGAAGGGTTTGATAGCACAGAAGATCCTATTACAGCAGTAGTAAATAACCAAAGTAAACAAGCAGAGATTAGCCAAATATTTACAAACAGTAATAATTTAATTACATTAGGCTACATAAATGCTGGACAAGGATATTCATCTGCATCTGGAACTGTAACAGGACCTGGTGCTTCCGCTGCTGTATCATTTGACGAATTTAGAAAAGGTGGCATTTCAGAATTGCGCCTAACAGATCCAGGTGATTCAAGTACAGCAGGCGGTATTAATTATGGACAAGTAGTTAACTATGCACAAGGCGGCACAGTGTTAGGTATTAGAATATCAGTTGCTGACACTAATACTATTGCTACCCTTGAAGGACTAAGAATTATTATTACACAAGGTACTGGCGTAGGCCAATACGGTGTAATTACTGGTTATAATACAGTATCAAAGGATCTTATTGTATCTAGAGAAACAGACGGAAAACAAGGATGGGATCACCTTTATCCAGGTTATCCACTAGCAACAACACTTGACCAAACTACTAGATATTCGATAGAAACAAGAGTTTCAGTAGATGAACCACCGTTTTTAGTATCTAATGCTGTTACTCCTACTATATTTGGAGCAGTAGCATGGCTTAGTGGAGATACATGGGCAGGCGCACAAGCAGGCGGTACAGCAGGCAGCGTAACTGTTGACGGCGGCACAAACTGGGGAACAATTGTAATTCCAGCAGGAACTTGGACTAGTGTAGCAACAGGCGGCGGCACAGCCGTATTTTTACAATCTACATCAAGCTCTGATGCTGTTATAAGAACTAGTGACGGAACATCATGGGCTTCGGAAACAATGCCAGCAGTTGACTATTGGACAGCAGGAGCCTATAGTGGCACACGATTAGTAGTAATAGCAGGCGGTGCAAGCGGCGGCACTAATGTTGCATATACAGACGACCTAGGCGATAATTGGACTGCAGGCGGCGCACTTCCGTCATCTAACCACACTGATATTGCATACGGCAGTGGTAAATTTATTGCTATAAAAAGCGGTGGCGCAGTATCATCGTCGACTGACGGTACGTCATGGTCAACTGTTAATGTACCATCAGGCAACTGGACATCAATTGCATATGGTAATGGTAGATTTGTTGCAGTACAAAGCGGTGATGATACTAGAATGTATAGTTTCGACGGCGTTACATGGTATACTTCCTCAATAGATGAGAATACAAATAGTCCTTGGTCTAAAGTTGAATATAGCCAAGGAACATTTGCAGCAATAACATCAACGACTAATATTGTTAGTATGTCAACCAGCGGGTATACATGGTCTAATGAAATGGAAGATAGTACTATTAAAACATTATTTAGAGCTGGCGGGTATACAACGTTTGCAGCAGGTGAGTCGTCTACTGGTGCAAGATTTATAGCAAATCAATCATCACAGACTAACGCTGATGTATTAACTACCGGCTGCAAGCCATTGATTCGTGCAATAATTGAATCAAGTAGAGTAACAGAATTTCACATATACGAACCTGGCAGCGGGTATACAACTGATAGTATGGGAATTGCATTAGTTGATCCGAACAATACTGTAGAAGCTACATTTGAACCAAGAATTAATAATGGTGTATTACCTCAACCTAGATTTACTAATAGAGGAACAGAATATGCCTCCGCTCAAATTTCTTTAACTGGTAACGGATTGGCAGATAGTTTCCAAATAGGTGCAGACCTTATTGTATCTAATATGTCTAGAATTCCTGGTCCGGGAGACAACTTAGTTATTAATGGTATTGATGATGTAACTTATAGAGTTGTGTCCTTTACTACTCCAACAGGCTCATTAGGAAATTATGCATCAACACTGTCAGTGTCACCGACTATTGACAGAGCAGAGTCACCAATACATGCAGAGACTATGATCATTAGACAACGATACAGTCAAGTACGGTTAACAGGTCACGATTTCCTAGACATTGGTACTGGTAATGCGTTAGAAACAAATTATCCAGGATTATATGTAGTTGGTTACCAAGGTGTTAATGATCCTAAACCAGCAAATGAAATACAAGAAGCTGG
>TARA_B110000977_G_scaffold14288_1_pt1 | contig 11445 bp, 9 predicted proteins | sample TARA_B110000977 | Tara Oceans TARA_B110000977 (sample SAMEA4397798) | marine metagenome | biome: Polar Biome; feature: [SRF] surface water layer (ENVO:00010504); material: water (ENVO:00002006), including particulate matter (ENVO:01000060) such as... | depth 5 m | reverse complement strand
GAGTCCCAAAAAGGAATCCCAGTCCTCGTATTGAGTGAAAGCCTGAAGAAAGTGAGCCGTGTGGCACGCCCGGAGGGATTCGAACCCCCAACCAACTGATCCGTAGTTACCTACTGGAGCCGAAACTCATGCCGTTTCCCGCAGTTTAACAGTGTTTGAGGTGTCAGCAAGTGTCCGGAGATGTCAGGAAAACCAACCGAATAACTGACATATCTACTGACATCAAGAAAAAGGATCGTGACCGAGCAATTTTTCCACGTGAGTCCTCAAGTTGCTATCGCAGACAAACAGATAGGTGCCCCGGATGCCTCTGGTCATCAATACTCGGTAAATGTTGACCACGTAATCCAGTAGGTCCTCATCGGAGTAAGTAATGCCTAAGCGGGGGTTGTTTTCCTCCCCCTTTTTGTCGTGATAATCCTCACGATGAAAACCTGTTTTCGCGGTGGCGGTTCCCCGTCTGGTGTCAATCACACAGTGTTTGGAGGTGGGGGAAGAAAGAAGACCGAGTGCAGCGCTGAACCCTCCCTCTCCTCGAGGCCAATGGTCGAGATGTGGATCTTGACCCGCTCACAAACGCCCGATTCACCATAATCTTGAAATCGACCCTCGGCGCTGTGGCGCCCTGTGCGAGAAAAGCGATCTAGCCGGTTGTTAACTGAGGTGAAATCGCTTAGCACCCAAGGAAATGAGGGTTGCGATTCCCGCTGAGGCGGTGATGAAGTAAAAACCTGCCCATCCGCCAAATTCGGACACCACAAATCCGCTGGTCGCGCTGCCCAGCGTTAGTCCGATAGAAATGGACGCCCCGAGGAGGGCAAAGGACTCATTGAGTCGGCTCAAGGGGACCAACTCCTTCAGTAAGCCATTCGCTGATATCAAAGTGGGCCCGATTGCCAACCCCGATACAACAATCCAGAACGTAATCGTCTCGACATTTTGAAAAAATAGGATTCCTGACGTGAAGAAAGTCATGGCTGCAAGAGACACGGTGTACCGGATATTGATAGGAATCTTCCAGTGGACCATCCCGTAGAGAATTCCCGACACGGCGCTCCCTAAAGGATAGAGAGCAACCCAGAGCCCCCCCTGAGGGGCTCTTCCCACCTCGGTTGCGACGGCGATAATGACGACAAAATTGGAACCAAACAACATTCCCAGACCAATGAGCGAGATGAACAAGGTCTTGACGTAGGTGATGTGAAGTATCGCACCCTGATGGTCTTGAGGAGATTGCGGCACTCCGCCTGCGTCAGTGCTGGAGAGGGCAATACCGATTGCTCCAATGACAGCAAAGACCACACCCGCCAACAAGGGAGATTCAGAACCCATGAGCGCAAAAAGTAGACCAGCTATCGCTGGTCCAACAATGTAGGCGGTCTCATCCAGAACCGACTCAATGGACAGGGCTGAGCCTAAGTCTCGGGGGTTAGATACCGACCTACCCCAACGGCTACGAGTGAAGCTTCCGAAAACGGGAAAAGTTGCCCCTGACAGGGCGGCGAAAACCACCAGCCCAAAAACCGAACGGTCAACGATAAAGACCATCCCTGCTGTTGCGAGCGCATTGATGCCCACTAGAGGCAAAATCACAGCGCGCGTGCCGAAACGGTCAGCTAGTCGCCCCACCCGAGGGCTGATTATGGCATTCGCGAGGGTGTAGAAAGCAGACGCAAGCCCCGCCAGGACAAAAGAACCACGCACATCAGAGACGAGGAAAACGATTGCTACGGTGTTCATCGCCAAGGGAATGCGCCCCACCATTCCGAAAAAGAAGGTAGGGAATGCATAGGTCATGCGAAAAACACTGAGGTAACCGGCCAGCATGATTACTTCCTCCTAGTACTGGTCGGGATGAGCAACTATAACTAGCTCTCAATCTCGCCGTGCCACTGAAGCAAGATCTCCATCGCTTTATCGAAGGTGTCGACAACTTCACCAGCATCCTCAACACATCCACGGACGAAAAGGTTGATACCTTTCCCGTCAATCATGTTGCCGCGATCCCTGATCACTCGCGTGTCAGTTACCAGGCCGACGATTCCCTTCTTTGTCGGGTCGATCTTCATCGCAGACCAGAAAATACCAATCTCACTAGCGGTTCCGTCGTCCACCATGGGACCATCTAAGAGCGCAAGAACGGCATCTGCCGCAAGTACTTGCTCGGCATCGAGGTCAAAAATGAACTTCGGTGTCACGGGGTCTGGAAGTGGTATTTCATGGGGAACAAATACATTCATGCCAGCGGCCCGCATCTTGGCAGCGCACTCATCAATATAGGAACGCTCGTAGGGGGTGAAAAGGGGTCCAGCAAAATAGACTCTCATCGTTTAGTACATCCTTGTTTTTGTGAGGTGGTGGGGAAAGTGGGTCGCGTGGTAGCTCTTCCAAAATCGAAAGTCAACTTGCGGTTGCAAGAGCGGAGTCATTCCAACCCGAAGGGCATTGACCTCGTCTGTGAGGTGGGCAATGGCGAAAAGGGAACCGGCTCGTAACTCAATTTCTTCGAGGCTGTCCTCCGGGATCTCCACCCCGTGAGTGATTTTTTCCTCTAGTTCTGCCGAGTAAGAGAAGATTCCCGTCACCCGGAGAGCGACCGGCACAATGTAATCGGCAAATGCTGAAATCATGTGGGTGTCCTCCAACGCCCAAAGCTTCCGTGGATTCAGAGCAAGATGCATCCCCCAAATCCCCAGTTGAGCCAACTTGTAGAAGTAAACCTCAGAGTCCCGCCAGATACTGACATCGTGGAACCGCGGGAATTCCACGGGCAGCCTGTCGAGGAGACCATCCCCGTCGGCGTAAAGGCGCGGAGTGCAGGATCGAACAAACTTCGCAAATCGGCCTTCGTATTTCTCAACCAGGACTTCCCCCACGCTGTTGAACAACTCAACCCGGTCATCAAGAAGGGGCATCTCGATAGTGCCCTCAAACACCTGCTCGAGGTCGCTCCTGGTCACTGAGGCGAGGTAGTCCCCGCTCAGGAACGGGATTCCCGCAGTGACGGCTCGGTGAACGGAAGCGACGACTGCCTCAGAGTCCGACCAGCGCCGACCCATGTAGTCGGTCTCAAACTTTATTCCCGTCTCGAAGTCTGTGAACGCGAAGTTCATCGTGTTCAGCACCAGCTGAAAGTCCATGATGACATCTGGGTCGTTCCCAAAGTCAAAAAGGAGTGAACCGTCGGATGGCGCAAACTCTTCATACGCCAGCCATTCAGCAGTCGACTTGATCTTGTCGGGGTAAACGGTGACATGCTTCGCCGCCTCAACGACCGGCACCACGCTTTGCAAGACTTTGCTACCCCATATGTCCGGCCTCATTCGCTGATTTCCTCTCCCTTTCTATACTTTGCACCCGCCATTGCTGGCGGACGTAGCCTTCGTGCCATGAATACAAGCACCAAGAGCGTGACAAGGTTCGGGAAGAACGTGACGAATTCGTCCGGAATAACCTTAACCTGAAGAAACACAATTCCGGCAATGAGGCCGATCACAGCGCTGACCACAGCACCTTTGCGTCTTCGCACTGCAAACAGATAGATGGCGAAAAGAAGGGCCACAATTGCCACGACAGCCAGGACCGCATGGACCGACTCCGCCTGACGAACCCGCAACGCGTCCGTGAACCCAAAGAGGAGAGAGCCAGAGAAGACACCTCCCGGCCGCCAATTACCGAAGATGACAGTCGCGAGCCCGATGAAGCCTCGACCGCCCGTTTGACCTTCACGATATACGGCCGACGCCACGAGCGATAGGTATGCCCCGCCCAGCGCTGCCAGCATTCCGGAAATGGAGATGGCGATGTACCTCACGCGATACACGTTGACCCCCAGTGACTCCGCGGCAACAGGATTTTCACCGGAAAATCGTACGCGAAGCCCAAACCCTGTCTTCCAGAGAATCCACCAGGTGAGCGGCACACACAACAGGGCCAACAAGGTCATCCAAGAGACATTGGTGACCAGCCCTCCGAGCACACCTGCCACGCTCGACACGAAGAACGTGTCGTGACCCTCGATTCCTCCGAGAAACTCTGACACCCCGGGCACAGAGAACGTTCCGGGCTGTTGCACGAGAGGCGAAACGGAAATATCACCACCGTTCGCGACGAAATAGATTCCCGAAAAGTATCTGGTTGCCCCCGCTGCCAAAAGGTTGATAGCCAACCCAGAAACCGCTTGGTCGATTCCAATCTTGACCGTCAGAATCGCGTGCAGGAGTCCGGTTAACGCTCCCCCGATTGCTGCAAAAAGTAAACCCGTCCACGGGCCGTACAGGAATCCAAACCACGCCCCCATCCAAGTCCCGACAATCATCATGCCTTCCAGTCCGATGTTGATAACGCCGGCGCGTTCAGACCATAGGCCTCCCAGTCCGGCAAGAAGAATGGGTATGGCAAACCTCAAGGTGGCCCCCGACGCCCCGCTCGAGGTGATATCCGTTGCGCCAGTGAAGCGCTCTACTAACGCCAACACAAAGAAGACGCCAGCAATTGCAACGGCAATTTTCCCCGGTGAGGAAAGAAATCTTTTCCATCCTTGGTTCTTCACTTGTCGTCCTCCTTTGACTCTTCCTGGTGGCTTCCGACAGCAGCCTGCTGTTGGCGGAGGTTAAGTCGTCTGATCAGCTCGTACGCGACAACAATGGAAATCACGATCGTGCCCTGCATCATCGTGACGATCTCGGTAGGAATCCCGTTGAGGTCCAAAATCCCCGCGGAACGCTCCAGGAAAGCCCAGAAAAAAGCCGCGAAAGCGATCCCCACTGGATGATTTCGGCCCAGGAGCGCGAGAGCGAGTCCGGTCAGCGCATACCCTGACGGGAACGCGAGGCTGTAGTTGTGCGTGTCACTTAGGAGCGTTCCCACGCCAACCAACCCAGCTACCGCTCCTGAGAGAGCCATGGTGAAGAGCACCATTCGCGGCGCCTTTACTCCGCTGGACAAGGCAGCCCGGAAGGAAATACCCGTGGCGCGAAGATTAAAACCGAAGACGGTCTTGGTGATCAGAATCCAATACCCGAAGCCCACAAGGGCGGCGAAAAAGATGAACATGTACAGTTTGCCGCCCGCCACCTCAATCGTGGGCAACCAGCCAGATTCCGGGATTGCCGGCGTTGACACATTCTGCGATCCTTCGGCCTGAAACCCCAGTCGGTTCGGATTGAGCATGTAGGACACGAGCCCGGCCGCAATGAAGTTCAACATAATGCTTGAGATGACTTCGGACACTCCGTATTTGACCCTGAGGAAACCCGAAATTGCCGCCCATGCGCCTCCAACAGTCGCGGCAACCACGATGATGAGCAACACGTGAAGCACCGGGGGAAGAGAGACTGCGCCGCCCACAACTGCAGCGAAAAAGACCGCGAGGCGATACTGACCATCAATTCCGATATTGAACAAGAGCATCTTGAACCCAATGGCGGCAGCAATTCCTGCGAGGTAATAGGCCGAGGCTTGATTCAGTTCAGAAACAATATTTCTCGGTTGAAATCCGTAAGAAAATAGAAGCTGGAATGTTCCAACCGGGTTGGCTCCCTGAAGCAGGAGTATCCCGCTCGCCAGCAATAATGAAACTGCAATCGCACTCACGGGTGCGGCAATTCCCCAAAAGATTCGGCTCCGATTCATGAGGTTTTTGCTCCCGTCATAGCCAGCCCGAGAAGTTCGGGGGTTGTCTCCGAAGGGGAAAATTGCGCCACAATTTCCCCGCTAAAAATCACCGCAATCCGGTCAGACAAAGCGAAGAGTTCATCAAGGTCAGCTGACACAAGGAGAACCCCTGCCCCGGCTTCTTTCGCGAGTAAGAGTTGGTCCCAGATGATGGACTGCGCTCCAACATCTACACCCCGTGTCGGCTGTGCCGCCACGAGCAGCTCCGGATTTCTCGCCATTTCCCGGCCGACGATGAACTTCTGCTGGTTCCCCCCCGAGAGGGCGGCTGCCGCAACCTTGATGCTGGGTGTTCGCACGTCGTACTCCCTCACAATTCGTTCGGAATCGATTTGAGCTTGGCCCTTATTTATCCAGATACCGTTGGCCATCGGCGGAGTTGCCTGATGGCCAAGAATGCGGTTTGCCCAGAGGGGTTCGGGCATGAGCAATGCGTCGCGGGAGCGATCTTGCGGTATGTACCCGACCCCAGAATCGCGAATCGCTCGTGTCGTAGATTTGAGGCCGTCTTTTCCCAGCACCGTGAAGGAGCCCTCATCCGGCTTAATAATTCCGAGAATCATTTCGACAAGCTCGGTCTGACCATTTCCTTCGACGCCTGCAATTCCCAAAATTTCGCCCGCGTTGAGGCTGAGTGAGATTTTCTTCAGTGCTTCTCTGCCGCCGCCTGGGCGATAACTCGCGCCGTGGATGTCGAGCACGCGTTTGGACCCCACGTGCGATTCCATCGGCCTAGCCTGCGGAAGTTGCCGCCCCACCATCAGTTCGGCGAGTTCCTTTGCCGTGGTGTCCGAAGGGTTCAGGGATGCGACAGTGGTGCCCTGCCTCATCACGGTGATGAAAGATGAGACCTCCAAGACTTCCTGAAGCTTGTGGGAAATGAAAAGAATCGTCAGGCCGCGTTCGGTCAGATACTTGAGATTGCCAAACAACTCATCCACCTCTTGCGGCACCAATACGGCAGTGGGCTCATCAAGAATCAGAATGTTTGCCCCGCGGAACAGGACCTTAGCTATCTCGACTCGTTGGCGGCCGCCGACACTGAGCTCTCCGACAAGAGCGTCAGGATCAATGGCAAGACCGTATTGGTCGACAATTTCAGTGAAATGCGAACGAGCGCGCTCAAAGTCAATGGCAATTCCAAACTTCTTCGGTTCGCTACCCAGAATCACATTCTCTAAAACACTCGCGTTGTCCGCGAGCATGAAGTGCTGGTGAACCATTCCGATTCCTGCGGCGATAGCATCTTGAGGGCCTCGAAACGACTGGATCGCACCTCCGACCGCGATGGTTCCCCCATCAGGTTTTACCATCCCGTAGAGCGCCTTCATCAGCGTCGATTTTCCCGCGCCGTTTTCTCCAATGACAGCGTGAATAGTGCCCTTGGTGACGCGAAGGTTGACGTCGTGGTTAGCCACAACACCTGGGTATCTCTTCTCGAGCCCTGCAACCTCGATGACTGACGACACTGTTGCCACCGCTTCCTTTAGCTGTATTGGGGGGAGCTGGGTTGCTGGCAGAGAGGACCACTCGCCAGCAACCCAGCTGGTCTATCACTGGGGTTATGGAACCTCTGGCACGACGATTTCGCCGGAGACAATACTCGCCCCGTAGCCATCGATATCCGCGGTAATGTCGTCGACCAACCCACCAGTTGTGGTGTAGCCAACGCCGTCATTCGCGAAACCAAAGGTTTTGTTTCCTGGAGTGAAAGTGTCGTCGAAGACGCTCTCGACGAAGACTCTGGTACCCGTGTCAACTCGCTTCAGCATCGAGGTGAGGATCGAGCCCTTCCATGCATCATTCGACTCGTACAGGTACTCATCAGCGTCTACGCCAATGGAGTAGTTCCCGGTCTCGAACGCTGCTTGGTGAACTCCAGCGCCGGTCCCTCCCGCTGCGGAGAAGACGATGTCTGCACCGTTCTGGAACATGCCGAGCGCGGCTTCCTTACCCTTTGCAGGGTCATTGAAACCACTGAAGTCCGGGGGATTCGAAATGTAGGTCACCTGCACGGTGATGCTCGGATTGACCGCCTTCGCGCCAGCAACGAACCCTGCCTCGAATTTCTGGATCAGAGGGATGCTAACGCCGCCAAGGAAGCCCACGTTGTCAGTCTCAGACTTGAGCGCAGCTGCGACTCCGACGAGAAACGAGCCTTCTTGCTCTTTGAACAGAATCCCCGACACATTCGGAGCATCGACTGTCCCGTCGTCAATGATTCCGAACTTCACATCGGGATACTCGGCAGCCACTGTTGACAGTGGGACCGCATAGAGGAAACCGATCGCGATAATGGGGTTTGCGCCCGCTTCAGCCATCAAACGAAGGCGCTCAGCCCGCACGTCATCAGAATCCGACAATGACGCCTGTGCCTCGAGCAGTTCGAGGTTTGAGTTCGCTTCCAGCAGTGGCTCTACACCAATGTAGGCCAGCTGGTTGAACCCGGGTTGAGAGCGTCCGCCAAGGTCATAGGCAATGGCGATCGTGCCCTCGATTCCACCCGAAGCGACGTCGGTGGAATCCGCATCCGAAGAACCAGCCTCTGGCTCAGCAGGAGCAGTGGTACTTCCGGCGCAGCCGCTAACAACAGCGACTATGAGCGTTGCGGCAAAGGCTAATGCGCCCCAACGGCTCCTCTTTAGTTTTACTGTGTTCATTTTTCTCTCTTCTCTTTGTGGATCGATCCAGCGTCTGCAGAATCGAACATTCGGGTGGCCGAGGTTAGGGAATCGTTGCTCCGAGGTGGCCCACAGGAGGACCGCTCAATCAGCTCGACGTCAACTACGGAGTGTTCAACCAAAGCTGTCGAGCCCTCATCCAGTAGTCGTGTAACGAGAGTCATTGCAAGGGCTCCCTGTTGGAAGGCGTCACGAGCGATGGCGGTCAGCGGAGGTGACAGCAGTTCCGCAGTGGCTATGTCGTCGAATCCAATGAGGGAAATCTCCTGCGGCACACCGACACCCCGATCACGCAGAAGCTTCAGTGCACCCAAAGTCATGAGGTTGTTGGCCGTGAATACTGCGGTGGGTGGGGGATCGAGTCGCAGCAATTGCTCCATGGAGTGGTATCCCCCCTGCTCACCAAAGTCAGACTCGATGAAATAGTCCCCCGAGGACTCGGCCCCCCGAGCGCTGAGAGCTTCCCCGAAGCCTTCAGCACGGAAGCGACCAGGCGTAGTGCCTGAGGGCCCACCAATCATCGCAATGCGCGAATGCCCGTGGTCCAGAAGATGATTTGCTGCGAGCGCCGCACCCTTGGCGTTGTCCGCTATCACCGAGCTGACACCAGCGCCAGAAATCGTTACTCGATCGACGAAGACAAGGGGGATGCCAAGTTCGCGAAAGCGAGAGGGGATTTCTTCATCCTCAGTAAGAGGCGCCAAAATCACTCCATCGACACGACCCAATAGCTGGTCCAGAGCTTTTTCTTCTCGCTCTCGCGAATCGCCCGTGTTGACGAGCAGAACCATTCGGTCGTTGGTGGCCACTGACTCTGCGCCTTGGACGATGGCGGAGAAAAAATCATTTGTGACGTCCGGGACGATCACGGCAATGAGACCGGAGCGACCCGTCTTGAGGTTTCGCGCCGCGATGCTCGGTCGGTAGCTGAGCTGAGCAATCGCATCTTTGATCGCCTCCCGCTTTTCCACCCGAGCGCCGTTGAAATAGCGAGAAACGGTCGCAGAGGACACACCAGCCAACCGAGCGACGTCGGTGATTGTTGTCGTTGCATTCTCTGGCTTCATCGCCACTTTTTGCTCTTTTCCTCAAGTGCAATCGATTTCATGAAATCGATTGCACTTACTATAGTGCAACTTGAGAGAATGTCTAGCCGGACGAAATCGTGAAGGACCGGAGGGAGGTTTTATGGTTCAGGCGCACATAGTCGTTGTGGGTAGCACGATGGTCGACATGATCACTTATGCGAGCAAAGTGCCGGAACGAGGCGAGACAATCATTGGAGATTCCTTCGCTCTCGGGTTTGGAGGCAAGGGAGCTAACCAAGCCGTGATGGCCAAACGGCTGGGCGTCGATGTGTCTATGGTCAACTCTGTGGGTGACGACGTCTACGGCGAAACCACGCTAAAAAACTTCCATAGCGAGGGAATCAACACTGATTGCGTGAGCCGGGTTCCAGGTCCCAGCGGAGTCGCTCCCATCTGGGTAGAAGCGGATGGAACCAACCGAATTATTGCGGTGCCGGGAGCTAACTCTTCCATGACCGAGGCGCAAGCGATCAACGCAATCGACAGCTTGCCCAGCGCCAACCTTGTCCTGGGCCAACTGGAGATTCCGCAAGACGTGACCGCAGCCGCCTTCGAACGAGCTCGAGAGCTGGGGGCTATTACCGTACTCAATCCCGCGCCCTTCGCGGACCTTTCCCCTCGACTTGTCAAGGCAACCGATTGGATTATTCCCAATGAAACCGAGTTCGCAGGTATGCATCCACAGGGCCAAGCCCCGACCAGCGATGAAGTGATCCTCGAAGTCGCAGCCCTCTACAACTCTCGACTTGTCGTCACGCTAGGCGAAGCGGGTGCAGCTCTGGCCTCCGCAGACGGCGCGGTCAGCAGAGCGCCGGCCCCCCAGGTCGCCGCTATCGACACCACCGGAGCAGGGGATGCGTTCGTGGGCGCTTTTGCTGTAGGTCTCGCTCTGGGTTATTCGGAAGAAAAAGCCGCGGAACTCGGCTGTGCTTGTGCGTCTGATAGCACCACGCGACTGGGCACCCAGTCGTCCTACGTGGCAAAGGATTCGGCTGTGGGCTTTCTCAGCTAGCGACTGCATTGCAACTACTGCGCGTCAGATACCGCCCTAGTGTTCATCAGTAGTGACCGTCACCTCACGCTGAAAGCCACCCACCATCAACGGGGAGCATCTGACCCGTGACATAAGACGACTGGTGGGAGGCCAAAAACACCGCAACTTGGGCAATGTCATCGGGGACACCAAAGCGTCCCATGGGGATGCGCGCGAGGTTCCGTGCCGAGCGCTCCGCGTCGGCAAACACCGCTTCCGTTAGCTCAGTTTTTACATATCCGGGCGCGATCCCGTTGACGCGTATGCCTCGCCCCGACCACTCCTGACTCAGGCTTCGGACCACTCCAAACACCCCCGATTTGGAGGCCGTGTAGGCGGATGTCTCAGGGATCGAGATAAAGCTGGTGAGAGAGCCAATGAAAATATGTTGGCCGGGCCGGCCAGCATCCAGCTGGCGCCGACCAATCTCTTGAGACAGGGCAAAAGGGGCAACAAGGTTCACTTCGATGACCCTTCGCCACACATCCAAGTCAAAGTCTTCGGCTTTGTGCCGGGCGTGAATGCCGGCAGCGTGCACAACCGTGGTTACCGGTGCCCCAAAGTGGCTCTCTACGCGATCAACAAGTCCCGAAAGCCCCGAAAAATCAGACACATCGAACGGCACCGCCACGGAGCCGGGGACACTCCGTGAGGCTTCTTCGAGTTGGCTGACGCTCCTGGACACCATCGCCACCTTCGCGCCAGCAGCTGACATTGCGCTGGCGATGCCCAATCCAATCCCCCGCCCGGCACCAGTAACCAGGACAACGTCCCCACTGAGGGCTCCTGACACGGCAATCATTAGCTGCTCCTCACCGGAGAATAACTGAGTCCCCAGCACTAGCCTAAGTGGTCCGCCACCAGGGGCCCAGATTAGATGCCGGCCGAGCGCTGGGTCCGCGCAAACGGGTTGAGCCAGCCACATACCTTCAGTCGGGCTCAGCGCATGTGCACCTGCGACCCCTTG
>TARA_B110000977_G_scaffold18890_1_pt1 | contig 11452 bp, 12 predicted proteins | sample TARA_B110000977 | Tara Oceans TARA_B110000977 (sample SAMEA4397798) | marine metagenome | biome: Polar Biome; feature: [SRF] surface water layer (ENVO:00010504); material: water (ENVO:00002006), including particulate matter (ENVO:01000060) such as... | depth 5 m | reverse complement strand
AAACGTGCACGTCAAATTGCCACTGGTGGACGTCCTGCCCTGGTTCCAGAAGAGAACGATAAGCCTACGGTTATTGCCCTGCGCGAAATCGAAGCCGGTTTAGTAACCGCTGCTATTCTCACTGAGAAGCCGCAAGACTACGAAATTGTCGATGCCTCCGAAGAAGAGCCAGAGATGGATGCTGATGCAGCCGTTATTGCGGCAATCGAAGCAGCACTAGCTCCTGAAGTTGCCGCGGCCCCTGAAGCAGTATCACCTGAAGCAACTGCCGATGCTGAACTGGCTGCCGCACTTCAAGCAGCAATGGCGCCACAGACTCCAGCAGATCCAGAAGAACCTGCCGTCTAAGGTTTTAGCCTCTATCAGGGAGAGAGTCATTTGGCACTGCGATTACTGCTAGACAAACTCTCCTATTATCTCGAAGTGAAAGAAGTCCGCCGTGTCGAGCGGGCTTATACCTTTGCCGAAAAATGTCACGAAGGCCAACTGCGCCAGAGTGGCGATCCCTATATTACGCACCCCCTCGCGGTCGCCCATATTCTTGCTGATATGCATATGGACCATGAAAGCCTGATGGCTGCCATGCTTCACGATGTCATTGAAGACACCGGCGTCACCAAAGGTCAGATCAGTCGGCGCTTTGGTCGTCCAGTCGCAGACCTAGTGGATGGTGTCAGTAAGCTCACAGGTATCGAGTTCCAGTCCAAGGCCGAACAGCAGGCCGAAAGCTTTCAAAAAATGACCCTAGCCATGTCTCGTGATATTCGCGTAGTTCTGGTGAAGCTCGCAGACCGCCTGCACAATATGCGTACCCTGGGTGTGCTGTCGCCAGCCAAGCGTCGCAGAATCGCCCGAGAAACCCTGGATATATACGCGCCCATCGCCCAGCGCCTCGGCATCAACGATATTCGTCTCGAACTCGAAAACCTTGGTTTTGCCGCCATGTACCCCCTGCGTCATCGACGCCTGAGGGAAGCCATGAAAGCGGCGAAAAAGAATCGCAAAGAAGTGGTCGGTGAGATTCATCAGTCGATGGAAGTGCGCCTTGAGCAGGAAAAAGTCGAAGCCACAGTCAAAAGTCGGGAAAAACACCTCTGGAGCATCTATCGCAAAATGCGCGAGAAGAAGCGCTCCTTCCGCGACATCATGGATGTCTTTGCCTTCCGCCTAATCGTCACCAGTGTCGACGACTGCTACCGCACCCTCGGTATGATCCACAATATGTTCAAGCCAGTGCCAGGCGAGTTCAAAGATTATATCGCCATACCCAAAGCCAACGGTTACCAATCCTTGCACACAGTACTGGTGGGCATGCACGGCGTGGTTATTGAAGTGCAGATCCGCACTGTGGAAATGGAAGCTATGGCCAGCTACGGCATTGCTGCCCACTGGGAATACAAAGCTGGCAGACAGACTGCCGACGTCAATCAACGGCGAGCTGCACGCTGGATTCAGGGCCTACTGGAGATGCAGCAACAGGCGGGAGACTCACTGGAGTTTCTTGAGCATGTAAAAGCCGATCTGTTCCCGGATGAAGTCTATGTCTTCACCCCCAACGGCAAGATTATCGAACTGCCCGGCAGTGCCACACCGATTGATTTTGCCTATTCCGTACACACCGGGCTGGGCAATAGCTGTATCGCCTGCCGTGTCGACGGTCAGCTAACGCCTCTGTCTGAACAGCTTGAAAGCGGACAGCGGGTGGAAATTATCAGTGCCGCAGAGGCTCAGCCAAACCCTAACTGGCTAAACTTTGTGGTCACGGCGAAAGCACGCAGTGCCATTCGCCACTATCTGAAGAATCAGCAGCATGACGAGTCTGTAGATCTAGGCAAACGTCTGCTCGACCAATCCCTAAGTCGTCTCGGCACAGGCTACAAAGAGCTGAAAAAATCCCAGATCAAACGCCTATTAAAAGATACTGGCGCCTCGACTTTTGAGTATATTCTGCAGCAGATCGGTCTCGGCAATCGCGTGCCCTTTGCCGTCGCCAATGTGCTGGTGCCAGAAAATAAGCGTAAGCCTATAGAAGAAAGCAAGAAGTCGACACTACCCATTATGATCGATGCCTCTGATGGACTGCTGCTGCAATATGCGCGCTGCTGTCACCCTATTCCAGGAGATCCGATCCTCGGTCATATTTCCCCGGGTAAAGGGCTGGTAATCCACCTCGAGACCTGCCGTAATCTATCCGAGATTCGTAATAATCCAGAGAAGTGCATGGCCCTCAGCTGGTCGAGCAAGCCCAAGGGCGAGTTCCCGGTTGAGCTGAAAGTAGAGATCACCCCAGAGCGTGGCTTTATTGCCGCACTAGCCTCACGCATGACCGAAGCTGATGCTACTATCGAACATATCAGTGTCGATGAAAAAGATGCCTTCACCAGTATAGTGGACGTGGTGCTAACCGTTCGTGATCGCATCCATCTGGCGGATATACTGCGACGAGCCCGGGGACTAAAACAGGTTCGCCGTATTTACAGAGTTAAAAACTGACAGTGACTTAAACAGCTATACAGACAACCATCGGAGACGATCGTGACCAATAAAGCCGTAATTCATACAGACAAAGCCCCAGCCGCTATCGGCACTTATTCTCAGGCCGTCAAGGTCAATAACACCGTGTACCTGTCAGGGCAGATTCCTCTGATCCCTGAAACCATGGAATTAATCGAAGGCGATATCAGCGTGCAGATCCGACAGGTATTCGACAACCTCAGTGAAGTCTGCGCCGCCTCTGGTGGTGATCTGAGCAACATCGTTAAGCTCAATATTTTCCTCACCGACCTAAGCAACTTTGCGACAGTCAATCAGGTGATGGGCGAGTATTTCCAGCAGCCCTATCCGGCCCGTGCCGCCATTGGTGTCAGCGAATTGCCCAAGGGCGCTCAGGTTGAGATGGATGGTATTCTCGTTATTTAGAGGATCGTTCAGCGCTATTATTTATTTGCCTAGGACTGGAGTATTCCCGTCATAGGCAAATAAAGTCACAGCTGCTACCGCAAGCACTATCGCGATATAGTCTTTAACCGCGAAAGTCTCTTTGTAAATCAAAAACGCCAATCCTATAGTCACCAGAAATGACATGCTTCTGATAGTGCTGCCGACGGAAACGTTGATGTACTTCACCGAGTAGTTAAAGCTCAGAACACTGGTGAACAGGAATACAGCAATGATCAACGGCCAGATAAGCCCATGATAAGAAACCTTAGGGCTAAATTCCTTCTCTCGAAATGCCAGCCACACTGCCGTCGCAATAACAAAACTAAACAGATAATAATAAAACGTGGTGTTTACTGGGCCTAAAACCTGAGTACTCTTCTTGTAGTAAAAATTAGCCACCCCCAGAGTCACCATGGAAACCGTTGCGAAGATAAAGCCTAGATAATAGTGCAAAGTTGAAACTCCTTTTTCAAACGATCACGGATAGAATTCGAAGGCTAATCGAACTGTTAGGCGAGGTTGTTCGCGCCGGTAAATAGCATGGGTATAACTGAGAGTAAGAGCAGCAGGGCCATTGTTATGTTGAAGTAGTGTATGCGCTTACCGCTGCCTAGAAACTGCTGTAAACCCTGACCTAACTTTAGCCAGAGCGCCGTGTAAATAAAACCCATAATAAAATAGGCGAATATGACCGTCGCTATACTTTGAGCGACACTATCCGGCCTTGTAAACGCTGCTAGGGCACCAATAGCAATAACCCAAGCTTTGGGGTTGAGCCATTGAAATGCAGCAGCTTGTATGAATGTTAGGGGTTGCCGTATGTTACTTGAGGCGCTTGAATTGCCAGCATTACCTATTTTCCAGGCCAGATAGATTAAGTAAGCAATACCCGAAACCTTTATGTAAATATAAATGCTTGGGTATTCTTTAAATACAGTCCCTAGCCCAAATCCCACCACTGCGACCATGATTGGAAAGCCAATACAGATGCCTAAATAGTGGGGCATGGATTTTCGTATACCGTGATTTACGCCCGAAGCCAGCAGCATCATATTATTGGGACCGGGAGTGGCTCCCGTGACAAAGGTGAAGGTCATAACTGATAAGTAATATTCCATTTTTTTGTCGACTGCCCTTGCCGTCTTGTCCTTTTCAAAAAGAGCACAACTACATAGACCGCTCCGCAATCAATACCTTATAGCCCTCTTTATAGCTGGGGTAAAGAAACTCATAGCCGCTATCCAACAACCTCTGGTTACTGCAGCGACGAATGGCTTTTTGCTCGACAATCTCATCAATCAGTTCGACATTCAATTGCTCTGCAAGCCAACCACGTAGCTCATGCTGAGTAACCGGCGCGCAGTCGGTCGCTACATAGAGGCTCTCTAGTTCTTTGCCTGAATCAAACGCCCGAACCAAGTGTGCCAAGACAGCAGCACAGTCCTCACTGTAAATACGATTACTCCACTGCTGGGGCTCAGCTGGGCGACCTTTTCCGGCGATGATCTGATCGAGCATGCGGGTGCGCCCCGGCCCGTAGATACCAGAAAATCTGACGATAACTGTGGCGCAGGGTAAAGCCTCGATCTGTTGCTCAGCTTCAAGTAGTAACTTGCCGGAAAAACTCAGAGCAGTGGTGGGGGACTGCTCATCCACCCAGTCGCCATTACAGTTGCCATAGACACTGGTGCTGGACACCCAGATCACTAACCTCGGCACAGATGATGTCAGGGCCATGGCAGTGGCCAGAGTTTTGGCGCTATCCACATAGGCGCGCTGATAGGCCTCCGGGGTAAACCCATCTGGGGTCAAAGTGGCTACCAATACATCAAATCCCTGACTTAAGACTTCCACCATAAGATCCAGATCGGTCATGCTACCGGCTAGGGGGGAGATAAAATCGGGCAGAGTCTGCGGGTTTCGCTTTAACCCAAAACAATCAAAATCAGTGGCGAGACGGGAGGCGCTGCGACTGCCTATGTCACCACAGCCGGCAAATAATATTTTCAATGGATGTTTCCTATGTGGTGCATTTTGGCTATCATCAGTGCCAATTAAAAGGTCGCTACATACCCCTTACAGAACTGGGTGAGGTCAACCAATCGACGCTCAGTATAGCGGTTAAGAAACTCTGACGTGAATTGAGTATTGGGCTTTTCCAACACTCCAATGTTGACAGCAACCCCGCCGGGATTACACTCATCCAATGACCTTTCTTTCACTACATAGTATCGGCGTCGAGAAGCTCCGCGGAGTCGGCCCGCTGCTGTCTGCGAAACTGCAAAAGCTGGGCCTCTATTCGGTGCAAGATCTGCTTTTTCATTTGCCGCTACGCTATATAGATCGCACTAAAATCACTGCCATCGGTGGTGTGCAGCCGCTCACCGAAGTCGTGATTGAAGGTGAAGTCCGCGGCAGCGATGTCGTCTTTGGCCGCCGTCGTAGCCTGGTCTGTCGTGTACAGGACCACAGCGGTCTGATGACACTGCGCTTTTTTCACTTTAATCAGGCCCAGCAACAGGGTCTGCAGCCGGGCACCAAGCTGCGCTGCTTTGGCGAAGTACGCAGAGGTAAATCTGGGTTGGAGATGTATCACCCAGAATATCAGCTACTCAATCAGGCACAGCCACCGGCCTTAGCCGAAACACTGACACCCATATATCCCGCCACCGAAGGCGTCACCCAGCAGCGTATTCGTGACCTCTGTGGTCAGGCCTTAAAGTTATTGGAACAGCACAGCATTGAAGACTGGCTGCCTCCCGAGCTGGCTAATAGCCACTCCAATTACTCCCTAGTCAACGCCCTGCACCTACTGCACAACCCACCGCCGGGCACGGCAATCAATCTGCTCGCCGAAGGAGAACACCCCGCGCAACAGCGCCTGGCCAGCGAAGAGTTAATTGCTCATCATTTAAGCTTGCTGCGTCTGCGGCAAAAAATTCAGCACCAGGCAGCGCCAGCACTGCTGCCCAATCAAGCTGCCGCCGATCGTTTTTTGGCCCAGCTGCCCTTTACCCTCACCGGCGCTCAGCAGCGTGTGGTCAATGATATCAGCGCCGATATTAGCCAACCCATACCCATGCTGCGCCTGATCCAAGGAGATGTGGGCTCGGGCAAGACCGTGGTCGCGGCACTGGGCGCAGTGCAGGCCGTAGCCAATGGTATGCAAGCAGCACTGATGGCCCCCACAGAAATCCTCGCTGAGCAACATAGAGTCAATTTTGAAACCTGGCTGGCGCCATTAGGTATTCGCATCGCCTGGCTCACCGGCAAGTTAAAGGGCAAGGCTCGTGAAGTGCAGTTAGCGGCAATTGCAGACGGCAGCGCGCAGATTGTAATCGGCACTCATGCGCTGTTTCAGGAGGCGGTGGAGTTTCATAATTTAGGTCTAACCATTATTGATGAGCAGCATCGCTTTGGCGTTCACCAGCGACTAGCCCTACGCAAGAAGGGTGCCGTTATCGACGCTGAAATTGATGAGGAGGGATCAACACCTCATCAGCTGATTATGACGGCCACACCAATTCCTCGAACATTGGCCATGAGCGCCTATGCCGATCTCGACTGCTCAGTAATCGATGAACTGCCCCCAGGACGCAAACCTATCGAGACCGTGGTGCTCAATGAGCTGCGCCGCAATGACGTTATCGAAAGGGTCCGCGCCTCCTGTCAGGACGGTCGCCAGGCCTACTGGGTCTGCACCCTAATTGAGGAGTCCGATGTGCTCGAAGCCCAAGCGGCAGAGGCTACGGCTCAGGAACTGCAGTTGTTGCTCTCTGAGCTCTCTGTAGGCCTTATTCACGGCCGTCTAAAACCGAAAGAAAAAGTCCAGATGATGCAGGCCTTTAAGTCTGGCGAGATCAATCTGTTGGTGGCCACTACGGTGATTGAGGTCGGGGTAGATGTGCCCAATGCCAGCCTCATGATTATTGAAAATTCGGAACGCTTAGGTCTATCTCAATTGCATCAGCTGCGCGGCCGAGTGGGACGTGGCAGCCAAAGTAGCCACTGTGTGCTGCTCTACAGCGCACCGCTGTCGGGCAATGGCGCAGCGCGACTAAAAATTATGCGCGAGACCAATGACGGTTTTAAGATCGCCGAAAAGGATCTTGAGATCCGTGGTCCAGGGGAAGTTCTCGGCACCCGCCAGACTGGCGACATGCAATTTCGGATTGCAGATTTGCAACGCGATGCCCATCTGCTTCCAGAGGTTAAGCGAATGGCCATCAAACTGCTGCAGGATTACGCCGAAAACGTGGATCCACTTATCGGACGTTGGCTCGGCCACAGTGAACAATATGGGCAAGCTTGAGCAAAGCAGTATAAACTTGCGGGCATAAAATCTTCATAAAGGAAGCACTCATGACATTAAGTAATTCAATCTCCAATATCTTCGGCGTATCACCAATTAAGCCCATACAAAACCACATGGCAGAAGTGATTAACTGTGTCAGTAAATTGGAAAGCTTTTTGAATGCGACCTTTGCCGATGACTGGGTCACCGCCGCTGAGGTGTTCGACCAGATATCTGCCGACGAGCAGAGCGCTGACAAGCTCAAGAAGCAGTTTCGTATGAACATGCCAAAGAGCCTGTTTATGCCTGTTTCGAGAGGCGATCTGTTAAGTATCATCACTCAGCAGGACAATATTGCCAATCTCACCAAAGATATCTGCGGCATTATCCTCGGCCGTCAGATGGCTATCCCTAAAGCACTACATGCCGATTTCATCGGCTTCGTTAGCTCTTCAACCGTAACCTGTGAAAAGGCTCATGGCGCTATCGACGAGCTCGACGAGCTGCTTGAGACCGGTTTTGCAGGCTCTGAGGTCAAGTTTGTTCAGAAACTGATTCGCGAACTCGCTGCTCAGGAACAAAAGGTCGACAAAAAAGAACTCAAGCTGCGTAAAAAACTGTTTAATCTCGAAGCCGACTTGCCCCCGGTCAATGTAATTTTTATGTACAACATTATTGACCAAATAGGAGCATTAGCTGACACTGCCGAGATGATTGGCAATCAGGTTGAATTGCTGCTCGCAAAATAACCGATAGAAAAATAGTCACTATATAAAAGATCACAAACTCGGGAATCGGTGCGATGGAATTTTTTACTGAATATGGAACCATCCTTATTCTACTTGCGGCCTGCTGCGGCTTCTTTATGGCTTGGGGTGTGGGTGCCAATGATGTGGCTAACGCCATGGGTACCTCGGTGGGCTCCAAGGCCCTAACCATTAAACAGGCGATTATGATCGCCATGGTGTTTGAATTCGCCGGTGCCTACCTGGCCGGTGGCGAAGTGACCTCAACCATCCGCAAAGGCATAGTGGATTCCGCGATCTTCAAGGATCGACCTGAAGACTTAGTCTTTGGTATGTTATCGGCCCTCCTAGCAGCTGGATCTTGGCTCGCTATCGCAAGCTTTAAGGGCTGGCCTGTCTCTACAACCCATTCCATTGTCGGCGCCATTGTAGGTTTTGCCGCGGTGGGTGTATCTCCGGATGCAGTGCACTGGGGCAAGGTTGGCACCATCGTCATGAGCTGGCTGGTATCGCCGATCATGGCGGGTACACTGTCGTTTTTGCTGTTCCGCAGTGTTCAGCACTTGATCCTGTTACAGGAAGACCCCTTCGAAAAAGCCAAGCGCTATATCCCCATCTATATGTTTTTCGTGGGTTTTTTGATTGCCATGGTGACCTTACTCAAAGGCCTCAAGCACGTCTTTAAAGATAATGGCATGACCCTCACGTTCCTCGATAGCGCCATGATTGCATCAGTAGTAGGTGTGCTGGTTGCCATTCTCGGCAGCTATTTGCTCACCAGAGTGAAACGGGATTTGAGCCTAGAAGCCAACAATCGCTTTGCCAATGTTGAGCGGGTGTTCGCCGTATTAATGATCTTCACCGCCTGTAGTATGGCCTTTGCTCATGGCTCTAACGATGTAGCCAACGCTGTTGGCCCTCTGGCTGCAGTGGTTAGCATTGTTGCCTCGGGAGGCGATATTGCCGCTAAGACGTCTATGCCGCCGTGGATATTGTTGCTCGGTGGTGGCGGCATTGTTGTGGGCCTTGCCACCTATGGCTACAAAGTAATGGGCACCATCGGCCGCAAGATTACCGAACTGACTCCTAGTCGCGGCTTTGCAGCCGAGCTGGGTGCAGCAGCTACAGTAGTTATAGCCTCTGGTACTGGCCTGCCTATCTCCACCACACACACATTGGTGGGTGCCGTACTAGGCGTAGGTCTGGCACGAGGTATAGGGGCAATCGATCTGCGTATGGTCGGATCGATCTTCCTGTCCTGGCTGGTCACTCTGCCAGCCGGAGCCGCACTCTCAATTATGTTCTTCTTTATGTTTAAAGCGTCCTTCGGACTGTAGAGACGCTTTCCAAAAAAAGCCCGCGCTTAACTGAAAGGTTAGGCGCGGGCTTTTTTGTTCCTAGTTTTGTTAAGCAAGTTGCTTTCGTTAGTTTTCAGACTCAGTTTTCGGCTTCGATAGAAAAGCAAACGGAATCGCAAAGGGACCAAAAAATACCGCCAGACCGCCCCAGAAGCGAGCATTGCCACCTCGATTGTTAGCAATCTGGTAACAGATAACAACTGAAATGATATTCAGCAGTACCAAGACATAGGGCGTGATCATGATTATAACTCCTCGCTAAAGTGATAACTGGCTATAGTAAAACCTTCCTGAAAGTAGAATTTATGGGCTCTGCCGCGATGAGTACCAGAATCCAAATGTAAAAATTTACAATCACTGCTAACGGCCTTATTACGCAGCCATTCAATCATGCGCTTGCCATGGCCTGATGATCTTTCGACCTCGGCAGTGACAAGGTCGTCAACGTAAAGATGTTTGCCCATAAACAGGTTTCTGCAAATACGGTAACCCGCTGCAGCCACCACCTTATTATCTCTCACGATATAAATTAGACGGTAGCCGTTGGCCTCCATGCCTCGCACAGTAGGCAAAAAATCCGACCTCTCTAAATGTGGCCTCAATTCTGCCATAACATCAAAGCAAGCTTCGATCTCTGCGTCCATTATTGCGAGCTGGGGCATTAGGCCTCCTTGGTTATTTCACTCCGTTAACAGTAGCAAATAAAATCGACAAGGGCCTTAGAGCCCAATCATATTGTTCATAGAGCTGTTTAACGCTCTCAGCAAACAACTCATGCTGCGGCTCCTGGAGCAGATCGGCGGCTTGACGCTGCAACGCCAGATAATCGGAAAAATTAATATTGTTGTAAGCGGCGATGTTGCTGATTGATTGTACAAATCGCTGATACTCCACAGTCTTAAAAAGCTCCGGCTGAACTGGATCTACTGCAACTGAGGCGGTCATGCCCTAGCTCCCCTAGCCGTGCCTCCGAACTTCTTGATCGCCCCACGCAATGCGCTGGGCACAGTTACTTTTCCATCAGTGATGTTGATATGTATGGCCTGCATTCTTTGTACTTTTAGTTCCGTGGTGTCAATACCATTTTTTTCTAACTCAGCAGTCATTGCATCAAAAACCACCTCATGGAGGCAGCGTACCTGGGATTCAATATCCATATGGTTATAAGTGCTGGGATAGATGGTTCTGACGCGGCTCAGGAGATCATGGCCATCCTTAAGATAGGGACCAACCCAAATAAAAATTGTGAATAGGGAGTAGGCGATTAGATTAAATTGGGCGTTCTTATCTATATAACCACCGGCCAAAACCCGCCATTGAATAGTTCGCATAGAACCAAAACTCATGTAGTTTAATAATAGGGTTGTCGCAGTGCCGCGAGAGTTGGGATCGAATTCTGCCTTGATAAAACTGCGCTGCTCGCAATTTTTTAAATCAGGATCTGTATCAATAATCGACACAGCTTTTACTGAGGATATAGGTGTCTTGGCCTTTAGCGCATCTTCAATGGCCTGATAGATATCTTTCTCAATACTGTATGAGTGGTAAAAGACATGCTGAAAGGTACCAAAGGTGCGGCCAAAATAACCGAAAGGACAATTTTTATTGAAACTGTTAGCGCTAGAATTGGCTTCACTAATATCTTTTTTTAATAATAGCCAAGTGACCGGTCCAGCTACTACAAGCAGAGCCAATGAGACACCATAGGTTAGTAGGGCCAAAATTAAATGGGTCATTATTGCTATGGCAATAGTGCGTTTTTTAATTCGATTATTAATATTTCCTGAATTAACTAAGTCCATTTTTTGATGCTCCTTACCAAAGGCAACGGGACTACTTTTGAGTAATTCCGGCCGTTACATTTATTTTTTTATTTCTCCAAAATTAGAAATTTGTTGACCCGTTTTTTCACCTGTTTAAACGCATCATTTCCTCGAACAATTTGTGCTGTGCTAGAAGAACCATTAATCGTTAGGCTCCATAGAGTGCTTATTTTTCCCTGATTTAAAAATCCTGTCCAAGCTGTAATCGAATTGCAGGATTCTGAGGCATTCTGCCAAATGGTATTAAACGTAATCGCCGTCCCATAGGCCCAACCAGTTACTGGATAGGCA
>TARA_B110000977_G_scaffold172040_1_pt1 | contig 11469 bp, 10 predicted proteins | sample TARA_B110000977 | Tara Oceans TARA_B110000977 (sample SAMEA4397798) | marine metagenome | biome: Polar Biome; feature: [SRF] surface water layer (ENVO:00010504); material: water (ENVO:00002006), including particulate matter (ENVO:01000060) such as... | depth 5 m | reverse complement strand
GAGCGCGCGCATCTTCTGCGCGCGCACCTCCGCGGTGTGCCCCAAGGGCAGGTGCTCCGTCATCGCGCCCCGAGAAGTGTTCTGTCGGAGTTCGAGGGGAAGAAAAAACGAAACGGACAGGAAATATGTGGGAGTGCACAACTTGGTATCGAAGCGTATGAGCTACTGACGGCTAATCACGGTCTAAATCGCCAGTCAACTGACAGAGCCAAGACGAAACACCCCGCAAAAAACTTCGGATGTTTCATACAGCCGCGCACCGTACGCCTGGGGGCTACGCGAGTGCTTGGGGGTTGAGTTTTGCGGCGATGGCGTTCGCTGGCGAGAATACGCCTTTGCGCGTCGGGGAGGACGGTGATAGACGGCTATGCGACGCGTCGTCGTCCGGCATGCACCACGCGCTTCATCGCGTTTCCTACCAAGATGCAAATGCCGCGGCGCTTCGATCGGGCTCGTCCCAAAGAGAGTTGGACCAACCCGATATCGATCGGCGACGTGCGCTTCGCGGTGTGATGCGCTCCATGGGCGCGGCCGCGACGATGGCCGCCACCGGCTTAGCCCTCATTGTCGTGGTGTGGACGCAGCGCACGCACACGTTACAAGATTCGTGGCGCCCTGTCCCCGGCGCGGGCCTGGATGCGACGTTCGGGGCTGGTGATACCATGACAGGGACGTTCGCCAGCCGCTTCATGGGCGTTATCGCGACACACGGAAGTGCCGGCGGCTTGGTGGACACCGAACCGAGCCTGGGAGCGGGAGTGGTCAGGGACGCTCGTGACTCGTTGTTCCCCGAAGGCGTTAAACCTCAGTACTACGTGTTTCAGGAAATCGCAGAACCCGCGCCGCGAACAGTCGCCGCCCCGCCATTGGGGAACCGCGACGAGGTGTTGGCCCAAGCTAAAGATGCGATGGACGCTGTAGCGGTTCGCACTGTCGTTACGTCCGTTGTTTCAGCGGAAAGGCAACAGGGGATTGACACCGCGAAGGCGGCGAAAGTCGCGGGGAGCTGGGGACGCGCGTTTGGACTGCGTCAACAACCGACGCTGGCGCTTGCTAAGCTCGGCGCCGAGGCTTCGTCAGCGCGTCGCGCCGGTTTCGAGGTTGCCATTGACTCCGAGACGAGCCAATTGGGCGTCATGGATTCGCTCGTCGGTGAGCTCGTGGCGGATGAGAACGATACCGAGGAATTCGATCCCAACGATCCAAACGACCTGATCAGCGAGCTCACGACGCCGACGGAGACGAAACCGGCGATCGAGTTTGATTTGCCCGTAGATCCTACCGTAGTGGCAGCGCCGGTTGAGGTTGGAGGCTCAGTGGTTCCCCGGGAAGAAACGTTCGAGCTTCCCATCGATGAAACGGTTGAAGTGGGCGGATCCGTGGAGGTTCCGGTGGAGGAAGAGGAAGAGGATGTGGAAAGTGTGGAGCTCGGTGGTTCGATCAAGCCCCCTGAGGTGAAATCAAACGACGACGAGGAATCTGCGCTGGACGCTGAAGCCGCCGCAGAGCTGGCGGACATGGAGTCAAGTACGGAGGAGCCTGACACGGCAAAGGAGCCTGAGTCAACCGCCGTTTCCGAGGATGATGACTTGTTCGAGTCTGCGTCTGCGGAACAGACGCTGCCCGCGCCCGAAGAGGATCCTGTCGCCAAAGAGCCGGAGGATCCCGTCCCCGTTGATGCGGTCGAGGAGTCGCCCGGTGTCGTAAAAAGAGATACCGCGGATGCAGATGACAAGTTCGCTTCAAGCATCGCGGAGGTGCTCCACGCGAACCGCGGCGAACGTAAGTCTCGCGCCGCTGCCAGAGCGATCGCCAAGGAACTCAAGCGTTCGCTGGACCGCGACGATTCGCGACGCGCGAAAACTGAGTCGGCAGAAACTTCCAAAACTCCCACGAAACAGGCGGTCGATCCGTACGCATCGCCACAAATAGGAACATTGGAGGAACGTTTAGCGGAACGCGTCGCGGAGTTACTTCGTCCGCGCGTCGCGGGCGGGTTCGCCGGCGCCGGAGGCAACGCGCCTCTCGTGTCCATCAACGTCAACACGAACACCGGCGTTTCTTCCGGTGAGTCTGGCGTTTCCACGAGCGCCGCGCAGCCGTCCGTGACGCAGCCCGTCCTCCCCACAACAGACGCGACGACGTCAACCGCTTTGTACGAGCGCCTTATCCAGGCGCTCAGTGCGAAGAGCGGAGGCGGTACCGCGGATCCGTCGCTGCAGCAAGCCGCGCGGCACTTCGTGGACGAGCTCGCCAAGCAAGTTGGGGACGACCAACCTTGGTGGGATGCAAAGGAGACGAACACGAAACCAGACGCCACAGTAGAGGCTGCGAAATCCGTGGGCGTTGATGAGATGCTGGACCGCACGACGCAGGCTGCGGCGAAAGCGGAGACGAACGTTTCCGCGGCGGGCGTGGGGGAGGGCGAGGACGAAGAGCGCGTCGGCGAGTCGAGAAAGTTACCTCCGCAGAAAGAGGAGAAGGCGACGGCGAAGAAATCGTCGATGGAGAAAGTGTCTACGCATTCCAAAACGTCGAAACATGAGGATTCGGATTTCTCCAGTTTCTGGGACGACATCGACGCGCTGGTCCCGGACACGCCCACCGAGGCGGACGTCGAGGCGCTGAAGCGTAAAGCGGAAAAGGCGCGGCGGGCGGAACAGAAGCTCACCGGCAAAGCAACGCTTGTGATTCCGGATGCGCAGCAGGAGTTTCTAGCGGGGCAGGAGGAGATGGACCTACGCAAGGGGAAGAAAGACGACGCGAGGTCGCGAACGGGGAAATCGCTGCGAGAATCAGAGTCGTTCGACGTTGACCCGCTTGACGAAGACCCCGACGGGCCGTCCATGGCCGGCATCGACGGCGTGATTCACACCGCCGAGGCGATGTCCCAAGTGTGGGCGGCGGATCCCAAAATGAAGGTCGGCGACAAAGGAGACGCGCCTGTGAGCGTTGCGAGAGACACACGGGTCACAGGCGCGCACGTCAAGCTCAACAAAGGGCTTCCTGAGGAGGGTGTGAAGTCGCCGACAAAGAACGTTCCTATGGCGAAAAAAGAGTCGAAGAAAGAAAAATCAACGCTCGGCGAGATGCAGGAAATGGGACGTTCGGCGATCACCTCGCTTCTGCACGAACTCGGCATTTAAATTAGCAAATAGGTTTTCATACGAACCGAATGTAGTCATCTTATCTCTTTCCGCGTCGGTATTACAATTTGTACAGCGAAAGGTGTCTATCTATTGGTGGCACGCGGTGCCGGTTGCTTTCGTCTTTTTGCATGAATTCTTTTCAGTCTTTTCTTTCAGTCTTTCCATTGTCATGTCAATCAATCAACACGGCTCACCACCAATTACATGCTGAACTTGCACTCCTTGAGTTGGTGTTTCTGTTCCCGTTCGCACGAGTCCGAGAAGAACGCGAGTATCATCCCTTCGTCCGCGTCGTTTCTGCACGATTTTGGGACGTAAATTGGCAAAATGTTTGGCAGTTTCAGCTCGAGGCCGAGAAACGGGGCGTACGATACGGGGGATTTCGTCACTAAGTACTCGTCCAGCCATACCACCGGTGCGATTTCGTCGGCGGGTAACACTGCCTCGCACGCGCGTTCCAACAAAGGGATATCTGCCAACATGTCCTCGGTCCAGAAAACCTGCGCGTCTTGCTTGCAGGTTCCGCCTATTGGGTTGGCGCACGGTTTCAAGTGCCGGGTGCACGCCTCCGCGGCGCCTTTACCAACCACCTTGGCGTCGTCGAAAACAACCCCGATGGCATCTAAATACCCCTGGTCCTTGTTCAAAATGTCGTACGCCGCAGAGCACTTCTCCGTGAGCAGCATGGAGACGGTGTCCATCGTTGGAAATCCCGGGGCGTCTTGCCTCGCCAGAGAATCTGAAGTCGAGGCGTGCGCCCCGAGACGCACGCCGAGGGACAACCCTCCGTGGGGCTCGTGGCGCAACGCAGACGCGCCGGCGAGCGACGCGAGGAGCACGAACGAACGCATTTCGTGCCAAAGGGGGAAGGCTGCTGCGTGACCCGAGGAATGGAGGGCTTCCCCAGATTGTGGCACACGTCTTTTGGCGATTTTTTTAGACACTTGGAAATTCACACGCACTCGCCTCCGTTTCCCATTATTGGAGACTGTTCATTTGTGCGCCCTCGAGATGGTGCCCTCTACGAGCGATTTCTGACGTGGATGGCAACTGTCCATTTGTGCACACCCAACCGATTGGATTGAATTAGTTCACATCGACGCCCGGATGCGCGTCGACCGCAACGTGTCTGCCTCGACCCCTCGCCAGGTCACGTGGTGTTTTGTCTCGTCTTGTCGCTCTCTGCTTGGTGGATTCCTGATTCGTGAAATGATATGGTTATGTATCTCGCTAGGTGTGATATGTGGATATCAGTATTACATTAATATTGAGTTGTTTGCCCTCCCTCTCCTTCGCATTTCCCCGATCCCTGTTCCCCTCACATCACCACGCAGCACGCTGTGTCCCTGGCCTTGGGCGGCTTCTCTTGCGGGACATCCTCAGGTTTGATCGGGGACATCGGTGCCGCAGGTGCTTCATCCAAAGCGGGGGGTGCCGCCTTCTTCGGGGTTTCGACCTTGGCCTCCTCCGGAGCTTCCTCGAGCACAACCTCAGCGGCTTTCGCCGCTTGCGCCATCGCGGCATCAGCGGCGGCATCCTCCTTCGCCTTCGCGGCAGCGGCGGCTTGAGCGTCGGCTTTCTTTTTCGCAGCCGCGGCTTCGGCGCCGGCGTTCGTTTTGGGAGCGGGAGGCGCTTTGGGCGCGGGGATCGCCGCGCTGGATTCGCTCGTCTCGGAAACCAGAGGTTCTTTGGTCGGGGTGTCGGGGGGAGCCTTGGGCTTGGGAGGGGCGCCACCACCGGCACCGCCTCCGCCGCCGCCGCCGCCACCGGCGGGCTTTTTCTTCTTCTTACCAGCCATTGCTTGGCGTACGACGGGGTAGTAGCGCGTCGTGTTGTGAAGAGGTCGCGATCGACACAAAGCCGTCAAACGGCTTGGTTCGTGACTCGACAGGATTTGTAGGAAATCGGCTGACTCGTTCTCTTTCTCGGTGTCGGGACGAGTCTGGAGCAGTGTTGTCGCGCGCGTCACCCCCGCCGTCCATGCCAGCGTGCCTTTCGAGTGTCACGCACTTCCCCCCGACCCGCTCAGTGGCCAGCTCTCAACCTCAATCGACCCCCGCGCGCGCTCGTCCCACTGTCGCGGCTCGGTCCTACCCCAGGCCTGTACCTTTTCCCCGTCGCATGCCAGCGACTGTCCACGACAGCAGTAGAAACAGGCTTCACTCGCGCGTCCACGCCTCTAGTCCGATGTGGGACGCTCATAATAACTCAAACATTACATCTGAACCGCTTGCGAACGCAGGTAACTCTTCCGGAACCCCAGATGGATGGCCAAACAGTAGAAACCAACGGCACGACAAAGCAGGCAAGGCGATGACGGTCCTCACGATTTGCGGAAGTGTGATTATGTTTTCCGTAATCGCCTGGGCCCTGTCCACGTCCACGGCACTAGGCACCAACACGACCCAGCTAAACTGGCTCCTGGAAAACCCGTGGGGCATCGTGAGCTTAGTGGACCTGTACACGGGGTTTTGCGTGTTCAGCGCGTGGATTTGGTTCAGGGAAGGTAGCAGGTTAGTTTCGACGCTGTGGACGGTAGCCATGATGACAACCGGGTGGCTCGGCGGGTGCGTCTACGTCCTACGCTTACTCACGAAATACAACGGCGACTGGGCGTGGTTCTTCATGGGGCACAGGGTACGGTGATAGGGTGATGGAGTTGTGCAATTGAATCGAGTAACTCTGACCTCATCGATTTAATTCGATAACAACACACTACACTACTTATTAATCGGGGCTTGCGACCTCCCCTCGAACCCGGGTCGGTTTCGCTTTTTCTCCCGTTTCTCGATTCTTTTTTCAACCTTCGCGTCAGCGCGGCCCTTAAGCGAGTCTTTCCGTTTCTTCTGTTTCGCAGCCATCTGTTCCGTGGTTCGGTTGTTACGCTCCTGCCACTTCTCTTGCGATTTCTTCTTCTGTCGCAGCTCGTTCTTGACACTCTTCTGCAAAAGCTTCGGGTCGTCCAGCACCTTCTCACCCCCCGCCCGCGCAAGCGCCGCGTCCCAGGAGTACCGCTCGGCGACCTTCTTCCCCTCAACAGTGTCCTCCCCTCCGGCGTCTTCGATTTCTCGCCGCTGCGAAAGCGCCTTTTTCAACAGCTGCTCCTTCGACGCGCGTTTCTTTTTCGAGTGGCCGGTGATTTTGCCCTCCACTTCGACGCGGCTGAACTGCAGGTTGGAATCGTCGTCTGCGTCTTCAGAATCAGACGCGTCGTTTTTGCGTTTCTTAGATGCGTTAACGTCATCATCCTTACCCTTCCCCTTCTTCCGTTCCTCCGCCTTTTCCTTTTTCTTCTTCTCCGTTTTGGTTTTCTTCTTCTCCTCCCTCCACTCCTTGGCTTTGACGATCTTTTCCTGGTCTTCCTCTGCTTTTCGCGCGACGCGAGACGCCGCGATCTTTTGCGCTAATCGTTCTCTCAGCTCCCCCAGCCGGTCGCCGCCGGATTCGCCGACGCTCCAGCCGGAGGTCGTGGGCGGCGCACCCGCGGGAGTATTCGGCGCCGACGGTTTCTCTTTTGGAGACAGCAGATGGTCGGATTCCTCATCGAGTTCCTCATCAGACACGTCATCCTCGAAGTCGGAGGAGTTTTCAGAGTCTGACGCGTCGTCGTCGTTGTCGTCAGATCCTTTCGCTTTCCTTTTGATCTTTTCCAAAGTTGTCATTCCATTGGGTTGCAGCTTCGCCCGGAGCGCTTTTTTTGAGTTTTCCTTCGCTTCCAGCTTCGCAAGCGCTTTGGCGCTTTTGGTTTTGTTGAACTTCGATCGCTCCGGGTCCTTCTCATCGGGGACGTAGTGCCGCGCGGGAATCAACTCCACGAGCCGGTCGAAGAAACTGGAATGGCCGCGTATGCGCTCCTCCATCGCTAGCGGGGCAGCCATCGCGCCTCCCGTGAGGAGGTCTGAGGGACGCGAGATTATGGTGGCAACCGGGGGCGACGCACAGGAGACGAAAGGAACCGGGAGATAATGCCCGACCGGAACCCGAACAAGCAGGAGACGGGCACCGGAGGCGTCACGCGGAATGGAACAGGGACCGCCGCCGGAAAGCACAGAGTCCCCGCCGCCGAGTAACTCAGTTTCTGCGAAGGAAGTCGAGTGCGTGATCTGGTGTTTGTCCCTCATTTTGAAGGTCTGTTGACGGTCTGTGGACTAGTTCCGCCATCCACAGATGGCTCAGAAATCTCTTGGCCGAGATCTTTGTCCTTGCTGTCGACTTTTATCCTCCGAACGTCATCGCGCACGTCACTGCACGCTTCCCTCTGCACGGGATAGTCGCGACATGTCTTCCTTCGCGATGTCGGCCTCGGCCCCGGCCGCGGTGAACGTCGTTTCCCGCGCGCGCGTCCCCCAACGCCGCCGCGCGGTGTCTCGCGGCTCGTCAACCGCGACACGACGCGCGATCCAGGAACCAGAAGGCGAGACTGCTACTGAAGAAGCGCAGCCTGCTGGGCGAGCCGCGGACGAGGACATCCCCGCCCCGGTGGGCACGGCGTCCAAGGAGGAATTCATGGCCTGGATGACTGGTGCGCAGAGGCTTCCTACCCAGAAGATGGACCTCGTGGTGGACCTTCCCGAAGGCAGAGGTCTTGTCGCTAGAGAGAATGTTAAGAAAGGCGAAAGCCTGCTTGAGATCCCTGACGCGACGCTCATCACGGTGGAGCGCGCTGTTGCTGAATCAAAGCTGGGCCCCGCGCATGCAAAGTTACAGGAATGGTCTCTGCTCGCCGCATTTCTGGCGGAGCAAGCCCTGGCGATCGAACAAGGCGACGACAGTGGGAAGTTCGCGGTGTACATCCGAGCGCTTCCGCGGCGCACCGGCGGCGTGCTGGACTGGCCCGAGGAGGATATCGAAACGCTGCTCGCCGGGTCGCCGAGCCTAGCCGCGGCGAAGGACAGGCAAGAGTCTGTGGAGGCTGCGATTGTGGACATTCGAGCGGACTTCCCCCAGCTCACCCCAGGTGCGTTGCGGTGGGCGTTCGACGTGTTATTCTCCCGTTTGATTCGCCTGCCATCCCGCGGCGGTGAACTCGCGTTGGTACCGTGGGCGGATATGTTGAACCACAAACCGGGGTGCGAAGCGTACATCGACGACAGCGGCGGTATGGTGTGTTTGAGTCCTGACAGGAAGTACCGGCCTGGTGAACAAGTGTTCGCATCGTACGGTGCGCGGCCGAGCTCGGAACTGTTAATCAGCTACGGCTTCGCCCCCCCTGTCGGCGAGAACCCGGATGACTTTTACGATTTGGTGCTTGGGGTCGCCCCGGATGACCGGTACGCAGAGGAAAAAGCGAAGGCGTTGCGTGATTTAGGTCTGCGCCCCGTCGAAACCTTCCCCCTACGACTCAACGGGTACCCCAAGCAACTCCTTCAGTACGCGTCGTTCATTCTTTGTGACCCGAAGGACCCGAAGACGTTACCGGAGTTGGCGCAATCAGCGCTGGTTGGGAACAAAGCGGTGAAGACGTTTCTGGGCGCGATTACCGGTGGGAAGAGAGGCACGCAGGGTGAAATTCTGGGCGGCGAGGCTGGTGAAATTGCAGTGCGAGAGATGCTCGCGGACCTCACCACGGATGCCCTGTCCAAGTACCCAAATACGCTGGAGAAAGACCGGGACATCGCGGCGCAGGACCCGTCCAAGCCGGCCAAGTCAAAAAAATCGAAATTCGCAAACGAAATCATGCCAACAGACTTCAACGCCGGCAACGACAGGGCGTTCCCGAACGCAGACACCTGGGTCGGCGTGTTTTCGGAACCCGTGCGGCAAACCCAGAGGTCCGTCGCCGCGGCCAGGGTCAGGGTAAGCGAACGGCGAATTCTCGCGAAAACAGACTCGGAAGTGCGGTTGCAGTTGAGAAAAATGAAAGCTGGTATGATGACCAAGAGCAAGTAGACTAATTTTTTAATGAATGAGTGAATGAATGACGTACTTTCGTAAAGCCTTTAATTGACTTACAACCCCCCCTAGTCGTCCCGACCGCGTTGTGACCGCTTAGTTAGCAGCCTCCGCGACGGGGTACTCGAAGGACACTTCCTTTCCGGTCATTTTCTTGTACGCGCCCGCGAACGCGTCGAGCTTGTACTCGGTGGTGTTTTTGTCCTTGGCGTCGAGGAACACCTTGAGGAGGCGGCTCCCGTCGAGCCTGTAGCGCTGCCTCTTGCCCACAATCTCCGTGGGGTACACCAGGTCTTCCAGCAGGGAGGCGTGCACCGCGGTCAGGGTGCGGCTACGAGGCCTGGCGCGCGAGAAACCGCCCGCGGGCACGGGCGAGATCCTGCGGTTCGCCACAATGAGCACATCCTTGCCGGAGAATTTCTTTTCCAGTTCCCGAACCAACCGCTGCTGGATCTTGTGGAACGCCTTTAAAAGTCTGAAGGGCACCTTGATCACAATAGCGGTGCGCCCGTCCCCAACGTTGATCTCCTCCGCCGCGTTAATGTAAAGGTCCTTCAAGTCAGCCTTGAGCTCGGTGCTGGTAGCCTCGAGGTCGAAAATCGCCTGGTGGATTGAAATGGATGGACAAATGGTGAGTTTCTGTGCGATGAGTGATGATGGTCCCTTCCCTACGAGACCCCCCGTATGCCCCTATACGCTTTGTACCCGTAAAAACATGCCGTGTCGATAAACGTGACCTCGTGTTTACACCCCAGTGCGTTCACTTCGAATCACGAGTCGCTCGAGTAGCACCAGCTCGCTCGCCGCCGGGTCTGCGATGGCCGGCTTTCCCCTCGCGCTTCGGAAATAAACCCTAGAAAAATGACTATCACCGGAGTCGGGCGATCGCGCTACACGTACCTGCGCGACGGACTCTTCGAAGGCACCGAGGGTGGCACCATCGTCCTTCACAATCTGTTGAGTAAATGAGGGTGGGGAAGAGGTCGTCAGCGACCGGATTGGTCGTGCCAGGCGCGGAACGCGGCGATGGGGAACGCGGAAAACAACCGCAGCGACAGTCGGCCAACCGCAATGCCGTAAAACCGCTGTCGCGAACCACCGAGTCGGCGACGGTGTCGCGATTCGCACGGAACACGAAACACAGCAATACACAGAAGGTTAACGCACCTTCTTACGAGCCGTGAACGCCATCTTGAACGCGTCGAGGTGCGTTTGTAAAAGGGCGAAGTGTCGGCAGAGTCGGCCCACTTAATGAAGTCTTGGCTTCGACGCGAGCAAAGTTTTGCACTCAAGCGATTTTGGTAAAATCGATACGCCGATTAACTCGTCAATCCTCCAAACATTTAGACCCTCAATCTGTCAATCGCACTTTGCCACTTTTACGATTCAGATCTGAGAACAAACAACACCGACACTGCCGTCAGACCGTGTCGCGCACACCGCCCGCCCATATGCACAAGTAGAGCAGCTTGTGAAAGGAAGCATGGGGAGGGGTGCACAGAGCAATGCGGGGGAGTGGCAGGGTTATGAAGACCCGGGGCTTTATGATGACCCAGGGGTGCCAGGAATGAAAGGAAACTACGGAGGTTGATACGGAGGTGACGACCCTGACGTTCGAGAGTGGGAAGAGACAAACGGGCAGAGCTACGCGTCTTGGCTACGCGAAAACTGGGTCGCCAACTTTTATTCAGGCCCACACTTGGTCGCCAGAGCGTTTGTTGCCGATCCTGCCTTTGCGGGGTTCGGCATGGAGAAAAGTGGCTTCACTGGTGCAAGTGGGACTTACAATGCGTCACACGCATTACCCGCGGCGCCGGGCGCACACGTAATCGAACAACGCAGCAGACAACTCAATGCAATCTATGATAAAAGAGTCCTCAACGATAAGGAGAGAGCGGCGCTCCAAGCCCGCATCGAACAAAAAGAGAGAGAAGAGGCGGCGGCGAGAAAACGTTAGCGGTCGCCGGAAGTAATTTACCTTACGCTGCCGCCTGGCGTCACGTTTGGCGGATCGCCACATGCAGAAATCAAAACAGAAATGGCGACGCAAGACCAGTTTGCCGGAATGGCAACCCTGGACGTATTCGCCTGCGACCGAATCAAACAAATCGCACGTGATGCGGGATACTTGCAGTGTCAGTTCGACGAGAGAAAGGGCGTGATTGCGTTTCGGCGTGTTACGAGTGATACCCCGGAACTCGTGTGCGTGTGTGGTGGCGCACGCAAACCGTCGGGACTTATTTGTGCCACCCCAAGCAGAAAAAAACCCAGCTGTTCCGCAAAAACATCAACACCTACACCGAACTCGACGTTATTTTCAAAAACCCACGCGTGCACACGGACAAGGGGTACCAAAGGAAGACGGAGACTCACAGCAGAAAAAAAGGAGAAACCGCTAGGACTTCGATGGAATGAGAAATGTATGATA
>TARA_B110000977_G_scaffold201816_1_pt1 | contig 11474 bp, 9 predicted proteins | sample TARA_B110000977 | Tara Oceans TARA_B110000977 (sample SAMEA4397798) | marine metagenome | biome: Polar Biome; feature: [SRF] surface water layer (ENVO:00010504); material: water (ENVO:00002006), including particulate matter (ENVO:01000060) such as... | depth 5 m | reverse complement strand
AGGCTTGGGCCACGCCGTTGGTGTGGTTGTTCCAGCAACGCAAACAAGTTTTTAGGGTCGGCCAAAGCCGGTATCAGGGCAAGCGCTTGGCCAAGGCCCAGGTCGTGGGCCGCTTGGCCCATGTAGCGCATGGCGCTGAAGTCCTCTAGGGCAAAGCCCACGGAGTCAAAAACAGTGATTTGTGCAGGATGTGTGCGTCCTGTAGCCTCGCCTTTGAAAACACGCCACAACTCGGTCACGGCAAAGTCTGGGTCCAGCATCTGAATATCGCCTTCAACCCGTGTTTGGGGCTCAAACTCGACAAACACTGGGCCGCTGGCCAGCACCTGGGGATGAATTTCAGTTTTGCCTGGGCAGTCGCCACCCACGGCGTTCAAGTGCGTGCCTGCAGCCAACATGCCCGGGGTAATGATGAGTGCGTTGGTTTTGTCGGCGGTCACTGTGGTCACAATGTCAGCGCTTTCACATGCCTGCGCAGCGCTGTCGCAAATTGTGGCGAGCAAGCCCGCGTTCGCCAAGTGCCTAGCTAACTTGTGGCTGGCTGTCGCATCAACGTCAAACAAGCGGAACATGTGAATACCCAGCATGTGGGCAAAGCCCAAGCACTGAAACTCGCTTTGCGCTCCGTTGCCAATAATGGCCATGGTTGTGCTGTCTGGGCGCGCCACGTGTTTGGCGACCAAGGCCGAGGTGGCGGCCGTGCGAATGGCCGTGGTAAGTGTGAGCTCGCTGACCAAGGTGGGTGCACCCGTGTCAACGCGCGCCAAGCAACCAAAGGCCATGACGGTGGGCAAACCAGTCATGAAATTCTTAGGGTGGCCGTTGACGTACTTCACGCTGTAGGTGGTGTCGTCAGACACGGGCATGAGCTCAATCACGCCTTGTTTGGAGTGGTTGGCCAATCTGGGCGATTTGTCAAAATCCTCCCAGCGCACAAAGTCTTGCTCTATGCAGGTTGCTACGCCGGCTATGACCGCCCCCAAGCCCCTGGCTGTTACCACGGCGGCAATGTCGTCGCTGCTTAAAAACAAGGTGGGTAGGTGAGCGTTGTGTAAGGCTGGCTGTGTCATGTGGCGATCTATGTCAGGTGGGCTGTGTGTTGGTGTTTCCAGTGTGTCGTGGATGGGTGACAATTGAAATAGTCAATAATGCTGCTTATATGCTAAATATGTTGCAAAATGACATAACTGATTGACGATATGACTCATATATGGATGATGTAGACCGCAAACTCATAGGCTTGTTGCGCCACAACGCACGTGCCAGCGTGGCCCAGTTGGCCACCAAGTTGGGTGTGTCGCGCGGCACGGTCAGCAACCGCATGGTTCGCTTAGAAGACGATGGCGTGGTGGTGGGCTACAGCGTGCGCTTGCGCCCAGATGTTGAGCCCAACGACATACGCGCTTGGATGAGCATCGCCGTAGAAGGCAATGAGACCCGCAAAGTCATTGCCAGTTTGCTGGGCGAGCCCGGCGTGGCCAGCCTGCACGATACCAACGGGCGCTGGGACTTATTGGCCGAATTGCGCGCCAGCAGTTTGTCGGAGTTGTCCAGTATCTTGGAGCGCATTCGTTTGGACAAAGGTATCAGCAGCACCGAGACCAGCATCCATTTACAGACCTACCGCCTGTCCTAACACGCACATCTGATGTCACCCCTGTCTGCATCCAACAACTCACCAATCGGGGTGTTTGACTCTGGCGTAGGTGGTTTGCCTATTTTGAAAGCCATCCATAGATTGCTGCCCAATGAGCGTTTGGTGTACTTGGCCGACACAGGCTATGCGCCCTATGGCGACAAAATGCCTGTTGAGGTGGTGCAGCGTGTGTTGGCAATTGGCGACTGGTTTGCAGCAATGGGGGTCAAAGCCATGGTGGTGGCTTGCAATACTGCCAGCGTGCTGGCCATTGACGTGTTGCGCGCGAGGTGTGGCGTGCCAATCATTGGTGTGGAGCCAGCCATTAAGCCGGCGGCTTTGGCCAGTCGCACAGGGGTGGTGGGTGTGTTGGCCACAGCGCGAACAGCCGCCAGCGCATCGGTGGCCAGGCTGGTGGATGCGCATGGCCAGCACAACAACGTGCGCATGGTGGTGCAAGCGTGTCCCGGTTTGGTAGACGCGATAGAAGGCAACGCACCACGTGCTGGCATCAAAACCATGCTGCAAGCTTGGCTGCAGCCCATGCTGGACAGTGGTGCCGACCACATTGTGCTCGGTTGCACCCACTACATTGTGGTGCGTGATGTCATTCAAGACATTGTTGGCCCACATGTCACCTTGGTAGAACCCAGTAACGCCGTGGCGCGCCAGCTGCAGCGCAAACTGCACGAGGGTGGCGTTTTACGCCTTGCGACTGCTGCTCAGCACACCCAGTCAACGTTACCGCCACGTCGGTCACAAGTTGACACACACAACCCACAGATTTTTTCCAGCGCCGACCTACCAAGCGATGCCGCCGCGTTGATCAGCCACGTGTGGGGTGAGCCGGTTCAAGTGCATTCGGCACTGCGCGTGGTCAGGTAAAATAAATTACTTCACCGGGGGTGTCTGAGGACTCAACAAAGATGTTGGCCACACAGACTGAGAGAGTCCCCATGAACCTGATCTGGGTGATGCCAGCGTAGGAAGTGTGATTGAAGCCACAGGTACAGCAACGCGTGCATAGTTTGAGCGGCGTGCCACAGGTTGTCAGCCACGCCACTGCGCGTGGCTTTTTTGTTTGTATTTACAGGGAAACTGCAATGGCTTTGAAATGTTCGCGTCTGCGTCAACGTGCAGGTGCTGTCAGCACGGCGCTGGCCATGGTATCCATGACTTTGGCTGGATGTATGCTGTCGCTTTCTTTTAGTGCACATGCGGGCGACAAGCCTGAGTTGCGCGTGGTGGCACACGACTCGTTCAGCCTCCCTAAAGAGTTGATCAGCGACTTTGAGGCCAACAGCGGCACAACGGTGCGCATTGTGAAAGCAGGCGACGCGGGCGCCATGCTGAACAAACTTATTCTTACCAAAGCCACGCCCATTGGCGATGTGGTTTTTGGCATAGACAACGCCATGCTGGTACGTGCCCGTGCTGCTGGCTTGTTGGCGCCTTTGCCACAAAGTTTGCGTGATCTGGCCATCAGCGATGCGGTGTTGGCGGCTGACCCGCAAGCCGCAGCAGCCTCTGACTGGTTGCCGATTGACTACGGCTTTGTCACTATTAATTACGACCGCGCTTGGTTTGCCACCAACAAGGTGGCACTGCCCACCAGTCTTGACGATTTGGCCAAGCCCGAGTATGCCAAGTTATTGGTGGTTCAAAACCCCGCGACCAGCAGCCCGGGTTTTGCATTTGTAGCGGCAACTGTGCAGGCCAAAGACAAGGCCGTGTGGGACTGGTGGGCCAAGTTGCGTGCTGGTGGTGTGAAGGTTTCCAGCAGCTGGAGCGACGCCTATTACAAAGACTTCACCAAAAACGGCGGCACCCGACCCATGGTGGTGAGTTACCTCAGCAGCCCGGCCGCCGAGGTCTTTTACAGCGACAAGCCGCTGGCAGTCTCTCCCACTGGCAACCTCAATTTGATGGGTGGTGTCTATGTGCAAATTGAAGGTGCTGCGCTGCTGGCTGGTGGTCAACAGGCCGGCGCTGGCGAGGCCTTCTTGGCCTTTTTGCGCAGCGCCCCAGTGCAAGCTGAGTTGCAGACAAGCATGTGGATGTGGCCAGTACAACAAGGCGCGCCCAAGCATGCGGTGATGAGCCACAGCGGTGTTCAGCCGAGCGCGCAGGCCATTGACCAGCGTGTGCTGACTGAGCAGTCCCGCACCTGGATACGCCAGTTCACGCAAACGGTGTTGCGTTAACGCGCGCGTTACTTGTTGTGCAATTGAGCACGCTCACCAGCCAGGCCCCATGCAGTTGAGGTCATCGTTTTGGGTGGGGGTATGGCCTGGGGCGTTTATTGCTGTCATGGCCTTGCTGCCCATGCTCAAGCTGATGTGGTTTGGTGTGTACGGCTCGTATGCGTCGTTTGGCACAGAAGCCTTGAGTGATGGCGGTGCGCAGCTGGGCTTTTGGCAAGGGTGGTTGGGCTTGTGGGCCGATGACTACATGCGCTCGCGCATGGTTTGGTCCATCACCCAAGCAGCGGTGTCAACCGCGCTGGCCTGTTTGCTGGGCGTACCAGTGGCCTACGTGATCGCTAGGCATGACTTTGCGGGGCGAGACGCGCTGCTGCGTTTGATGATGCTGCCGTTTGTGGTGCCCACATTGGTAGCCGCCATGGGCGTGCTGGCATGGTGGGGGCCCAACGGTGTAGTGGGCAACCACCTGTATGCACCTGGCAGCGACGGTGACTCACCGTGGTTGCTGATTGCAGGCAATTTGTTTTTCAATCTATGCGTGATAGTACGCGCCGCGGTGTATGGGTTTTCAGCGCAAAGTGCCACGCGACTGGCGGCTGCGCGCAGCTTAGGTGCCACGCCTTGGCGCGCGTTTTGGCGCATTGAACTGCCCAGCGCTGCGCCGCATATTTACAGCGCAGCGTGTTTGGTGTTGCTGTATTGCTTGGGGGGCTTTGGCTTGGCGCTGTTGTTGGGTGGCCAAACCTACGCCACCGCAGAGGTGGTCATCTACACCTTGGTTGCCCATGAGCTTGAATTGGTGTTGGCCAGCCAACTGGCCCTGTGGATGCTGGCGATGACGGGCGTCTTGGTGGCGATGTACGCCAAGCTACAGCTCAGCACGGCCCAGCCCAGACTGGCGCAATTGGTCGCGCTGCGTGTCACCCGCTGGTCTCATGTTGGCGACGCAGTGGCTGTGTTGTGGGTCTGGCTGGTGTGCGTGTTGGTGGGCTTTGCACCGCTGCTGGCCATTGCGCTGAAGGCGGCCACCGCATCGTCTGAAGCTTGGGGTGTATTGTGGCAAGCCGACACATGGCAGGCTGTGGCCAATACCCTGCGCTTTAGTGGCGCTGCATTGGTGGCGGCCACTGTATTGGGTGTGATGCATGCCGCGTGTGGGGCTAGGTTGTGGTGGTGGCGTATGTGGGGCATGTTGCCGCTGATGATTTCGCCCATCATGGTGGCGTTTGGTTTGCTGCTGCTGGTGCCGCAGTGGCTTGACCAGTGGGGTTTGCTGGTGGCGGCTTACACCTTGTTGGCCATTCCGTTGGTCAGTCAACCCGTTGCCACAGCGTTGGCTGCCCTACCACCATCTTGGTTGCAAGCGGCACGCAGTTTGGGTGCAACACCGGCGCGGGCCTGGTGGCGTGTGAGTTGGCCGCTGGTTGTGCCTGCGGTGCGCCGCGGTATGGCGTTTGCTATGGCCAGTATGTTGGGTGAATTTGCCGTCAGCCTATTTTTAAACCGACCTGAATGGACCACGCTCACCACCTACATTTACCAGCATTTGGGACGTCCCGGTAGCTTGCAGCTGGAGCGCGCTTGGGTATTGTCAGCCCTGTTGTTGGGGCTAACCGTGTTGGTTTTTGTATGCATAGAACCTTCGAAAAAAACCAACAATGCAGTGGTAACAGGAGCTGGCAGTGCTTGAACTGGTCAACATAAACAAACGCTATACAGATGCGGCGGGTAGCTCGTGGGACATTGCCTCCAACTTGAGTTGGCAGTGGCCAGCCTCGCACAACACGGTGGCCTTGCTGGGCCCGTCTGGCACAGGTAAAACCACGCTGCTGCGCATGGTCGCCGGGCTGGAGCCTGTGCAAGGTGGGCGGGTGTTGTGGGACCGTGTGGATGTAACAGACTGGCCGCCAGAGCAGCGGCGCTTTGCGTTGATGTTCCAAGACTTTGCGCTGTTTCCACATTTGAGTGTGCAAGACAACGTGGCCTTTGGCCTGCGTGAGCAGGGCATGGGTACAGCCGCATCGCGTGCGGCAGCCACCGAATTGCTGGCGTCTTTTGGTTTGGCTGACAAAGCACGACAAGCCACAACCGCGCTGTCTGGCGGTGAGCAACAGCGCGTGGCCTTGGCCAGAGCACTGATTATCCAGCCCAAGTTGCTGCTGTTAGACGAGCCTTTTTCAGCACTCGATGCTGACCTGCGTGTGCACATGCGTGAGGAGTTTCGCCAGCGTGTCGCCAGCGCGGGCACCAAGGTGTTGTTGGTGACGCACGATGAGTCAGAGGCCAAAGCCATGGCCAGTGCGGCTTGGCATTTGCAAAGCGGCGGCTTAGAGCGGCTGTGGTAGCTGGTGCAGGCCGTCTGTGCTGAGTCGCAGTTGGCGGTGAGCTTTTGCTGCAGCGGTTTGTGAGTGTGTGACCAGCACCAAGCTGGCACCAGTGCGTTGTGCGGTGCTGACCAACAAGTCCATGATGCGCTCGCCCATATCTGGGTCTAGATTGCCGGTGGGTTCGTCGGCCAGCAGCAAGGCAGGCGCATGCACCACGGCGCGTGCAATGGCCACGCGCTGCAGCTGACCGCCAGACAATTGCTGTGGCAACCGAGCGCCTAAATCTGCCAAGCCAGTTGCATCTAATGCATCGGCAACCAAGGTGTTGCGCTTGGCTGTGCCAACGCCGTTGAGCATCAGCGGCAGGCCAACGTTTTGCGCCACAGTCAAATGTGGCAGCACGTGAAAGGCCTGAAACACAAAGCCCACATGCTTGGCTCGCCACGTGGCCCGCTGTGCCGTGTTGAGTGCGCCAAGCGCTTGGCCGTTGAGACTTATATCGCCGCTGTCCCAAGTATCGAGGGCGGCCATACAGTTCAGCAGTGTGGACTTGCCCACGCCAGATGCGCCCATGATGGCTACAAATTCGCCAGCGGCCACGTGCAAGTTAATGCGGTCTAGCACCGTGTGGCGTTGTATGGCTCCCTGGTCAAGGCTTGCAGCGGTGTCGTAGTGCTTGCACAACCCGCTGATTTGTAGACCTATCAATTGGCTCATGCGGCATCTCCCCAATGTGTGGCCACGGCTTGCAACAACGCTTGGCCAACGTTGGGACTGTCGGCGGCCAAGACGTGGCGCTGTGTCATGCCGCGCAGCCAGGTGAGTTGGCGTTTACCCAACTGGCGCGTGGCGGCAGATGCGCGTTCTATCCACATGGCTTTGGCAGGCCCGCCTAAATGGCCCAACTGGTCTAACAACGTCCACGCCTGGCGGTAGCCCACACAGCGCATGCTGGGCAAGTCTGGCGTTAAGTCGCCGCGCTCGTACAGGGCCATCATTTCTGTCTCGAAACCTTGTTCCAACATGGCGTCAAAACGCTGGCCTATGCGCTGGTGCAGCCACGCCCTGTCGTCGGGCTCAAGCGACAGCAATGGGATGTTCAAACCGCTGCCAGCCTGCGGGTTGGTATGCCACTGTGAAATCGGTTTGCCACTGATCTCAAACACCTCAAGAGCGCGTTGCACGCGCTGGCTGTCATTGGGTGCCAAGCGCTGCGCCGTTAGGGGGTCAATGAGGCTTAAGCGCTGGTGCATGGCGGGCCAGCCCAACGCGTTGGCCTGTGTGTCCAAAGCCAGGCGAATGTCGGTGTTGGCGGGCGGCATGTCGTCAATGCCGTTTAACAAGGCTTTGACATACAACATGGTGCCACCGACCAGCAAGGCTTTGCGTCCACGCTGTTCAATATCGGCTATCAGCACCTGGGCGTCCTTAACGAAGGCCGCTGTGCTGTAGCTGCTGGTGGGGTCAACAATGTCTATGAGGTGATGGGGCACCAGGGCTTGTTCTTGGTGCGTTGGTTTGGCTGTGCCTATGTCCATGCCCCGGTAGACCAACGCAGAGTCCACACTGATGATTTCAATGGGCCAGCGCTGGGCGATCGCCAACGCAGCGGCAGTCTTCCCGCTGGCGGTAGGGCCTGCCAATACCAGTGCAGACGACGGCGCAGGTGCAGGTGTCATGCGGGCTTTTGCGTATGTGGCTTGTTGGTGCCCACTTCGCCGTAACGCCCAACTAGGAACTGTGCAGCAAGCGCCACGCACACGCTCCAAAACCCAATGCCTGTGGTCAGCGGGTAGACGCTGTCGATGCTGCTCAGGCCAATCCAAGTGCCCACAGCAAAGGCCACAGCCATGATGATGAAGCCGTTGAGAGCCGAGGCCGCGCCTGCCATGGTGGGAAAGGGCGCCACCGCACCCGATTGACCACACGGGTTGTGCACCCCATGGCCCACCATAAAGGGAATGAACGGCAAGATAGTGGTCCACACTGTGGGTTGCGTCAACAGCGGCAGGGCGATCAAGGTCAAGCCGCTGGCAAGCGACATGGCCGCGCCCACACGCACGGTGTTCACCACGCCCAAGCGGTGAATCAAACGGCGGCATAAAAAAGTGCCACACAAGTAGCTGCTGGTCATCATGAGCATGAGGCCGCCATAGCCAATTTTGCTCACACCAAACACACCAATAAACACAAACGATGAGGTGGCTAGAAAGGTAAACAAGCCGCCGTAAGACGCTGCTGCAATAGACGTGTATGCCCAAAATGTGGGGTGGCTGGCGACGGCCCGCCAGTTGCTGAACAAGATGCGCGCTTGTAGGGCATTGGGGTTGCGGTGGGTGTTGCTCTCTTGAAAGCGAGTGGCCACCACGAACAAGGCCAGAGCGCCAAACAGGCCAACGCCAGTTAGCACCGCGCGCCAGCCTGAAAACTGCGTGATCAGTCCACCAATGGGCGCACTTAAACACGCGATGATGCCCAGACCACTCAAGCCCTTGCTCATCATGCGCGCACCCTCTACGGGCTCGTACAGATCGCGCACAATGGCGCGCGCCCCCATGACTGAAGCCCCCATGGCTGCGCCTTGCACCATGCGGCACACAATCAGCGCTTCAATGTGTGGTGCCAATACGCTGGCAAATGCCGCCACTGTGTAGGCGCTCAAACCAATCAACAACACGGGGCGTCTGCCAAAGCGGTCTGATATAGGCCCCCACACCAATTGCGAGATACCAAACGACAGCGACAAGGCTGTCAGTGTGAGCTGCACTTGCATCATGCTGGCGCTGAGTTCGCCGCGCAGCATGGGCAAAGCAGGCAAGTACAAGTCTGTGGTGATCGGTTGTATACCCATCAGCAACGCCACCAAGACCACTACCAGGTGGGGTGACATAGGCAGTTTGGGTGCTGTGGTGCCTGTAGGCAAGCTGGGCGATGCGGGCTGTACGTGCATAAGGTGGGTTCAACGTCCGCGCAAAAACAAGCGGTCTAAGTCTTTCATGGTGAGTTGCTGCCACGTGGGGCGGCCATGGTTGCACTGGTCAGAGCGTGCGGTCACTTCCATTTGGCGCAGCAGCGCATTCATCTCGGCAATGGTCAGGCTGCGGTTGGCGCGAACGGCACCGTGGCAGGCCATGGTGCCCAAGAGCTCATTGTGCGCGCGAGCAATAACGGTGCTGGCGTCGTGCTGCTGAAGTTCTGCCAACACGCTTCTGGCCAACGTTGTCGCGTCGCCTTGAGCCAGTGCGGTGGGCACGGCACGTACGGCCAAGGTTTTAGGTGTAAGAGGCTCAACCACCAAGCCCAAGGTGTTGAGCGTTTGCGCGTGGCTGTGGGCCGTGGCTATTTCCAGCGGCGTGGCGGCAAAGCTGGTCGGTATGAGCAGTGGTTGGCTGCTCACTTGCTGGTCTAAGCCATCGCCAAGCTGCGCTTTAAGCCGCTCGTACACAATGCGCTCGTGTGCGGCGTGCATGTCCACTACTACCAAGCCGTTGGCGTTTTGCGCCAATATATACACGCCGTGGATTTGGGCCACAGCGCTGCCCAAAGGCCACTCGCCACTTGGCAGCGCAAAGGGGTCAGCGGTTGATGTGGTGGCGCTGGGTACTGTGTTGTCGCTGGCAGTCGCGCCAGTGCTGTCAGCGGCACGCGCGGTTGTGTTGCTATGTGGCTGCCACAGTGCAGCCAGCTCTTGCGCGGCGTGTCGGCTGTGAGCTGGGGTGGCCGCGTCCCAGTGGCTGACAGCGCCTGGCGTGCGCCAAGGCAATGGGTTTTGACCGCTGGTGGCCAGCGGTGGAGAGCCACCCGATGTGGGTGGCGCTTGCCACGCGGGCGTTGGCAGCGCATTGGCTATGCCTGCGCGTGGCACGGCCAAGGCTTGGCCAATGGCACGCGACACGAGTTGGTGAATGGCTCGGCTGTCGCGAAAGCGCACCTCGATTTTGGTAGGGTGAACGTTGACGTCAACCCGCGTTGGCGGCATGTCAATAAACAGCACATAAACGGGTTGCTTGTGGCCATGTAGCACGTCGGCATACGCACTGCGTGCGGCGTGTGCAATGACTTTGTCGCGGACAAAGCGGCCGTTCACGTAGGCGAATTGTTGGTCTGCCCGCGCCCGCGCCGCGTCAGGCAAGCCGGCTCTGCCGCGCAGGCGCAACTCGCCTTCATCGGTGTTGAAGCGCAGGTCTAGCGTCAAACTGTCGTCAATGAAGCCATGGCCCAGCACATCACCAATGCGCTGGTCTAGGCTGGCATGGTCATCAGGCGCCAAGCCGTCTGTGTGCATGGCACGCCACAGCTCCAGCTGTTTGCCGTCTGCCCATATGGCAAAGCTCACGTCGGGTCTGGCCAAGGCGTGGCGCCTGACCGCCTCAATACAGTGGGCTTGTTCGGTGTTGTCTGTTTTTAAAAATTTACGCCTTGCGGGCGTTGCGTAAAACAACTCTCGCACTTCTATGGTGGTGCCTGCAGTTCGGGCCGCGGCACTGAGCTCGCCACTGTGGCCATCTAGCAGCCAAGCATGTGCGTCTTGTGCAACACGGGTCAGCACGCTGACTTGTGCAATGGAATTGACTGCGGCCAAGGCCTCGCCCCTAAACCCCATGGTCTGTACAGACTCAAGGTCGTTTAGGTTGGCAATTTTGCTGGTGGCGTGTCGTTGCAGGGCCAAGGGCAACTGTGCCTTTGTGATGCCACAGCCGTCGTCCTCGACAGTAATCAAGCGCACCCCGCCAGCTTGCAAACGCACCGTGATGCTGGTGGCGCCTGCGTCTATGGCGTTGTCTACCAACTCACGCACCACAGAGGCGGGGCGCTCCACCACCTCACCCGCGGCAATTTGACTGATGAGCTCGTCTGGCAAGGCCAGTATGGGTCGTGGGCTTGAAGGCAAGCTTGGGGCAGCGGGCAAGGCTGAAGATGATGGGGTGGGCGTTATTGAAGACACCCACGCATTCTAAAGACTGTGCGACCCGTTGATGTGCGCAAGGGCTACACACGGCTGGCTCATAATGTGCACCCATGGACTTGTTACTCACCCTCATAGACTTTATTCTGAACATTGATGTTCACCTGGCGACATTTGTTGAGGCCTACGGGGGGTGGGTCTATGGCCTGCTGTTTCTCATTATTTTTGTAGAAACAGGCTTGGTCGTGATGCCATTTTTGCCCGGGGATTCCTTGTTGTTTGTCGTGGGGGCCATGGCGGCTAGGGGCAGCTTGGACCTGTACGTCGTGATGGGTTTGCTGCTGGTGGCGGCCATCGCTGGCGACCAGTTGAACTACACCATCGGCAGGCACATTGGCCCC
>TARA_B110000977_G_scaffold84865_1_pt1 | contig 11485 bp, 5 predicted proteins | sample TARA_B110000977 | Tara Oceans TARA_B110000977 (sample SAMEA4397798) | marine metagenome | biome: Polar Biome; feature: [SRF] surface water layer (ENVO:00010504); material: water (ENVO:00002006), including particulate matter (ENVO:01000060) such as... | depth 5 m | reverse complement strand
AAAGCGGTTCGATTAGTGCGTTTGGAGCTAGTACTCAAGTTTGGTGTAATACTGGAATTGATGGTGCTGATCTTGCTGATGGATCATATATGGTTCAACTATATATTCACGAAGGCGGTGGCGGTGTATTCCAAACGTATTATACCGGTAATATGTCATGGCGGGGTGATACAAACGGTACTGAAACAGACGAAATAAACTTACATAGTGCTGGCCATGATAGTAAAGAAGATGATGGTCACGGGTGGTTCTTAAGAACGCAATGTAATACTACTGGTGAAGATCCTGGAAAATGTATGTTACAAATAAGATCAGATCATGCGTCGATTGCTAATGGCACATATACAATTAAACTACGGAGAATGATGTAAATGTCAACTAAATTTAAAGATGGATTAACCTCCGGTGGAACGTTAATTGCAAAAAGTAATATAACTTTAGGAGATGAATCCGCGGCCGGTGGTCCTAATGGTGAAGATCAAGGTTCTATTGTTTTTGGAGCTGGTAATGATTTTAGAATTACTACAAGTGGTGATTCTGGGGTAATTAGACAGCAAACAGCTGCTAAACCTTTATATCTACAGCCGGCTGATAGTAATTCTATACTTATTACTAAAAGTGCCACACCAGCAAATAAGATTGCTGAATTTATTGAAGGTGGAGCTGTTAATCTATATAATAATGCTACTTTAAAATTCAGTACAGATGCAGCTGGTATTCTTATTACTGGTAGTGATACTACAGCTATTGGTGATGGAGATGTAGCTCGAAATACTGGAACAGTTCAAGCTGGTATATTTAAATTCGATACTGGATCCAACGCTGGTGGCGATTCTAATAATGCGCGTATACAAACCACGTGGCTTGGTGATGCCGCAACAGCTTCTGCAGCTGGTACTGCCATGGATTTTGTTATACAAGATAATGCAATTGATCAGTTTAGATGGCGTAAAACTGGTGGGTCTAGTAACAATAATGGCAATTATTATGATGATATGTCATTAAAAAGTACTGCAGCCGCTGAAGTTACTCTTAAAGTTGGTGGCGGATTCCAAAGATCACAAGGTATCTATGTGCAGGGTATAGTCGATGCTCATACTTTTACCGGTCAAGCAGCAACTGTTGCGACAATAAGTGGATTCGATACTGATGATCTTAGTGAAGGCACGAATGAGGGTAAATTATATCACACAACAGCCCGTGCACAAAACGCTATAAGTCTAGCATCACCAGCGACAGCATCAGGTGGTGGATCTTTAACTTATAGCTCTGGTGTGTTTACATTTACACCGGCTAATTTATCAAGCTTCTTGACATCGTCAACTGTTCCAACAGCAACATCAACTGTTACTGGTGGTATTAAAACTGGTTTTACGAATGTTAATGGAAGAGATTACCCAGTCAGTTTATCGGGTGGAAAGGCATATGTAAATGTTCCATGGGTTAATACTGACACTAACACACAAAGAGATATAGATGATACACCTACTGACGGAGCAACTACTACAAGTATTAGTTCTAATTGGGCCTATGATAATGTTAAAAAGCCAGTACCTTCAAATGCTGTATTTATAAATACAACGTATTCTGCTGATAGCAACTATGGTATGACACTGAATAGTACTGCGTTCAGATTAAAAGATGATCGAAGACGCAATAGTAATGATGTGACGGTCAAAACTGGTAATGCAAGAGAATATATTGTATTTAATCACGATAGTAACGGTGCTGCAACTGCAGGATCCGGAGGAATACTGCAATTTTATACAGATGGTTCAGAGGAAATGCGACTCCAATCAAATGGTGACTTACATGTTGACGGCGATATTACTGCATTTTCTAGTACTGTATCTGATGAAAGATTAAAGAAAAATATAAAAGTTGTTGACGGAGCATTAGATAAAGTAAGCAAACTTAATGGTGTAACATTTGATTGGAAGCGGGATAATACAGCCTCAGCTGGTCTAATTGCACAGGATATTGAAAAAGTTTTACCTTCTGCAATTAAAGAAAAACAATTGCCATTTAAATCAGATGATGAAGAATTTTATAAAACAGTTGAATATTCTCAAGTAACAGCTCTTTTAGTCGAAGCAATTAAAGAGTTAAAAGAACAAAATGAATTAATGAAAGCCGAGATTGAGGAATTAAAAGCGAATAAATAGTAGTATCAATACACAATTTAAGGTAAACAATAATGGCAATTTATTCGAATTTAACCATAGATCAAGGTTCTGCTTTTACTGCAACAGTTACTATTGAAGATAGTAGTGGTAATCCAAAGAACGTAAATGGTTATGCCCTTGCAGGTAAAATAAAAAAGAATTATGAATCTTCTACTTCGGTAGAGTTTGATGTCACAACACCTATTACTTCAACCAATGGTGTTGTAACTATAGCTTTGACTGATACAAAAACTAAAGCTATGGAGCCAGGTCGTTACGTATACGATGTGGAAATTACATCTACTGGTGGCGTGACTACTCGAGTGTTACAAGGTCAAGTTGAAGTCACACCCGGAGTCACACTAGGAGGATCATAATATGCCAGATATAAAAGCAAGAATCTCTCAATCTGGTATGTTAAAAGGTTCAGCTAATTCTCAAAACGAAATCGTAGCGAGTAAGGTTGAAGTCAATACTGCTGGAATAAATCTTGGTGATCTTACTGATGTCACTATCACAAGCCCTACTGACGGCAGTTATGTCATCTATCAAACAAGTTCAAATTCATTCTTAGACGATCAAACAATTGTTAAAACTGGTACAGGTATAACATTGACTGGTAACCTTGTTGCGACTGGTGATATAGATGTTGATGGTACATTAGAAGCTGATGCGATTACAGTTAATGGTATCACCTTAGCAGAAACGATATCTGACACTGTTGGTGCAATGGTTGGTAGCAACACCGAGTCTGGTATTGCTGTAACATATGATGATAGTGATAATACTTTAGACTTTAATGTTGACGATTTTAGTATTACACTTACAGGTGATGTAACTGGTTCAGGTACTGTTACTAATTTAGGTAACGTATCATTCGAAACTACAATTCAGGCAGGATCTTTAGAAAACGATATGCTTGCTGGTTCTATTACAAATGCTAAGTTATCAAATAGCACTGTTTCTTATGGTGGTATATCTCTAGCATTAGGAGCAACTGACGATACACCCGCGTTTAATCTACAAGATGCAACCAATTTACCTACCTCTGCATTAACGGGTGATATGCCAAATACTCGTATTGTTGTCGGAAACGTAACACAGCATCAAAGTTCTTTATCGGTTGCAACTACTCAATTAACTGGAACAATCACTAATACACAGTTAGCTGGTTCTATCACAAATGATAAATTAACAAATAGTACAGTTAACTTTGGCGGTGTTTCGGTTGCATTAGGAGCAAGTGATACTACACCCGCGTTCGATTTACAGCACGCAACTAATTTACCTACCTCGGCATTAACAGGTGATATGCCTAATGCACGCATTATCGCGTCAAACGTTACACAACATCAGGCTGCATTATCTGTAGCAACAAGTCAATTATCTGGTAATATTACAAATGCACAATTAGCAAATTCAAGTATTACAGTATCTGATGGATCGAATACAAGTCCTGTTGCTCTAGGTGGTACTCTTATTTTTGCTGGTACTTCAAATGAAGTAACTGTTGCCGAAAATGCTGGTACAGTAACGGTTGGATTACCCGATGATGTAACAGTTGGAGGAGATCTAGTCGTAACTGGCGATCTTACAGTAAATGGCACAGAAACTGTCATCAACTCCACGACATTAAGTGTTGATGACAAGAATATTGTTCTTGGTTCAGTTACAACTCCTACTGATACTACTGCTGATGGCGGTGGCATTACACTTAAAGGTGCAACCGATAAAACACTTAATTGGGTAAACTCGACTGATTCATGGACATCTTCAGAGCATTTTGAAGTAGCGTCTGCAAAAACATTTAGAATTAATGGCAATGAAGTATTAAGTCAAACGACATTAGGTTCTACCGTACTTGCTTCATCACTGACAAGTGTTGGTGCTTTAGATAGCGGTTCTATTACTTCAAACTTTAGTGATATCGATATTGGTGATAATGTTGTTACTGCTGCAGAATTTGTTGGCGATTTAAGAGGGGCTGTAAGATTTCAAGCAAAAGCTGGCGAATCATTAGCAAAGGGAGATGTGGTTTATATCTCTAGCGTTAGCGGACAAAAACCCGTAGTAAGTAAAGCCCGAGCAAACTCTGCAGCCACGATGCCTTCATTTGGACTAGCTAATGCAACCGTTAGTGATAATGCTAATCTTGAAGTTATTTCGTTTGGCACATTTGCTCATGGTGATACATCGGGTGGAGCTGAAGAATGGGAATTCGGTGATATACTATATGTAAGCGCGGCAACGGCTGGAGCATTAACAAATGTTAAACCTGCAGGTGCTGCTAATTTCATTCAAAATGTTGGTAAAGTTGAAAGAGTACATGCATCGAGTGGATCTATTATGGTTGCAGGAGCTGGCAGAACCGCGGCTACTCCCAACCTAGATACTGGAAAGTTCTTTATAGGCGATTCTAATAACTATTCAACGACTGGTTCTTTTAATAACCAATTTACTAATACAAGTGGTACGATCTCTTTAAATGGTGCTAACATTACAACAGTTGGCACTATTGGAACTGGTACTTGGCAAGGCACTGCAATAGCAGATGCATATATCTCTAGTGCATCTACTTGGAATGCTAAACAAGATGCATTAACTTTTGGTAAAGCAAGTGGTAATACGTTAAAATCAGAAGAAGCTTTAGTTACAAATGATGTTCTGCTAATGGGAAGTGCTAATGTAAAAGGTAGAACATATTCCGAATTTAAAACTGATATATCTTTAGATAACGTAGAAAATACTGCTATTAGTACATTTGCCGGCACTACTAACATTACAACTGTTGGTACTATTGGAACTGGTACTTGGCAAGGTACTGCGATTGCGAATGGCTATATCGGAAATCATTCTGCAGCTAAACTTACATCAGGAACTATTGCTGCTGAGAGACTACCGGCAGCAGCAACAAATATCACAAGTGTTGGTACCTTAACGAACTTGGTTATATACCCACCTGTCGGAAATCAAGGTGGGGTCACATTAACTTCACGTGGTGGTAGCGCAGTATTCAGCCTCACTGGTGTTGGTAGTGTTGGAGACGCAGACTATGTTGCTAAAGGCAATTTTAGTATAAATGATGCAGGCAATGCAGTTATTATTAGTGAATCTATAGTCCTAAGTGGTCCTACTGCGGTCAACGGTGCTTTAACTGTAAACAATAACTTATTTGAAATTGTAAGTACAGACGATGATGTAAATGCTGATCCTATTATATCATTATATAGAAATAGAGCAAATCCAGCCGCAGGTGATTTGATCGGCGAAATACAATTTAATGGTGAAGACAGTGCAAGCAATAAAACATTGTATGCGGCAATAACTGCAAGAGCCTCAGATGAAACAAATCCAAATGAAGAAGATGGCCAGCTATTTACGTATTTAGCCAAGCAGGGTGTTAAGACTCATATAACAAGTGTATTTAATTATGGTATAGTTCATCAACCCGGCATTCATCAATATTTAACTGGCACTGGTAAGTTACAGATGGCTGCTGGAAATAGTGGTGGCTTTTATAACGCATTATACTCAGTAACACCTACTGCTAACAGATCAGTACTATTACCTGATGCTAATGGTACTATAGTACTTAAAGATAGTACAGATATACTAACAAACAAATCAATTAACGCTAATCAATTAACTGGTACAATTGATAATGCTATATTACCTGCCGCCGCAACAAATATTACAAGTGTTGGTAATCTTTCAGCACTTACTATTGCAATGCCAGCTGGTACAACAGGAAACTTCTTACCAGTCAAACTTGGTAGTGGATCAGGCATTGATGCTATAACAGATACCGCGGGCGATTATAACTATGCGATTGGTTTAGATGTACTAGAAAATTTAACATCGGGTACAAGTAACATAGGTATAGGGCGAAGAGCATTAGAAGATTGCACTAGTGGCCTTCGTAATGTTGTCATAGGCCATATCAGTGGAGGAAACTTAACTACTGCTAGTGATAATGTATTCATCGGTTACGCAATAGGCGAAAACGATGTTATTACCGGTAGTAATAACGTAGGTGTAGGTTCACTCTGTTTTAGAAGCTTGACTTCAGGCATACATAATATTGCATTTGGTAAACAAGCACTAGATCATAATACGACGGGTAATTATAATATTGCACTTGGTAAACAAGCAATGGACGGCAATGGTACTGCTATAACCGCCGCTAATGATAATATCGCAATAGGCACTTATTCACTATTTAATAACACTACAGGTGATCATAATACAGCACTGGGTTATCAAGCTCTGTACAGTACTGATACTGGCGGTGGTCATAATATAGGCGTTGGCTATCAGTCTGGCTATAATGTTACAACAGGGGATTATAACTATCTATTAGGATATCGATCAGGTGGTAGCACAACATCATCTTCACATCAAATCTCAATAGGCTATGAATCTGGTGGTGGCGAAGATGGTGTCAACAATCCTGGGAGAAATCAAAGTGCTGGTATCTCGCTTGGCTACAAAGCTGCTGGTAATAATACTGCCCCTTACAACATTGCTATAGGCTATCAGGCAATGAGACTCATGAGTGATTCAGAGGCTTATTATAACATTGCTATAGGTCGTGAAGCAATGGGCACTGGCGAAAAACTTCAGCATTGTATCGCAATGGGTTATCAGGCTCTGTATCATAACAAACACGAAGAAGATGTTGTTGCTATTGGTGAATTAGCAATGAATCAAGCTGGTTATGCTATAACGATTGACGCAACATCATCAAGTATAGTTGATGTAACGAATAATAGATTCACGATTAGTTCTGCTGACTTTGGTTATCTAAATCATCGAGTAAGTGGTTTTCATGATAATACTCGTTTACAGTATTATAACAATGGTGGTACATCTATTGGTGGATTAACTAATGGTGGATTATATTATGTTACCAATGATTCAACCGCTTCAGCACTGTACCTAGCGACAAGTACAAATAAAACAAGTTCAAATGCTGTTGCATTAGGCCCAAGTTTAGGTGTAGGTTCAGGTCATTACTTTGTAATACAAAGTTCTCAAAGCGTAGCTTTAGGTAATAACACTTTTAGATATGGTCGACAGATCATGAATAGCGTAGCAATAGGAACCAGTGCTGCTAGAGGTGTTCCTGGTCAGAGTTCACAGAATGGTTCAGTACACGTTGGTTATGCCGCTGGTTATGGCTCTGTAAAATCTCGATTTTCAACTAATGTGGGTTACTTAGCTGGTTATAGCGCACAAAATAGTTATATGAGAACAGCCGTTGGAGCAAGAGCTGGCGTTTATGATAAAAGTTCATATTCAACTGCGTTTGGCGCTTATTCACTAGCTAGTAATAATAGTACATTTCAGACTGGTAATCATAATGTTGCTGTAGGTTATGCTTCAATGAATAAAAATACATCGGCGCCTTATAATTGCGCTGTCGGTAGTTATTCGATGTATGACAACACAACTGGTAGTCGAAATACTGCAATAGGTTATAACGCATTGCCTAATAATACAAGTGGTAGTTATAACACTGCTCTTGGTCTACAGGCTATGGGTGATAACACAACCGGTGGATATAATACATGTGTAGGTGCTTATGCTGGCGATGAGTTAGTTTCAGGTACACAAAACACTGCACTTGGTTATGGCTCAATGCAGTTTAAGCATGGTAAATTAAATATAGCAATTGGCTACGCCGCGATGAATGGTACGTCATCTGGCTCAGGTGATTCACCATACGGAAATATTGCTATTGGTGTCAATACATTACAAGACATAACAAGTGGAGCAACTGGTAATATTGCTCAAGGTGTTAATGCAGGTAGAAATATTACTACCGGTGATTACAATACATGTATTGCTCAAACCTCGGGTCAAACTATTACTACCGGGCAGCATAATATATGTATAGGTGTAGAGTCTGATGTAAGTGCTGCGGGTGCGGTACATCAATATAATATTGGATATCGTGCCGAGTGTGATCAAAATTATCAAATAACAATTGGTAATCCAACTGTAGGTGTTATAAGAAATGAATATGATACTGATGCTACTTGGACACAATCATCTGATCTAAGAAAGAAAACAAATATTAATGATATGGCACTTGGTTTAGACTTTATCGATAAACTAAAACCAATCACATATCAATGGAAGCCGAATAACGAACTTCCAGAAGAGTTTAAAGAATATGCTGAAGAGAACGTAAAAGATACTGAAACAGTTATGACTGGTTTAGGTGCTCAGGATGTTAAGCAAGCTCTTGATGATGTCGGTTATACTGAAAGATTTCCAGGATGGAAAGAAGAGGAAGATGGTTCACAGCGTATCTCTAAAGAAGAGTTCATTATACCATTGATTAATGCGATACAAGAGTTAAAAGCTGAAGTTGAAATGTTGAAGGAGAAGTTAAATAATGGCAACAATTGAGTATCAAATTACAGTAGCATCAAAAACTGACGCTGGTGGGTATGGCGCAGATGGCAATGCATACTTTTATGATGGACAACAAGCTCCAATGTTTCAGTTGTATCCTGGTAATACGTATAAGTTCATGCAAGAAGATGCATCGAATGATGGACACTTATTAAAAGTATCTCTTGCTTTTGATGGTACACATGGTGGTGGTTCAGCTTATACAACTGGAGTAACTCATGTTGGAACACCAGGCAATTCTGGAGCATACACTCAAGTTGTTGTTGATAGTGATACGCCAGACGATTTACATTATTATTGTATCAATCACGCTGGTATGGGTTCAGATCTTGATATTGATCATCATGAACCAGTTGATGAGTATATAGTCCGAACAGATTCTGAGTTAAGTTTATCACTAGAGAATAAAAGTCCAGCATTGTTGCTAGAGACTATACCAACATCTGACGTTAGCACAACAAATGATACAATCACACTCACTGGTCATGGTTACGAGAATAATTTTATAGTCTCATATAAAGCGAATGGCGGTACTGTACTTGCTGGTTTAGCAGATAGTGGAGTATATTATATCATAAAGGTTGATGCAAACACATTTAAATTATCAGACTCTGCTAGCGGTAGTGCAAAATCATTAACTGGCACAGGAAATAATGCACAAACGATTGCGCTTGACGAAGCTATTGTAGTACTTACTACGACCACACAGCTTGATAGAGACTTAGCTCACGCTACCGTTATGGCTTCTGAAATTGATGACATGGACGATGATTCTTTCAATTGGTCTTGGATTAAAATAGATTTTGAGAGAGACTTTAGCTGGCGAGTAAATTACGATTTTATTAATTTAGGAAGTAATACGATTGAGATACCAGCTCATGGATTATCAGCAAATAATGTAGTAACATATACAACTACAGATGCAGTAATCGATGGATTAACAAACGGTACAAGCTACTATGCTATTATTACAGATGCAAACAATATACAGTTAGCGGCTACATCGGGTGGTTCGGCTATTGCTTTAAGTGAACCATCTGACTCTGGTGATGCTGCTGCTGAAACTATTGAATACGCAATTACAGTTGCTGCTGTAGATGGGACATATGGTGATACTGGTAATGCATATTACTACGAAGGAGTTCAGTCATCGTATTTCTCACTCATTAAAGGCAATACATATAAGTTCATGCAAGAAGATGCATCGAATGATGGACACCTAATTAGATTCTCAACAACATCTGACGGTACACATAATAGTGGATCTGCATATACGACTGGTGTAACTGAAGTTGGTACACCAGGAAACAGTGGAGCATATACACAGATTGTGGTTGCTGCTGATGCACCAGAGACTCTATATTATTATTGTATCAATCATGCTGGAATGGGTTCAAGTATAACTATCGGTGTTAGCGGCATTGGTGATACCATACACTCGCATCATACGTTTACTACACCACCAGTTGAAACTGCTCTTAACGGCTCAGCAGATGTCACAGATCCAACAGAGGGTCCATATGCTCCTTCGGCTGCAGAAAAACAATTATACTTGAATAAATATATTACTCATCTCACGTATTTAGCTGGGCTATCAGATTGGGGTAGCACTAACATTACTGTAATTACTGCTGCAGTCACAAAAGCAAATAACATATCATTTTAAATAATTAACCATTATAAATAAAGGTATAATAGATAAAGTAGGAAAAAATCATGGCTGTACCTAATTCAAGACCAACGTTAATTAAATACTGCAAGAGAGCATTAGGTGCTCCGGTAGTAGAAATTAACGTTGACGAAGATCAAATTCAAGATCGTATAGATGAAGCCTTACAATTCTATCAAGAGTATCATAGTGATGCAATTGAGAAAGTCTATCTAAAACATGAGATTACTCAGACAGATATTGATAATGGCAAACTAGCTGTTCCGGTTGGTATAGCTATAGGTTCAGGTATCACGAATGTAACTAAGGTATTCAACCTGACTCCTAACGGTGGTGCATCGTCTAGTAATATGTTTAACTTTGATTATCAGCAAGCTTTAAATGATATGCATAACCTGCAGTATCATACCGGTTTAGTTGATTTTGCTATGAATAGAATGCATAATGAAATGTGGCAGATGTTAACAGATGACGATGATAAACAGTTTGATTTTAAACGCCATCGTAATACTATCATCATGCACATGGATTGGGACGAAGCTACTGTAGGTCAATATTTAATTTTTGAAGCCTATAAGATTTTAGATCCAGGAACTTACACTGATATCTACAATGATTATTATCTAAAGCGGTATGCCACAGCTCTTATCAAACAACAGTGGGGTGTCAATCTTTCTAAGTTCGAAGGTATGGTTATGCCAGGTGGTGTAACATTTAATGGTCGTCAGATCTTTGATGATGCAAAGGAAGAACTAGAAAAACTCACAGAAGAAGCGAGATTAAATTGGGAAATGCCAGTTGATTTCTATACAGGATAATCTATGCCACGTAATGTATACTTTAGTCAAGCTGTAAAGTCCGAGCAAAATCTTTATGAAGATCTCATTATTGAATCTTTAAAGATCTTTGGTCAAGACGCTTATTACTTGCCTCGAACACTTATTAACCGAGATGAAATATTCGGTGAAGACTCTTCGTCTAAGTTCGATGATGCGTATATGATTGAAGCATATATCGAAAATAGTGATGGCTTCGAAGGTGATGGTGACTTATATAGTAAGTTTGGTCTTGAGATAAGAGATGAAGCTACGTTTATTATATCTCGAAGACAGTGGCAAAAGTTTATAGGTACACATTACAGTGCTGATACTTTTCCAAAACCTCATGAAGGTGATTTGATTTATCTTCCACTGAGTAATAGTTTCTTTGAACTTAAGTTTGTTGAAGA
>TARA_B110000977_G_scaffold197206_1_pt1 | contig 11489 bp, 5 predicted proteins | sample TARA_B110000977 | Tara Oceans TARA_B110000977 (sample SAMEA4397798) | marine metagenome | biome: Polar Biome; feature: [SRF] surface water layer (ENVO:00010504); material: water (ENVO:00002006), including particulate matter (ENVO:01000060) such as... | depth 5 m | reverse complement strand
AATACGCTTTAAACTGAGTAAACAATCTGAAATCCCTAATATTCTACGCTATATCTTCCAGCAACGCCCGTCTCCGGTCGCGATATTCAGAGGCCAGCTCCACGGCGAAGGTATCGTCGCTGTTAGTTTCGATTTCTAACTGATCAATTCTTACCTCGGCTTGGTCCAGTTCCCGTAAAAGCTCCTTGGCTTTGACCCTGACCGCGGCGATTGCGATATCTAAATCACCTGACAATATTTCGAACAACCGAAACAAGCGGTCATCCACCACAGCATCCACACCGAGGTTCAACAACGCGGCGGACTCGGTTTCGGCGTCGGCAAAAGTCCAACCGGAGGAAGACGACGATTCATTTTCAGTTTCTGATGAATCACTAACGCGTTCATCTTTAGTTTCTTCCAAAACCTTTTCGATTGCCTTGCGTCTCGCGAGTTTCCACGCTTGTTTCGTATCCTCGCCGTCACCGCACAGAGTTTCGTACCAACTCGCCGCGTCTTCCAGGTTCCGGAACAAGCTCACGGCGTTGTGCGGGTTTGGAACGGGAAGGAACCCGTAGTATAAAAAATATTTTCGATCGTCGCACTCCCCATAAGACGTCAAGAGCTCCTCGTTTACTTTTACAGGTTGAGTAGTTGTGACTTCGAAATATGAGTCTCTGATGTCACTGCCATTGCCCCAAACCACTTCCCACTTGCACGACACCTGGTCATCTCGGCTGTCGTGGTTCAACAAGTCCACGTAAGGGACCATCAGCCGGCGGACGGTTGTTTTATTATTATTATTTTTAACCGGTTCCTCGGCGCGAAACGTTCTCGAGTGCGTTAGACTCATTGCCCATCTCCAGTCGTCTTTTGTGAATTTTTCGGCGACTGCCTTTGCACTGCCTTGTAGTAGAAACGTGTATCTCTCTAGCTCGTCGAGCGCACCGGTGTCCGACAGGAGGTCGGGAAGCAGGTTTGAATTTGAAGTGGCGAGTTGTGCGCTTGCAAACCCGATTGTTTCTTTTGGCAAACTGTTGACGTAGCATTTGAACTTTGCATCGTCGCCCTGATGCCTTTGCCGAAGAACTTCGGCGGCGAGCACCACGGACCAAGGCGCATCAGGGTACGGCGCGTTCCCAACTCCGTCGCTCAAAACCGAGGAAAGCGGTACCTTAAGCACGACTTCCCCTTTGTTGATGTCTCTCGATGCAAACAAACCTCGGCCTCGATTGCCGAAACCGACTTTCGTGGATGACACATCACCGCCGTTGTCGGTTATCCACGCACCTAATGACTCGACATCACCGGGCGTAGATACGCTGGCACGCACACAAGCACCGCGCGACTTCCGATTAACTCGGTGAAACCCAACAGGGACCCCCGTGGGCGCCGCCGTACAGCGCATACCGCGAAAGTGCCGAGTAGAGAACGGGAGCACTGCATTTTCTATTTTGACAGCTCTGACGGCGCGACGAAGAAATCTACCGGCGGAAGTCCGCAACGTGATCGTACGCAACCGTAGACGGGAAGAAGACACGCGATATGAACGCAATTACAGTAAATGTATAACATACCACTTCCGAGCATAAGCCACTAAAAAAGCAGCCGCACGTCGGAAGATTCGTCTCGAGCATCCGTCTTGTGGGCTTTACTCGCTCATCACCAAACTTCGCTTACTTGCTCACGCTCCTACTTGCTCATCGCGTCGTTGAGCCCCGGGAAGATTTGAGGCTTCACGCCGCGCATGAACTTGCGCACGCTGTGTTCGCGCCACTGCGAACCCTCCTTCACGCGGTGCTTGCCCTCGTGCACGCCCTCCGCGCGGCCGTCTTTGAACACGCTGCGGATGAAAAAAGAAAAGGAGAGGGGAACACACATTATTCAGTGACGGGGGGAGGGGTCAGTCGGTGGTGGTCCAGAGGTGAGGGTTTAGGGTAGCTAAGCAAGTACATGACGCGCGCGGATGGCGTGCGGACGCCTCCATGTTCGGGGACCGCCTATCGACCTCGCGCGTCATCTAGTGTTGCGCGTCTCCATCAGGGCAGCGCGAGAATATCTCGCTTCACGCGGGGGACGAACGAGGCAAATGGGGGGGAGACGTACCGGAACCCGGGGGAGGTGGTGATCTGTCGCGTGCAGAAGAACGTGGTTAAGGAACAGGCACCGCCGACAGCGACCCAGATGGGGTACACCTGCGTTGAGAGACGGGGGGGAAGGGTCAGCACGCGCGAAGACTTGAAGACGCCCGGTGGCGTGAGTCGGATGGAGGTTGTTTTGTGGCAATTTAGGGTTCTCCGAGGTGTGTGCGGTCCAGACCCAGACGGATCACGCGAACACACACGATGACGCGCACACGACACACACCTCGGGGCGAATCCAAATCTCTCTCCAAGTTCTTGACGCCATCGTGGGTGAGACGTGCGAGAATGGCTGGGGAAGGGCAACCCGTTGGGTGAAAACAGGGCGCGGTTGGCTGGACGATTCAAAGAATCTCTGACTAGTTCCGCAAGACAGATATATGCATAAATGAATAACTCGTCATAAACCTCTCAACGCCAGATCCTGCACTTCGCAGGAATCTCGTGCTCTCGCACTCTCGGCAAAACATAAACAAAACATAAAACACTCCCACCCCCAGACCCCTCTACGCTTTGTCCTCCTCGATACCCTCCACACGAGTTGGTTCATCACGTTCACAACCCAAAGACGAAAACCCTGGTACTAAATCCCTCCTCGTCAACACCCCCACCACGTTGTTTTCCACGTCCACCACCGGGAGGTGGCGCAGCCCGGCTGAGCGAAAGTAACCAGCGGCGCGCCACGCCGAGCACTCCCGCTGCACCGCCAACGGCGCAATCTTCATGTAGTTTGTTAAATCGAGGTGCTTGGCGTAGTCCTCCGGACACAATCCCAGCCTCTGCACCGCCTCCGCGCTACACGAAACCCCTCTGTCGCCGAAACGGTGCCGGTGGTGGAACGTGCGCATCGCTGCGTCGTTGGCCAGGACGTTAGGGGAGACGGTTTCGTACTCGCTGAGGGCGTCGACGTGTTCTTCATCAACCGCCACGACGTGTTCCTCGTCGAGCTCCACGAACGTGTCGCCAGAATCCGAACCGTTATCGGGACGAACAACTTGGTCATGATACCAACTGACGTGGTTCTCCGCAAACTCCCGTCGCGCCAGGAGCACCATGAGCTGCGAGCGCAACACGAACCCGACGAGCTTACCGGACGTAGCGGAGGTTTCTGAGTTTTCAAGCGGACCGACGGGTTCTTGATGAGTCGCAACGTCGGTAGTACCGTCATCCGTACTGTCATAAGCACTGCCATCAAAACCCCCCTTCCGCACGACGGGAAACCCGTTGTGCGTCGTAAAAAGCAGCGCGTCCGTCACCGCTTTCACGGACGCCTTCTCGAGCAAGCAAACCGCCGGAGTCATGATTAATTTACCAACCGTGGTTTGCACACAAAAATCGTTTTGGACTTGTTCCGAGCTTTGTTGAAACTTCTTCGGCGCGTGCGCGTGGTGCGGTCGCAGAAACGGCACACCCTTCGCCCGAAGTTGCGATTCGTAGAACGATTCGTCGTGTACCTTCGGGCCGACTAGGTTCGCGACGGCGACGCCTAGGAGCAGGGGCATCAGGGCGCCAACCCGCCCGGTGCCTTCCACCATTATGACGACAAGTGAGATGGACGACCGGAACATTCCCGCCAACGCGCTCGCGGCCCCAACCACGGCGTACGAGCCAGGGGTCACCAGGTTTGCAATTTCTTCGCCGACAACACGTTCCACGACCGCCCGCACCATTACCCCCCACAAACTCCCCAACATCGCGCCCCACGCGATCGTTGGCATGAATAAACCCGCGGGGAAGGAACAGTCGCACGCGAAGGGAATCGTGGTTAGGAGAATTAGGAGCGCGATCGCGATTGACGATGGAGTAAAGTCGCTCGAGCTGCTCAACAGCTCGGAGATGATGTCGTCGCGTAATCCGAGGAGAAGCGTGCCGAGGTCGTTGACTTTGCCTTTGGGACAGGAGAGCCCGAAAACGTAATCCACGCCGTCGGATGTTTCGGGAACTGCTGGAGAAGAACCGTCGTGGTCGCCCATTTCGTCTCGCTTCGTGGAACACGCGCCGAGCAAAGCTGCGGCGACCACCGGGATGGCGGCGCAAACACCCGTCACTAAACCCGCCTCCAAGACTTTCTGGTAATTCTTTCGTGGTCGCAAAGGTGCTAACGTTGCTGATGCCCTGGTCAGCACAGCCCCCAACACCGCGGCGAGCGCAGCGAGCAACGCGAACGAAGGAAGCTCCCACAGGAAGTACGAAAAAACATCGTGTTGATTTTCAGAAAGAACGTCTGAGTTTGATTTGGAATCTTTGCTCATCCCGTCTGACATTGGAATCACCCCTGTTGACCCTGATAGTGACAGAATCGTGGCTGACGCTTTCCCCGCCCACGCGCCTGATTTCGGGGTAGCTGCTCTCAATACGGTGGTCACGAAAACAGCAACCGCAGCGCACATCAAGCTTCTCCAAGTAACGTTGTGCGACCAATACGTCGACGCTTCCTCTAGGGAAAACAAAACGCCTCCGATTGGAGCGCCGAACGCGGCGGCAAGCCCGGCGGCGACACCGGCTGAAAGAAAGTCCCGCCCGTCCGCATCGTTGTGAAACGCGTCAAAGATTCCACCGTGTTTGAAGTAAGTTAGCTGTCTGGTGCATAGCGATGCGACACCAGCGCCGACGTGTACTAGTGGGCCTTCCGGGCCGATGGGCGCGCCGGACGCGACGGCGAGCGACGCGCCAACAACCTTGACCAACACCGTCGACAGATTTAATAATTCGGGGACGTGCACGCCGTTGAGGCAGGCCATGACCCAGGAAACGCCTGCGCCTGTGGCGGCGGGGGCGATGTACACTACTAACGCGGATGCACACGCGGCGAGTAATGATGCGGTTCCAACCGCAACTGCAAACGCGGCAGCAGTAGGGGCCCACGCGTTTGTTCCGAAAATCGCAGTCACGAATCGCGCAACGGAAGTGGATTCAGCACGTCCCGCCGCGAACGACGCGGCGTGCGAAATCAGCGCCAGCCGCGCGCGGACCATCACCGTGATTGTGTGCTCCATGAAGAACGCGAGTAACCCGACGACAGTGCCGATCACTAAAGTGGTGACCCACTTCGCGACGGTTGAAGTGTGCCGGCCGGTGCGGCGGAAGCTGTGTTTTGTGTGAGGAAAAAAGTCGTGAGAAAGTAAGTATATATGGTATTTCGTGTTTTGTCGAGAAACGAAAGCCACGATTTCGTGGTTTCGCGGATCTCATCGCGCTTGCGTTGGTGGGCCAGCCACGCGGTGAAGACGAGCGTACCTGCGGTTGTCAACCACCTCATAATCCAAAGACTCGAGGTTTTCCAGCTTTTCGTTCCAGTTTTTGCGTCTGCAAAGCGCGGTGTAGGCTGAGCCGTCGCCGCTGCAGGGGAGGAATTGGCCGAAACGCGTAAGTCAACATTAACGGAAGGCGTGAAAGGAGCGGAAGTGACACGCGCGTACAGGGGGATGGCGTATCGGCGACAGACTTACCTGTATATCGAGCGGGAGCGGGCAACCGCATCGGTACCGCGCGGCGATATCAACGGCTCGTCAAGCATCGTGCGCTGGGTTGTGCGCGCGTGAGCCTCGACAGTGCTCAATTTGAGTAACTTTTCGACAGATGATGCTCCGGCCAAAAATCACGAGATCTCTCGGAAGCGACGACTTTGAGTGACAACAGAGCTGTGCGCCCCCTCTGCGCTCAGAAGACGCAGCGCCCTGGGGAAGGTCGGCACGCGTGCTTCTTTGGGTTAAGGTCGTTTCACGACCGGTCCACGCGCGCGTCCTCGGACCCGGTAAGCCCGACACGGGGCGCGAGGACGGGTGCCAACAAATTTGCCGTTCAGGGTTGCCGATTCTCATGCAGGGGTCCTTCCGGCAAGTGAAACCGCGGTCCCCGGGAGAAGGGGGCGATGAAGATGTCAAGAACATCTCCGCGGTGGCTTCTGCGGTTCGAACGCGTCTCATTGGAAAGAAGTACGTCTAGCTAGACACGCGCGATATCTACCTATCGCCTCGCTTCTCGCCAAGTGGGCAAAAGAATCGTGGCCAAATCGTGGCACCCCTGACGCTCATTTCCCTCGTCTCCCGCGTCGCAGGCGTAAATCCTCCACGGTCGACGACCCATTAGACGCGTGTTTGAACCTCTTGACGGGTCACGTGCATGGCGATTTTTCCGCGGCGGAACACACGCCTGCCGCGCCTAGTGTCGGTTTTTCCACGTCGCCAGGAGAGGGTGATGATTCCTGGGGAAAAGCAGCCTTCGCTGCCGAAGCAAACTACGCGGCTATTCTGGCGGAACGAAAAAACCGAGACGCTGCGGAGGTCACGTCTCCTCACAAAACCCAAAACACGAAAAGCGCGGGGCGAAGCACGGTAAGCGAACAAGAGGCTTCCAGCGGAGTCGTCTTCAGTGCGGATAAACAGCGCGAATCGCTCCTCGCGCCGAGAACCATTTCCTTCGTCAAGAATGAGACCAACAAGCTCGATAAATCTGAAAACCAAAACCTGGTTTGTTCGTCGCGGCGCCCGAATTTAAGCGTTGCAAAAACCAATGCCCTGCCGTCAACCTCCACGCACTCGCACGCGTTGACCGTGCAACGAAATGTTAGCACCACACACAACGCAATCACATGCACACCCTCCACGTTTTCCGACGGTTTAATCGAGAGCCTGGGGTTACCCAAGTGCGTCGAGAGTTACTACCGCGAGGTGAAAAAGATCACGCGGCTGTACCCGTGGCAACGCGAGTGTTTGAGTTTGACTGGGGTGTTCAACCACCAATCGAACTTGGTGTACTGCGCCCCCACCAGTGGGGGCAAGAGTTTAGTGTCGGATGTGCTGTTAATCAAGCGGTTGGTGCAAATACCTGGGTCAATCGCGGTGATGGTCCTCCCGTTCGTCACCCTGTGCCGCGAACGTTCCGACGAACTGGAGTTGATGCTGCGTTTGACGAAAATCCCGGTGCGTCGGTTTTTTGGGGGCGGAGGGGGGCGGATACCGCCGCCCGACGGCGGCGGCGGGCTGCTCGTGTGCACACCTGAAAAGTTCAACGACCTTATTACGCGAATCATCGAACACGACCGGGTTCGTGAGCTGTGCTCGGTAGTGGTGGACGAGCTGCACATGGTCCAGGACCTAAGCCGGGGGGGGACCCTTGAGCTGGCGCTGACGAAGTTGTTGTTCGCGTCGGCAAAGGCGATTGGCGTGGAGCGGAACGGAGGTGGAGCGTCACCCAGTGGAAGTAACGATACGAATTTAGAGGTACTGGACCACTTGTTGCCGTTAACTGAACCTAGCGGTCTTTCCAGTGACCTGCAACTCGCAACCCACTCCGCTCCGCAAATAATAGGCATGAGCGCTACGTTGGCAGACGTCGTCGGCCTAGCGCGGTGGTTCGACGCGAAACTTTTCGAAACTGACTTCAGGCCGGTGCCGTTGCGAGTGCACGTCGTGTCTGGAAGGGACGTATTCCAGCTACCTGCGAACGACGGTGAGTCGCATTCTACAGTATCAATCACTCCGCCCACCCTGCAGTCGTTCAAGCAACGCACCTTGCCCGAGCAGTGCATGGGGGAAATGGACAAAGTCGCGGCGCTGGTGCGCGAAGCCGTGGAGGGTGACAGTGATGGAAACTCTGTTCTCGAAAACCAAAACTCGGGCGGCGTGATTGTTTTCTGTTCCGCAAAGTTCCAGTGTGAAAGTACGGCGTCTGCGATTGCGATTAAACTCGTGACATCGCAGGGGCTCGTGGATAAGTCTGTAGCTACGGATACGTCAGTAACAACAGCTAAAAAAACTCCGCGCTCTTTGTTGGTGGATGAGCTCCTCAGACTCCAGCCGAAAGCGCTGAAAGAGACGGATAAAAAACTTTCCCTTGCGACGTGCGCGTCGCGAGGCGTGGTGTGGCACCACAGCGCCTTGTCTCAGGAAGAGAAGCACATCGTAGAGAAGGGGTTTCGAGACGGGTATTTCATGGTTGTGTGCTGCACCTCCACGATGGCCACTGGTGTGAACCTTCCCGCGAAAAGAGTGGTGATCACGAGCCCGTACCACTTCCGCAGAAAACCGAACCTGCACGATTTGCTCAAGTCCAAAGACTTGCAGCAAATGGTCGGACGGGCGGGTCGGACTGGTTTCGGATCGGACTTGGGGGACGCGTTTGTCATGGCGCCAGTTTCTAGTGAAGTACAGTGGACCATGGCGACAGGTACCGCGAAAAACGCCGATTCCCTGCTCCTTGAAATCGCAAAGCGGCTCACCTGCGACGCCGAAGCCTTGTCGTCGACGATCGCGCAGCAAGGCATGCGCCGGGTGATGTTGGAAGCCGTGGCGTGCGGCCTGGCCCAGGACCCTGGTGACATTAACCGTTACATACAGTGCACCCTTCTCAACGCTCTGAATGACTTTCACGACGTCGTCGCGAAAGGCGCCACGTCCGCCCTGAAATGGCTCGCTGAAAAACAGTTTCTAACGTGGTGTCAAGAAACCCGAAGGTGGACCCCGTCCGCCCTGGGCCGCGCCGCCGCCGCCGCTCACCTCGAACCCGACCGCACCGTCGCCGTAGTGCGGGACGTTGTCATTGCTCGAAAGTGCATGATTCTTGAAACGGATCTGCACTTGCTGTACATGTGTGTTCCCCCTGATCCGCCCGCCGCGGTGGATGTTCAGGCGGAGGACAGGAATGCGAACGCGGCGTCGGCGTTGCCTATGAGCGGAGTCACTCCCTCCGTCACTCCGGTGACTCAACTCGCTTCCGCCGCGCCCGGTTCTTCACCCGTCCCAGATGACGAGTGCTGGCTGAACGTGAACGTTTTCAACCGCGTTTACAGAGGTTTAAGCGAAAACGAAGAGATCGTTGCCAGGACGGTCGGTATAACCGAGTCCTACGCCCAGAGGCTGTCACAAAACCGGAAAGACGCGACGAGCGGACACCGGCGTTTGCGAAGAACTTGTCACAGATTTTTAAAAGCGCTCATGTTACACGACGTGGTTTCTGAGCGCGACGTGTGGGAAACCGCGCAGGCGTTCGGGGTCACGGCTGGGGTATTATCGCAAACTCAGGAGCATGCTGCGAGGTACGCTGGGCAAATCGCGAGCGTGTGCGGCCCGATGGGCTGGGGAGACATGGAAGGGCTGGTCACGCGTCTTCAGGACCGGATCGCCGCCGGGGCGCACGAAGACATTTTGTCGTTGACTTCGATTCCCGGAATCGGCGCTTCGCGCGCGAGAGTGTTGTACAACGCCGGGTTCGGAACCCCCGAGGCTATTCTCCAGATGTCCTTGAAACAACTAGCGACACTTTTGGAGAGCAATGTAGGCAACGGTCACGGGCAGATGCGCGCCGCGCACGCGGTGATGCGCGGCGCGCAGCAGCTTTGCGAGGAGCAGCGGCGTGCGGCGCGGGAGGACTCCGAGGCGAAGCTTCGGGAGATCCAAGCGCTTCCGCTGATTCTGGAGCTGGGTGTTGAAACCTTCGGGTACGCTGATGAAGAGGAGATTCTCGAGTTGACGCAACGACAGAACAAGAGGCAGAAAACGGACGAAGGATGCCTGGACGTCGTTCCCCGGGCACTGGTGTTGGAGTTGTTTGATCCAAACACCGCGACGGGCGCGGTGGTTGTGCGTTTGCCCGACGCGCTCGCCACGCTGGAGGCGTTTTGGCGAAACGCACCGGCGTACACGTTTGTGTTAAGGCCGGGAACTCGAGCTGTGATTGCCGGTTCCGGGCCAGTCGCCTCCCCTCCAGTAGCCATCGCATTGGCGTTCCCCTCGAACCCGCACGCCACGTTTTACGCGCCCATCGTGCTGCGCAGCGAGAAGGAAAACGTTGACACCGGCGACGGCGACGTCGAGATTGACGTCAACGACGCGCTTGTGGGCGCTCGACGCGGTTTCCCATGGGACACCGTTCGCACGATTCTCGCCACGCCAGGCCAGCGGAAAGTCACCGTGGATTTGAAAACTCAGCTCCGGGCGATGGGCGCGGCGAACAAGGTTACGGTAAGCGATGGCAGTCAAAGCCCTGACACTCAAAACGAAGACGAATCGTACGGCATCGGCGACGTCGCGGCTCCGTGCGTCGACGTCCGCGTGGCGGGGTGGCTGTTGCGCCCCGAGTCGAAAGATTTCGACTGCAGCGTGGACAAAGGGGATACAGAAAAAGGATGGGTTCGTCTTTTGAACGGTGGCGGTACGGGCGGGGCCGCCGAGGCCCTGATTCACGCATTCGCCGGGGACATTGACGTCTCGGCGGCGCGAAGCCGAGCCCAGTGGTCTCTGGACGTGAGCAAAGGAACCGAAAAGGCGAAGCGGAACAACGCATCCGCGGCGGCGACGACGCTCGCGGTCTCCATCGTCGCCGCGGTTCATGTCGTTGTTACCAGTAGGTTAACGAGCCCTGGCTTCGAGTCCCTTCAAAACGCGCTCGAGACGGTCGAAATGCCCTTGGTTCCGGTGTTGGCGTCCATGGAAACCTGCGGCGTTCCGTTCGCGTGCGATTTGCTGACGACGCAAATTTCCAGCGCGAACAAACGTTTGCTCGACATTGAGTCCAAAGCGGAGGAAATCGTGCGACTTGTAGGTGCGGCGCCTGCGACCTTGCAATCCTCAGCGGACGTGGGTCGCTTTCTTTTCGAGGATTTGAAGCTTCCTCCACCTCCAGGTGCTTTGAATGACAAGCGAAAGAATGTTTCCGGTCGAAAGAAACAAAAGTATAAATTAGACGCCGAGATTCTTCAACAAGTGCAACGCTTACACGCGTTTCCCAAACTAGTGATGGAACACCGATCGCTGAGTAAATGCGTGAGTGTCGCTGAGGAGCTTGTTGATTTGCAGCAGAAAAGGGGTTTGGTTGCAAGTCACTCTTCCGGTGTTGTCTACCTTCGCGGCTCCATCCACCAAACGAACAGCGAAACCGGAAGGCTGGCGATGGAGGAACCCAACCTGCAGAACCTGCCGCACGACAAAGCGTTTGCTGAGAGCTTTCAAGAAGAGAATGCAGAAAGAAAAGTTGTGCAAACGTCCCTGACCATTCGCTCGGCGTTCCGCGCCCCGACGGGACGGGTTCTTTTGTCCGCGGATTACAAGCAGCTGGAGCTCCGGATCGCGGTGCACTTGAGTGGTGATCAAGCATTAATTGAAGCGTTTCACGATGAGACACACGACCCGTTTTTGTTACTCGCGAGCCGGTGGCGAAAAGTCCCGCTGGACCGCGTTTTACCCGCCGACCGCGCCACGGCAAAAAAGCTAGCGTACGCGTCTTTGTTCGGCGGAGGGGTTTTGCGGTTCGCAGTGGAGGCTGGGTGTTCCGAATCAGAGGCGCGGCAGCTCGTGAAGGAGTGCAAAGTCCCTGGTCTCGAAAAGTGGCGGGAAACCTTGGTTACCGAAGCGCAAAAGCGAACACCGCCCG
>TARA_B110000977_G_scaffold152639_1_pt1 | contig 11496 bp, 10 predicted proteins | sample TARA_B110000977 | Tara Oceans TARA_B110000977 (sample SAMEA4397798) | marine metagenome | biome: Polar Biome; feature: [SRF] surface water layer (ENVO:00010504); material: water (ENVO:00002006), including particulate matter (ENVO:01000060) such as... | depth 5 m | reverse complement strand
GTTTCGCTAAACGCCTCGACGTTCCACTTTTTATTTTTTCGCAGTCGGTGCAACTCGCGTTGGAAGCGGGGAGGACGTGCGGGAGCTGCCAGGCTACTGAGGTATCTGGCTGGTCCACCTGCGACGACGACGGTCGCTGGACTTGCAACACTTGCTACCTGAAAGAATTCAGGGCGTCAAAAAAGGAGAAGAAGGACTAAGCGTCCACGCTCATCCCCGTTTTCACCCAAAGCACTCCGTCGCGCTTTCGCGATTTCTCCCCCCCTCCCGACGCCCCATGAACCTGAACCGATACGCAACCTGATACGAGACGAAATAAGACGAGATAAAAAGTGACGTAGCCAAGACTTTTATTACTTGTAATAAAAATAAAAATCAATTCACTACAATGTATTGATAGATAAATTATCACACGAGAGTGTCGTCGTCAAAAACGTGTTCCTAAATTATATCTTGTACTGTCGTTTCGTCGCCGCCGCGACGACTTTTCGCGGCAAGCAGACTGATGACAGGAAAGGAACGCGAGGACGAGATTCGTGAAACAAGACACGAACGACGTTTTTATAATAAGTCACGTTCCGCACTCTCACAGCACGAACTTCCGAATCGCTACCGCGACGCCGTCGTCGTCGTTCGTCTCCTCTAAAACGTGCTCTGCCGCACGTTTCGTTTCGGCGCACGCGTTTCCAAGCGCCACGCCGACCGTCGCGCCGCGGAGCATCGAAGCGTCGTTCTCGCCGTCGCCGATCGATACTATTCGTGTTGTTGCAGTCCCCGTCGCGGCCCCTTTCGCGCCTTCGCGCAATCTTAACAACAACGTCTCCAACCCGCGCGCCTTGTCGTGCCCTAACGGCAACACCTCCAGCATCGTCGCCACGGATCGCGTGACACTCGCGCGGCCAGACACCAGCGCTTCCAACCCAGGCCGCAACAAATCAATCTCAGTCGCGGTGGACGCCGCAAGCAAAAGTTTCGAAACGCCGCTGGTCTTTTCGCTTGGTTCGCCATCAGCGCCGCCGTCGTTGTCCGGGATTGCGTCATCGAACCGCGCCGCCCGCGCCGCTAACAACAGCGTATCCACGCAATCCCAAGGCACGCTTGTTGGTTCGTGGAACTTAGCGGTGAGCTCCTTCAACAACGCGTGCGTTTCGGTGCCGACCGTGAAACACTCCTCACCGCAAAACGCGGTCACCGCGGCGCTGGTTTGGGTTTGGGTCGTATCATCCTGTTTAAGCCCGGACCCGCGCTCGCCGTTCGCCATAAACACGTCACGCACCACGTCTTCCCTAAGCGTGGCGCTCGTCAGCACGACCCCGCCCGGTCCTCGCACGTCCAGTCCTTGAAGAAACACCCCGATTGAGTCGGCGCCGGTGACCAGCCCCGGGCCGTCCAGCCCGGCGGTGGCGAGCGCTCTTCGCGCCGCCGGCCGCGCCTTGCCGGTCGCCACGATGACCACGACGCCTTTGCGGGCCACTTCTCGCAGCGCCGCCGCGACCACAGGGGACACCACGCCGTCGTTGTTCAACAGCGTGCCGTCCAAATCCAGGGCTAGTACGTCGCACTGCCGGCTTGCACGGCCCGGGTCGCTAAAATCCAGGGACTGGGAAAACAAAACGGGGTCGTCGTCGACGTCTTCCTCTTCGTCGTCGGCGGCGCGGCTGGTTTCCCCATTATCATCCCGAAAGTCGTGCGCCTCCCCGCGCTCGCCCGCGGTGACGGAGGCGATCAGGCCTTTGAACTTTGTGTCGTCACTCGAGGAATCGCCAGGCGCCGTTTCGCGTCGACCGAGCGCCCTCAGCAGCGCCGTTTCCGCTGCCGACATCGCCGCCGCTTCCGCCTCACCTTCTTCGTGGTCCATCCCCGCCAGGTGCGCGATGCCGTGCACTAGGAGCACCCTGGTTTCGGTGAGCACGTCGTGTCGCATCTCCATCGCTTGTCGCACCGCGGTGTCAAGCGAGATCACGCAGTCCCCCAAAACCACGACGTCCCCAAAGGTTTCCGCCGGGAAGGAAAGCACGTCCGTGGCCTGGTTTTTCCCGCGCCACTCCAAGTTCAGCTCCGCGATGTGCGCGTCCGTGCACAGCGCCACGGAAAGCTCTACGTAGGAGACGTCGTTCGGGCCGTCGGGGAACATCCGGAGGGATAGGTCGTGAAGCACCTGGGCGTCCTCACCAATCGCCGCTGAAGTGGCAACTTTCGTGGCTTCAGCACCGGGCGCTCCGCCGCATTCAATCAACAATTGGATCACGAACCTGGCGTCGTCTTCCAGAATCGCGGCCAGCGCATCCGTTGCCAGCGTCCCGTCCCCCGTACTCGGTGGGCCCCCGTGTGTCTCCACCACCAACACGTCAACCCCGACCCGGTCATCGCCCTCACCAAGCGCGAAGTGGAACGGTACGCTGGAGGCGTCGAAATCGTCCTCGTCCTCGTCGTAGTCGTCCTCATCGTCCTCGTCCTCATCATCGTCGTCGTTCGCAACCGCGTCGTCACCCTCATCTTCGGGAGTGTTCGACGCGAGCGCGCGACACGCCACGCCGGTGAGCCACGGGGTCGCGGCCACACGAGCGACGCGGTGGTACGCGCTGCCGCGGTGCTCGTTTCGGGTCACGCAGGATGTCCCAGCGCCCGCGGCCTTGCGTTCGCGACGGAACGACGCGGGCGACAAAGCCGCGAGCGCCGGCGGCGAGCACCGCGCGATGGATACCAGACGCGCGACTCCTCCGCCGACGCCGTTACCGCCGGAAACCCTGAGCCGCGGCGCACGCGCGCGAACGGTCAACGCGCGCGCCACACACGCCACGCGAGCCGCCATACCCGCGATGAGCCGGTCGGGCCCGACAGGGTGCGCGGGCTGCGCGGGTGCGACTGATGGTCTTTTCAAGTGCAACAGAACAAGTTATCGTTGTTTGTTTTTCAGACGTTCGTGCACCATGGCGACGCTCACGCGCGCGTTCGCGGCACCAACGCGTGTGTCTTCACCCGGTGGCCACTTCACGACGCGGCGAACAGGCTTGTGCGTGTCCCCCCTCGCAGCTCGACGCAATTCAAGCCACTTCGCCGGGAGTGCGCCTTCGTCGAGTTTCGTCCGATGTCAAATGTCCGCGTCGGATGCCTTCGCCAAGTACGACCAGGACGCCAAGGATGACGACCAACGGCAGTACGGGGTTTGGGGCGCGGACGGTATACGGCAGCGCAGCTCATCGTTCGCGGCGATGGAGCAGGACTGGGAGGCGGCTGTTTTTAAGGTCTGGCAGGAACACGGCGTTGGCGAGGTGATGACGCAACGGCTTCTCATTCTGGGCGCCGAATGGCAAAAAACAAAAGTCAGCCAGCTTTACCGCGACCCGGCCGCGGTGCGTTACGTGATTCAGTCGCTTCACTTGTTGCTTCCCGGGTGTAACCCCCCCGATTTGCTACACACTTGTCCCGAGTTAATGCTCGATTTGTGCGTCAACCAGCGAACCGTGGCGACCCGGGTGGTGGCGCTTCGGGGCGGGCTGGAATCGGTGCCCGGTCTGACCGTCGCCCGCGCGGTCGGTAAGCTCCCCGGGCTGCTCACCAGAGACCCGGGGGATTTGAGTGATTTGCTCACGCAAAACGTCAATGTTGTTATTGATAACGTGGGGTGGCTTCTTGACCCGGCCGGGGTCGCGGTGGTGCTTGAAACGTCTCCCGAAATTCTAACCTGCGCCGACGCGGCGTTCGCGAATTACAAATCCGTATCGTACCAGAAATTGAACGGGACGAAGGGGTGGAGCGCCGCGCTCCACCCAAACTGGGAGTGCTTCGAAAACGAGTCCGAGGAGGTTTTTAGGTTTCGTGATACCGGATGGGAGGAAGCAGGGAAAGAACACGAGACGCGGGGGAAGGAAGAAAAGAGAGAGCATGCGATGGACGGAGCTTCAGAAAGAAAAAATGCTGCAGACAAAAGAAAAAAGGAACACCGACTCCCCTGGCCAACTTGCTACAACACCTTAGGCGAGGACGCGCGGTTTTGCGCCACGCGCCTCAGCGCGGATTACGCGTCGCAAATCGTGACGCCGTTTTTGAGACGAGCGGCGTTGGTTGACAGTCAGAGTTAGGTATCCGTTAGACGTTGTTTCATTTCATTCGTGAATGCGTGTAACCGCATAATCTGACAATAATCGGAGTCACTTCCCTGATACAAAACTCGGAGTCTTCCTCACCAAACAACAGTCTGTGTCTACCGGAACAGGGTTTCGTTCAACCCAGCACCGGTGTCCGCGTCCATCAGGAGCATGGTGCTCAGCAAAATCGCCACGGCGACGAAGGACAGCTCCAAAATTCCCCAGCGCCACGGTTCGGGGTGGAACCCGCCGAGCAAATCACCCACGCTCGGGACGCCGGCGCCCGACCCGGACCCCGCCGGCATCATCGCGACGGGCGGTTTTAAATTCGTGCCGAAAGACTTTTTTGCTTTCGTACCATCCGGTAGTTCGACATCCAGTGACTTGGAGATGTCGTACGCGCTTTCGTACCCGTCCTCAACTACGGGGCCGCCTGCCACCGCCGGGGACTCTCCGCGCATCGTCGCCAGGGATTCCAAACATGCATCCGCCAGGTCGTCGATGAACGTTTTATCCGTGTCAAGCGCGGGCGCCCTTCCCCACCGCTCGATCCCGCTCGCCTGCGCGAGTTCTCGGTACTCCATATCAATCTCTTCCAAGGTTTCGATGTGCTCGCTCACGAAACTCACCGGTACCGCGACCATGGCTTTGGTTCCGTTCTTACCCAAATCACGAATCACGTCGTCTGTGTACGGCTTGAGCCACTCCACCGGCCCGACCCGCGATTGGTACGCCAGGACGTGTTCGTTGTGCACGCCCATTGTTTTCAGCTTGTTCATAATCAACTCCACACACCGCTCCATTTCTTCTTTGTATGGATCACCCGCGGACTCGACGTACGATACGGGGACGCCGTGCGCCGAGAAAAAAATCACAGGCTTGTCATCTTCAAAAAACCCGCGCGCCGGGTTCTCAAGCTCGCCCTTGATGAGCTGCGCCATGGATTGGACGTAACCCGGTCGCTGGTACCAGCTCGGAATCACCGTGTGCTGCATCTCGTCGCGCAAATAAACGTCGTCCTGGAACATCTGTTCCAGCAACCTTAACGACGACCCGCTGGTGCTTATCGAGAACTGCGGGTACAGCGGCAACACGATCAACTGCGTCACGCCGTCCCGTTTGATTTGCTCCACCGCGTCTTCCGTGAACGGCTTCCAGTACCGCATGCCGACGTACACTTTCGTGTCGAGTTCGCCTTTTTTGACCATCGCATTTTTCATAGCCTCCGCCTGCGCATCCGTGATCCGCCGAAGCGGCGACCCGCCGCCGATTGAGGCGTACGCTTCCCTCGACTTGGGCGCCCTGTTCGCGCTGAGCAGCGCCGCGAGGGGTTGCTGCAGAAATTTAACCGCCCCTGGTAGCCGAATAATGTCCGGGTCCGCGAACAGGTTGAACAGGAAAGGCTGCACGTCCTCTAGCTTCTCGGGGCCGCCCAGGTTTAGTAGGAGGACGCCTACTTTTTCGGGTTTCGTGGGTTTAGTGTTTTCACGGACCCCATCTTTCTCCCCGGACGACGCCCCCACGGACTTTTCGGGGTCCGTGATCGCGTTTCGCTGCGTGGTCTGGCGCGACCGCGGTGCGTGGCTTGTTTTGGGGCTAAGAAAGCACGGAATCAATACGGGTTGTGACCTTTGTTGTGCGCCGTACCCGCGGGGGCCACGCGTGCCTTGCGCGGAAATCATGGCGCCCCGCAAACGGGGCTTTTCCTGGAGAGGCGCCGACGTGGAAGCCTGGGATGCCGTGTGGGAAACGGACGGGCGTGAGGCACGCGACCGCCCTGCGCGGCTCGCGGAAACGCTCGTCACAGCCTGGTTAGACGCGCTGGCGCACACGCAGGGCCCACCACAGGGCATCGCGACGGACATGGCACCCTCGGGGCGACGAAGCGTCGGTGCGATTTCACCGGAAAGCCACTAGCCACGTCGCAGATGGGATAGCGCCGCGTCAGCGTCGACGCGTCAGATTGTCGCTTACGGTCGCTGGATCCTCTGCCCAGACGGTCTGCCACGGTGTCGAGGACGGTAAACGCGCGTCGACGATCGAGACGATCGACGAGTGTCCGTCGTAGTGAGCGTGGCTTTGGTGGGGGGGTCACGCTATCGCACGCCGGCTAGATCTGCGAATAGCGCTGACAGTTGCAGAAAATCAGCCTCGTTTCAAAGAATGGCTGGTGACAGAATGAATGCCGTTGGAAAGCGTTGAATTGCCGCCTCGCGCGACACTCCTGGCGTGCGGGGTACGGCACGCGCGGCGGGTACATCTCGTCCGGACCAGGCGCTGGTTCTCGTCGCCGAAGGGTGGACCGGGCGTTCGGGGTTTGTGTTGCGGGACGAACACGGACGACGCAAACACCCATGGGTATTTTCGTCCCCGTCGAGGTGCAGCACACGGACGTGTGGGATGCTGAGATTGCGCGAGAGGAGGCGCTTACGGAGCCCAACCGAGAATTTACCAACGGTGGGTCGTACCACTTCCGCTCGATCAAGCTGGCGTGTAAATCAGAGCGAGTTCCCGTGGACTGGGAAGGCACGTACGCGTCCTTAACCAGGCTGTTCACGGAGGAGTTCACGCAACACGAAGAGCCGGAAGGCACCAAATTGCTTGATTTGGACGACGCGAGCGGCGGGTGCGTGTCACACGCGAAACGCGCGTTTCGGTTGTGGGATCCAGCCACGCGGCTGGCGTTTGAAAACTTCGTGTTGGACGACGTGAAGGAGGGGGACACGATTCAGGTAAACTTCGAGATGTTCGACGTGATGTTGCTGGCGCTTGATACGGCGGTGCGGACAAAGAAGGCGGCGGCGAAGCGACGGCGAAGGGAAGCCAGCTCAAACGCGCTGACGAACTCGCGGAACCTAAGAGGGCCGAGCAGCGGGGGCAAGAATCACTCGGCGGATTCGTCGGCCCCCACTGCGCTTTCGTCGGCGCGACACGCGAGCGCGAGTTTGTACGCCATGCCGTCCGTGCTTGGCGCGCGACTCATCAACAACATCGGCGGTTTGAGATCCGCCGCGGCGCAAAGGGCGCGGATGGCTTCCGAGAAAAGACGCGCGCTGTTCAACGGGGGGTCTGGACGCGACGGCGCTTCCCGGTGGTCGGAAATGAGTACCCGCGAAAAAACCTGGCTGGTGCTTGACGACCCGGCGTCCGGACCGCTGGCGAGCGCAATCGCGATGTTGTTCCTGGTACTGATCCTGTTCTCCACCACGATGTACTGCTTACAGACGGCGCACGGCATTTACTCACCTGATTTTGAGAAAAGCTCTGTATGGTTCATAAGCGAAGCGTTCTGCATAGGGTGCTTCACCGTGGAACTTGGCGTGCGGCTTTGGGCCGCCCCCGATCGACGTAAATTCGCCAAGGAAGGCATGAACGTCATCGACCTAATCGCCATCGTGCCGTTCTACCTCGATTTGATCGCGCAAGCCGCGAGCAACGGTACGTACTTCTTATATTTCCCAAATATCGCCTCCCTGTTTGCCGATTGGCCAGAGTAATTACTCAGACACATGGCACGAAAGACTGACACTTTTCTTTCCCAATCGCAGGGAACGCGGATGAAATCCCGGGCGTCGGCGTGATACGGGTTTTGCGGCTAGCGCGGTTGTTCAAGCTACTGCGCACGTCGAAAAGCAGCGTGGATCTGTTCGCGGAAACCATGGTCAAATCCTTCAAAGCGCTTAACATGTTGCTGTTGCTTATAACAATCGGTGTGGTTGTTTTTTCGTCGCTCATGTACTTCATCGAACGCGGCCGGTGGAACGGAGTGGGCGGGTACTGGGAGCAGGTGTATTCGTACAATTGTCCCGTGACCGTGACCTCAACCTCGCGGGGGGAACCGAATTCGTTTCTGGAAATCACAAAGCCGCTGTTGCGTGGCAACAGCGCGCTGAATGACACGCAAAACGTACTCACGTACAGCGCGGGTGAGAACAAGCCGTGTGCGTTGCAATCCGTGTCACCCGACGCGACGACCGCGACGTTCCTGTGCGAGTACCCGTACAAGCGCAGCGAATCCTGCGTCTCGATGTACCGCCAGTCCCAGTACGACAGCATCGCGCGCGCGTTTTGGTGGACGTTCGTCACCATGACCACCGTGGGGTACGGGTACGTATGTCAGGCTTTCCCAAATCCTGACACACTGTTTGCCGATTGTCCAGAGTAATTACGAAAGACACATTACGAAAGACTGACACTTTTCCTTTACAATCACAGCGACCAGCTTCCCGATTCCATGCTCGGGAAGGTACGTATTGTTTTACCCAAATTTACCCAAATCCAGGCACACTGTTTGCCCATACACGACTGACACTTCCTTTTATTGGTATCAGGTTTTCGCGGGGCTCGTGATGTGCTTCGGCGTGTTGGTGCTGGCGCTGCCGGTCACCGTGATCGGGAGCAACTTTTCCAACGTGTTTCACCGGAACCTGGCGGAGGAAAAGGCTTGGAAAAAAAAAAAACGCGCTGATTCCCGGCGCCGACTTAACCAGAGCTCCATGAACTCCTCGCCGCAGTTCAGCAGGTTGTCGTCGCTGAATGAAAAAGAGTGATTGGGCTTGTATTGATATTAACTATGACGGAGAGTACCATCAAACTTCCTCATCAGACACTGGGGTCGCAGAGCGCGCCGTCAAAATAAAGCATCTCGTCTCTCCTTTTTTTCTTTCCATTGAGAATTTTTGGTCAACGGTGCTCAACGGGTAGTCGTTAAAATGCGAAATGCGTTCCGTGACGCGCACTTCGGGTCACGCGGCGTCCTCGTCGTTCCCGATGAGCGAGAAGAGCGGTGAGAGTCGGGAGTCGCGCGGGTCGAAAGCGTCCAAGGCTTCCAAGACGTCCAAAACGTCCAAGCGCCGTGACCCGTCTTTGGTTCTGGGAAGTGTCGTGGAACCCACCGATGGGGTGCCGGAATCTAGCAAAGCGGCCGCGGAGACACGCGAGTCACTTCCGGGCGAGGACGGGCCGAGGGTAAGCTCCAGCACTGGGACTGGCGTTAACGCAGCGGCGACGAAACCGTCCTCGGGGGATGCCGGCCGTGAGCAGCGGCGTGAGCGGTCGGAAAGGTCGCGTGCTGCGACGCCCACATCGTCCGCGGTGTCTGCCGAGGCACGGCCGAAGAAAGCAAAGGCGCTCGTGGTGTCACCCGCGGTGAAAGCCGCGCTGGCGGATTTAGCCGCGGACGCGCGTGCGATTGCGTCGATTCGAGCCGCGCAGGCTGAAACGCGGTTGATAAAGGAAGCGCAGGAGATGGAGCGGGAGGTGGCGGAGGCGAAGGCGGGGGCGAAGGCGAAGGCGAGCGAGGCTACACGAAAACAAGCTCTGCAGGACGAGACGCAAAAAGAAGCGGATACCGAACCACAAAAACACGGCGTGCCAACCGACCAAACGTCCGAAATCCAACGCCAGCTCGCCGAGACCAAACTGGCGTTGCACAGTGCGGACGAATCGCGGCGGTTGTGTCAACGGGACCTGGATATCAAGGCACGCGCCGTGACTGAACGGGAACGCGAGAACGACGAGTTAAAGCGAAGGCTGTTGATGAAGCACGACCGCGACGAACGCGACGCGATGCACGCCGCGATTGACGCGGGTGAAATGTTCAACGGCGAAGACGTTTCGAATCCAAGGCCGCATCAAGCCGAGGCGCGACCGTCAGAACCACCGGCAAAAAGTGTATCCAAGTACAAAATGCCCTCCACCGAAACGCGAGCGCAAGGTTCTCTTTCCAACCACGAGGAGATTTTCGAGTTGCATCGGCGTATTTCGAACCTCACCGCGGAGGTGCAGCTTTGCGAAATCGACAAGGAGAAGCTGCGACAGTTGCGCGAGGAAGCGGAACAAAGGCGGAGCGACGCGGAGGCGAAGCACGCCAACGCCGAGGTGGAGCTGGCGCGGTCGCGCGCCGCGATTGGACGCCTGGCGAGTTTGGAAACTGATTTGCACCGGGTCATCGCGAGCAAAGAGGCTGGGAAGGAGAAGCACCGGGCTGAAATACGCGCGTCCACGAGCGAGGCGGAATCTAGGAACGCGAAACTCACCGCGGAGGTTGGGTATTACAAACAGCAGCTTGACAAGAAACGGGAGAAGAAACGGCTTCACAAGCAACAAGCGTTCGAATTAGCGACGAAGCTGAAACAGGCGGTTGATATCGCGAAGCAAACGGCCCGGGACTGCGAACAGGTCATCGCGCGCGTCCACGCGGAGGGTGAGCAACAAGTGACGACCACGATTCGCGAGCACCACGTGCGAAACGAGCAGACGGCGGCGACGGCGGCGGCGGCGGCGGCCACCGCGGCGCAGCTCGCCGAAGCGCTCGAGAAGAAACGCGGGAAGAAGAAGGCGTACAAGACGCAACTTGAGCAAATACACGCAGAGCTTGTTCACGAGAAAAACGAAACCGCGAAGTACCGCGCCGCGCTGGTCAACGCGCGGAAGCTTTACGACAGCGAACGCGTTGGGTACGCCGCGACTTTAGGGCGAACGGAGTTGCAAAACTTGGCGGTCACGGAGACCCAGGCGCGGCGCGTCGCGACTTTAGAGGTGAGGGCCTTTCACAATCACCACGTTCCGCCGGACGGGTCGGCCCGATTACCCTGACTTTTTTCTACTGGTAACTCTTACCAGTGCTAGTAGCAGTTACGAAGTCACACTCCTATACCCTTTCCAATCCCGGATATACACGCGGTCCGAGCGACTGACAGTTTCTTTTTTACAACCAGGACGCTTTGAAACGCGCGGCGAAGGATTACCGGAGGCTCGTTCAGGACGCGAAACCGGTACACGACACCGTCACCGGGCTTACACAGACTCTTGAGAAATCTCAAAAGGAAATCGCGCGACTGGTCGGTAAACTTTCGTTTCTGGAGGACGAAGGCGCGCGGCGGAAAAAGGCGAGCGACGAAACCGCGGTGGAAACCAAAGAGTTACGCGCGAAACTAAGGACGAACGAAATCGATTTCGCGCAGAGGTTGGAGCGCGACCGCCGGGCGTGGGAAAACGCGTCCTCCGCGCGGGGCGAGTACGTCGAGTTCGACCCGTACGCCAGGGGGGTGTGGGACGGACGGCCGACGCAAGGCCCGCGGGGAGGCCGGGTCGAAAAAAGTAACGAAAACGCAGAATCGATTGACGAAAACGCGTCGCTCGTTTGTAAAACCAAACCCAAACCGTTCGGCGCCGGCGTTTCGCTTCGCGCCGCGGGCGTTTCCTCCGCGCACCTGGAGAAAATCGCGCTCCGGGAAAAGCGCGCGTACGCGCAGCGACAGAAAGACCTGGGCATGGGGGAAAGGGCGGAGTACCTTTCCAGTGAGTGAGGGTTCGAGGGAGGTGATCTTACGAGCGAGGGTTCAAGGGAGAGTGGCGGCGGACGAAGGACGCGAAGGACGAAGGACGCGAAGGACGAAGGACGCGA
>TARA_B110000977_G_scaffold107406_1_pt1 | contig 11497 bp, 13 predicted proteins | sample TARA_B110000977 | Tara Oceans TARA_B110000977 (sample SAMEA4397798) | marine metagenome | biome: Polar Biome; feature: [SRF] surface water layer (ENVO:00010504); material: water (ENVO:00002006), including particulate matter (ENVO:01000060) such as... | depth 5 m | reverse complement strand
CCTTTACAAGCCGCGTCGAGCAGCTTTCGAAGCTTCATCAAAGATGGTGCAGCGTATCACTTACCGCCGCAGGTGCGTACGCGTCCCAAACGACGTGGCGCTTCGCGTAGCGCTGCCCGACCCGACATAGACAGAAAAGCAAGCCCTAAGGACTGATGCGGAGAAGCCTCGATGCCGGGAGTGACCGGCTCGGTGCTGGCGACTGCGGTGCATGGTAGAAGCCTGACCACGTGTATCGTGAGCCAGGTGTATCGTGTGCATTATATGCCGTATCGACGTGCGGTGTGACACGTCATGCCGTCGGTCCTTGACGCGCACGCGGCGTAGTGCGGAGCGACACCACACCGCGCGAATCTGCGCATCACGCTCATTCGTCGCGAGGCGCCATCCCGTGAGCCGCCCGCGACGCCTCGCCACGGCTTGTATTCGTCGAGACGCGGCACAGGGACAGGCGAAGCGTTTCAGCGATGTTATTGCCGTCCTCGCCAAGACATCATGTGTGGTCGCGGCGACGGCAGGATGCGTCTCCGGAGGCATCCATCGAGGCTCGAGGTTAGGGTTTTTGAGTCGAGCAGGCTGGCAAAGTGGCAGGCATTGCAGATTTTCTAGGCATCCTGCTCCTCAACGTCATTCATTTTCTAACCTATTTCCTCCTTCCGTCCCCAACCAACAGGCACGCGTATGCCACGAAGTCCAACCGCGTTCGCAAGCTTCGTAAACCCGGCGGCGCGTTGACGATTCAGTATGTCGCGAAGAAGACGAAGGGTCCGCAAACGCCGTCCGGCGATCACGGAAAGATCCACGGCGTCCCGCGCGTCGCGAAGACGGCGTACTCGAACAAGCACATGGCGAAGAACAAGAAGAGTGTGACGCGTTCGTACGGTGGCGTTTTGTCGGGCGGTGCTGTTCGCGAAAGGATCGTCCGCGCGTTCCTCGTCGAGGAACAGAAGATTGTCAAGAAGGTGCTCAAGCTGCAAGCGGCGAAGAAGTAAGAATCATCTTTAGGTCTTAGAGGGGAGTTGTAACGCGAACAAGCGTTGAACGAAAGAACTAAGCGTTTCACGAATGTTCTCTTGATCTCTATGACTGAGTGATCTGTCACAAGAATTCTATGCTCCTAACTAGTATTAGTGCTCTCCGGCAGAACAACCCTGCACACGGGGCACGAATTTTTCGTCCGCAGCCATTCGAGTAAACAGTTCTTGTGGTACAGGTGTCTGCACGGCATTTCCTTCACCAACGTGCCCTCCTCCATCTCCGCCAAGCACACGGGGCAGATCCTGTCCTCATCAGCGTCTGTGACAGCTCTGGGCCCAGCTGTTGTTTCCGGTAAATTCGCCACTACTTCCTCGTTCGCGGGCTGGTGAAACGTCCGCGTATCGAGCTCGGCGATGTTGACTTCGCCGAAAGCATCGAACGCGCCCGGGGGTAGATTTCCAAATGCATTACTGGTCTGACTGAATGCCCCTTGACCCCCTACCCCTCCTCCAAACGCGAACGACGCGCCGCCTCCTTGCGTCAAGCCGAACCCGGATCCGTTGTTGAAGGTGTTTGAGGATTGGAAACCGCCGTGGCTAAGAAGAGCGGTCCACGCTTCCCGCGCCACGGCGGCGATTTCGGGCTCATCATTTTGTGAAGACGCGTTTTGGTTATTACCTTGCCCTGTCGAAGTACCGACTGTTTGCGCACCCGGAACTCCCTCCGCGCCCGCTAATCGCCGCACGATCTGCCTCGCCGCGTCGACGACGTCTATCGCACTGGCGTGTTGGCCCAGGGAGATGTGCACTTCACCGTTACCGTGAGGCGCTTGCACCTCCACGAAGTACCCGTCGCACGATACACAACGCGGATCTTCGTTGGGAACGAGGGAGGGGAGGGTAAACGGTGCGCGGCAGTCGTGGCACCACAGACTTTGCGGCGTCGCCGACGGGCCTCCGTGGGGAGCACCCGCCTCGACCGTGCGCGCTCCGGGATCCATCGCCAGAAGGACTCCCGCCGGGTGGTAGCGCCACGGAAAGTAAGCCTTCCAAGTCCTTCGTTGACTGAAATATGAAAAGACAGGACGTGTGACAAAGTGATTTTACAAAGCATCGCTACGTCGTCTCCTCCATCGTAACCGCGGCAATCTCCGCAACCCCCACCGCTATTTCTTTCAGTTTCCGGAACAGGTTGTGCGTTTCAGCTTTTGGAATGCCGAACGAGCTCGCTAGCCTGTTCAACTCGCCCGTCGCTTCCGCGACAGAGACGCGGACCGAAGCGGCGCGGCGAGATTGATTGGATGAAGGATTGTCGTCGAGATTGACGTCATTTACGTCATCTATATCACCATCCTTTTCTTTTCCTTTTCCTTGTTCCGTTAGCCCTCGTCTCGCCATGCGTACGATCCGATCCGCGTCTGCGACAACTGACGCCACCTTGCGTGCCATTTTCGCTTCCCTCTCATCCGCGTCGGTCAACTTTGATTGCAAAATCTCAACTCGTCGCAGCGCCGCGGTTTCTCGAGTTTTACTTTCTATCAGACGCGCGCGCGTTTTGTCAAGCTCCGTGAGCTCTGTGATGGAAGCGTTTAGTGTCTTTTCGTGTGGAGACTGGGGTAATCGAGAGGACTTGTAGTTGTTATCATGATAACCGTTACTTAAAACGGCCACCGTTGGGCTTTCTTTGAACACATACGCGTCGTTCAGTTTGCGCGGCGCGGGCGTGATTTTGTGTGGCTCCGAAAACGTATTGAGATTGCTTTCTGACATCGCAACCTTGGACCATGTCTTGTGTTTCTCGTTCATGTTCACCGTCGACCGCTTTTGCTTTCCTTTCGAGTACGGCGCCACGTCGTGGTTCAGGAAATACGCCGCGCGTCCTTCCAGGGATGGCGACGTTAGTAGGGGTGTGTGGAGAGGTGTGTGTGCGTCGTGCATTGGCTTTCCAACTGCGTTGCTGAATTCGCGCGGCGCCTGTGTCGATCGAGCGGACGAGACGTCGACGTCCACGGGCGTGGACAACGATGCGACCCTGCTCAAGCGCGACTGGAGCTCATCCAGGCGCGAAACCAAAGCCCCGTCGGAACCACTCATCCCGAAGCCAGGGAACAGCCCGGCGCCGGCTGAACTGAGGGGCCGAAGAAGCAAACAACGAGAACTGCCTCGTTTTCTGAGGTCGAGTCACTATTTTGGCCAGCTGGCATTCGTGCGACGCGCCAGCCCGCTGCGCGCTCACTCGGCATGCGCGTCTTCGCCCATCCCTCCGCGACGGCCGCGGCCGCGTCATCTGCCCCCCGCGCGTCGAGCGCCAGCTATCGCCATGAGTCGTGCGCGCGTGCCCATCGCGTCCGGACGACATCATCACATCGTGCGTCTTCCGCGGTGTTTTCCGGCAATCGCGGTGCACGCCAAGGAGCTACACTGAACAGAAAACCGCCAGGTGTGGCGCCACGCGCATCGTCTTCAGATATTAGAGGACCTATTTCCGATGCTTCCAGTTCGAACGGAACTGCGGTGGAGCGTGAATCAACTGATGGCGATGACACGACGACAGATAAACCTTCCGTCACCCCATCCCAAGCCTTCAAGCGCTTGTGGACCGCGGCGGACCCGTGGCACGTGCACGCCGTTTCAGGCGGCGTGTTCACGGTGTTGGGTGCTGGCATACTAAGTTACTGGGCGAAGCAGGATCTATATTTTCTCATGAATAGAGGAACGGAGGGAATAACACACCTGGACACGTTGACGCTGTGGCCGTTAGCGGTGTTTTCGTTAGCGGTTGCTGAGGTGTGTGCGATTTCTGGAGTCCCGCTCGGACGGCTGCGCGGGTGGAGGAAAACAGAACTTAGCGCCAGGTCAACGCTGTTTCAACTGGTGCTGACGTGGCAGTGTTTGCGTCTAGGGCCAGGCGGTGATTTGTTGGCAGGAATAGATAGCAACGTATGGGCGTTTTCCCTGTCACCATTCATCTGGCAAACATTAACGTCATTATACATCCTGGGATTCACGAAGGACGACAAGCGCTCGTCGTTACTCATCGCGGGCGGCGCATGGCTGTTCGGCGCGCAGGTGTTCCCCGTAGCGGGGGTGTTACAGGAAACAGGGTTACAGGTGTTACAGCAAGTACGCCCGCAACTCATCACAGTCTGGGTGCACTCGTTATTCGGCCTCGTGTGGCTGCTGAACTGGAGCACGTTCGGCGCGAGTTTGCGGGCGCGGCGGATTATTGATGACGACGATTATCGCCGATGGTATTTACTTCGTCCTTCGGTTTTTTGGATCGTGCTGTTCGCTCTGGATACCACCGCGTTCGCGCCGTGGTCATCTATTGGGGAGTACTTCACCACATTAGGTGGGGTGGGGCTGATTAAATAGATATGATATTAGTGTGAAGCTCCAAGAAATGATAATTCAGATTCAAATTATTTTGATTCCAATAATGCTTTGTGCTATTCCCGTCCGCCCGCGCCGCTCCCCTGTGATACACAGCTGTGGCGCTCAAGACGTCCGGCTAACATGAAAGAATCCCCACCGAGTTTAGCTGAGTAATTAACTCCTCATCGACTCAACGCTTACTCTTCGCCCTCCACGGCCGCTTCGACGCGGAGCAGCACGAAACCAATGGCGAGGCCAACCAGGGTGATGAGGGTGCAGGTCACGGCAACCTCCGCGATCTCGGGGCCCACAGCCGCAATCTCCGCGAGGGGGAGCGCCGAGGCGGTGGTCACGGTGCGCGCCTTGGTGGACTTCACGGAAAGGGGCGCGAACTGGGCGTTCACGGACCTATTAGGATAGAGACAAGGAGGGGCGGGAGGTGAGTATAATGATAATTTTTGAGGAAGTTTTTGTCCCACCAAGTTGAAAGCGCTCACAGCCTTTCTAGTCGCGAGAAAGCGGAAATAAGCGGAAATGACAAATGGCAGAGACGATAAGGGTCCGTCCTTGTATGGATGGGATGGATGGGGTGCCGCAGGGGGTACTCACACACGGGCGGAGAGGTTCTTCGCGACGGGGGCGACCGCGCGGGTAGAGCTGTGATTGGGGAAAGGCGGGGTTGCGTTGTCAGCGTGGTGTTTCAGTTGATCGGCATCCGGGTACAGAAGCTAGAGGGCCCCGTGTAAAAAGCGGATAGCCATCCGATGGCGTGAATCAACGCGCGGCACGTCCACCCGGGGAACGGCGTGTTTCGATGACGCGAGTAACCGTAGGATGGTCGATGCAGGACACAGTCTGGCCAGACTGTTCCCCAACTCGATCACACACAATTCGCATGCAGCGCGATTGAACCACCTTGATCGCCACCGCACTACACGCGGTCCCGTTGGCAAAACGCAGCAAGCGATCCCGGTCGTTTTCAATGAGGTCCTTCGCGCCGGGGAACGACGATGGCGATACACACGATGCTTTAAAAACACGTACCGGCGGGCGACATTGGCGCGGGCAACGACAGGGCGGACAGCCGCGGCAGACATGGTGATGGCAGACATTTTAGTAGGTCTGTGCGTGCAAAGATGGGGGCAGGTAGGAGCGGATCGAGACCCTCTACACCAAGGGCAGAGCGAACGAAATGGATTGAAATGCGTTCCAGCAAGGCAAATCGTTCTGATCAGTGATTCGCCCGCTTGGCTGCACGTATGGAGATGGGTCTCCATTTTATGTATAATTGAGGCCGATACCAGAAACGAAAAGGAAGTGAGCAGCAGTGATGGTTCGAAGTCTTCTCGCTATAGTTGTATTGATGTACACTAGTTGGAGACCTTTACGGCTCGTGCGGTTGCCCCAGTGCTTCCCTCACCACCTTTTTCCGTAATTCCCTCCCGTCGAACCCCAACGCCACTAAGTCGGTTCCTTTGGACACCACTCGCGCGCCGCACGAAACGCTTTCAGACGTTTCGCTCAAAAGCGTCAGTGACGTCGCCAGGGTTTGGAAATCGGACACGTGGATTTTTATGATGCCGTGGCCGGCTTTGCTTGTGCTTTTTGAGGTGCTATGGGTATCAGTCATGACTAACTCAGTACCTATGGTCCCGTTACTCTGTCTGCCGCCGCATCCATCGAAATCATCATCTTCATTCTCATTAGTAAACGGCACTACGTGTTCCATGACAATCGCCCCGCCCACCACGCCGTGGGTTTTCGCCAAACTGTGTTTTATCGTCTGCTCGAACGTTTTTCGCGTCAACGTAGTCTGCGTGCCGGACTCGCCGTGAAGCTCGCTGTGTTTGGAGGGGAGGAATGAGTAGGGGACGGTGAGTAGGGGATGTGTGGGATGGGAACAACAAAAGCACTTGGGCGCCGTCCGAAAAGGCAATGCAGACACGAAGGGGAACTCCAAAGCACTTACAGTCGTATTCTACAGTACACATCTTCGCGTTTCAAATCTAGGGTGCGTTGCGGTACGGGGTACGGCTCGAACGGCGCATTTTGTGCGCCGTTCGGACCGGGCACGGGCGCCATCCGCAGTGATCAAAATCTGCGTCAGCGAAACTGGAAAACCTTTGTTGCAGGTTTTATCTGAATCAGATAAACCTGCGCGGGGTTGCCCGGCAGTGTGTGAACCCCAAGGCGGATCGACGTCGTCACGACCGATGTCTTCCGTGAACGCGCTGCAAGGGCTTGGGAGTTTCAGAGTGGTCGGTCGGTCGGATCGCCGCGCCCGGTCCCACCGATCCCTAAGCGTCGCTTCACCCAAATCGCTGGGCACCAAGCCGAAAGCCAATGGAGTGAGACACACGACGCGAACACGATGGGTAACCGCCTCTGCGTCCAAATCCGACGCGACCGAAAAGGAAACACTCGGCGAGTTCGAGGATGACGACGATTTATACGACGTCGGGACGTACGCAGACCTGGCTGCGGAGGAACAACGGTTGATCAGTGCGAGCAATGGTGGAAAAGGTGGAGGCTCCGTGCTGGGCGTATCGCGAGCGTACACCGTGGAAATCCCCAGCGACTTAGTCGAAAACGCCCTCCCCGACCGAGGCATTTTAGAGTACGTCCGACTTCCAGCGGAGGAGTACAACGTGCTTGATTCGGACGCGGTTACGAGGGTTGGGGAGCACACGTTCCGAGTAGCAGCCGGCGCGCAAAAGATCCTGTGGCTCGAAGTGGAACCGGTCGGCGTGCTTTCAATCCGACCCACCGCCGACGGGTGCGAACAGATTTTGAAAGGCGCGACGATGACTGACGCCAAAGCCAAACGAACGGGAAAACCGGAAAACGGAATCGTCAAGGCCATGAACTCGAGCTTGAAGGATTTGAGGATGTGTAACAGGATCAGCGCTGTTTATGGCGACGGCAAGAATGCGGTAAAAACCCCCCGCTCGCGACCGAGTAAAATCAAATGCCAAATTGACATCTCTGGGGACTTCACTGAAGGGCCGTTCGCCGCAGCAGGCAGTGAAAGGTTAAATGGACTCCTCCAGTGGTGCCTTGGGGGCGTGATGCCCTGGTTCTTGAACCAGCTCGCGTTCGATTACGGGGACTGGAGCTTGAAAAAACAACGCGGGCGGCAGGTCGTCAACGTCGCACAAGTCGCGTCTGAGATATTGAACGGGACGAGTAAAGGGATTCTTCCGGAAGGCGTCGCGGAAGTCACACCAAAAGCCTCCGCGTTTGAAGATGGAAGCATTGTGATGGACGAGTGATGGGTAGGTTTATTTTATCAATGAATGACGTCAACGTCGACGTAATAGAATATTATAAGAGAAATAAGGTGCCTACCTAATCTACCATCTTCTCAATCTACCGTTTTCCATCCTATAGCTCTCCTCCCTTCCCTTCTCCCAGCGCCGCTTTCGCTGCTTCAACCCCCCCCCCGTCCCCCGCGAATCTGTTGTTGAACGCGAACCCCGCGAGTGTGATCCAGTTCTCCGCCCGCATCTCATCACTCAGTTTCACGACCCCATCCGTCCCGACGAACAAAGATCGCTCGGTTCCTTTCAACTCCACTTTCCAATTTTCTCTTCTGCCGGGGTGCGCATCAGGTGGCAAACGGAACACCACCTCCCCCGCTGAAACGTGAACATCCGCGGCGAACCACCCCCTGAGCCGTACGTACGTCCCCTCGACTTTGAACTGTGGGGGTTGCCAGGACTTCCTGGTGCTGAACCGTGGCTTGAGAGTGATGTCTCGCCATTTCGCGATGGCGAACGAATCACCATCCACGTGCGTTTCCGTCATCCCGTCGTCGGGAATCTGGTCGAAATCGCTGTGGACCGCGCCGTTGAAGGCTTCGCGGGGGGCGGCGGAGACCACGGAAATGCTCAGAAGCACGCACAGAAGCGTCGCGAGGCGAGCCATCATGCCCTACCGTGGCGCACCGAAAAATGGATTAAAGCGCGAAAATCAACAGTGTTTTATCACGATCATCTATGAAAAACCAGCCGCCGATCTGATGCCTGTCCCTCACTGTACCCCGCACTCCTTCGGGATCGCGGGATCGGGTTTATTGTGACCCCCATGAGTTCCCCTCAGGGTGTTGTTTTCGCGCTTGGGGGCGAGAAAAAGTTCGGGTCGTTGGTGACACAAGACTCGCCACGATGTTTGCTCACGGTCGGGTTCCAGCCGATGGTGTGGTATGCGGTTCGCGTTTTGGAAAACGCGGGTGTGCTTGAGGTGTTTCTGGTTGCCGCGGGTGCGCACAACGCGTCCCGGTTCGAGCAGTGGGTCGTAGAGTCTTACACCGGCACCTGCAAAATCACAGTCGTGGCCGCGCCTGACGACGCGGACTCCGCGGATGCGTTGAGGGCGGTTGGGGAAAAACTCACAGGCCCGTCAGTCGCGGTGCTGAGTGGAGATTTGGTCACGGACGTGTCCTTGACTGATGTCTTAGCCACGCACACCCGAAAATCAGCGGTAGCGACCTGTCTGTACGCCAAACGGCGCCCCTGGAATGCGGTGGAAACCAAAACGGGACGGCCTCCGAAAGGCGCGACTTATGTTGGGCTATCGGACGACTGCCATTTACTCTTCGCCGGCGACGAAGAGGACGTTGACAAGATTTTGAAACTCAGGCGACCCATGTTGCGGAGGGTGAACAGTTTAGAAGTGCGCACCGACTTACTGGACGCACAGCTGTACGTGTTCCACACGCAGATGATTTTGAATTTATTAACCCAGGAGACGCATCTGCGCAACATACAGCTGGACGTCGTGCCGGCGCTGGCGCGGCGGCAGTTTAGCAAAAACAAAAAGGACGATGACGCGATGGACGCGTCAGACACAAGCAATACTTTGTCCGACGAAGCTGAGTTGATGAAGGCTGTGTTTGGAAATGATTCCGGAAATGACGATTCCTCGCAAGAAGACTCCATGTCGTCCGTCACCGCGCCCTGCGTGGCGTGGCTCGCGCCGGATGACGCGTACGTCGCGAGGGCGGAGACGCTGTCGCCGGCGTACTCTGAAATCGTGCGCGAGCTCGCGTCGAGTGACGCCGCCGCTTCGTTGCTGGGCTGTTTACCCAGCAAGTACGAGAACTTCGTGGAGCCGAACGTCGCGATTGGGGCGAAATCGACGGTGGGGCCGGGGTGCATTGTGGGCAAGGATGTCGTGCTTGGGGAGAAGTGCTCGGTGAAGCGAAGCGTGGTGGGTGAAGGCGCTTCGATTGGATCAGGGGTGAAGCTTATTAATTCGGTGGTGATGCCGAGGGCGACGGTGGAAGACGGGTGCGTGATTCAGGGGTGCGTCGTGGGGCAACGAGCGGTCGTGGGGGCAGGCACGTCGCTTAGAGAGTGCCTCGTCGCCGCGGAGTACGAAGTGGATGAGGGGGAAGATCTCAGGGGGGAAACGCTGGCGGAGAAGAGACACTAGCGGTTTGTGACTTGACTTCGTGATTTTCGTTAAAAGATAATTGTAACGCTTTTCTCGGAAGACTCGAGGCACAACCACGCGCACACGACACGCACACAAAACCATCCACTCCAACGCAATGACCGGTAATTCTCGCGCGCGGAAGAAAAAGAATAGGCGCCGCGAAGCTAGCGGGGCTAACACGGCTAACTCGGGCGAGCCAGAGGCCATCCCCAGGTCTCGTGCGCGAAAGAAAAAGCGCGATCGTCGCTGTGCTATTTTTGCTAACGCGATTAACGCGGGCGAGGCTATCCCCGGTCTTCCCAATCACCTCGTCGTCACTCACATTCTCAGATCTGAGTACTTTGACGATCCCACCGATCTCGCACGGCTTCCAGCGGTGAGCCGTGCGATGAGCGGCGCGGTGGTGGCGACGGGGCTTCGGCTTGAGCTGCTTAAGGAGCTTGATATAATGCAAGCCGTGAATCTCGGATGTTTAAGCGCGTTACGACGCATGCAACGGCGAGGACGATGCAACGGCGAGAACGAACTCGAGGACTATGAATCATTCCTGTGCCATGCAGCGGCGAGGAGTGGACAGCTCGAAGAGTTGAAGGAGATGCGCGAGAACGGGTGCCCGTGGGACGAGGACATGTGCTTTGAGGCGGCACACGGCGGGCAACTCGAGGTACTACAGTGGTTGCGCGCGAACGGCTGCCCGTGGGACAGGTGGACGTGCACTGCCGCGGCGGAGCGCGGGCATCTCGAGATGCAAAACTGGACACGCACGAACGGCTGCCCAGTGTGAAGAGATTAGAATCAGGTTTTTGCAATCAACAAAAACTACTTCAAATTTGGAAGTAAAATAAACTATGTACTACTCCTACTAACACGTCTACCTACATCGCGTTCCTGTTAACTCCCACGCGCACGCCCTTAACTACCTCGCCTTCACCCCCCCCTGTGTACGCCCTTTCTCTCGGGTCCCCTTTTTCTCTACCGTCGCAAAACGCAAAGAGCGCGTCTAGCTCAAGTCGCTCTGAACTCAAGTCTGCAACTAAAACACCTCCCTCTTCTGCTTCCGTTTCTCGAGCCAACAGCTCTTCGTGCTTTTCTTTACGAGCAGAATTACCCCCGTGCTTCTCGTCCAGACAAAACTGCTGCGCGTCTTGATACTCTGGCAGTGGTTTCTGTTTCGCGACAAACGTCAAGGACGTGGTTATGCTCTGCGCGTTTTTTACATCTGCCGTATCCCGCGCGACTATAAATAAATCGTACACGCGCGTCGGCTTGATCGGGCCTATTTCAGTTCGACGCTCAATTTGCTGTTCAAAATGCGTTGTGTCGAAGGACACGTCGCCCAGCGCGACGAGACGTGCTCCGGGAGACGTTGACACGATCGTTTGGTTCAGGGTTTGTCGATTCGCATCTGAGGTAAACGCGGCGAGTATCGACGACGCGCTCGGCGCCGGCGTCGCCACGTCCTCGGTTTCCGCTGCGAGCTCCACCAACACCCAAAACACAGTGGACGGTTCGTTTAACGAGACGTGTAGAACCGCAGACGCGTGCGTCACCCCGGCGACGTACGGGTACGCCGCGGGGTGCCACTCGGGGGGGTAAGCGTCCGGCGCGGGGGGCGGGGGCGACGGTTGGTTTGGCGCGGCGGGCGGCGGCGGTTGCGGCGGAGGTGGACTCGGACTCGGCGGCGGTGGACTCGGACTCGGTGGGGG